>Ga0209048_10001736_pt1 | contig 22045 bp, 15 predicted proteins | sample FrelakmetCRP12CR_FD_187146 | JGI IMG/M metagenome (GOLD analysis project Ga0209048, IMG submission 187146) | Freshwater lake sediment microbial communities from the University of Notre Dame, USA, for methane emissions studies - CRP12 CR (SPAdes)... | ecosystem: Environmental > Aquatic >... | reverse complement strand
TTGCCGACGATCTTCCCGGTGACTTGCTTGACCTTACCTTCAGCTGCTTTGATTCGACCTTTGACTTGATCTTTGTTCATGACGATCTCCCGACAATGCGTCTGGACAATTAGTCGGAGCCTCGCACCCAGTTTCCGGTCATTTCTTGTAACGGTATGCGCATGACTGCGCCCGGAATTGACCTGCCTCGGATTCAAGGAGCCATTCAATCGGCGAAGAGATCGAATCCCTTGCTTACGGTACTTTCATTAACGGGATACGGATTGAATCGATGTTGCGCGTCGCAGCTCGAACCCGGGGTTCAATTCGTCGCGCGGCGCATTGAGTTGCACAGTGCGAACGCGGCCAATCGTTCAAACCGCAGGAAGCATCCCGCTTCACACCCACTGCAAATCGGAGACTTCGCCCTGAAGAAAGAGTATGGGCAAGACCATGTGTGGTCTGTACGGCAGCGCACATAGATAAGAGTGCTCTCGGCGACGCGCGCGCCGGCCGCGCGCACTTCCGTTGTCATCGCGCAGTACTTGGCGCCGTAAGGACGGCAAAATTCAAAACAACGAAGTGGTCACCCGCAAGAAAGCACGAGGTGCAGATGGACAGGCCCTGGCTCGCCCAATACCCGGCCGGCATACCGGCCGAGATTGACATCCACAAATTCGCATCGCTGAAGGACGCGCTCGCCGCGACGTGCGCGCGTTTCGCCGACCTGCCGGCCTTTAACTCGATGGGCACGGTGATGACTTACCGGCAGCTCGACGCGGCGAGCCACGCCTTTGCGGCCTGGCTGCAGAAGGTCGCCCGACTCCAGCGCGGCGATCGCGTCGCCTTGATGCTGCCCAATCTGTTGCAGTACCCGGTTGCATTGTTCGGGGTGCTTCGGGCCGGTTTGGTGGCGGTCAACGTCAATCCGTTCTACACGCCGCGCGAACTCGAGCACCAGCTGAAAGACTCCGGCGCTGCCGCCATCGTGGTGCTGGAGAACTTCGCGCACACACTGGCGCAGGTGATCAGATCCACGCCGGTGCGCACGGTGATCATGACGCAGGTGGGCGATCTGCTGCCACCGCTCAAGCGGCTCCTGACGAACGCGGTGGTCAAGCACGTGAAGAAGCTGGTGCCGCCCTGGCAGCTTGCGGGGGCCGTGAACTTCAACCGCGTGCTGGCCGCTGGCCGTGCGCAGTCGCTCGACGAAGTGACGCTCACCCGCGACGACCTCGCTTTCCTGCAGTACACGGGCGGCACCACCGGCGTGGCCAAGGGGGCGATGCTCACGCACGGCAACATGGTGGCCAACGTGCTGCAGGTGGCCGCCTGGATGTCACCCAACCTGAACGACGGCGAGGAGACGGTGGTCATTCCGCTGCCGCTGTATCACGTGTTCGCGCTGACGGGGTGCCTGTCCTTCTTCAGCAAGGGCGCGCAGACCGTGCTGATTGCCAACCCCCGTGACTTGCCGACGTTCACCAAGGTGCTCAGGCACACGCGCTTTACCGCGATCATCGGCGTGAACACGCTGTTCCGCGCCATGCTCGATGCGCCAGGCTTCGCTGAGGTTGACCTGCGCCCCTTGAAGCTCGCCGTGGCCGGTGGCATGGCGGTGCAACACGTGGTTGCGCAGCGCTGGAAGCAGAGGGCCGGCGTGCCGCTGGTCGAAGGCTATGGTCTCACCGAGAGCGCCCCGGTGGCGATCGCCAATCCGGTCACCATCGAGGAGTGGAGCGGCCAGATCGGCGTGCCTCTGCCGAGTACCGACGCGGCCATCCTCGACGACGACGGCAAGCGGGTCGCGCTCGGCGAGGTGGGCGAGATCTGCCTGCGCGGGCCACAGGTGATGAAGGGCTACTGGAACCGGCCCGAGGAAACCGCCCACGTGTTCACCGCCGAGGGCTGGCTGCGCACTGGCGACATGGGTGTGATGGATGAGCGCGGCAACATCCGCATCACTGACCGTAAGAAGGACATGATCGTGGTGTCCGGGTTCAAGGTGTTCCCCAACGAGATCGAGGACGTGCTGACGAAGCACCCCGGCGTGCTGGAGGCGGCGGCGATCGGCATACCCGATGAGCGCTCGGGCGAGGCGGTCAAGGTGGTGGTGGTACGCAAGGACCCGGCACTGACGGAAGGCGACCTGCTCGCGCACTGCAAGCAAACGCTGACTGCCTACAAGATGCCGCGCGTCGTCCAGTTCCGCAACGAGCCGCTGCCGAAGACCAACATCGGCAAGATCCTGCGGCGAGAGTTGCGCGACGGCGGTGCCGCGGCGCCAACACCAGCTGCGGCTGCGCCCGCGCCGGCCGCCCAAGCCTAGCGTGCGGGCGGCGTCCATGACGGCAAGGTATCGACCGCGCCCGCTCAGGCTGCGCGACGGCCGCGAAGTGACGCTGCGCGCGATTGTCGAGGCCGATGCGCCGGAGATCGTTCAGGCCTTCGAGCGGCTGTCAGCCGATTCGCGCTACTACCGCTTCATGCAGCACAAGAAGCAACTCGATCGCGCCGCGCTTGAACGCGGCGTGCACCCACGGCCTGGGCGGGACTTTGCGTTCGTGGCCACCATGCCTGCGGCCGACGGCATCGACATCGTGGGTGCCGCGCAATACGTGCGCGCGAAAGAGAGGAGTCGCAAGACCTGCGAGTTCGCGATCACCGTGGCCGAAGACTGGCGCGGCAGCGGACTCGCCACCAAGCTGCTGGAAAGCCTGGTGCGCCGGGCGCGGCGCGATGGGTACGCGACAATGGAAGGTCTCGTCATTGCCGAAAACGTGCCGATGCTTGCGCTGGCGCGAAAGCTCAAATTCACCGTGCAGCCGTTGACGGAAGACGCGACCGTGGTGCGTGTGCAGCGCGCGCTGGGGCGCGCAAAGCGTCCGGCGTGAACCATGCAAACGTGCAACGAGCAGCGAGAACGTCGCTTGCCGGGGCCGATGAGTCATCTTCGTGGCCAGCGCCCGGCCAGATAGATGTCGAGCTGGCGCGCAAACGCCTGCCGGTCGCTCGCGCCGAGCACGCTCGGACCGCCGGTATCGACTCCGCTGGACCGCAGCGTGTCCATCAGATCTCGCATCGCCAGCTGCTCGCCGATCGTCTGCGGCGAAAATGGTTCGCCGCGCGGCGTGACCGCATGCGCGCCAGCGGCGATCACCGCGGCGGCCAGCGGGATGTCCTGCGTGACCACGAGATCGCCGGCCGCCACCTGGCCCACGATCGCGTCATCGGCGGCGTCGAAGCCGCGCGCCACCTGCAGCGTGCGAATCCAGGAAGACGTGGGCGTAAAAAGGCCCCGATTGGCCACCAGCGTCACCCGCACTTGCGCCCGCTCGGCCGCGCGAAACAGGATCTCCTTGATCACCTTCGGGCAGGCGTCGGCGTCGACCCAGATCGTCATCGGTCGCCCGACGCGCACTGCACGGCCGCGCCGCTTTCACAACTCATGTTTGGCTTACCGTCATGCATTGGGTCCACTCCTTCACTCATCGCCGGCGCGCGCGGGTCATCGCTCACGACTCGCCGGTCGGTCTGGAGGTCATTGGTTGCAGCCATCTGGGTGTGTGTGCGGGCTACGCCGGCTAACGTTGCGGTGAACGGCGGGGTCAGCGCGGTCGCGCCAGCGAACGCGCAGACGGCTGCGGCGCGGCCGTTGCACCTGCAGTCAGGCGTGGCGCAACTCGAGAGCAACACTCATCACCAAGGGCAGAAACGCGCCGATGCATGCAGCGGCCAATACGTCGGTCGGCCAGTGCACGCCAAGCACCAGACGCGAAAAGGCGACAAGCAAAGTCCAGAACAGTGCTATCGCAAACGCGGACCCGCGCGCCGCGGGCCACATTCGGCTGATGCAGAGAGCGGAGCCGATCGCGAAAGCCGCAACGACGAGCGTATGTCCGCTCGGAAAGCTGGATCCCCAATACAACTCGGTTTCCCACATTGCCGGCCGAGCTCGGCCGACCGCCGACTTGATGATGTAAACCACGCTCGCACCGCTAGTCACCGAAGCTGCAAGAAGCAGCGCCTCGAGGCGGCGTTTCGCGAACAGCAGCGCCAACGTTGCGGCGGCCGTGAGCGGAAACAGAACTTTTGATGATCCGGTAAACGAAACCGCTTCGAAGAACCCGTTCAGCGTTCTCGGAACGTGACCGCGGATGAACAGCAGGATCGCTCGGTCGATCGGTCCCGATTCTCCGCCAAGTACATCTTCGGTCACTTTGATCGCGGAAACCGTGAGGACGAGCACCACCAGAACAGTCAAACGGCGCCTCTCCAGTGGCCCTGACAACGCGGGTTGCTCGCGGCGCACGTATGCGCGGAGCGCGAAATAGAGAATGGCAACGATGAGCGCCAGTTTGAACGCGTCTTCGAGAAACTCAAGAATCACGTGCGCTGCGACTCACGCCTGCGGATTGAAGCCATCCGTCTGTGCATTGGGGTGCCGAGGCCGACGGCACGTCGTGCGATCTGATGATTCGTGATGATCCGCCTTGAATACGAAGGCGGCGATCAATGCTGCGGCATGGATCGGACTCTCGCTCGTCGCCGCCAGCGCGGAGGCATCGATCAGGTCCTGCCGCCGATCCCCGCGCGAAAGCGCAGCAGCAACGCCTGTGGCTGTGCGGGGCGGCATCGGGACGAGGTTGCGCTGCGTCGAATGCGCGCTGCATCAGCCGACCGCGGTGCCGAACAGCGCACCGACGCCCGCGGTCAGCGCCATCGCGAGCGCGCCCCAGAACGTGACGCGCCAGGCGCCGGCGATGACCGGCGCGCCGCCCGTGCGAGCGGCAAGTGCACCGAGGCCAGCGAGGAAGACCAGTGAGCTGCCGGCCACCGTGGCGCCCTGCAGTGAGGTCGGCGCGACCGCCGCGACGACGAGTGGCAGCGCGGCTCCCGCGGTAAAGCTCGCGGCCGAAGAAAGCGCCGCCTGCACGGGCCGCGCGGCCAGTACGTCCGAGATGCCGAGCTCGTCACGCGCATGCGCGGCCAGCGCATCGTGCGCCATCAACTGCAGCGCGACCTGCTCGGCCAGTGCTGGTTCCAGTCCGCGCTTCACGTAGATCGACGCCAGCTCACGCTGCTCGGCGGGGACATCGGCGGCCAGCTCCCGGCGTTCGCGTGCGAGGTCGGCCGCTTCGGTGTCGGCCTGAGAGCGCACCGACACGTACTCGCCGGCGGCCATCGACATCGCGCCCGCCACCAGCCCGGCCACACCGGCGAGCAGCACGTCGCCGCGCGCGGCACCGGCCGCCGCGACCCCGAGGACCAGGCTGGCGGTGGACACGATGCCGTCATTGGCACCGAGCACGGCGGCGCGCAGCCAGCCAATGCGATCGGTACGGTGGGACTCGCGATGAATTCTTGGCATACGGGCTCGCGCTGGAGATAAAAAAACACAGTCTGCGCCATCGCCAACATGCGGCGTTCGCCGGGATCAAACGCCGTGTCGAGGCGGCCCTCGAATTTCTTCATCAATGCGGCACGCGGCGTGCAGCGATCACCACCACCGGCCGGCGCGAATGTGACCGACCCAGCGGCAATCCGCGCTGCGCGCGTCCTACGTCCGTGCGCGCAGCGCCGCGAGTTGCTGCTCGAGCTCGGCGATCCGCTGCAGGAGGCGCAGCGCGATGGCGAGGCTGTGAACGTCCTCGAGCGCGAAATCTTCCCGCAACCGCCTGGCGGTGCGGGCAACGACGATGCAGTGCGTGCTGAACTCCCAGCGTGGGGCGGCCGCATCGGCCGGCGCGAGCGCCCCGCAGTCGACCAGCTCCCGCAACTCGGCCTCCGACAATCCGGAAAGCTCCGTCAGCTGCGTGAGCGAAACCACGCCGGAGTCGTCGACAAACAGCGCGTGCACGGATTCAGTCGTCATCGCCTCGCCTCCCGCTCAAAGTGCGCCCGTGGATTGAACGTCGATTGCTCCGCGAGCTGCCGGTAAAGCGCGCGCTCGCGCTCGTCGACGACGCGGGGCACGACAATTTGCACGACCGCGTAGAGATGGCCCGCGGCGGCGCCCTGTCGCGCGAGCCCGCGTCCGGCCAGCCGCAGTTTCTGGCCGGCGCGTGTGCCCGCCGGCACCGTCAGCGACACCTGGCCTGCGGGCGTGGGCAGCTCGACGCTCGCGCCAAGCACCGCCTCCCAGGGCGCAAGCGGGAGCTCGATATACAGGTCCTGCCCATCGGCCTGGAACAGCGGATGCGCCTGCACGCGAATGTCGAGGAAGAGGTCGCCGGCCGGACCGCCGCTTGCGCCCTTGCCTCCCTTGCCCGGCACGCGCAGCACCTGGCCGTCGGCAACCCCCTTCGGGATGCGCACCGTGACCTTTCGCGGCACGCGACGGGCGTGTCCCGCATCGTCGAACTCGATCGCCGACAGGTCGAGCGTGATCTCAGTGCCGTGGAACGCCTGGTCGAACGTGATCTGGACCTGTGCTTCGTAGTTGCGGCCGGCCATTGCTCCACCCGTGCCGCGCCCTCGCCCGCCTGGGCGCAGCCCAGCGAACAAGTCTGCGAGGTCGAGGTCGTCGAACGAGAACTGCCCGCCGCCAAAAGCGTGCTGCCAGTCGGGCGGCGGGCGGAACTCCTCGCCGGTCGCGTGCCGGCCGAGTTCGTCGTACGCCTTGCGCTTTTCCGGATCCTTCAGCGTCTCGTTCGCCTCCGCCACCTCCTTGAACTTCTCCTCGGCGTTTGGCTCCTTCGACACGTCGGGATGGAACTTGCGCGCGAGCTTGCGGTACGCTTTCTTGATGTCGTCCTCGCTCGCGTTGCGATCGACGCCGAGGATCGCGTAGTAGTCCTTGAATTTCATTGGCGCTTGTCTGTGTTCGCGGCGGGTCGCTCCGGCGGACGCTCAAGTAGATACCGGTGGGTCGAAGGCGTCAAATCACCGAGGCGACATCAGCAGCGCTTGCCAGACGGATCGCCCGCCCAAGGCCCCGCAAACGCGCGTGAACATCGGCCAGGTCGAGGCAGAAGCGACCTCGGAAGACAGGAATGATGGGGCGAACGTGTCAGAACCCTGGTGGCAGCCGATGACCACGATCACCACCGCGGCCGGGTGCGCGTAGCGCTGCAGATTCTCTTTTACTGGGTTCGGTGCCTCCGTCGATCGGCGCGGTTCTTCCACCAGAGCCAGCACGCACCGGTCTGCACGCGAGACCTTTGGACCGCGCGATCAGGTTCAGTATTCGACATCTTCTGACGCCCGCTCAGTTCGCTTTGACGGCCATGGCTTGCTGCTGCGCCAGCTCCCTGCGCTTCATTGACAGGTACTCTTCGCGCTCCATATCGTGCAACTGCAGCGGGTGGCGTTCGATTGCGGCGAACCAGTTGCGCAGACGCTGCTCGGGCTGCTCTGCCGTGGGCAGCGGATACGCATCGAGGAACGCCTCGATCGCGAGGTAGTAGCGCATTGCGTTGCGCTCGACCACGCCGCGGACGCCGCGCATGTAGACCGGCGTGCCGTCGGGCTTGCGCTCGACGATTGTGAAGCCGACTTTGTTGCGTCCGATGGTCGCGAGATAACTCTGCATCGCGATCTGGGCCGCCATGCCATAGGCATACGAGTACGACATGTGCACGAAGCCGCTCTTCGCGTCGAATGGGATTGCCTCAAGCACGATGCGGTAATTCGTCGTGCCCAGCGGCCCGGCATCGGCGTTAAGCAGCACCGCCAGGTAGTCGGGACTGCTCGCGGCGACGTGGTAGGCGAAATCGACCTCGTAGGCATCTGCCAGCGGCTGATCGAACTTGCGGCCGATGGCAACACTGAGGATGCTGTCGGCGCCTGATCCGCGCGCGCGACAGTTCTTGACATTGAGGTGCAGGATCAGGATGTCGCACCAGTGATCCATCCCCTGCAAGGCCTGGCCAACGACGCTGTAAGGCTGCGCAACGACTGCGTAGACGTCGCCTTTCAGGGCGCCGTTGGTCTCGATCGATTCAAGCACCAGCGGCCGCTGGAACTGGTTGTTCGCGAGCTGGTCATGCAGCGCCGACTGGCGCGCTCGCAACGCGGTGGCATCTTGACCATGGGCACCTGGCATGAAGAACAGTGCGGCCAAAAACAGCAACGTGCCTGCCGGGAAACAACTGTCGGTGACCACTGTTCTTCTGTTCATCGAGCGCTCCCCTCGCTGTCGGCCAAATCGCCCGTTGGGAGTACGTTGGGTGTTGTACCGCGATTGCAAGCGAAATGCGCCACAACCCTGTTACAACCAGTACTGCCAGAGCCGGGAAAACAGCTCCATGAAACGCAGGTCGAGCGTACGACTGCGCCATTTTTCGAGCGTGATCTGTTCCGAGTCGGCGATGTCTCGTTCGAAGGCTGCGCGCATGCGGTCGCCGAAGTCCGTACCCAGCACGACGGCGTTGACCTCCCGGTTGTGCAGGTAACTGCGCCAGTCCATGTTGGTGGAGCCCACCGTCGTCCATACGCCGTCGATCAATGCGGTCTTGGCATGCAGCAGCGCCTTGCGACGCTCGAAGATCTTCACGCCGCCGCTCAGCAGCTCGTCGTAATAGGAGCGCCCGGCATGGAATACCAGCACCGAATCGGTGCTGCCCGGCAGCAACAGACGCACGTCGACCCCGCGTGCCGCCGCCGCCTTCAGCGCGGTGAGCATTTGCGGGTCGGGCACGAAGTAGGCGTTGGTCAACATGACTTCGGTTTCGGCGCTGTTGATCGCTGAGATGAGCGTCACATAGATCAGGCTGAAGGGATCGTCGGGCGAGCTGCCGATGGCGCGTACCACCTCACCACCCTGACGTTGCAGCGGTGGAAAGAACTCATGCTGCTCGAGCGGCTCGGCCTTCTGCGACTGCCAGGTCCCAAGAAACAGCTTCTGGAACTCCGCAACGACCGGGCCCTCGAGCTGCAGGTCGGTGTCCCGCCACGGTATCTTGCCGTCGGGGCGAACCTTCGAACTGCGGCTGAACGAGCCGCCCGAGTAGACGCTGCTGATGTTGACGCCGCCGAGGAAGGCCGACCGGCCGTCGACGATCAGGAGCTTGCGGTGATCGCGTTGGTTGACCTGCCAGCCGGCCGTCGCGGCCAGCGGGTTGATGGGATTGAACTCCAGCGTGCGGATACCGTTGTCGCGCAGGCGCTTGAAGAACTCGGCCGGCGTGTTGAGGGATCCGACGCTGTCATAGATCAGGTTCACCTGCACGCCTTGGCGTTGCTTCTCGATCAACGCATCGGCGAAACTCCGGCCCACCTCGTCATCCTCGAGAGTGAAGGTCTCCATATTGATATGGTCGCGTGCCGCCCCGATCGCCACGAACATCGCCTGGTAGGTTTCCGGGCCGTTCTCGAGCAAGCGAACACGGTTGCCTTCAAACAGCGGGCTTTCTGACACGGCCTGTTCAAGCGCCAGGTGGCGATCGAAGATGCTGGTGGCTTCGGCTCCACTTTCGAGCCCCGCCAGGATCTCCCGGCTGCGCGCCGTCGAGAGGGGTCCGTGAGCGCCTTCGATCTGCGGGCGCGACGCTGAGGGCGCCATGTCGGGCACGATCACCGGCAGCGTGCTGCAGGCCGTCAGCAGCGTCAGGCACATCAGCGCGAACCACCTCGCGACCCGCAACGGTTTCATCGCTGCCTCCTCACCGCCGCGTGCGCCGCGGTGCTATCCAGATCTGTCGTTTGTTCCCCGACGCATCAGCGTGGTCCCACCGTCGCACCATGATAAGTACCAGCGGAGGCAACAGGAACCATTGCAGCAGCGGCAGCAGGCCAATACCCGAAATCGTCGGCATCGACGGCGCATAGGCCCACGCACCTCGAACATAAACGTTTTGCCATTCGGAGTGAGCGGTCCAGACCAACCCGACCGCCAGCGCAACCGCGAGGCCCAACCATGGTCGATGTATCGGCCACGTGAAGTCTCTCGCTGCCAGGGCCGCCGCCCCGAAACACAGCAACGAAATGCCAACGTCGCCCGCCGTGCAATGAATGACGTCCCACGCAATTCCGAGCGGCCCGACGGTCGCTGCAAATGAATAGAGGGACAGCTGCGCGACTTCCCACAGCAGGTTCAGCACGAGTGCCCAGGCAACCCATTTGGTGGCTTGCTGAAGGGTGTGGGGACGAGCGGAAATGTAGCGGACCATCTACCCTTTCTTGACCGTGTCTTCCAGACCGCTGACGCCTTCTTTCAGGTCGCCCGAATTCTTTTGCGCTTTGCCTTGCGCCTGACTTTTCAGTCCTTTGGCCTCTTGGTTTACGCTGCCAACCGGTTTGCCGACTTCTGCCTGAATCTGGCCGCCGATGTCCTTTGCGGTTCCTCCACTTTGATCCTTGCTCATGATGCATTCCTCGTTGTTCGGTTGCAGCGTTTGCTGCGCAAACCGGGATCGGATCGCGTTCTCGATCACACAATTGGTCTCTCGTTTGTTTGAGACGATGGTAATTTCGCACAGGGTGCGCTTCTGTGCGCTCGGCCACATAGCACCGACCGGCGCCACAGGAACTGATCAACGGGACCGCGGCCTGAAGTTGCCTCGGCCGAGGTGGAGCCGGCATTCGAGCTCGACCGTCGCATCGATCGGCCGCGCGCGCCGGTTGTTTTGAATCGGGCAGGATCTCGACGCTGTGTGTGCGCCAGCGCACCGACTGCTTTGATATGGTGAGCCATCCTTGTAGCGGGTCTGAGATGCAGGGCGTCTCGGATGCGCCGACGTGGCAGCTTCGGCGATCAACCCGGATCGCTGAAGTCGCCGTCGATACCCAAGGGAATCCTGATAACCACCGCATTCATGCGTCGCACCACGGCCATCGCACTGTTCATCGGCACTGCCGCACTCGCGGCCTGTGCCTCGACGGCGCACACCGAAGGCACAGGCGAATACGTCGACGACACTGTGATCACCCCCAAGGTCAAGACCGCGGTGCCGAACGCCCCTAGCCTGAAGTCGGCGGAGATCAAAGTCGAAGCCTTCAAGGGCGAGGTGCAGCTGAGCGGCTTCGTCAAGTCACAAGCCGACATCGACCAGGCGACGGCGCTGGCGCGCAACGTGGAAGGTGTGAAATCCGTTGCCAACGACATGCAACTGAAGTAGCGCACGCCATTTTTGCCCAAATCAGGGCAGACGTGTCCGAGAACCCAGCGACCCTCGCCCGCATTGAAGAGCGGCACTGCTGGCACCGGTCGCAACCTGACCAGCGGCGCCAGCGTAATCATGCTGCATCCGGGGGCGTCTGCAGGCCAATGCACTGGCCCGATCCAAATCAACTCCATGTGAAGCAACAATGACAAGACAACCTGTTCCGCTGGATGTTGCAACACAGTGCCAGCGCGCTCGACAACACGTCGACAAAGGCGCGGTGACCGCGGGCTACAGCGCGGATCGCAAGGCGGTGCTGAAGCTGCTCAATGATGCGCTTGCGACGGAGATTTCTTGCGACCAGCGCTACCGGCGTCATCACTTCATGGCGCGCGGGATTCACTCACAAGCCGTCGCCGAAGAATCTCTGGCCCATTCGGACGAGGAACAGGGGCATGCGGACCAGATTGCCGAGCGCATCGTGCAGTTCGGTGGCGAACCGGGCTCTTCTCCTGCCAGCGGGGTCCGCCGCAGCCATGCCGGGTATGTGGAAGGAACCACACTTGCGGACAAGATCAAGGAAGACCGGGTTGCGGAGCGCATTGCGATCGACGGCTGTCGCGATGGCATCCGCTATCTCGGCGATCAGGATCCGGCGAACCGGCGGCGGCTGGAGTCCATGCTTGCGATGGAAGAGGAACATGGGGATGACCTGCCTGATAAGTTGCAGGTGACGCTGCCGCAGGCGCAATCCGCACAACAGGCGCCGGCACTGGGGTCGGCCTGATCCGGTCTTCTGGGCAAGCTGCAGGCAACCGTGGCCCTTGCCGATGCCGTGCTCGCGCTTGGCCGCGAAGTTGCGGCAGATGTTGACCCTCTTTCTGCTGCAGCGTGCTGCAGACCGGATTGGCACAGGTCGCCTCCCGTTGCGCAACTCTTCATCTATACGCGACGGCTCGCGGGCGCATGTCGTAGAGTTCGCGTGCCACTCCTGCCACTGTCTGGCGCAACGCGCCCCAGTCTTCGAATCGCAATCTCCCGCGCGAAGCGGTCGACCTGCCGGATCTGCGGGCCGCAACTCCGGAAGCGCGTCATCGTCGAATTGCATTCACGGAACAAGTTCGCGCGAAAGGGGCTATACCGTCTGAGGTGACCATGGCTGGCAGACCGGCACGATCACGTTCAACCAGGGAGACGTTGAAAATTGAAGGCGAACAACAACGTGCTCGTCCGGCATGCGCTCCGGCTGCTCGCGCCCCTGCGACGCGACGGATCAACTCGTCCCCACAGCGACGAGTTGCCGCTGCGATCGGAGCTGTTCAGCGCCGATCAGATGGAGCAGCACGGCAGGAGTCTGGCAGCGGCGCACAGGTTGACGTCTCGTTACGCGGCAGACCAGCTGCTGCCGCGACTCGCCGCGAACGAGGCCGTGCTGATCGACGCCTGCAATTTGCTCACGGCCGCGGTGACGGCGAATCGCCGCATCATGCCGGCGGGAGAATGGCTTCTCGATAACTTCTACCTGATCGAAGAACAGATCCGCACGGCGAAGCGGCACCTGCCCAAGGACTACAGCCGCGAGTTGCCGCGCCTGGCCAGCGGACCCTCGGCTGGGCTGCCGCGTGTCTACAACATCGCACTGGACACGATCGCGCATGGCGACGGGCGCGTGCACCCGGAGAGTCTGAGCCGCTTCGTCGCGGCCTATCAGACGGTCACGCCGCTCACATTGGGCGAGCTGTGGGCGATCCCGATCATGCTTCGTCTGGCGCTGATCGAGAATCTGCGACGAGTCGCGGCCGACGTTGCCGCGGGCACGGTCGATCGGGACCTCGCCGACGGCTGGGCCGACCAGATGAATGTGGTCGCGCAGACCGATCCGAAGAGCCTGATCCTGGTGATCGCGGACATGGCGCGCTCGAATCCGCCGATGACCACGGCGTTCGTGTCGGAGCTCTCGCGGCGCTTGCAGGGACATGGGCCCGCGCTGGCGCTGCCCCTGACCTGGATCGAGCAACGGCTTTCCGAATCGCATTTCACCATCGAGCAGCTGGTGCAGTCCGGCACTCAGCAGCAGGCGGCCAACCAGGTTTCAATCAGCAACAGCATCGGCAGTCTCCGCTTCCTGGGCGCGATGGACTGGCGCAAGTTCGTCGAGACCATGAGCGTCGTCGAACAGAAGCTGCTCGAAGACCCGAGCAGCTCTTACGGCAAGATGGACTTTGTCACGCGCGATCAGTACCGCCACGCGGTCGAGCAACTCGCGAGAGCGAACTCGCAGGCGGAAGTGGAAGTGGCGCGCGCGGCGATCCGGCTCGCGCACGAGAGCGCTGCCGCGAGTGGAGCGGATCCGCGCACCGCGCACGTCGGCTTCTACCTGATCGATGCCGGCAGGCCGGCGCTCGAGCGTGCGGTCAACGTGCACCGATCGAGCGGCGCGGCGCTGAAGCGACTGGCGTCGCGCTTTCCGTCGCTCTTCTACCTGGGGGCCATCCTGACGCTGACCGGCCTCCTCTGCGCCGGCATGATCACGATGGCGCATGCCAGCGGGCCGTCGTACGCGATGCTTGTCGTGGTTTTCGTCCTTTCGCTGGTGACGAGCAGTCAACTGGCGGTTTCTCTGGTGAACTGGTTCCTGACGTTGCTCGTGACACCGCGCCCGCTGCCGCGCATGGACTTTTCGCTGGGCATTCCGTCGGAATCGCGCACGCTGGTGGCGGTCCCTGCGATGCTGACCAGCGCCAGCGGCATCGAAGACCTCGCCGAGGCGCTGGAGGTCCGTTTCCTGGCCAACCAGGACGCGAACCTGCACTTCGCCTTGCTGACGGATTTCCTCGACGCAAGCGAGGAAACGCTGCCCGGGGACGCGCACTTGTTGCAGCTGGCGCAGGAGAAGATCCGCGCGCTCAATGAGAAGTACGGCGAGGACTCCGGCGCGGCGAATGCGCTCGGCGCGAACGCAAGCCCAGGCGATCTCTTCCACCTGTTCCACCGTCCCCGCGTCTGGAATCCGCGCGAGCGGCGCTGGATGGGCTACGAGCGCAAGCGGGGCAAGCTGGGCGATCTGAATGCGCTGCTGCGCGGTGACGAAGCGGCGCTCGCGCGCTTCTCGTGCATCGTCGGCGACACCGCGGCGCTGACGAGCGTGAAGTACGTCATCACGCTCGACACCGACACCGAGCTGCCCCGTGATGCGGCCCGGCAATTGGTGGGAGCGATGGCGCACCCCTTGAACCGCGCGCACTACGACCCAACGCGGCAGCGGGTCACCCTCGGATACGGCATCCTGCAGCCACGCGTGGTGACGAGCCTGCCCGGATCCAACCGGTCGCGGTACGCGCGCATTTTCGGCGGAGAGCCGGGCATCGATCCGTACACACGCACCGTTTCGGACGTCTATCAGGACGGATTCGGGGAAGGCTCCTTCATCGGCAAAGGCATCTACGAGGTCGATGCGTTCGAACTCGCGCTCAAAGGGCGTTTTCCCGAAAACCGCATTCTCAGTCACGATCTGCTGGAGGGAAGCTACGCGCGTTCGGGTCTGATCACCGACGTGCAGTTGTACGAAGACTATCCGTCCCAGTACGGCGCGGATGTCAGCCGCCGCCGCCGCTGGATTCGCGGCGATTGGCAAATCGCCGGGTGGCTTTTGCGACGGGTCCCTGTTGCACAAGGAGTGCGGCGGAGCAATCCGCTTTCGCTGTTGTCGCAGTGGAAGCTCTTCGACAATCTGCGGCGCAGTCTCGTGCCCCCCGCGTTGTTGTTGCTGATGCTTTTGGGCTGGACGATTCTGGCGCCCGCGGCGTGGTGGACATGGGTGGCGCTCGGCATTCTGGTCGTGCCGTCCCTGTTCGCGTCCTTGCTCGAGCTGCTGCAAAAGCCTGCTGACGTGCCGCTAGCGCAGCATTTCGTCTTGCTTTCTCGCACCGCGGCGCGGCGTGCAGTCCAGATCGTGTTTTCGCTCGCCTGTCTTCCCTACGAGGCCTACTTCAGTGCGGGAGCGATCCTGTCGACGCATTGGAGGATGCTCGTCACGCGCCGGCGGCTGCTTGAATGGCGACTGTCCAGTGAACAGGGTCGCGGCGATCGCATGACGCTTGCTACGTCGTTCCGCTCCATGTGGGTGGCCCCGACGGTCGCCATTGCTGCTGCGAGCACCTTGCTGTCGACCAGCCCGGCGGCGATACCCGCGTCAGCGCCGATCCTGCTGCTCTGGCTTGTCTCGCCGATTCTCGCCTGGTGGATCAGCCGCCCGCTGGCGCCACGCGTCGCAAAACTCACGCTCGATCAGATCGTCTTCCTGCGCAAGCTTGCGCGCCGGACCTGGGCGTACTTCGAGACCTTCGTCGGTCCCGCGGATCACTGGTTGCCGCCCGATAACTACCAGGAGGTCCCGGCTGGCACGATCGCGCACCGTACGTCGCCGACCAACATGGGCATGGCACTGCTTGCCGAGCTGGCCGCATACGACTTCGGCTATCTGCCGGCCGGGCGACTGATCGAGCGCGTCGGTCGCGCGCTGCAAACGATGCACTCGCTCGATAGGCATCAGGGCCACTTCTACAACTGGTACGACACGCAGTCGCTCCAGCCCCTGGTGCCTCGCTACGTTTCGTCAGTCGACAGCGGCAACCTGGCCGGGCATCTCTTGACCTTGCGCGCGGGGCTGCTGAGTCTGCCCGCTGATCGCATTGTCGGCCTGCGCCTGTTTGCCGGCCTCAATGACACCGCGGGCGTGCTCCTCGATTCGCTTGGCGCCGACCGTCCGGCGACCGTCGTGCAGCTCGGCCGCGATCTCGACTCCGCAGTCGACGCACGGCCCACCAGCGGCGCCGCGGCGCGACGCTGGCTCGAACGGCTGGCCGCGTCCATATCGGCTGTCGCTGCCGACCTCGCCGTTCGATCCAGGGCAGCTGACGCACCGGCGGCGGTGCACGAGGCTCATGCATGGGTACTGGCGCTGGCGGCGCAAGGTCAAAGCGCTCTGGATGAATTGACGCTGTTCGCACCCTGGCTGCAGGTGCCGGCTCTCGAAGAAACGCTTGCCGAGTTTCCCGTCCTCGTGCCGGTCCCGACGCTGCAGGAGCTCGCGCACCTGACGCCGACGTTGATGCCGCAGATCGATCGCTTGCGAGAGGCGGCCGCGACAGCTGCCCAGCGGGAACGACTGGACGACCTGGCGCGGCTCGTCGGTGGCGCCAGCGTACGCGCGCAGGAGCGACTTTCGGCGATCGAACAGATCGCGTCGCAATGCGCGGGACTTGCGCGCATGGACTTTGGCTTCCTCTACGACCGTACGCGCCATCTGTTCGCGGTCGGCTACAACGTCGATCAACGCCAGCGCGACCCAAGCTACTACGACCTGCTCGCTTCGGAGGCGCGGCTCACGAGCTTTGTCGCCATCGCGCAAGGCCAGGTTCCGCAGGAGAGCTGGTTCGCGCTGGGTCGGCTGCTCACGTCCGCCGCAGGCCGGCCGATCCTGCTGTCCTGGAGCGGCTCGATGTTCGAGTACCTGATGCCGTTGCTCGTGATGCCCACGTACGAGAACACGCTGCTCGATCAGACCTGCCAGGCCGCCGTGCATCGACAGATCGCCTATGGCAGGCAGCTCGGCGTGCCCTGGGGCATGTCGGAGTCGGGCTACAACGCGGTCGACGCGAACCTCAACTATCAGTATCGCGCCTTCGGTGTACCCGGGCTGGGGTTGAAACGCGGGCTCGCCGAAGACGTCGTCATCGCACCGTACGCGTCGGTGCTGGCCCTCATGGTCGCGCCGGAGGTGGCATGCCTGAATCTGCAACGACTTGCCGCCGAGGGGTTGGCGGGAAGATTCGGACTCTTCGAAGCGATCGACTACACGCCCGCGCGTCTGCCACGCGGACAGACAAGCGCCGTGGTCCGCTCGTTCATGGCGCACCACCAGGGCATGAGCCTGCTCGCCCTGGGTCATCTGCTGCTCGATCGTCCAATGCAGAAGCGATTCGAATCGGACCCGCTGTTCCAGGCCGCGCTTCTGCTCTTGCAGGAGCGGATTCCGAAATCCGTGACCTCTTTTCCGCAGGTCGCCCAGCGCACCGGCATCCACGCGAACATCAGCGAAGCGGAAACGCCGGTGCGCGTCATCGCGAGCCCGGCCACGCCGATTCCGGAAGTGCAACTGCTGTCGAACGGCCGCTACCACGTGATGGTGACCAACGCCGGTGGCGGCAGCAGTCGCTGGAAGGATCTGGCGATCACACGCTGGAGAGAAGACGCCACCTGCGACAGCTGGGGCACGTTCTGCTACATCCGCGACGTTGCGAACGGCGAGTTCTGGTCGACCGCGCATCAGCCAACGGGCAAGCGCGCGGATAACTATGAGGCGATATTCTCCGAGGGCCGCGCTGAATTTCGCCGCCGCGACCACGGCCTGGACGTTCATACCGAGATCGCGGTGTCGCCGGAGGACGACATTGAGCTGCGCCGCTCGCGCATCGTCAACCGCTCGCGGCTGCGCAAGGTCATCGAGCTCACCAGCTATTCGGAAATCGTGCTGGCGCCGCCGGCGGCCGATGCGATTCATCCGTCCTTCAGCAACCTGTTCGTCCAGACCGAAATAGCGGTCGAGAAACAGGCGATCCTGTGCACGCGCCGGCCGCGCTCGCCGCTCGAGCAGGACCCGTGGGTGTTCCACCGGATGGCCGTGCACGGCGCGATCGCCACCGACGTTTCCTTCGAAACCGATCGCATGCGCTTCGTGGGTCGCGGCAACACGCCGGCGTGGCCGCAAGCGATGCGGGATCGCGCACCGCTGTCCGGAACCGCGGGCTCCGTGCTCGATCCGATCGCCGCGATACGGATTCGGGTCACGCTCGAACCCGAGCAGACCGCAACGATCGACATGGTCTACGGTGTCGCCGAATCCCGGGCTGCGGCGATCGGTCTGATCGACAAGTACCAGGATCCCCGGCTCGCGGATCGCGTTGTCGAACTCGCGTGGACGCACGCGCAGGTCGTGCTGCGCCAGATCAACGCGACCGAAACCGACGCCCGGCTGTATGCGCGTCTCGCCAATTCGATCGTCTTCGCCAATGCGTCGCTGCGAGCGGACGCGAGCGTCATCGTCAGGAATCGCCGCGGGCAATCCGGGTTGTGGGGCTATGCGATCTCCGGGGATCTGCCGATCGTGCTGCTGCGTATCGCCGATGCAGCCAACATCGATCTGGTGCGCCAGATGGTGCAGGCACATGCCTATTGGCGTCTCAAGGGCCTGGCGGTGGACCTCGTGATCTGGAACGAGGATCAGGCGGGGTACCGACAACTGCTGCAGGACAAGATCACGGGACTGATCGCAGCGCGCGTCGAAGCGCAGATGATGGATCGACCCGGCGGGATCTTCGTCCGTCGCGGCGACCAGATCTCCGAGGAGGACCGCGTTCTCCTCGAGTCCGTCGCGCGCGTGATCGTCTCCGACAACAAGGGCACGCTTGACGAACAGATCGGGGGGCGCGCATTGCTGGATGCGCGTGTTCCGCGGTTCGTCCCCAAGCGGGAGCGTTGGAGCGAAAGCGTTGCCGATGACCGGCCGGCCCGGGTTCTGATCCTCGACAACGGGCTGGGTGGGTTCACGCCCGACGGGACCGAGTACGTCATTACGACGGATCGGGACCACCTGACGCCGGCGCCCTGGGTAAACGTGCTCGCGAATCCGCAGTTCGGTGCCATCGTCTCCGAAAGTGGCGGGACCTACACGTGGAGCGAGAACGCGCATGAATTCCGCCTCACGCCCTGGCACAACGATCCAGTGAGCGACGTGAGCGGCGAAGCGGTCTACCTGCGCGACGAGGACAGCGGCCATTTCTGGTCGGCCACGCCGCTGCCGGCCCGCGGCCGGACACCCTACGTCACCCGGCACGGCTTCGGCTACACGGTGTTCGAGCACAGCGAGGACGGGATCTTCACCGAGCTGTGCGTCTATGTGGCACGAGACGCGGCGGTCAAGTTCTCGATGCTGAAGATACGCAATGCATCGGGGCAATCGCGGCGAATCTCGGTGACGGGCTATGTGGAATGGGTGCTCGGCGATGTGCGGCCGAAAACGGTGATGCACGTTGTCACCGAGAAGGATGGCAAGACCGGTGCGCTTTTCGCCCGCAATCCCTACAGCACGGAATTTGGCGAGCGGGTGGCCTTCTTCGACGTCGACGACATCACGCGGACGCTGACCTGCGACCGCGCCGAGTTCATCGGTCGCAACGGCACATCGGCCGCGCCGTCGGCAATGAGGAGCACGCGGCTGTCGGGCAAGTCGGGGCCGGCGCTGGACCCATGCGCTGCGATTGCGGTGACGCTGGAACTGGATGCCAACGACGGGCGCGACGTGACCTTCCGGCTCGGCGTCGGCCGGGACGCCGACGATGCCAGAAGCCTGGTGCAGCGGTTCCGTGGTACCGCGGTCGCGCGATCCGCGCTCGAAGAGGTGCGTCGGTATTGGCAGCAAACGCTCGGCACCGTGCGCGTGGAAACACCCGATGAATCACTCAATGTGCTCGCCAACGGCTGGCTCGTCTACCAGACGCTGGCGTGCCGCCTGTGGGGCCGCAGCGGCTTCTATCAGTCCGGCGGCGCGTTCGGGTTCCGCGACCAGTTGCAGGATGCACTGGCGCTCATCCATGCCGAACCGCGCCTGACGCGCGCCCAGCTCCTGCTCGCCGCGAGCCGGCAGTTCGTGCAAGGTGACGTCCAGCATTGGTGGCATCCGCCATCCGGTCGCGGCGTCCGCACGCAGTGCTCGGACGATTATCTGTGGTTGCCGCTTGCGATGGCCCGCTATGTGCTGGCCACCGGGGACACCGGCGTGCTCGACGAGCCGGTCACTTTCCTCGAGGGCCGACCGGTCAAACCCGGGGAAGATTCGTACTACGACTTGCCTGGCCGCGCCACGGAGGTGGCGAGCCTGTACGAGCATGGCGTGCGCGCGATCCAGCACGGCCTCCGCTTCGGAAATCATGGGTTGCCGCTGATGGGCTCGGGCGACTGGAACGACGGGATGAACCTCGTCGGGATCGAAGGCAAGGGTGAGAGCGTCTGGCTGGCGTTCTTCCTTTGCTCGGTACTCACGCAGTTCGCCAAGGTGGCGTGCCTGCGAGGCGATCTGGCGTTCGCAGAGCGTTGCGATGAAGGAAAGGCCGAGCTCTCCAGGAATATCGAAACGCACGGCTGGGACGGCGCGTGGTATCGACGCGCCTACTTCGACGACGGCTCGCCGTTGGGTTCGGCAAGCAACGCCGAGTGCCGGATCGACTCGATCTCGCAGAGCTGGTCGGTTCTGTCCGGGGTCGGGGACGCAAAGCGTTCGCGCACCGCAATGAACGCCGTTGATCAGCATCTCGTTCGACGCGATGACGCGCTCATCCAGCTGCTGGCGCCGCCATTCGACCAATCGACGCCCTATCCCGGCTACATCAGAGGATACGTACCGGGTGTCCGCGAAAATGGTGGCCAGTACACGCATGGCGCAATCTGGTCGGTGATGGCATTCGCTGCACTGGGCGACGCGCGCCGCGCCTGGGAACTGATGAACATGATCAATCCGGTCAACCATGGTCGGACGGCCGAAGGTGTGGCGACCTACCGGGTGGAACCGTATGTCGTTGCCGCCGATGTCTATGCGATGGCACCGCACACGGGCCGTGGCGGCTGGTCCTGGTACACCGGCTCGGCGGGGTGGATGTACCGGCTGATCGTGGAATCACTGCTCGGTGTCGAGCTGGCCGTCGACAAGCTGCGCCTTACGCCCTGCCTGCCAGCGAAGTGGAAGGAGTTCAAGCTGCACTACCGCTATCGGGAAACGACGTATCACGTCACCGTGACGCAGACGGAGACGGCGGACCACAAGCCCATCGTGTGGGTCGATGGCGCTCTGCAGGCCGACGGTGCCATTACCCTGGTGAACGACCTCCGCGAGCATGCGGTCCGCCTCATCGTGCGAACCTCGTCCGCAGCGTAGGAGCGCCGAGGGCAGAGACCCACGGCAATCTGCCCGGCGCCGAACGGGGGTTTGAGAGGTCAGTCGTCAGTTGCCCGGAACAGTCAGACCCGAAATGGCCGGACTCGCGCGGTTGAATCTCAGAGACCATTAATCGCGCTTGCCGCGTAAACAAGAAGACACGCGCATCTCTTGCCTCGCCCGAAAGCAGCCATTCGCGAAGGACTGGAGCTGGCCGATTCTTGCCTCATGGCACAAACCGGGGACGACCGGTGGCACTTTGAAGCGCCCGCTGTCTTGTCTTGAGGACTTGAACCACCTGCCCGCGAGCCTGCTCCAAATCTGTTCACGCGGAAGCGGTCGCGTGTGTTACGAGCGTTCTCCAAACCCGCCGTGGATCAGCGCGGTGATCTCCTGCATCGCGCGGGCCTCTTCGGGACCTTCCACTTCCACCCGGACCGTGGTTCCGACCGACGCCGACAGCAGCATCACCGCGATGATGCTGCGCGCGCTCGCGCGGCGTCCCTCGACGACAAACGACACATTGCAGCGGAAGCGTGCGGCAGCCTGAACGATCTTGGCGCACGCGCGGGCGTGCAAGCCGTGGCGGTTCGTGATGGCAACTTCCTGGATCTGCATGGGGCACCGTCCGTGTTTGATGTTCAGCGAGATTCCCGCCGCAGGATGACAGGCCATGCGCCTTGGTCAACCGCAACCTCCAATAGGTTCAGAACAATTCATGGGGCGCTCATCGAGGCTAGTCTGAACAGGTCGCGGACAAAACGAAGCAGAACTCCCACGGCCATCAGGAAGGGAGGCTGTGGCCACGTTCTAAAGCGCGGCGCGCCGGCCGCAATCTCCACCCTTCTGCCGTGGCCCCAGTGCGCTTTATCCCCGGAAGGGTTCTTTCTCTGTCATGCGGGGGGCGGTGTTCACGGAAGTCAAGAAGAGAAATTAGATAAACGCATTGCCCTCCCCACGCAAATAGCGCACCGTGTTCGAGTTCTCGGCCGCATGAGACTCCAATCGGCGCTGACCGAGAGTGACGACATGA
>Ga0209048_10001735_pt1 | contig 22047 bp, 17 predicted proteins | sample FrelakmetCRP12CR_FD_187146 | JGI IMG/M metagenome (GOLD analysis project Ga0209048, IMG submission 187146) | Freshwater lake sediment microbial communities from the University of Notre Dame, USA, for methane emissions studies - CRP12 CR (SPAdes)... | ecosystem: Environmental > Aquatic >... | reverse complement strand
GATCGCGCTGGATTCGCTCATGTACGACCCTGACTTCGTCTTCCCGTACCACTGATCGCCCTGGCAATGGTAGACCTTGCTGTCCGTATTCACCCAGACTTGTCCATTCCCGCCACCAGACGCCGCCCTCGGCGCAGGGGCCGGCGCTGGCGCCGATGCCGGTGTCGGGCGGGTAGCCGCTGCTGCACCCGTGGTCGTAACCGGGGCCTTGGCCGTAGCAGCCCCTGCATACCAATCCTTGACGCCGCCATGACCGCTGCAGGCACCGCTCTTGGATCCTGCCGTGGTCGTCGTGCCGTCCTTGCACATCCCGGTCGCAGCTGCAGATTCAGCAGCAGGCGCGCTGGTCCGGGGCTCGGGTTTCTCGGCCTTCGCTGCCTTCTCAGGCTTGGCAGGCTTCTCGGGCTTGGCAGGCTTTTCAGGTTTGGCGGGCTTTTCAGGCTTCTCCGCCTTGCTCTTGGCCGGGGCCGGCTCGGCAGCCGCGCTGGCCTCGGCCGCTGCCCCGTACCATTTCTTGACGCCGCCGTGGCCGCTGCAGGCGCCGCTCTTGGCCGAGGCCGAGGAATAGCTCCCGTCCTTGCACAGTCCCGTTGAGCCCGCCGGCGCACTGGCTGGCGCCTTGGCGAGGATTGGAGCGGCGAAAAGTAGTGTCGTGATGAGGACTGTCAGCTTGCCGTTTCTGGACATGATGGACCTCGCAAGTTCTTCGTTGTAATGCCCGGGAACTCCGCCCTTAACAGCCATTTTAGGGCGTGGCCACCGCGGCAAGCTTACTTCTCCGTAATCCGCTGCCGCGGTGCGCGCGGGTACGCGCCGGCCTGCTCACCACTCCGCCCATCCAAGCTGCGACCGGGCCACGGAAATTACCGGGCCGCGCGCGTGTCCGTTCACAGTTGCGTACATGTGTCAGACCTTGTCGCGACACTGCCGCTGTCGCCATTTTTCGACAGTGACATAATTTTTTTTGGCGACGCATACTGCGCGCCGAATCGAGCTGGGTGTGTGGTGTGGCCTGTTGGCCGCGATTCGAAATCTTGGACCGGGTTCAACGTTCTTGAAACGAGGAATGTAGCGATGAAATTATCCCAATTGATGCTGGCAGCAACAACGCTCGTGGTAGCGCCGCTGGCCATGGCAGCGAGCGCGCCGCCCGACAGTGGTTTGCTCATTACGCGTACCAACAGCCAGCAGTGGGAAATCCGGCTGATCTCCGGCAGTCAGGCCGAGCAGTTCAGCGGCGTCATCGACTCTGACCTGCCGTTTTCCGCCGTGAGCCCCGTGAAGCTGGAGAGCAAAGACAGCGCGAAGCTGCTGACTGCCACCTCGCTCGGCACCACTCTTGCCACCGTGCCGGGCGGCGTCGATGGAGTCAACTTCTCGGTAAGTGCCGATGCCAAGCTGTGCCTCCGCGATACCGGCAGCTCCGGCGTGCACATTTATCTGGGCGACACCCTGGCCGGTGCCATCCCGGTGACGGCGCCGGTGGCGCTGACCAGCGTCGACGCCTGCGGCGACGCAACCGCCTCGGTACTGGCAACGTCCGGGAAAAAATTCCACCCGGGCCACTGGATCGTGATGGGTATCAGCGCCGACACGCAGGCACTGATGGCGACGGCGTTACAGCCCGGCGTGACTGGCCTGATGAAGCGCTACGCGTGGTACTCGCTCGAGACCTCTCAGGGTGTGTACAACTTCTCGGAGCTCAAGTCGGACCTGGCCTGGGCAGCGGCGCACGGCGTGCGCCTGATCGCGATGATCGAAGACAAGACCTTCAATGGCCTGAAAGCCGGACCGGCCTACCTGAACGCTTATGAAGCCAAGAACAACATGGGCGGATACTCCATCGTGCGATGGAACCCGACCGTCGTGGCGCGCTTCAACGCCCTCATCAAGGCGCTTGGCGCACAGTTCGACAGCAATCCGAATTTCGAGGGCATCGCCACCCAGGAATCGGCGCTGAGCCTGGATTCAGCCCCGCTGAAGGCCTTTGGCTACACTCCCGAGAAGTACCGGGATGCGTTGATCAGCGTGCTGAGCAACGCCGCCACCAGCCTGCCGACCTCCAGAGTGTTCTGGTTCATGAATTTCCTGGTCGGTAACCAGAACTACATCGGCACAATCGCCGCCGCCGTCGCCCCCAAGGGCGTGATCATGGGCGGCCCGGACGTCTGGCCGGACAACCAATCGCTGCAAAGCAGGGTCTATCCCTTCTACAGCCAGTTTGCGGGCAAGATGCCGCTGTTCGGTCAGGTGGAAAACGTCTGTTATTCAGAGCCGCACATGACCAAGGGTTTCCCGACCAAGTATTGGACGATGCTGGAGCTGTTCAACTACGCACGCACCAAGCTGCACGTGAACTACATGTTCTGGGTGCGCGTCACCAAGCCCAGCCCGGCCGGCGCCTACGACTGGCTTAACGCCTTGCCTGTCATCGCCGCCAACCCGAACTTCACGCCGACGCCATAAGTACAGTCGGGCCTGGGGTCTGCGCCCTGCGCAGGCCCTAGGCCTCGTCTCTGCGCATCCGCACCTTCGGGTTGATCATTTCGGCAACGAGGCCGGCGCCCACACCCAGGATAAGGCCCAGCACCACCGCGCTGATCATGTTGAGCAGCACGTTGGGGCTCGCCGGATCTTGTGGCGGCACTGCCGGACTGAGGATGTTGACGTCCGTCTGGCTGAGCTGGCTCTCGAAAGACTGCTTGTTGAAGTTCTGGATGGTCGCGGTGTAATTCAGGTCCTCGGCGTCGGCCTCGGCTGAAAGCTCATTCAATTGGTCACGTTGTGACTTGATCTGCAGCACCAGCCGCCTTTGCGCATCGAAAGACTTGCTCAATGCGCTCTGGCGTTGCAGTGCGGCGATGTAGTCCGGGTGATTTTCGCCCAGCTGGCGCGACCTCGCATCGTCGGTAGCCATTTGCGCGTCGATCAGTTTCTTTGAAATGTCGTCGAGTCGCTGATTTTCGGCCGCCAGTTTCTCGTCCAGCGCAACGATGCCCTTGCCCACCTGGAATTCCGTCACGCGGGTGTGCGCATCCTGTACGCGCTTCTTCAATACCTTCAGCTGCTCGTCAAACCAGGCCGCGTTGCGGCGCGCGGGCTCGAGCCTGAGTTCGAGGGTCGTAGTGACGAAGGCCTGCGCAAAGGCATTGGCAATCCTGGCTGAATCCACCGCATTCAGTGCCTCATAACTCACGCTTACCACATGGCTGCTGTTGGGCAGTGGTTCGACCAGCAGGTTGCTCAGGAGCTGGGCGGCGATCCAATCCCTGAGCGGAGTGGTTTTGATGCCGGCCTGTGCATACGCCTGCTTCCAGCCCGGCTTGGTTGTCATTTCCAGTTGGTCGACGACCTTGAGCGCCACGTTCTGGCTGCGGATGACGTCGAGCTGCGTCTGCAGGTAACTCGAGGCCAACTGGGCCGGGAGGATCGTGGTATCGAAGGGGTTATTCTCTTTGAAGTTGAATAACAGGAAGGTTGCGGCCTGATATTTCCTCGGTGCCAGCGCGGTCAACAGGCCGGCGGCTGCCACCGTAATGGCCAGCGTCAGCACGATGATCATAAACCTGGCCCTGACAATCGCCAGAAACAGCCTGAAATTCATGTGGAGTTCCTACTTATATCCTGATTGATGTCGCGAACCGCAGCCCCTAGAACACCGAAGTCTTGACGTAAACCACATCGTTGGGCTGCAAGCGATCATCGATGTTTGACTTGAAAGTCTTGATCTCGCCGCCCACCTCGCGGTTCAACTCTATGCCCTTGATGCTGCCGCGTGGCGTCAAGCCACTGCCCACCGAAAGCGCCTGCATGACGGTCATGTTCCGGTCGAGCGGGTAACGTCCCGGCTTCTGCACTTCACCATATATATAGAAGACGTCCATCTCAGGCACCAGCACGACATCATTGTTGACCAGGTTAATGTCGGCCTTGATGTTGCCGTTGCCTATCAAGTCGAGCAGATCGACACGCTGCCGGTGCGGTTGACCGTTCTCCTTGCGGACCAGGAAGCAGTGATCGGCGGACTTATCGGTCGTACCTCCCGCCTTGGCCAGCAGCGAGACCAGGTTACTGACGCTGCCAGCGGTGTCCGGATCGAGCGAGTAGGTTCCGGGATGCGCCACCTGCCCAAGGATGGTCACGCTGGCACTCGGAACCTCGCTGCGTTCCTGCACAAAGATGGTGACGGCCGCATTCTTGACAAACCCGCCATCGCGAAGCTTGCCGGCGATGATCTCTTCAGCGTGGGCCTGGGAAAACCCCCCAACGGCGACCGTGCCAATAAGTGGAAAGGTAATGGTGCCGTTTGGCAGAATCCGGGTGAGAGTCGTGAGGTCCGGATTGCCGTAGACCGATATCTTTACCAGGTCACCCGGCGAGAGTGTCTGGGCAGTTTGCGCCTCAGCGAAGCGCGCGGTGCCGACGACCGCCAGCAACAGAATGATCAGTGTGCGACAAATCCCACTCATGGTGCGGTGGTATCTCACGGTTAATTGCTCCTCGCCTTATTCAATGCCCAACCAACGGCCACTGCAACCCATCGCTGTAATCACGGACTGAATGTCGGATTACGGGCGATTACCTCACGGGCGTCATCCCAGTTGTGCGAGCCCGGCGGCACGCGCTGGGTGTGGTAGTCCCAGAACAGGTAATCAACGTGCAACTTGGTGCGCGCAAACTGGAACAGGTCTTCCATGCTCCAGTAGTCACCGTCGCCATTCTTGTCGCCGTGCCGATGGCGGTAGCTGTTGTGCTGCATCGAGCTGAACAGCTTCAAACGCCCGCGGAACTCGCCGTAATACGGGTAGACCAGCTTCTCCAGAGGCCGACTGTCGGGAAGTATATCGGGGCCGCCCATGACGACTCCAGTGCCGATTACGGCGCTGGCAATTTCCCCGACATAATGCTGGTTGTGTGGCAGGAAATTCATATACCAGAATACCCGGGAACGTGGCACGCTGGCCGTCGCCGAGCGCAGCAGGCTGATCAGGGCGTCACGATACTTTTCCGGTGAGTAGCCGTACGATTCGAGGGCAGAATCGTCGAGACTGGGCGAGGATTCCTGGAACCCAACGCCCTCGAAATTCGGGTCGCAGTCGAACTGCGCGCCGAGGCGGGCAGCCAGCTGCTGCAGCCTGGAGATTACGAAAGGATCCCAGCGCAGCGTGCTGTACCCGCGGTTATTATTGCGAACCGTGTACTTTTGCGCCACGTACTGCGGTGTCGGTATTTCATCAACGAAGGTCTTGTCTTCGATCAGGACCACCAACTGCACTCCAGCGCTCTTTGCGCTCGCCAGGTCGCGCGCGATCGCCGCAAATTGATAGTGATCCTGCTCCGGCTCCAGCTCTGCCCAGCGGTAACGAACCTGCACGCCGGCAATTCCCTTGCCCAGCACGGCAGTAAAGCCGTTCGGCGCCTCGGCCCGGCCAATTGATACGTAATGCCCGGGGTGGAACTTCCGCTGCGCTTCCGGGTACGGCGCACTCGGCGCCTGGCACACCGCGGCGTCCGGCGCCATGGGCGTGCTTTCGGCGGCAGAGACTGCCAGGGCGGCACTCAGTCCAATCGCCAAGGCCAAGAATGCTCGTATTGTCAAGCCCATACGCAACAGTCTACACGCCCAGTCGGGGATTAAAAGGCCCGCGACGGCAGGCCTCCGCATCACTCAATGGATCTGCGTGTAGGTACCGTCCTGTTTGAGCTGATAAACGTGATCAGCCTGTAACCCGGCGTAGGTCGTCGATGTGCCGTTCGGCCAGACCACTGTCGTGTCGGCCTGGGTGTTCTGGGCAAGGCCGACGTGTACGCGCATGAAATTTTGCGACCAGCGGTGATAGCCGCCGTTCTGCTCGCGATACTGGGTAACGCCGCCTGCGGTCACGTAAACCCTGGAGCCGATGCCGTCCCGATTGTCGGTCGTGCCCACCAGGTCAAATTCCATCCAATTGTTGCTGTTGCCACGGTTGTGAAACAGCTGCTTGGGCCCGCCGATGAACAGCGGCCGCATGTTGAGGCCGTTGGTCACCAGCAGATCCAGGAAGCCGTCGAGGTCGTAGTCGGCCACGACCACGCTTTCGCTGGTGCCCGCATGCTGGTTCACTGCCGCGCCGACTAAGCCGGCCGCACCGCCGGCGTTCGGCACCTCGGTAAAGGTGCCGTCACCGTTGTTCCGGAACAACCGGTTCGGCATGTTATGCGACCCACCCGTGCAGGCCAGAAAGATGTCTTCGTGCATGTCGTTGTCGAAGTCGCCGCTGACGACGCTCGTGCACTGCTCCATTCCGTCCAGGCCTATCTTGTTGACCGCCACGAGCCCGTCGGGCGTGTTGTGCAGCATGATTGGCGCCTGGCCACGATCCGTAGCACTTGCCCCAAAAAAAGTCAGCCCGGTAATCGGCGCGGTCGAGCTCACCTGGACGTAGCTGTAGGCGTAGACACCGCTGCCCTGGGAGATCTCCCACTGCCCGGTGCCGGCGAGGTAGCCGATGTTGAGCCCCAGGGCACCGCTGGCGATGCCTGCGTTATTCGGATCGGCGGGATCCAGCTGGAAAGTAAGGCTGGTGGGGCTCCACTGGCTGGTGCCGATCTTGATGTTAGCCGGGTCACCCTCCAGCAGCGGGTCGTTGGCGCCGTACTGCTGGCCAGCGCGCGTGCTCACGATGAGGGTCAGCACGCCGCCCGCCGACTGAAAAGTAACACCCTTGGACTTTTGTCCGGCGGTGATGAACTGCGCCTCAAATGCCTGCGGCGAGTACTGATAGGCATCTGAAGGGCGCTCGGAATTTCGCACCATGAACAGGTCGGGCCGCAGATCGCCGTCATAGTCGATCTCGGCGGCATCGTTGATATTGGCGTATTGCGCATACTGCGACGTGACGTCCGAGATTACGCCGTTTGCAAAGGCGTTGACTTTCGGGAAGGTGGTTATGCGCGGCGCGCAAATCACTTCGAACCCGGGGCTGTCGGAATCAATGTCGGTGAGCATGCCCCACTGGCCGTCCAGCGCGCAGGCCATAGGCGTGGCCATACCGAAGCCAGTGCCAAAGGTGCCGTTCGACAACTGCGGATATAAGGTCGAGTTGTGCAAGCCAATCGATGCCAGATCCAGCAGGCCGTCGCCGTTGTAGTCGACAAACAGGGTCTGGCGATGCGCCCGGTTCGGCAGACTGCCTATGCCAACCTGGTTGGTGACCAGGGTCAGCAACCCACCCTGGTTGATCCAGATATGGTCGGCGCTGCTGGACACCGACTCAATGAGATCCTCCTGACCATCGTTATTGAAGTCGCCCCAAGTGGCGCCGTGCGTATCGACGTCCGACCGACCGCCGGTCCAACCCGGGGTCTTGGATACGTCCACCAGCCGCGAGACATCGGTAAAGGTGCCGTTCTGATTATTGTGGAACAGCGTCGCGCGGGTGCGGTGATTGCTGGAAAAGAGATCGGGATAATGATCGCCATCCAGATCGCCCCAGGACGCGCCCCAGGTCTCCGAGGCGGTGTTGCCAAAGCCGGCCGCGATCGACACGTCGTCAAAGGCAATTTGCGCGGAGGCGCCCGTGCCTACGGCGTCGATCAGCAATACCGTTGCGGCTATTGCCCACGTGCGGCTGCAGTTACGGCGTGCAAGACCGGCGGTCGATCGCTTGTCCATGTGTGTGCTTCCTGGTCGCCAGCAATGAGTTGGTAGTCGCAATGTCATGGGGGATTCTAGGGACATGGCGACACCGGCACTGTACGTATAAATGGCAAAACAATTGCGTATTTGTGACGAACGTCACATAGAATCACCGTGCAGCCGGCCTCTGGCCCGGAGCCTGCCGACAGCGCACGTACCATAATGCGCCGTGCACCGCTCCTGCAGCACGGAATCGGTCGCGCTGCGGTCGCAGCAGGCGCGCCCCAGAGTGGCGCAGCGCCGTTTCGGGCCAACGATTTGGAGAATTGGATGGTGAATAGCTCCTACGCCGTCGACTCGGATTTTGCGCTTCGAGCCACGAGCCGGGCAACCAACCTGATCCTGGCGCTGACGCTGTTGTGCGGCTCTCCGGCGTTCGCCGATGAGATTAAACGGGCCGACTTGTCGCACACCAGCAGCGGCTGGGCCCACTTCTTCGATGTCTTCAATCCCTACGCGTCCGTCGCGTACGCCTACGACTCAAACGTGTTCCGTCTCGATGACCAGCAGCCGTCCATAGGGGCGCGTTCGGACCGCTATACAACGGTGGACGTGGGGTTCGACTCCGACATCAAGGAGGGCCAGCAGCGCTTCCTGCTGGATGGCGTCTACAGCCCGGTATCGTACTCCCAACATAGCGCGCTTAATTATGAGGGTGGAAAATTTGGCGCCGTCTGGCGCTGGACCGAAAGCCCCACGCTGACCGGTGTGGCCGGGTACCGGTTCTCGCGATCGCTGCGCAACTTTGCCAACCAGCTCGCTCCGAGCCGGGTCAAGGACGTGCGCGACGAACAGCGTTTCTTTGGCAGCGGCGACTGGAACGTGGCCAGCAACTGGGTTTGGGGCGCACGCGCCGAATATGCAGATATCACCTTTGATGCCACTCCTGGGCTGGACCTGCATAAGTCGACTGTGGGCACGACACTGACTTACGTTTCGAACGCTGGCAACGAACTGGGTTTCGACCTCGAGGACATACGCGGCACCTATACTGACAATTCCGGAGCCAGCTTCGATCAGTACATAGTCGGCCCTACACTGAAGTGGAAGTACACTGTTCGTACAGAGCTGGACGCGACGGTCGCCTATTCGAGCCGCAAATATTCCGGCGCTAGCGGGCCATACCGAGGCTTACGACCAAGCTACAGCGGCCCGGTCGCCAACTTCGTGCTGACGATCGCCGACGCCGGGCGCGGCAGCTTCAAGGCCACCGCATACCAGGAAGTAAGCAATCTCACGGATGAAATTCCCGATTACGCCGTCATCGATGGCTTTAGCCTCGAACCAGCATGGACGCTGTCCAACGGCATAGGCGTTAGCCTGCGGGGCGGGTACGAACACCGCGACTTCAAGGCTGCCACCGGAGCCCTGGCGCGTCAGGATGATGTCGGCACATTTACCGGGATCCTGGAGTGGCCGCTGGGCCGCCACTGGAAATTTACCGCCAGCACCACGACCGAAAAGCGCTCGAGCACGCGCTATTTGCAGGGCTACCAATACCTGCTGCAGCAAATCCAGATCACTGGCACGCTTTAAAAGAGATCCACCGGCTCAGCAGCACTGCCGCGCACCCGACCAGGCGTGCAGACATAATATTGCCAGCCGCACGTTGACGCGCGCGCAAAAACCCTGCTCTCCCAAACTGTCGATTCGTTCTCAAAATCAACTTTGTCGCTCGCCGGCGTCATTCTCGCTGCTTCTTCAATCCTGTAGTTTGCAACTCGGCAAACCCGTCGAAAGGCGGGGACGCAAAGCCACCGGTTTAAGGGCACATGGGGCCTATGACAGCGGGGTTGCCGGGATGATGAAATCATCCCGTATAGGTTCGGAAGCGCAGGCAGTTCCAGCGCCTTCCGCGATCTGCACCCGCCCTGCCCCTCGGTCGTCCCCGGTGTCATCGCTGCGTCGCCGAGGAGACGCACATGCACTGCAGGTTCAGGATCAGGACGCGGGAGATTGCCTTCCTGCTTGTTGCGCTCTCGCTTGTCGCCTGCGGCGGCACGAGCAACACGACCGCAAATTCCAACACGCCATCCTCACCGCCGACTGGCAACCAGCCGCCGCCACCGCCACCGCCCCCCGACTCGACTCCCGCCATCAGCGGCACACCTTCCACCGCCGCGATGGTCGGCCGACCGTACAGCTTCCAGCCCAGTGCTGCCGACGCCGACGGCGATCCGCTGACATTCAGCATCTCCAACGCGCCCGCCTGGACACATTTTGACAGCACCACCGGGCGACTCTGGGGAACGCCACAAGCCGCCGATCTCGGTTCGCAGGCCCAAATCGTCATCAGCGTGAGCGACGGCACGCGCACGAAGGCATTGCCGCAGTTCGCGCTGGCCGTCATCCAGGCCCGCAAGAGCAATTACGGGCACTACTTTGCCACCCAGTACACGGACTCTCCGGCCGTCGCCGCGACGCTGTGCGAACAGCCCGGCGTCAGTGGCGTCGTCTGGCACCGGACCTGGAATGACGTGGAACCGAGCGAGGGCGTCTATGATTTCAGCTCCTATGACAAGGTGCTGGCAACCATCACCGCCTCGCGCAATCCCAATTGCCATCTGTGGCTATTCATTGAATTCAAGAGCTTCAGCACCAGTCCGGTTAAAAATCCCTGCCCGACTTACCTGCAGGCCAAGCATTCCGCTTTGAATTCCTACGGAAACGGCGCGTCGACCTGCTTCATGTGGGAGCCTGCCGTGGTCAGCGCTTATGGGGCGATGCTGAAGGCGGCAGCGGCGCACTTCGACAGCAACCCGCAGGTTGAGGGAGTGATCCTCCAGGAATCCGCCCTTGGCCTGGACGGCACGTATTCGCAGGACGTAGCGAACGGCGGCACATACACAGCCACTGCCTGGCGTGATGCCTTGATAAGCATCATCAGTCAGTGTGCCGACGCTTTCGCGACCAGTCGCTGCATGCCGTTTCTCAATTTCCTGCGCGGCGGCCAATCCTATCTTTACGACATTTCCGCGGCGATCATGGCCATTCCCGACAACCAGGTGTGCTTTTCAGGGCCTGATGTGCTGCCCAACAGGCAATCGCTGTACAACAGCAACGACGCTGTCTACCAGGTACTTACCCGGCACAGTGGCTGTCGCTCCAATAGCGCTCAGAACGATTCCTATCAGGTACCCGGCTGCTCGCTCAGTTGCATTTTTGAATTCGCGGTCAGCGGCACGTTTGGAGCCTTTCCTGCCTCGGCGCCGCTCACCGCGGGTCTGTGCGTGAATTCATACCTCTTCTGGAATGACAAGACATCGCTGAGCGCGACCGGCCTGAACTACAAGGATGCGCTGCCGGTAATTGCGGCGCATCCCTATGGGCCCGATTGGTACGACCAGTGCAGCGGCAGCAGCAGTCCACCGTAATTGCCAGACGCGCCGGTCCGGCGCGCCCGGGCATCGTGCGCCGCGGTGCGCAGTCGGCCACGATAGTGCAATAACCTACCCGGTAATTATGTTCAGCCCATTGACGCGGCGGCTGCGAATTGCGTGTCGGCGTCGCAAGTTCGCGCTGCATCCACCGGTGAGATTCCTGTCTTGGGGCAGTTAAAATGCTAAGCTAGCGTTCGCCTTTGGCTGCCCCGCGGGATCGACAATGAGCGCCAACGCAGAATCCGCGCTCGTTACTGAAAGCAGATTGATCTTCATTACCGGCGCATCGCGCTCCGGAACAACCCTGCTCAGCTTCGTGTTGCGCAACAATCGTGAGGTGTTCGGGCTCAAGGAGCTGCAGTATTTCGGTGAAGCCTGGGATCCGCGTGCCGGGTCGCGTAGATTTTCACGTAATCAGGCCATCGAGGCGGCGGCCGCGGTCTTCGCCCGCCAGGAGCACGGCATCCTGGCGGCAAGGGTTACCGCGGCACATCGACACGCGGCCACTGCCTTGATCGACAACCTCGGCCAGGCTGCGTCGGATCCGGCCGCAGTGTTCGCCGCGGCAGTGCAGGAACTTACCCGGGCTGCCGGCAAGTCGATTCCCTGCGAACAGACTCCGCGCAACATCTTCTATGCGCAGGCGCTGCTGGACACCTTTCGCACCGCACATGTAGTGCATGTCGTGCGGGATCCGCGCGCAGTGATGGCCTCCCAGAAAATGCGTTGGCAGCAGCGGCGGTTGGCGGCCAGCGGCGTCGCGGTCCCGCGCTACGAAACGCTGCGCGTCTGGGTCAATTACCATCCGTATACGGTAGCGCGCCTGTGGTCGAGGGCGACCAGCATCGCGCTGGGACTGGCCGAACATCCGCGGTTTACTCTGGTCAGGTTTGAAGACCTGGTGCAGCAGCCCGAGGCGACGGTACGTGGATTGTGCGACCGCCTGGCACTCAACTACGACGCCGGAATGCTTGACGTCGGCCAGATCAATTCCTCGCACCAGTCGTCAGTAGGGGGCGCACGTCGCGGACTGCACGCCACAGCCATCGACAAATGGCGCGAGATCCTGTCGCCTACGGAAATCGCGATCGTCGAGCGCGACTGCGCACAGCTGATGCGGCGATTCGGGTACGAAGCCAGTGCGTCCGCGCCGGCAAGCTTCGCCGGCGAACTGGTCCAGCGCCTGAGCTATTTCGCCCACCTCGGCGGCGTAGTAATCGTCAATCCGCGCCGGGCGCTCGTGCAGGCAAAGGCCCTGGTCCGCGCGCGCGCACAAGCGAGCCCCGCCGCGGCGGCTACCGGCAGGGTTGCCGCGCACGGCGACCCGCCCCGGTGACTGCGACCATGTGCCGGGAGCCCAGCGCCACCGCAGAATCAGTCAACCTGCAAGGCTCGCCAGCAGCACACGACGCGCCCGCGGGTGGCGAGACCTGCGACATCATGGGATTGCGCTACTGGGATATCGATCTCGCGCGCGCAGCGCGTTTCCTGATTCAGAAGGCGATCGCGGGCGAGCGCGTGCAGGTCTTTTTCGTAAACGCCCATTGCGTCAACGTGGCCGCCCGCGATGCCGATTATGCGCGACTGCTGGGGAATGCTGCGTTCCTGTTTGCCGACGGCGCGGGTATGGCGCTCGCCGCGCGCATAGCCGGCAAGCGCCTCAGGCATAACGTCAACGGCACCGATCTGTTTCCGCTGCTGTGCGCCGCCGCGGCCGCCGCATCGGTGCCGATCGCCTTGCTCGGCGCTCGCCCCGGTGTCGCTGCCGCCTGCGCCGTGCGGATGGAGCAGCAGTACCCCGGCCTCAGGGTCACCTGGGTTGCGGATGGGTACCTGTCAGGCACAGAGGAAGCCGCGCGGTTGCGGGAACTGCCAGCCTCCGGAGCGAAGCTGCTGTTTGTCGCCAAGGGGGTGCCGGCCCAGGAACACTGGATCGCCGCCCAGGCCGGGCGCCTCGCCGCCCCCGTCACGCTCGGCGTGGGCGCGCTGTTTGATTTCTACTCCGGCTCGATACCCAGGGCTCCGCTCTACATGCGCAAGCTGCATCTGGAGTGGTTATACCGCCTGTCGCGCGAACCGCGTCGGCTGTTCCGCAGGTACGTGATCGGCAACCCCTGTTTCCTCGCGCGCGCCCTGCTGTGGCGCATGCGTCACTGATGGCCGGCGTCTTGGCGTCGCGGGATCCGTCGGCGCGCGCTGCGCCCGGGGCCGGGGTCGCGTTCCTCGTCGGTGCGGGCCGGTCGGGTACAACGCTGCTGCACAAGCTGCTTTGCCTGCACCCGCAAATCGCTTATATCAGCAACTACGAAAACCGCTTTGCCTGGTTTCCAGACGGGCTAGCCTGCGGCGCAATCGCCGGACTGCTGCGGGCCAAGCTCGGCGCCTGGTTTGACCAAGGCGGCAACGCCTACTTCATGGGTCGACCCTGGTTCAAGAAGATCTTCCCGACCCCGCACGAAGGCGAATCGGTGTTCGCCGCATGTGGCATCCCGCTGTTTCCGTCGCGCGACTACCTCCCCAGCCAGGCCACCACCACCTGCCTCAGGCGGCGGTTCGAGAACTTCCGCCGGCGCTCGGGCGCCGCCGTGTTCCTGTCAAAGCGCACGGCCAACAACCGGCGCATCCGGCTGCTGTCGGCCATTTTCCCCGCCGCACGCTACGTGCACCTGGTCAGGGATGGGCGCGACGTTACGCAGTCACTATCGACCGTGGAATGGTGGGACAATCACACGGTCTGGTGGGACGGGCGCACGCCCGTTGAGATGGAGCGCGCTGGGGAACCCAGGCTCTCGATCTGCGCCCGCAACTGGGTACGCGAGGTACAGGAACTGCGGGCGGAGTTGGCGGGCATCGCCCCCGCGCAAGTCCTGGAGCTGCGCTTCGAGGAACTGCTCAGCGATCCCCCCAGCCACCTCGAGCGGGTACTCCGCTTCCTGGGATTAGAATTCACGGCCGCCTACCGCGACGCCATCGAGTCACTGTCGCTGCGGCCGGTGCGCGCCCGCTGGGCCTCTGAGTGGGACGCCGACCAGCTCGCCTGCGTACTCAGGCTGACCCGGCCCATGTTGCAGCAGCTCCACTACATCGATTAAGTCACAACATGGACGCCAGCAACACAACGCGGCCCACCTATGTCGGCATTGGCGCCCAGAAATGCGCGTCGACGTGGCTGCATAGCATTCTCGCCGAGCACCCGGAAGTCGCGGTCCCGGAAATCAAGGAGGTTGATTTCTTCTCCCATCGCTACGACCACGGCTACCAGTGGTACGAGCGCTGCTTCAGGTCCAGCAAGGCCGCGCGCGCGCGCGGCGAGATCTCACCCTCCTATTTCGGCGAAGCGGCGGTGCCCGCGCGCGTCGCGCGCTACCTGCCGGATGCGAAGATCCTGCTGTCCCTGCGGGACCCCGTGGAGCGTGCCTTGTCGAATCACCGCCACGAAGTACGCGTTGGTCACCTCACCGGCCCTGACTTCAGCTTCGAGACCGGGCTGAAGAACAACCCCATGTACATCGAACAGGGCCTGTATGCGACACACCTGCGCAACTGGCTGCGCCATTTTCCTGCCGCAAACATCCTGATAGTACTGACCGATGAGATTGACGCGGATCCCCGGGCGGTCTGCCGGACTGTGTACCGCTTTCTGGGAATAGACGCTGGCTATGTACCCGCCGGGCTGACCGTTCGCTACAATCCGAGCTTCGCGACTCGTTGGGCACCCCTGGGCGCAGCCAAGGATGCCGTCTATAGAGCCACCAGATTGCCGGGTCTGCGCTGGCTGTGGGATACGGCCGCGCGGGCCGGCCTGCGCTCCGTGTACCGCGGTGTCAATCAAGTGCCGAGCAACGCGGTAATCCCTGCGCCTCGCGCACAGACATTGCAGGACTTACAGGCACGATTTGCGCCAGAAGTGCAGGAGCTTGAAAAAATGATTGGCAGATCCCTGGCAAGCTGGCTCGCACAATGAGTTTCAACGCAGCAAGTGATCGCACGGCGTCGCCCTGGGCGCATCGCTTCCGGGTGCTGGCGGTCATCGGCACGGTTGCGCTGATGGGCGTGATGGGGGGCGTGTTAAGCGCCACCGGCAAGCCACTACTGATCGCCGCGTTCTTCGGGGCCGTGCTCGTGCTCATGATCGTTTCCTCACGCGTGGCACTGTTTTGGTTCGTGATTATCAGCGGCGTGGTCGTCACCGGGTTGTGCCAGCTATACGTGCCGCAGCTCAAATATATCCGCTACCTGGTGCCCTTGGCATCGGCACCGCTGCTCCTGCACTGGCTGTCCGACTACTTTACCTCCTGGACACGCACCAAGGCGGAACCGCTTCCTGCCATCATGGCGTGGGCACTGGCATTCGCGCTGGCCTGCCTGGTGTCGGCGTTGGTCAACCTAAGCGACCCGGTCGTGGCGCTGGTGGGCATCAAAGACTACCTGGGAATGTGGGGACTGTTCCTGAGCGTGGTGTTCCTGCGATGGCCCGCAAATTTCACCAAGCACGTCGCCTGGGGAATGTTCCTGATCGCACTCCTGCAGCTGCCATTTGTGGCCCAGGAGTTCCTGATCCTGGTTCCCAGGCGGGTCGGGCTGGGAGGCGGAATTGTGCCCGTCGACATTGTCGCCGGTACCTTTGGGGCGATCCTGCAGGCGGGCGGCGCCAATGCAGTGCTGGCGGCGTACGAAGTGATCGTGGTCGCGTGCCTGCTGGCGCTGTGGAAAAATGGCGCGCTGTCCGGCCTGAAGGCCGCGGCATTCTCCGTGCTGCTGCTTTCACCGATGGTGCTCAATCAGGCAAGGATCACGGCACTTTACGTGCCGCTGGCCTTCGTGGTGGTGTTCCATCGGGATATTGCCGCCAAGCCGCTCAAGTTCATTGCCGCGGGCGCCATAACCTTCGGCGTGCTGGCCATATTGATGACGGCGCTGGTCGTCGGCAGCAACTCATCCAAGGTCAAGGACTCCGCCGATCTGGTCAACCTCATCATTGCCCAGCAGACCGAAAACGCCAACGAGCGCGCCGGCCAATACAGCGAACTATCGCGCTGGACCGCGCTGACTTTCTGGGCGCAGGAACACGTTAGGGCAAACCCCATCAATACGTTGATCGGGCACGGCGTCGGCGCGTCGCGCGAAAACGCGGCCGGGGTGACCGGTGCCAGCACTCTGGCGGAGAAGAAATACGGTGGTCTGCGCATCGGCTACACCGCCGTCTCGGCCCTGCTCTGGGACACCGGCATCATCGGATTGACCACCGTGCTCGGCATGTTCGCCGCGGCGTTCCTTACCGCTGGCCGCGTGGCGCGCTACTACCGCGGCAAGGATAATTTCAAAACCGGCCTGTTCGAGGGACTGCAGGCCGGCGTGGCGGTGCTCGGGCTCAGCCTCGCCCACAAGGATTTCTACGTCAACCATGTCCCGTACCAGGCATTCACCTACCTGATCATCGGGTTCATCGCTTACTCCTGGCTTGAGGTTGAGCGCGCCGAGAGTCAAAGCCGGGCCACTTGAGCACGCAAATCTACAGCGCCCAGCGCTTTCGCAAGGCGCTGTGGCAATTCGCGGGAGGTCGAATCGGGCAACTGGCGGCGCGCGCCGTGCTGGTGCTGGCGCTGGTGCGCATATTGCCGGTGGCAGACTATGGCGCCTACATGTTGATTGTGGGCACGGCCGAGTTGCTGCTGCAAGTGGGGTCGTTCGGGATCCTGCCCCTGGCCCAGCGTTACCTGCCGCAGATGTTGACGACGCTGCCCATCCGCAAGCTCTACGGCTTCGTCACGTTCCTGATCGCCGCGCAGCTCGTGGTGCTGACGATAATCGCCGCCGTGCTGGGCTGGTACTGGAACGCCCTCGGGCCCGTCTTTGGCCTGAGCGCGGAACAGATCTCGCGCACCAGTTTGGCCGCGTGGCTGTTCCTGGTGATTCCGGCCTTCCGTTTTTCTTCGGAACTGCTGGAGGCGATGCTAGCGCAGGGGCAGACAGCGCGCGCAATCATGGTAATCGTGCGCGCTGCCGCCATCGTGGTACTGGTCATGGTCAAGCCAAAGATTAACCTCACCGACGTACTGGTGGTCGATCTGGTGTCGACCAGCGCGTGCGTGGTGCTGAGCTGGTCCAGCATCCGGCAGACCATGGCCGCGCTCCACTCCCCCGAAGCCGCGGGCACGTTGCCGGTACGTGAAATGTTCACATTCGCGTGGCACATGGCGTTGGTTGGCCCGATGAGCGGGGCCGCGAGCCCTGGCGCGATACGGCTCGCGCTGGCCAACGGGCTGGGCGTCGCGCAGAGCGGCCTGTTCGCATTCCTGCAAAGCCTCGAGCGTCTCGTCAGCCGCTACCTGCCGGCCACACTGGTGCGCAACCTGATTCGTCCCATCCTGATTTCCCGCGCCATCGGCAAGGGCAACACCGAACTGCTCAAGTCAGGCACCGGGCTGCTGCTCAAGAGCAACATGCTCACGGTGGTTGCGGGCCTGGTGGTCATTGCCGTCTGTGGCGACCAGATCGTGTTCATCATGAGCGGCCACAAGTTCCGCGGCGCCGGACTGACGCTGCTGCTGCTATACGTGAACATGATCGCTGCTTCACAGCGCGGCGTGCAGGAGATGGTAATGCAGATTACCGGGCACACCCGTCAGCTTTGGATCACCACCGTGGTCTCGCCCATAGCCCTGTTCATGGTGTGGCTGTTCTCCAGGTACGGCCTCAACGTCGCGGTGCTGATTGTCACCGCGGGCAGCATGACGGCCAACTGGCTGGCGTCCTGGGTGCTGCAGGTCCGGACCGACTGGTTCCGGGTGGACTGGCGCGGCATGGCGGCGATCTTCCTGCCGGGATTGGCCGCCGGGGCCGCGGGCATGGCGCTGGCCTTGTGGATGAAGCCACTCATTGCTGGTGCGCTCGCGCCGGTGATTTTCGTGCTGTTCCTGCTCATCAGCAAACCCTTCAATGCGGGTGAAGTCAGGACCGTTGAGCGCGCCATCGGCGCGCGGGCCGCCGGCGCACTGCGGAGATTCGCCGTCTGATGCCTGCGACGGCCGCAATCAGGGTGCTGCACCTCGTCAATGGCGAGTTCTATGCGGGCGCCGAACGCGTGCAGGATCTACTGGCGATCCAGCTGGCGCACTGTGGCTTTGCCGTAAGTTTCGCCTGCCTGAAGGATGGCGTCTTTGCCGAGCGGCGCACTGCCCGGCAGGCACCGCTGTATCCAATGCCCATGAAGTCGCGGCTGGACCTGTCGCAGTGCCTGGCGCTGGCGCGTCTGGTCCGTGAGCAGAAATTCCGGCTGCTGCACTCCCATACACCGCGTAGCGCGCTGATCGGGCGGCTGGTCGCATCGCTCACGCGCGTACCGCTGATTCACCATGTCCATAGCCCCGCAGAGCGCGACACCGAACAGGGCTGGAGGAACATCCGCAATGGCCTGGTAGAGCGATTCAGCCTGCGCGGTGCACGCCGGTTGATCCCGGTCTCGGCCAGCCTGGAGCAGGGACTGCTGCAGCACGGCTTTGCGGCCGCGCGCATCCGCCGGATACCGAACGGCGTGCCGACTGGCGAGCGCCTGCGGCGCAAATACCTGCCAGGCGAGGAACTGAGCGTCGGCATGATCGCCCTGTTCCGTCCACGCAAAGGCATCGAAGTGCTGCTCGAGGCCATGGCGCGCGTGCACGCCAGCGGGGCGCGTGTGCACCTGCACGCTGTCGGGCCATTCGAAACGCCGGAGTACCAGCGTTCGGTACTGCAGCTTGCGCGCCGCCTGGGCCTCGAGCACTCTGTCGCCTGGGCTGGATTCCGCTCCGACATCGCCGCGGAATTCAGGAACATGCACCTGTTCGCGCTGCCCAGCCTGTACGGCGAGGGCATGCCGATGGTCGTGCTCGAGGCCATGGCCGCCGGATTACCGATAGTGAGCACAAGGGTTGAAGGGATTCCGGAACTCGTGCGCCATGGCGAGGATGGCCTGCTCGTCAAACCCGGTGAACCCGCCGAGCTGGCCGATGCCCTGCTGCGTTTCGTGCGCGGCACAGCGGACACGGAAGCCATGGGCAACAGCGGCTGGCAGCGGCAGCGTGACGGTTTTTCCGATATCTCGATGGCACGGGGCGTCGCAGCGGTCTACCGCGAGGTACTCAACTCTTGAAGTCTCCGGAGCAGACTGCGGGACCGGTGTTCGTGGTCGGGATGAACGGCTCGGGCACCACCATGCTGCTCGATTGCCTGGGGCGGCACCCGGCGCTGTACGCGTTTCCGATGGAGACGCGGCTTATTCCTTATCTTATGTCGCGGGTAAGTGAATTCGGGGACTTGTCGGACGACGCCAACTTCGGGCGGCTTTGGGACGAAGTTCGTAATCTCGGCGTGTTTCGCCTGGCGAACGGCGGCCAGCCGGTTCCGCTGCCGGGTGACTGGCGCGATTACAGCAGGTCCCTGGCCGCCGTCCTCGACGGTGTCTTCAGGTATTTTGCGGCACGCGAAGGCAAGCGGCGCTGGTGCGAGAAGACGCCGCAGCATGCGCAGCACCTGCTGGCGCTGGCCAAGCAGTTCCCGGATGCCAGGTTCATCCAGGTCATACGGGATGGACGTGACTGCGCCGCGTCGTTCCATCGCCGTTGGCGGCGACAGCCTGAGCTCACCATATACCGGTGGAAAAAGGTCGTTGCTATCGGGCAGGCCCAGGGGCGGCGCCTGCCTGAGGGCCGATACCTGGAAATGCGCTACGAAGATCTGACCGCTGCGCCGGAAACCTCCTTGCGACGGGTCTGCGACTTCCTGGAACTGAGCTTCGATGATGCCGTGCTCGAATCCGCACAACCCTACATGCAGGCGGACAAAGGGGATAGTGGTCGCGGATTGAAGCGCAATTCCGGGAAATGGCACAGTTACTTCAGCGCTCGCGTACAGCGTCGGCTGGAACAGATTGCCGGTCGGACTCTCGCGCAGTGCGGTTATGCAACGCGCTTCCCGGCAGCGGATGTCGACCCCGCCCGGTGGCGACGCTGGTACTGGGCGGGCGCAGAATCGCTGCGCCAATATGGGCGCGAGATCCGACGCAAGCTCAACGGGGAAATTGAGCGCCCCTGGAGCGTAATCCTCAGCAAACCGTTGAATGCCCTGCGCCAGCGGCAGCACAACGAATACTGATGGATACTACACCCGCAAGCTCACCGGTAGCGCGCACGCCAGTGGCGCTGGCGCCACGCGTCTCCGTGGTAATCAAGGCACTGAACGAAGAACGGCACATCGCGGCCGCCATCAGCTCGGCGCTTGCAGCGCTGCGCTCCATTGGCGGAGACGTGATCCTTGCCGACAGCGGCTCGAGTGACCGTACCGTGGAAATCGCCCGGCTGTACCCAATCACCATAGTGCAGCTGAAGAACCCGGCTGAGCGCCGCTGCGGCATCGGCCCGCAGCTGGGCTACCAGCTCGCGCGGGGTGAGTTTGTGTACATACTGGATGGCGACATGGAACTCGATCCGTCGTTTCTCCAGGCAGCGCTTGCCGCCATGGATGCCGATGCGACGCTTGGCGGAGTCGGCGGAATCGTCGAGGAAGAAAGCGAAGCCAATTACGAGTTCCGGGGCCGCAAGCGCCGCGGCGCGGAACGTGTCGTCCGCGACTGCGAGTGGCTCGACATGGGCGGCCTGTACCGGGCGGCAGCGCTGCGCGAAGTGGGCTACTTCTCCAACCGCAACCTGCATTCCTACGAAGAACTGGACCTCGGGCTGCGCCTGGGTGCCGCCGGCTGGGTGTTGCGCCGCATCGCCGTCCGGGGCGTGCTGCACCACGGGCGCCGCGAAGACAATTGGACCCTGCTCGCCGCCCGCTGGCGCAGCCGCTACCTGGACGGTGCCGGCGAAGTGTTGCGAGCCGCCCTCGGCCGCCGCTACTTCTTCCGGGTCGCGATGACTCAGCGTCATTTGTTCGTCAGCTTGTTGGTCTGGTTGGGCGCAGTCGGCGGTCTCGCCTTGTTGCCGTGGAGTTACCAGCCATTGCTCGCGACGGTCGTAGGCGTGGCAGTGCTCGTGCTGATTCGCGCCTGGCGCACCAGGAGCTTCGCCGACGCCTGCTTCGGGCAGGTCGTGTGGCAGGTGACGGCCCTGGCCATGGTGCGCGGCTTCTTTGTCAGCCCGCGCGACCCGATGCAACCCATCGAATATCGCACCATCGCTTGATCGGCACGGCCTCGGCACTTCGCCGTTCAGGACAGTTCCGCGGGCCGGGCGATTTAGGTCATTTAAGCAGATTTAATCGCCCCCCCTTTCTTCCTGTGCTCTACTGAATTCGCGCGCATGCGCGCTCGGTGGCCCGCTCGCCATGCGACGCGGCCGCTCCTGCTTGGCTCCATCCCGGATATCCACGAACGCATTCCGCAGCGAATATATGCACAACCAGAACGTTCGACTCAAGGGCTGTTACGCGTTGCTCGCGACAGCGTCGTTGTCAATGGCCGCCGCGGCAGCATCGGCGCAGTCATTCACAGATGTCACCGCCACCTCCGGCGTAGCGCATTTCAGCGAGACCTACGGCGCCTCGTGGGGCGATTTCAACGGTGACGGCTACCTCGACCTGTTCGTCAGCAACCACCGCACCATGAAGAGCCTGTTCCTGAACAGGGGCAACGGCACGTTCGTGGACGTAGGGGCGCAGGTTCTGGACTTCCAGAATCGTCCCGGCGCCGACACACATGGCGCGTCCTGGGCCGACGCCTTCAACAACGGCAACCAGGACCTGTTGATCAGCACCGGCACTGGCAATCTCAGCGAGTGGCTCGTCAATGACAACCAGCGGATGGTGGACGACGCCGTGGGACGGCTGAAGCTGGAAAACCAGGCGAAGAATCGAAATTGACGGCCGGAGCCGAAACGAGACGCAATGGGCAGTCCATGGTCACGACAAGTTGCTGAGGAGATGTACACCGAGGTGCTGTTCGAACTGGCCGAGCAGGCCGGTACGGTGGATGCTGTCCAGACGGACCTGCAGAAGGCCGTAGGGATTATG
>Ga0209048_10001734_pt1 | contig 22050 bp, 19 predicted proteins | sample FrelakmetCRP12CR_FD_187146 | JGI IMG/M metagenome (GOLD analysis project Ga0209048, IMG submission 187146) | Freshwater lake sediment microbial communities from the University of Notre Dame, USA, for methane emissions studies - CRP12 CR (SPAdes)... | ecosystem: Environmental > Aquatic >... | reverse complement strand
CAGGTGCCGCCGCTTCCGGTGCCGCCGGTTCGCTGACGACCGGTTCGCTGACGACCGGTTCGCTGACGACCGGTTCGCTGACGACCGGTTCGGGCGTCGAACGGGCTGTCGAGCCGCCCGCCGGGGCGAGCATGGCCCAGAGCACGCCGACGACGACACCCCCGGCGATCACGAGATAGGGCGTGAGCGTGCCGAACGCGATCTTCCCGTAGATCACGAGCAGGATCGCGACGCCCAAGCCCAGGAACAACCCGGCGAACACGCCGCGGACCGGATGGCGTTGTGTGGTCGCACGCATCACATCACCCCCCGTCGGGTCGGCCGGGCGAGCACGAAGAGCACGCCGCCGATGATCACGAACGCGATGCCGCCGAACCACAGTGGCGTGAAGAGCGGGCTGTCGGCGATGAGGATCCAACCGCTCGCCGTGCACGATCCACCGGGGCCCTTGACCGTGACGTCGACCTTGAAGAGGCCGGTGATCTTGACCGGGAGACGCTTGTCGACCTTCTCGTCGCCGGTCGATTCGGACTTGGCGTCGTCGTTCTTGAAGCTGTCGGACAACGAGATGCCGGGGCCGACCTTGACGGTCCACGATCCGGGGCGGATCACGCCGTCGGTCTTGCCCGTCCACTTCACCCGGCCGTCGTACGCCACCTTGAACGGTTTCGACGATGTACCGGTCGAAGTGTCGGGTGCCGCGACCTGGTCGAGCTGGGCTCCCTTGTTCGTGAAGGACACGGCGCTCCCCGAGCAGCCCCGAGCGGGCGCGGCACCGACAGGCGGTGCGGCGACGGCGCAGAGGGCGAAGCCGAGGGCGCCGATGGTGACGAACGAAAGCATCCGTTTCACGATGGCCCCCTTTCTCCGGGTCCGTAACAATTCTACCAGTCATCGCGGGAGGATCTGGGAATCCGAGGCGCCCGATCGATCAGCCGGCCGAGGAGAGCTCGAGGGCGGCGCGCGGCGCGAAATCGAACAGCGATGCGGCGTAGCGCCGGAACAGGCCTTCGCGGTCGCGCTGGTATTTGCGTGCCGCGGCGTTGTACGCGTCCACGAGCTTCGGATCGGGTGTGGTGGCATCGACGGTGTGGAGCGCGTTCGTCACGGCCTGGTTGGCCTTGAGGCGGGCTGATGCGCCGACCGTCGCGTGCAGGCGGAGCAGTGCGCCCTCGAGCCCGTTCGCGGTGTCGACCTCCGACGACGTGTCGGCGTCCGCGTCCACCGTGTGGTGCAGCGAGTCCCAGCGTCGGAGCAGGGCGTCGAGATCGGCCGCGATCTTGCGGGTCCCGATCCCGGCGCCCTGGAGCGTGGTGAGGGCGGCGCGGAGTTGCGTATATCGCTGCGCGAGCGGTGGCCGGAGTGGGCGCCACGCCTCGTCGGTGTGGTCGCGTCCTCGCTGGAGCGCGGGACGCTCGACGAAGGCGAGCAGGAGGACGACGGCGAGCAGCAGCAGTGCCACCACGAGCGCGAACCGACGGACCCGACGAACCATGATTGCCGGAACCCTACTTCTGGTCGGGCGGTCGTTCGGGTCTCGTCGGCGCGGGTGCCGGCCCGTTCGCCGCGACAACGGGTCCGAGGAGGAGGTCCGCCTCGTCGGCGGTCGTCGATCTCGTGCGCGAAGAGCGTGCGTGGGCGTGCGCAGTGTTGGACTGTCGAGCAAACTCGTTGGCGTGAGGCCCTACGCTGACGGAGATCGCTGAAGATTCCGAGGAACCCGAGTTGGCCATGCGCGTGGTGATCGTCGGAGGCGTCGCGGGAGGGATGTCGACTGCGACTCGGCTTCGACGCCTCGACGCGGACGCGAGTATCACCGTTCTCGAACGGTCGGGGCACGTTTCCTTCGCCAATTGCGGCTTGCCGTATTTCGTCGGCGGACTGATTGAAGGGGAGGACGATCTCACACTCCAGACTCCCGAGCAGCTGTTCGACCGATTCCGGCTCGATGCCAGGATTCACGAGGAGGCAATCGCCATCGACCGCGGCGGACACGCCGTCACGGCACGTTCGACAGTCACAGGCGAGGAGACCCTTGTCGGCTACGACAAGCTTGTGCTCAGCATGGGTGCAGCCCCTGTGCGCCCCCCGATCCCCGGCTACGACCGGGTTCGCACCCTGCGGACGGTCGAAGATGCAGCCCGCCTTGCATCGGACGTCGACGTCGCACCTTCGACCGCGGTCGTGATTGGTGCGGGGTTCATCGGACTCGAGATGGCCGAGAACCTCGTCGGTCAGGGAATCGATGTCACGATTGTCGAGGCCACCTCGCAGGTGCTGCCGCCATTCGATCCGGAACTTGCGATTCTGGTCGCCGACGAGCTTGTCGCTCACGGCGTTCACGTCGAAACGGGGGCGACGGTGGCGTCAGTGGAGGACAACACCGTGACCCTCACCGATGGGCGGGTTCTCGGTGCGGACCTTGTTGTGGGTGCGATCGGGGTACGGCCAGATGTGCGCCTCGCGGAAGTGGCCGGTCTGGAACTGGGACCGCGCGGTGGCATTTCTGTCAGCGAGACGAACCAAACGAACGATCCCGATATCTACGCGGTTGGCGATGCGGTGGAGAAGGCGGACGCAATCTCGCATGCGACGTCGCTCATCGCCCTCGCGAACGTCGCCAATCGCCAGGGCCGAAGGGTGGCCGACCACATCGCCGGGCGACCCTCGCACGCGGTCGCATCCCTGGGGACCGCGATCGTCAAGGTGTTCGACCTGGACGCGGCAACGGTTGGGTGGAGCGAACGGCGTCTGCGAACAGAAGGGCTGCCGTTCAGAGCAGTCCACTCACACCCATTCGACCACGCCACCTATTACCCCGGCGCGACGCGAATGGCCGCGAAGCTGATTTTCGATCCGAACGACGCAACGATCCTCGGCGCGCAGATCGTCGGCCGCAACGGTGTCGACAAACGGATCGACGTGATCGCTACTGCGATGGCCGGCGGTATCACCGCCGACCGCCTCGCGGACCTCGAACTCGCGTACGCCCCACCGTTCTCCTCGGCCAAGGACCCCGTCAACCTGCTCGGCTACATGGCCGAAAATGTGCTGAGCGGCGATTGCGACGTCGTCGACCCGCGCGAACTCGGCGAGCTTCTCACTCGGGGATGGACCCTTGTGGACGTGCGCAGCGCAGCGGAACACGCGGAGGGCGCGATCCCAGATTCGATCAACGTACCGATCGACTCGCTCCGCGACCACCTCGACGCGCTCGACAGTCGCCCCGTCGTCGTCTACTGCGAGGTTGGTCAACGAGGACACACCGCGGCTGCACTGATGCACGAACTCGGCATCCAAGCACGTAACCTCGACGGCGGTTACCAGACGTGGAAAGCATCGATGCGGGCTCAGGCTCCGGAGCCCGAGAGATAGCGCGTCCCGGACCCGGCGTTCGGGGTCACGCCGAGGGTGGCCGAGATTCTCCTCGCCTTCGTCGAAGGTTCCGCAGATCGAGCGCACTGGTGACGATGATGCCGACGACCGCGAGCACAGGAAGTGAGCCATGGCCCGGAGACCGAACACGTCGCACCGGTATCAGCAAGGAACGCTCATCGCCATTGGTGCCGGAATCGGTGCAACGGTTGGCGTGCTCATCGGTGGGGGTCCTGGCATCGGGATTGGGCTGGCGCTCGGCGCCGGATTCGGCGTAGCCGCCGACGCGGTGATGTCGCGCCGCGCCTGAATCGACCTCCACTGAGGATCGGGGAGACGACCCCGGCGTCGCCGAAGGCGGCTCGGCGCGTCTGTGCCGAGAAGAACGCGCCCAGCCAGGAGCACCGCGTATTTGGTGCGTACCCGTTGTGCCGTTCAGGGACGCTCGCGGGCGTTGGCTGACGCGGCGTCGACACACCGAAGATGTTTCTCATTCCGCCCGGTGAGCCCGGGTGACCTTTGCCTCTGGTCTGCAGGCGCCCCGCGTGAGGCAATTGTCGAATGAAGAAGATCATCATCGCGGCGGTGCTGCTCGTCGGCATCGGTTTCCTCGTGAAGCGCTTCGGTCCCAAATTCGAGAACGTCGATTGGGAGAAGCGCTTCGAGTCGATGCCGGACAACGCGCCGCCGAAATGGATGTTCCGCAACATCTCCGAGATCCACGACAACACCGACCGCATCCTCGAACTCCTCGAAACCCGGTCCGCCAACCAGCCTGGAGGGGCGCCGAGTGTCCCGACGCTCAGCACAACCTGACCCCGCGGCGCGGGCCATTCACGACTGGAGAGCACCGTGCGAGTGCTGACCGTCTATGCCCATCCCGATCCTCGGTCGTTCTGCCACAGCGTGCTCGAACGATTCACCGCCGGGCTCAGCGACGCCGGTCACACCAGCGACGTCGTCGATTTGTACGCCATCGACTTCGACCCGGTGATCCGCTCCCGCGACGGCGCGAGCTACATCAGCGCGAACGTTCCCTCCGACATCCTCGAAATCATGGACCCGCGAAAGAAGGTGCTCGACGCGTGTCGCGGGCCGATCCAGCGCCGGCTGGCTACACGCGCAATGCGCGGCAAGTCCAACGCCGAAATCGCCGGGCTCATTCGCAGCCGCATGCCCAAGGACGTCCTCGCCCAACAGGCCAAGGTTGCACAGGCCGACGGTCTCGCGTTCATCGCCCCCATTCACTTCTGCAACTTCCCGAGCATCCTCAAGGGCTGGATCGACCGCGTGTTCACCCTCGATTTCGCCTTTGGCCTCACGTCCGAGGGCTGGCGCGGTGATGTCAACGGGCGACTCCCGCTGCTGCGCCACCAGCGGGCGTTGATCATGACGTCGACGATCTTCGACGAACGCAGCTACGACGACGGCGTCCGCGATGCGATCAGCCGGGTGATGGACGACTGGGCCTTCCGGTATCCCGGGATCCAAAACGTCGAGCACGTCTACTTCTACGGCGCGACCGCGGCACCACCGGAAACGATCCAGCAGTACCTCACCCGCGCCTATGAACTCGGCAAGACCTACGACGCCGCTGTCGCCTCGGCGCCACGGACATCGCACGCCCCCACCGGCCCCGCCTCGAGCGGCGGCGCAACCTGACCCGTAGCTGAGGGCGGGATTGTCAGGGGCTCCCGGCGTTCGCGCTGAGGGAGCCTTCATGACCGAAGCGGTCATCCCGGAAGTGCCGTTCGGGCGGCTACGATCTGCTCATGACCCGCCTTCGGGGCGTGGCGCTCGTGGCCTGCATCGTGGCCGCCGCCTCGCTCGGGGGATGGCGGCTGGGTGTTGCCCGACGATCGACCGCGCCGGATTCGACCACATCGAACGCGACTGATGCGCTCGTGACCCGCGCCGTCGACGGCGACACGATCGTTGTCCGCCACGACGACGGTGTCGTCGAGACCGTGCGTCTCCTCGGGGTCGACACGCCGGAGATCCACCATCCGACCAAGCCGGTCCAGTGCTTCGGGCCGGAGGCCGCGGCGTTCGCGCGCCGCGCGCTGACGGGCCGGCGCGTGCATCTCGAATCCGACGTCGAGACGCACGACAAGTACGGCCGCCGTCTCGCGTATGTCATCGTCGACGGCCGTCGCTTCGACGACGTCCTGTTGCGGGAAGGCTACGGCCGCCTCCTCGTCATCGCGCCGAATGGTTCGCACGCCCGCGTGATGTTGCAGGAGGAGCTGGCCGCGCGCCGGGCGCGGCGTGGTCTGTGGGGTGCGTGCGAGCCGCGGTGAGAGCCTCCCGAGTGGTCAGCGCATGCTGTCGAGCAGCTCGTCGACGATCTCCGGCGTGGTGTTCGGGTGCAGGAAACAGGCCCGGGCCACCATCTCGCCCTTCCACCGCGTCGGCAGGCAGAACGCGGTGTGGTCAAGGAGCACTCGGTTCGACCACGTGAGGTAGTCCTGTTCGTCCCAACCAACGCGACGGAACAGCACGATCGACAGTGCGGGTTCCCGTACGAGCTCGACGTGCGCCTCGGCGCCGATGTGCTCGGCGGCGACGCGTGCGATGTCGAGGGTCTGCTCGATCGCGTCGCGGTACGCGTCGGTGCCGTGCACGGCGAGCGAGAACCAGAACGGTAGGCCGCGGGCGCGTCGGCTGAGGTGATACGCGTAGTCCGACGGATTCCATTCGTCGACTTCGTGGATCGCGTCGAGATACGAAGCCTTCTGTGAGTGGGCGGCCTTGGCGAGCGCCGGTTCGCGGTACAGGAGCGCGCAGCAGTCGAACGGGGCGAAGAGCCACTTGTGCGGGTCGACCACGAACGAGTCGGCTTCCTCGATCCCTCGAAAGCGCGGCCGGACCGAGGGCGCGCACATTGCGGCTCCCCCGTAGGCGGCGTCCACATGGAACCACAGGTCGTGTTCTCGGGCGGCGGCCGCGAGGCCGGGGAGGTCGTCGATGATCCCGGCGTTGGTGGTCCCGGCGGTGGCGGCCACGGCGAAGACCGACGTCGGGTCCGGGTCTTCCCCGAGGACGCGGCGAAGGTTGGGGCCCATGAAGCGATCGCGGTCGTCGGAGGGCACGAGGAGGGGGTCGGCGTCGATGATTCGCAGGGTGCTGGCGATCGACGAGTGGGCCTGCTCTCCGACGGCCACTCGCCAACGGGCGGGCCGGGCGCCGCGCCGCGCGTGCGCGGCGTCGCGCGCCGCGACGAGCGCGGAGAGATTGCCGGCCGAACCGCCCGACACGAAAGTGCCGCCCGCGCTCTCGGGGAGACCCGCGAGGTCGGCGAGAAAACGGAGTGCTTGGTTCTCGGCGAAGACCGCGCCCGCGGCCTCGAGCCACGACGTGCCGCTGAACGACGACGCGCCGACCACCGTGTCGAACAACAACGAGGCCTTCGTCGGTGCCGCGGGGATGAACGAGAAGAAGCGGGTGCTGTCGGTCGAGATGCACGCCGGCGCCAGCACCTCGGCGAAGACGCGCAGCGCTTCGTCGGCGCCGATCCCGCCCGGCGTGATGGTCTGGCCGGCCCGGGCCGCGAGCTCCGACGACGAGACCGGGTGATCGAGCGGAACCGGATCCAGCCGGAGGCGTTCGAGCGCGTAGCCGAGGACGATGTCGGCGAGATGCTCGGTGGACGCGTCGAAGTGGTGCACCGTCGGGACGCTACCGGGCGGCGACGACCCGCGCCCGCGGCAACTCGATCGTGACGCGCGAGCCCGCGGCGGCCTCGACGGTCATCGCGACCGTCAGGTCGCGATGAGGCGGGTGCGAACCTTGTCGATGGCCCCGCCGAGCAACTCCCGGGTCTGCGCATGGGAGCAACCGAGGTGGCGGGAGAGCTCCTTCATCGACTCCGCGGGGTGCCGGAGCCCGAATCGCCGGGACAGCACCTCGAACTCGTCGGCTGTCAGGGCGTCGTATGCGTGACGGTCCGCGCGCAGCTCGAGGGCATCGAGGTCGATGTCGTCGTCGACGGTGGGTTCGCTCCGACCATCGGGATACGGCCAGCCTTCGTCGCTGGTGAACAAGGGAAACGAGGAGCGGGCCATCGATTCCTCCCGTGAGCGGGGTGTTGCATGGATCGTGGACCACTTCCGGCGCCGAGTCAACGGCAAGCATCCTCGCGGTGGGAACTGCAGGTCACGGTGCGTGACGACGGACGAGGCCGAGTAGCTCGTCGCCGTAGCGTTCGAGCTTGACCGGGCCGATGCCGGGCACCGCGGTCAGCTCCTCGCGACTCGAGGGCATCAAGGCCGCAACGTGGCGCAAGGTTGCGTTGTTGAACACGACGTACGCGGGGACCTCCGCGGCGCGCGCGAGGTTCTTTCTCCAGTCCGTGAGCGTCTCGAGGAGTGCGAGATCGATCTCGTCGTCGTCGGGGGCACCGGTCCGGACGCGGGCCTTCGCGAGCGCGCCGCGGGCCGCGCGTGGCCCGTCGATCCGTTCGGCGGGCTCGGCGGGCGGTTCTTCGCCCGCGATCGCCGCGGTGATCGCGTCGAGGTACGGGCTCGCGCTCCGCTTCGCGACGCGAAGTCCCATGGTGCGCTCCTGGCTCCAGGAGAGGTGCAGCTCGCGCTCGGCGCGGCTCAGCGCCACATACAACAGTCGCCGTTCCTCGGAGAGCTCGGCGGCGCTGTCCGCGTGCGAGATCGGTACGTAGCCGCGCTCGAGACCGGTCACGAACACGGTATGGAACTCGAGGCCCTTCGCCCGGTGGAACGTGAGGAGCTCGACGGCATCGGTGCCGACGACCGCGGTGTCGCCGCGCAGGGCGGTGCCGAGGAAGCCGAGGAACCCGTCCAGTGAGCCCGGGCCCCCTTCGGCGACGAGGTACTCGCGCCCGAGCCGCACGAGCGCGTCGACGTGCTCGCGGCGCTCCTCGGGCGCGTCCGCAGCGTCGGCCGCGAGGTCGGCGAGGTGTTGGCCGAATCCCATCGTCGGGGCCGCCTTGGCCGTCTTGCGCAGCGCGTCGAGCGCGGCGCGGACCTCCGGGCGTTCGAGGAAGTTGCCGGCGCCGCGCACACGGATGGGGATGCCCTGCTTGCGCAGCGCCTCCTCGAACGCCGCCGATTGCGCGTTCACGCGGTAGAGCACCGCGATCGACGACCACGGTCGGTTCGGGCCGTGCGCTTCGATCACACGCCGCGCGACCCCACGGGCCTCGTCGGCGTCCGAGGGATACGCGGTGACGGTGGGCGCGCGCCCGTGTGGTTGGCGGGCCGTGATCGCGGCGCGCCGGGCGCGACCCTTGCCCGGCCGGGGGAGCACGGACTCCGCGGCCCGCAGCACCTCGGGCGCGGACCGGTAGTTGACGCCGAGCTGGACGATCGCGCCACCGGGGAAGTGCTCCTCGAAGTCCAGCAGGAACCGCGCGTCCGCGCCGGCAAACCCGTAGATCGCCTGATCGGGGTCGCCGACCACGCACAGGTCCGTTCGGTTCCCCAACCACCCGCGGACCAGCCGGAGCTGCGCGGGGGTGGCGTCCTGGAACTCGTCTACGAACAGGTGACGGAACCGCCACCGCTGCACCGCGGCGAATTCCTCGTCCTGTTCGAGCGCGTCGCCGCACCACCAGATCAGGTCGTCGAAGTCCAGCAGTCGGCGCTTGCGCTTCTCTCGTTCGTACCGGTCGTAGAGCTCGGCGATCTCCGCGGCGGAACGTTGCGTCTTGTGTCCGGCGCGCGTGGCCGCCTGGGCGTAGTGATCCGGACGGATCAATCGGGCTTTCGCCCATTCGATCTCGCCCGCGATCTCCGAGGACTGGACCGCGGCCTCGGCACCTTTCGCGCCCGTGAGCGGGGCGAGGATGCGCACCTTGCGTTCGAGGAGCTGCGGCATCGTGCGGCCCTGGTCCCCGGCCCGCCGGCGGAGCTGCGCGAGCGCGATCGCGTGGAAGGTTCCCGTGGTGACCTGCGATCGCACGCCGAGGTGGGCGAGCCGTTGCACGAGCTCGCCGGCCGCCTTGCGGGTGAAGGTGACGGCAAGGACGTGCTGGGGATCGAGGTGTCCCTGCTCGGCGAGCCACGCCAGCCGGCGGGTCAGGACGCGCGTCTTGCCCGAGCCCGCCCCCGCCAGGATGGCCAGGGGAGTGCGGGGTTCGGTGACGGCACGGCGTTGGGTGTCGTCGAGACCGGCGAGGAGGGCGTCATGGGAGGCCGCGCGGGACGCCGGTTCGGACGGGGTGAACTGCACTCCCGAACCGTAGCGGGTGCCTCTGACAGGTATTGCGTCCCTGCTCGGGCGGGGAGGGACGAATGCGCCGGTGACGAGGAACGGCGGCACCGGTATGCCATCCTGACCTTCTCTGAGAACTGCATTGCGCCGTATCGGCCGTTTCTTCGTCGTCGCCCTGATCGGGGGGATCGCCCTCGGGGTCTGCCTCGCGGCGCTGGTCCCGAGCGTCCGTGTGCTCGCGACCAGCCAGACGTTCACCGGACGGATCCAGCTCGCCGCTCTGCCGCAACGCACCACCGTCTACGGCGCCGACGGGAAGTCGGTCATCGGGCAACTCGGCCTCGAGGACCGATCGGTGGCGGATCTCAAGGAGATCCCGAAGGTCGTCGTGAACGCGATCGTGGCGATGGAGGACAAGACCTTCTGGGACAACCCCGGAGTGGATTTCGAGGGGACCACCCGAGCGCTGTTGAAGAACCTCAGCTCGGGCCGCCTGGCCCAAGGAGGGTCCACGATCACCCAGCAGCTCGTGAAGAACCGGATTCTCACGCCGAAGCGCGACGTGCAACGCAAGCTGCGCGAGATGATCCTCGCGGTCCGCTTGAACAATCAGTACAGCAAGCAGCAGATCCTGCGCGAGTACCTGAACACCGTGTACTTCGGCGAGGGTTCGTACGGCATCAAGTCCGCGGCCGAACGGTTCTTCGGCAAGAGCGTGACCGATCTCACCCTTCCCGAGGCGTCGATGCTCGCCGCGGTGATCTCGAGCCCCACCTACTACGACCCGTTCCTCAATCCTGCTCACGCGAAGCAGCGTCGTAGCACCGTCCTGCACCGCATGGTCGACCAGAAGTACATCACCCGGGCCGAAGCCGACGCGGCCGGCGCGACGCCGCTGCCGGCGGGCAAGCCCGCGTCGGGCGGCCTCCGTCCCGACAACTACTTCGTGCAGGAGGTGCAGGACCGGCTGCTGAGCGACGAACGACTCGGGTCCACGCCCCAGGAGCGGTACACCAAGGTGTTGCGAGGTGGCCTCAAGGTGTACACGACGTTCGACCCGAGGATGTACTTCCTCGCCCAGACCGCGGTGAACCAAGAAGGTCCGCATCGTCCGCCGTTCACCGCCGCGCTGGCGTCGATGGACCCGCAGAGCGGTGAGGTGAAGGCGATCGTCGGCGGCTGCGGCCTGGACCAGTGCAAGTACAACCTCGCGACCCACCCGCCGGGTCGCCAACCCGGGTCGACGTACAAGGTCATCACGCTCGCGGCCGCGATCGAGAGCGGGTATTCGCTCAACGACGTCGTCGACGGCACCTCGCCGTGTTCGGTCAAGTCACAATACGGGAACTACCCCAACGCGAGGAACGCCGAAGAGGGCGGCGGCGTGCTCACGTTGCGAGCGGCGCTGGCGGGTTCGGTCAACTGCGCGTTCGTGCGGCTCATCGCGTCCTTGGGCCCCGACAAGGTCGCCAAGATGGCCGTGCGCCTGGGTATCCGGAACGAGCCACCTCACCTCTTGAGCATCACCCTCGGTACCGCGGAGGCGACGCCGCTGGAGATGGCCACCGTGATGTCGACCTTGGCCGACGACGGCGTCCGCCACGACCCGATCTTCATCCGGAAGGTTGTCGGCCCCACCGGCGAGTTGGTCTTCGACAACAAGTCCCAGGGCCAGCGCGTGATCGACCCGCAGGTCGCCCGCACCGTGATCGACGCGATGAGGGGTGTGATCACCGGCGGTACCGCGTCGCGCAACGGTCACCTCGCCGATGGGCGCGTCGCCGCGGGGAAGACGGGAACCACCGACTCCAAGGCCAACGCCTGGTTCGACGGTTTCACGCCGCAACTCGTGGCCGTCGTGTGGATGGGTGATCCGGCGCTCAACACGTCGATGGCCGGTGCGCTGGGTGGGAACGCATTCGGCGGTGGACTCCCGACTCGAATCTGGAAGGCCTTCATGGACGGCGCGCTGCAGGGACAACCCAAGCTCGATTTCGTCCCGCCCGACCGGAGCAAATGGCCAGCCTCGCGGGCGGTGCTGCCGGGCAAGGGTCGCGGTTCGATCGCGTTGTTGCCGACCACCACGACCGTCGATCCGAACGCCACGACGACGACCGTCCCGGGCGTCACGACGACGACGGTCCCCGGCGCCTCGACCACCGCGGCGCCGACCACCGCGGCGCCGACCACCGCGGCGCCGACCACCGCGGCGCCGACCACCGTGCCGCCCACCACGGCCCCGCCGACGACAACCGCGGCGCTCCCGGTCCCTTGACGCGTCGCCAGTAGGCTCCCCGCCGATGACCGACCTGGCGACCCTGCTCGAGATCCAGACGCACGACACCACGATCGACCGGTTGCGCCACCGCGCGGCGACGCTGCCCGAGCGAGTGGAGCTCGAAGGGAGAAACGCCGAGCTCGCGACGATCGACGCGAAGCTGGCCGACGCCCGCGCGCGCCGCGACGCCGTGGCGCGCGAAGAGCAGCGACTCGACGACGAAGGCTCGACGCTCGAGGCCCGGGCGGTCGCCGTCGAGAAGAAGATGTACTCCGGTGAGATCAGCTCGCCGCGCGAGCTCCAGGCGATGCAGACCGACGTGGAGTCGCTCCGCCGTCACCGCGCCGAGATCGACGACCGCGAGTTCGAGGTGATGGCCGAGCGCGAGCACCTCGACGCCGAGGTCGCCGAGATCGAAGTGGCGCGCGCCGTGATCACCGCCGACGTCGACCGGCTCGGGCAGGCCATCGCGGAGCAGGTCGACGGGATCGACACCGAGCTGGACGCGGAGCGGGCGGCGCGTGCGGAACAGGCGGCCACGGTGGCCGGCTCGCTGCTCGCGAAATACGAATCGTGTCGGGCGCAGGCGCGGGGGATCGGTGTCGCCAAGCTCGTCGGCAACACGTGCCAGGGATGTCATCTCACGATCCCGTCGACGGAGGTCGACCGCATGCGCCACCAACCACCCGACACGTTGGCCCACTGCGACAACTGCGGCTGCATCCTCGTGCTGTCGTGAGCGTCGATCGGGTCCTCATCTACTGCGACGGTGGTTCGCGTGGAAATCCCGGCCCGGCCGCGATCGGCGCCGTCGTCCTCGACCCCTCGACGCACCCGCCCTCGACGCTGGCCGAGGTGAGCGAAAGCATCGGCGTGGCCACCAACAACGTCGCCGAGTATCGGGCGCTCATCGCCGGGCTCGAGGCGGCGAGCGACATGGGGGCTCGTGCCGTGGAGATCCGGGCCGACTCGCAGCTCGTCATCCGCCAACTCGAGGGCCGCTACCGGGTGAAGCATCCGGCGCTGCGCCCGCTCTTCGACCGTTGCCGTGCCCTGCTTGCGGCCTATGAGCAGATCAAGCTGGTTCACGTGGCCCGCGAGCTCAACACCGTGGCCGACGGCCTGGTGAACGCCGCCCTCGACAATCCCTGATCCGACCGTGCTGCTCTGGTATCTAGGACTCTCAGTGTTGATGGTGTGGACCGTGTTCCAGAGCACGGGCATCGACTACCGGCTGGTCGCCGGGGGTGCGATGCTGCCGTTGTTGGTGGATATCCCCGCCGGCCGCCCGGCGGTCGGGCACACTCTCGTGGCCGGCGTGGCGTTGCTCACGGTGGTGATGGTGGGCACGATCGGCCGGTCCCGCCTGCTGCGGCGCCGGCTCCTGTGTCTCCCGATCGGCAGTCTGTGCGGGCTGGTCCTCTCGGGGGCATGGACCAACAGCGACGTGTTTTGGTGGCCGCTCGGAGGTTCCTCCTTTTCTCGCGGCCATTTGGTGCCGATGTGGGGAGTCGTAGTGGCAATGGAAATCGTGGGGCTGGTCGCGTGTTGGTGGATCGTCGGTCGTTTCGGCTTGTATGAAGCCGAGCCCCGGCGGGAGTTCTTCCACACGGGACGATTGAAGGTGGCAGAGCTGTGAAGCCGTTGATCCTGTTCGTACGACATGGTGAAACCGACGCCAACCGGGCCGGGGTGCTCGTGGGGCGATCGGACTACGGGCTGACCGCGGGCGGTCGCCAGGCATCGCGCGCCGTCGGACGGGCGCTGGCGCAGTCCGGCGCGGGGAAGCTGCTGTCGAGCCCCTTGCGACGTGCGGTCGACTCCGCGGTCGTGATCGGCAAGGCGTGCAACCTCGATCCCGAGATCGACGAGCGGCTCGTCGAGATGGAGTACGGCGAGTGGGAGGGCCGGCGGCCGCGTGACGTCGCCGAAGCCGATTGGGAGAAGTGGCGCGCCAACGTCGACTTCCGTCCCCCCGGTGGCGAGAGTCTGCGCGAGGTCTTCGACCGCGTGAGCTCGTTCTGTGACGACATGCTCGACAACCGCAGTGAAGGCATCGTGATCGCGGTGAGTCACGTGACGCCGATCAAAGCCGCGATCGCGTGGGCGCTCCAAGCCGGTCCCGAGATGACGTGGCGCATGCATCTCTCGCTGTCGTCGATCTCGCGTATCTACGAACGCGACGGCTCGCCGTTCGTGGTGAGCTTCAACGAGACGGTGCCGGCTCAGAGCTGACGAACGACCGGAGCGCGCGCGTCAGTGCACGTTCGGTGCGGGTTGCAGCGTGACCTCGGCGGGAAGCGGGCCGAGCGTCCTCGTGTCGAGACCCTCGTGCACCGGGATCACACCGAGGACGGGCGCGAGCCGGTGCAGCCGGGCGAGGGTCGTTCGTTCCAGCACTCCGGGCTCGGCGGGCCAGCGGTTCACCACGAAGCCGAGGATGTGCAGCGAACGATTGCGAGCGGCTTCGATCGTGAGCGCCGCGTCGTTCAACGCTCCGATGCCCAGCCGCGTCACGATCACGACGTCGCCGCCCAGACGGATCGCGTAGTCGGCCATGGTCAGGGTGTCGGACAGTGGCGTGAGGAGTCCACCGGTGCCCTCGACGTACAGAACGTCGCACCCCGTTGCCTGGACGCGCGCGCGGTCGATGAGCCACTCGACGCTGACCTGCGTTGCCGTTTGCTCGGCCGCGATGGCCGGATCGAGCCGTCCCGCGAACCGCTGGCCCTCGAGGGCCGGGATCTGCACCGCCGAGCTCACCCAGTCGGCGTCTCCGCCCTCACCGGGTTCGACGCCGATCTGGACCGGCTTCAGGTACGACGCCCGATACCGCGACTGCGCGTCGAGGCGGGCGAGTGCTGCGCACGTCACGGTCTTGCCCACGCCGGACCCCGTTCCCGTGACGAAGCGGATCATCGTCGTCTCCGCGTCTACTCGACTCGTACGGGAATCGACACGCGGCGAGCGGGGAGCGAGTGGGCACCGGCGGCGTCGACGATGAATCGACCTTCGCCCGGGCCTTCGGCGATCGGCATGCCCAGCGCTTCGAGCAGCGCCCGGTCCTCCTCGGCCGATCGGCCCGTGGTGGTGAGGTAGTTCCCGACGATCAGCCCGTTGGCGCCGGCGAGCAACCCCATCCCCTGGAGCTCACCGAGCACCTTCTCGCGCCCGCCGGCGAGGCGCAGCCACGTGCCCGGCAACACCAGCCGGAACAACGCGATGGCCTGGACCGCCTCGCGCGCCGACAACGTGGTCTGCTCCGCGAGCGGCGTGCCGGGCCGGGGGTCGAGCAGGTTGATCGGCACTTCGCAGGGACCGAGCGCCGCGAGCTCGAACGCGAAATCGAGGCGTTGCCCGAGCGTCTCGCCCATGCCGAGGATCCCGCCGCAGCACAGCTCCATGCCGGCGTCGATCGCGAGACGCGCGGTGGCGACTCGGTCCTCCCACGAATGCGTGGAACAGATCGTGGGGAAGAGCTCGCGGCTCGTCTCGAGGTTGTGGTTGTACCGGCGTACGCCGGCGTCGGCGAGCCGGGTCGCCTGTTCGGGGGTGAGCAGCCCGAGCGAGCACGCGACCTCGAGGCCCGTCTCGCGCTGGACGAGGTCCACGGCTTCGATGACCTTGCGCAAGAGGCGCTCTTCGGGCCCGCGCACCGCGACGACGATGCAGAACTGGGTGGCGCCGACGTCGCGGGTTGCGCGCGCCGCGGCGAGCACCTCGTCGAGGTCGAGGAACGGGTAGACGTCGACTCCCGTCTTGAACAGCGCCGACTGCGAGCAGAACGCGCAGTCCTCCGAGCACGCACCGGACTTGGCGTTGATGAGGCTCTCGAGCTCCACTTCCGGACCGCAGTACTCGAGGCGGACCTTGTGCGCGAGGGCGACGAGTGCGGGCAGCTCGTCGAGCGGGAGGGCGGCGGCGGCGTCGACTTCGTCGCGGGTGAGCGGGCGGCGCTCGACGAGCAACGCCCGTTCGGCGGCGGCGAGCGGCATGAGATCCTCCGGAGCGAGATGAATGAGGTCGGTGAGTCGGGGATGAGCCTGGACAACCAGCGTAGAGGGTGCTGAGGTTCTCCCCATGACCGAACGAGTCGACGTCGACGTGCTGGTCGTCGGAGCCGGGATCGCCGGGTTGATCGCGGCCCGCGAGCTCGTGGCCGCGGGCCGGACCGTGGTGGTGCTCGAGGCGCGTGATCGCGTCGGTGGGCGCACGTGGAGCCGCCGGCTCGACGACGCAACGGTGGTCGACGTGGGTGGGCAGTGGATCGGGCCCCAGCAATTGCGAATGGCGAAGCTCGTCGCCGAGCTCGGTCTCGAGACCTTCCCGACCTACAACGAGGGGGACAACATCCTGCGGTTCGGCGAGACGCAGGGCCGGTATCGAGGCACGATCCCCAGGATCAACCCGTTCGTGCTCGCCGACATGGGCCAGGCCCAGCTTCGCTTCGACCGCCTGGCGCGCCGGGTTCCGCTGGGCGCGCCGTGGTCGGCGGCGCGCGCCGACGACTGGGACTCGCAGACCTTCGAGACGTGGATCCGGCGCAACTGTGCAACACCCAAGGCCCGGTCGCTGATGCGGCTGTACTCCGCGGCCGTGTTCGCAGCCGAGCCGGCGGACTTCTCGTTGTTGCACGCCCTCTTCTACACACATTCGGGCAGTGGGGTCGACGTGCTCGCGGGCACCGCGAACGGCGCGCAACAGGACCGTTTCGTGGAGGGCGCGCAGAGCGTGTCGGCGCGTCTCACCGGCGTGCTCGGCGACGTCGTGCACCTCTCGACGCCGGTGCGCTCGATCACGCAGGACGAGCGTGGCGTCACGGTGACGGCCGACGGGCTGCGCGTCACGTGCCGTCGCGTGATCGTCGCGATCCCGCCGACGTTGGCGGGCCGGATCGCGTACGAACCCGCGTTGCCCGCGGCTCGGGACCAGCTCATGCAGCGCACGCCGGCGGGATCGGTGATCAAGGGCAACGTGATCTACGACACGCCGTTCTGGCGCGAGGACGGGTTGACCGGTCAGGCCACCGGCGACCGTGGTCCGGTGAAGATCACGTTCGACAACTCCCCGCCGTCGGGGTCGCCGGGTGTGCTGCTCGCATTCCTCGAGGGCGCGAACGCCCGGCGCCTGTCGGCCGTCTCGATGACCGAACGTCGCGATGCAGTCGTCGAGTCGCTGGTGTCGTTCTTCGGGTCGCGGGCCGCGCGTCCCGTCGAGTACGTCGAGGTCGACTGGTCGGCCGAGCAATGGACGCGGGGTTGCTACGGCGCCCATTTCCCGACGTCGGTGTGGACCCAGTACGGCCCGGCGTTGCGCAAGCCCGTCGGTCGTCTCCACTGGGCCGGTACCGAGACCGCGACCGTGTGGAACGGCTACATGGACGGTGCGGTGCAGTCGGGAGAGCGGGCCGCGGCCGAGGTGCTCTCGGCCGATGGATCAACTCTGCAATAACGCGGTGAGATCCCGCTGGGCCGCGTCGAAACTCACGCCGCAGCGACCGAGCAGCGTCGCGGCGTCGGATTCGGCGCCGAGTCCGAGGAACAGCCCGGCCCGTCCGAGCCCCCGTTTGTTGGTCGCACTCACCAGATGTTCGACCTCGCGCGACAAGCGGGGTACGCCACTCGGAGTCGCGGCGGTCGCGTCGATCCGGGCCGCGTCCCAGAGGTCGCCGAACGCCACACCGTGCGAGCGCAGCGTCACCGCGGTGGGCCCCGTGGTGAACGCGGCGATGGCCACGAGGAGGTCGGCGGTGCCCACGGTGGTCTTGCCAAACTCGCGCGCGTGCTGTTTGGCTCGCGTGACAGTGTCTCGCACCTCGCCCGCTTCGATGCTGACGGGGGCCGGTGCGGAACGCGAGCGTTGTGCGATCCGTGTCGTGGGCGACGACGCGCCCCGCAGCACCGCGAGGCAGTGCGGGATCACGAGGATGCCGATCATCAGTATCCACATCAGGTCGATGCCGTTGACGAGCGCGAAGCCCACTCCGGCGGCAAACGTGACGATGCCGATGCGCGCCGCGACACGAGCAGCCGCGGACTGCGAGCCGGTCACCTTCCAGAGCACCGCCTCGCTGATGCGGCCGCCGTCGAGCGGGGGAGCGGGCGCGAGGTTGACGATCGCCCCCCAGAGGTTCCAGAACGCCACGAGGTAGAGCGCCCAGTTCAGCGCGGGTGAGCTCGTCACGCCGGTGAAGGGCGCACGGGTGAAGAAGCCGGCGCTCGAGAGCCCGAACCAGATCGCGAGGTTGACGAGCGGTCCCGAGACGCTCACGAAGATTCGTTGCCACGGCGTGGTCGGCGATTCGTCGAGGAACGCGAACCCGCCGAGCGCGTGCAGGCTGATCTCCCGGGACCGGATCCCCACCAGCCGAGCGGCACCGACGTGGCCGAGCTCGTGGAGCACGATCGACAGCACCATCAGGATCGGGACCCCGACCACCATCGCCGCGAGCTCGCGGCCCGAGAACGTCGGGTGCGACGACTGCCAGGTGACGTAGACGATCCAGAGGGCCAGGACGATCGTGGACCCGTCCGCAGTGATCGGGATCCCCCGGATCGTCGCCAGTCGTACTCGGTTGGGGAGCACTCGGTCCTCCGTGAGCTCGAGTGTCGAACCAACCAGGATAGTCGAAGATTCCGGCATTTCGACCTGCGTAACCCCGCAGCGCCGCTACCTCGGAACGTGGTACCGCAACGGATGATTCCCAGGAATTGTCCGAAATCGGCCTCCAGCCTCGCGCGGAGTGTGCCGAAAACCCTGCTGGTTCGAAGCAATGGCGCGCACTGCGCCCCATACGGCTCGGAAGCGAAGGGCTCGAGATGTTGGGTTCACGGGTATTCGGCAGGATGATCCGCCGGTCCGGTGCAGCGGCAGTTGCGGGTGTGGTCGCGATCAGCGGTGCACTGACGATCGCGGCGCCGGCGGCGCACGCGGCCCAGGGCGACGTCGGAACCGTCGCGGGCGGTGGGCTCAACGGTGCGGTGTTGCACGACGGCTACGGCCTGGCGACCAGCCCCGATCGCACCAAGCTGTACATCGTCGACAACAGCGGACAGGTCGTGGAACGCAACCTGGCAACCGGCGACCAACGGGTCTTCGCCGGAACCGGCCACGACACCGATCCGCTCGGTGACGGGGGCTTGGCGACCGCAGCGAGTCTCGATCATCCCGCCGCGATCGCCGTCGACGCGGCGGGTGACGTCTTCGTTTCCCAAAACGGTCCGGGCGGCGGAACCGATTGCCGCATCCGTCGCATCGATCACGTGACGCACATCATCGTGACCTGGGTCGGTGACGGAACGTGCAACCAGAACGACGGCAACGACGGCGACCTCGCGACCACCGCGCACGTCGGAGGTTGGACGTTCGGGATGGCGGCCGACTCGGTCGGCAACCTCTATGTGTTCGACGCGGGAGCGATTCGCAAGATCGATACGACCGACCACATCACGACCGTTGCCGGCCATCTCATGAGCGGCGGACACCCGACCAACGGCGACCACGCGCTGGACACCTGGTTCGCCTGCGGGAGCGCGATCGCCGTTGATCCGAACAACGACCAGATCATCTACCTGAGCGACTCCTGCAACGACGCGATCTACAAGATCGATTTCGCCGCCAATTCGGGCCTCGGCGACGTTCGTGCGGTCGTGGGCGGCGGACTCGACGGCGTCGAAGTCGGGTCGAATCCGTCTCCCGATCCCACGAACTACAACACCAACTACAACGGCAGCTTCTCCGGTATCCCTGTGGCGGATTCCCGCGTGGACTTCTCCGATCATGTCCCGATGGTGGTCTCGCCGACCGGTGAGCTGTACTTCGGCGACGGCCGCGACAACAACGACCCGCAGCCCCAGATCTCTCGGGTCCGCAAACTCAGCGCGGACGGCACCACGGTGACCGACGTCCTCGCCGCCGGCCCGTACGGAAACACGGTGAACGCGACCCCGGCGCATCTCGCAGCCGTCGCCAAGCCGCGCGCCTTCGCCCTCGACGCCGCGGGTGGTCTGTACCTGAGTGAGGAGAACGGCAACACGTTGTTCTACCTCGACACGGGATCCGACACGGCGGACCACACGTGCGGCAGCCGCGCCGGAAGCGAACGGTGTGTCTTCAACGTCGCGTCGACCGGCAACATCGGCGACGGTGGCCAGGCCATCGACGCGCATTTCAAGACGCCGATCGATCTCGTGCGCGCGGGCAACGATCTGTACGTGGCCGACCAGCAGGACTTCCGGGTACGCAAGATCAACTGGAAGACCGGTGTGATCACGACGTTCGCGGGCAACGGCACCACTGATCCGACGGTCGACGGCCAGCCGGCAACGCAGACGTCGATCCTTGCTCCGACGGGCATCGCCTACGACTCGGGCGGAGCGCACCACGAGCGCCAACCGGCGTTGTACGTCGGCGGGATGGACAGGAAGATCCACCGGGTCGCGATCACCGGGCATTCGAACACCGAGATCGTGACGACCGTGGCCGGTGACGGCACCTCGTGCGCCGACCCGACGGCGACGCCCGCGTGTGGCGATGATGGTCTCGGGGTGGACGCGCAGGTCTCCGACTCGATCGCGGGTCTGGCGGTCAAGAGCGACGGCACCCTCGTCATCGGCGACTGGGGCAACCGTCGTATTCGTGAGGTGAACCCCACGACGCATGTGATCACGACGATCGCGGGAACGGGTGTCAAGCCGACGTTCGGATCTTCGCCCGACGGAACCCTCGCGACGTCGGCCGAGATTCTCGCCCCGGCCCGCTTGGTCATCGATCCCACCGGCGCGGTGGTGTTCTCCGACTTCTGCGACAAGAACGACGTGCTCGATCACGTGTTCGGCCCTCATCCCGAGGACACCCGTTCGCGTTGCGACGGACGAATCCGCCGGATCAACCCATCGACGCACCTGCTCGAGACGATCGCCGGCAAGGCGCCGAGCTTGAGCGATCCGAGCTTCTCCATGTGTCAGCCGGCACTCGACTCCGCGTATTCGGCGTTCGAATCGGCGGACCCGGCGGCGACACAGAACCCGAGTTGTGGTGACGGTGGTCCCGCCACGAATGCCTCCATTCGCGGCGGAATCGCGTTGCGATATGACGCGGCCGGCAACCTCTACATCGGGGAGATCGGCGGGTCGTTCTTCGACTTCATGTTGGCGGTGAGCGGAGCGCCGAATGGGCCAACCCTCCACCCGGATATCCGCAAGGTCAGCCACGTCAATCACACCATCAGCACGTACGCCGGCCTCGACGGTGGATTCTCGGGTGACGGTGGCCCGGCGTCGGCCGCCCGGTTCCTCTTCCCCGGCGCGATCGCTCCCGACCAGGGAACGCACGTCTTCGTGGCCGACTTCTTCAACGCGCGTATCCGTCGTATCGAGGGTCCGAAGCCGGATTTGCGGGTGTCGTTGTCGACGGATGGTCCGTTGACGGCTGGTGGTTCGGGTGTGGTGCACGTGACGGTGCAGAACGGTGCCGCTGCCGATTCGGATGCCTTCCTGACCGGACCGGTCGGAGCCGATGTGACGTTGCCGGAATGGTTGTCGTATGGGTCGGCGAGTGTGGTGTCGCCGTTCGGTGTGAAGTTGGCGAAGGATGCGGTGGCGTCGTGGGCGTGTGATGGTGCGGGCCAGTCGGTGTCGTGTTTGACGGCCGACAACCTTCCGCCGCAGGCTTCGTCGACGTTCGACATCACGGTGAACGTGTCGGCGGATGCTCCGGATTTCGTGACGGTGAACGCGAATGGTTCGTCGGACAGTGATGTTGCGAATCCGACGAACCAGGTCGCGGTGTTGGGTGTTTCGGTGCGACGCTCGGCGGCGCCGTCGCCGTCACCGTCGGATGGTCCCGCGAAGTCGGTGACGGAACCCGATCGTGGGTATGTGTTGGCGGGGGCGGATGGTGGGACGTTCGCGTTCGGTCCGGCCGCGTTCCCGGGTGCGGTCGACGTCGCGGGGAACCGTGTCGTGGCGGGCGTGTCGGCGGGTGCGCACGGTTCGTGGTTGACGGCCGCGGATGGTTCGGTGTTCACGACCGGTGATGCGCAGTTCGAAGGTTCGTTGGGTTCGACGCGGTTGAACTCGCCGATCGTGGGGATCGCCGCGCACGGTACGGACGGGTATTGGTTGGTCGCGGCGGATGGTGGGGTCTTCGCGGAGGGTTCGGCGAGGTTCCACGGTTCGTTGGGTGCGATGAAGTTGAACTCTCCGATC
>Ga0209048_10001733_pt1 | contig 22054 bp, 23 predicted proteins | sample FrelakmetCRP12CR_FD_187146 | JGI IMG/M metagenome (GOLD analysis project Ga0209048, IMG submission 187146) | Freshwater lake sediment microbial communities from the University of Notre Dame, USA, for methane emissions studies - CRP12 CR (SPAdes)... | ecosystem: Environmental > Aquatic >... | reverse complement strand
ATTTAACGATGAAATCGAATTAGAAAGTGATGTAATCCTGGAATCTGAAGAATTAGAGGGTGAAGAAGGAGAAGAATTAGAGGGTGAAGAAGGAGAAGATTTACCTTTTGCCAAGGCTGAAGTAGTTCGTTTGATGAAGCAGAACTTGGACAGTGACAAGATGATTCGGGAAAGGGTGAAGGTAGAGATGAATTTGTTTTTGGGAGAAGTTCTGGAGAAGGTTTGTGACCAACTTAACGAGTATCCTTACACGACTGTTGAATACGAGATGCTCAAAGAATCTATCTACCCTTACAAAAATATTGAAAGGATTAATGAGGAAAAAAAGCGTATATTAATGCATTTAGCTGCAATAAAGGCGGATTGTGATGCTCTAAGCATGGATGTAAATAAAACTCTAAAACTTAAAGATGTGGAGGAGGAAGAAAAAGAATTTTAACTTCTCTTATTAATTTAAATTTTTTTAATTCATTGTATTCATTTTTCATATTATTTCAATGACAATATTTAGTTATTCATTTTCAAAGGTTAAAAAGCCAGTTTTAAGTTTTTTAATCTCATCTTCCTTTAATCTGCTTTTGACGGCATCTTCATCCAGGATGATGCTATGTCCAAATGGGTCTTCCAATATTAGGGTAGCTTTTCCCACCCCATTTTTCACACTCTCAATTCCATTCAGTATTTTTAAAGCAGTATTTCTGGCAGCATCGTCTTCAGTCCAGGATAAAGCGGTTTTAACAGCATCCTCAAAACGTTTGAGTACTCCTTCCGTGTTGGAAACATATCCTTGAGATTGAGGACCGGGTTCAACCTTAAGACCCAACTCAGGTATGGTAAGTGTGGCAGATTGTGATTTAACCACCCTAACATTTAATTTTTCCTTATTCAGGATAATAGTGTATTTAACAGGTTCTTCCTGGTCTATACATATTGTATCAGAGTGTTTATATCCACATTTCTGGCATATGAGGACAGATTCCATGATTTCCCCGAAGTAAGGTATTGTTTGAGTTTTAGTGGTTACCTCCAAAGATTTGGAGGATTTACAGATGGGGCAATCGATAATCATCTTACTCAGACTAAATTCTCTTATAAAACAAAACTTTAACTTAATTAAATTCTCACTTGTGAAAATAAACCTTTCAATCTTTTTTTATTTCTTCTTGATAAATCAAACCTTTGGAAGTTAAATCATTTACCATCTTTTCTAGGCTTTCTTCATCCGGTGCGCAAATCTTATGGCTGTGAACGTTTTGCGCAAGTTGGTAGAGAACTTCCAAGTTTTTCTTTTGTTTCGGATTTTCTTTAAGATGAGTAATGAATCTTTTTGCCTCTTTGGGGTCGTAAACATTCACGTTTCTCTTCAAAGGCTCTCCGAATCCAGGTAAATAGTAAGTAACATCAACCAAACGCCCACCATACTTGTCCAGTATAATGGAGGTCTCTTGCTCCATCTGGTCGACTGAGTGGTGGAACATCATTTCTCGACAGATCTCTTTAATCACGGTGAGCATCCTTTTGGTGGTGCCTTCGATATCTTGGTTGTAGATCACAGGTATATGATGATTTATGGCCTGTTTTACTAAGTAATCATTTATAATACGATTTTCTTTGAAGTATTCTAAGTGTTTGCCACCTCTTTTAATTTTCATGGCCCTTTTAACGAATCTTTCTTTATGAAGTTCCTCGTCAGCAGTGAGCACGAAGAAATGTATAGAAGCCTCATCTTTATATTTCTCTATATCTAAGAAACCAGGAACCAAATGCACTCCTTCGATGATTAAGTCGTCGTAATCGTCTACTGCCCTTTTAATAACTTTTTCGATGGCAGGTATGACGAAAGAGGCATGTTCTTCAAAGCCAGCACTAATTAAACTAGAGCTATTCCCATCGAATCGATGTTTGTCTCTTATAGTCACATAAGCGTCAAAAGAAGACTTATGGAGTGCTGGAGCATAATCTGGGCCGATGATGCCCCTCACAATTTCTCTGATGAAATCTGTTTCAATGAGATGTATGATATCCAGCTCTTTAGCTAATTCAGAAGAGATAGTAGATTTTCCAATTCCAGACGCACTGCCAACTAGTATTATATAGGGTTTTCTCAAAATTCTTCGCCTCAAAAATAATTTCATTAGAAATGAGGTTTAGTATACTCTTCGGATAGAAAAATTATGTAAGGCTGTCAACAACTCTTTCTGCACTGCGACGCATTTCGATCCTAATTAGACCTAGATTGATGTTTATATCTGTAATTACTACTAATATTCCTTCACCAGCATCTATCATTAATGTTTTACCTTTATTTCCCTCAATCATTACTTGCTGCAGTGGATCGTGTTTCATTTCCTCTGCTGACCTTTCAGCTGTACCAAAAACAGCAGATGCCATAGCAGCCACAAGTTCTGAGTCTATGTCTGAAGCTACTTCGCTTTCTATAATTAAACCATCTTTTCCTACAACTAGAGATCCGTTTACCCCATTGATCCGGCCTAAATCTTTAAGTATTCTTTCTATCATACTTGCCATTTAAAATGCCTCCACAACAGAATTACTCTGCTACCTAAACTATATATTATGGTTTGACATTTATTAAATAAATAAGTAATGTTGTATTCACGCATTTCACCAATAACGAGGAGTGATCTTTTGTATTTTGTAGCTTCTGTCCAGGAATTACAAGAGCTAAATCCATTTATAATAATTGGATGTGGTGGTGGCGGAGAAAAATTCGCTAATTTTAACGGAATAGAATCTGTTGGTTTCATAGATGACAATCGAGAAAAACAAGGTAAAGAATTTTGTAACAGAATAATTTCCTCCGATTTAAAGGAGTTGGTGGAGAACACGGAAGCCCGAAGTGTGGCCATTATGCTGCCAATTGGTGCCGAAGGATCTGCTCTTAAATACGCAGTACAAGCCATTGACTATGGGTTGAATGTGGTAACTTCCTTTCGTTCACTTCCATTGCATAGTAATCAATCCTTAATCGAATTTGCTCAATCCCAAGAAGTATTGATTAAGGAAATAAGTCCACGTTTAGAGGTTATTAAAAATATTTTTGACACAGCACCTTCTAAATGTACAGAAATTCTGCCTAAAATTGATTACCAGCCTAAAGCCCCCGTAGTTTTCGTGGGAGGTACATCTCAGGAGTGTGGTAAACGTACTACCACCAGAATACTGGGTAAAACTGCTCAGGATGTTGGGATGAATCCAGGAATTATATCTACTGATGAGATGGGCCTAGAACAACCAACAGATCTGAATTTTCGGGCTGGCAGTCTTTCGGTGATGGATGTAGCATCCGCTGTGATGGGAAGCATCCGATACTTGGAGGAGAAGAAAGATCCGGATATATTCTTTGTAGAAGGGCAGTCTAGCCTAACAGAACGGGGTAATCCACATCCAAGGGGTTTATCAGCGGCCATATTGGTGGGGGCCAAACCAGACGCTACTGTGGTCTGTCACCGCATTAATCACCCTTACCGTCGTCCAGTAGGAGTTGATCAGGAAATAATGGCTATAGAGGCTATGGAACCCACAAAGGTAGTGGGAGTTTCTATTAACTTAAGAAATTATTCAGGGAAGCTGCTGAAGGTTGATCTTTTATCGGACTATGAGAAAAAATATGGATTACCCACCGTGGATATTTACCAGGGTGGAGCCTCAATATTATTAGATTCAATTATTGATTATGTAGGGGAGTTGCAAAAATGAAGGACGTGATGGATTATTTAAAGAAGAATCTTGGCCTAGAAGAAGAAGAACATAAAGAGGAACAGGAAACTATTATTGTTCCTGAACACTCTTTCTATGAGATAATTTTAATGAAAGTGCAGAACTTGGATGAATTCGACTATGCCTTGAAGCAGGTTCTAGATCAGAAAAATCCTATTATCATGGATATTAGCATCCTGGAAAAGGATTCTCCCGATGATTTCAAGTTAGCTCTTGAGAAATTAAAGGGTTTCAGAGATGATAAGGGGGGGGAAGCTATATTACTATGTAAGAATGGTCGAAATATTATAATAATTACTCCACCCGAAATTAAACTGATCCGAAAGTGAACTTTTGCTGGCCAGTAGAAAATTTCGTAACATTTAATATTAATGGATTATTAAGGCCATATAAGAGAGGTAGTACAAATGGAAATGCCCATTACCAAGCCTTCCATGGTTTCTTATGCTGATGAGTTAAACTTTAACCAATTAGTAGACGAACTTACCAATAAACAGCATAATGGGTTCATTAGGGTTACTGCTGGTTCAGAAGAGGGATTCATTCTCTATAAAAACGGAAAACAAGTGGCAGCTTCTTATGATAGACTTTCAAAATCGGAAGCACTTGAAAAGATTGAATTTGCTTTGGCTGAAAACAACACGCTCATCGAAGTTTTTGATACAAGACCCTCTCAAGTGGACTACCTCATAGAACTGAACCAACCTTACGTTATCAAAGATGAATCTAAGGTTCCTGATGTCATAAGCGAGCTCAAAGAAACAGAAAATGCAGAAAAACCAATATCTGAGCCTGTATCTGAGCCTGTATCTGAGCCTGACTCAATACAGAAAGTAACAGTTGAAACTGAAACTGTAGCTGAAGATACGAAAACTGGTACCGAAATTACAGATTTACCTGAAGAACAACCAGAAGATGATAATATTCCCAATTCCAGTTTAGACACGGTTGAAGAAGTTAAACCAGAGTCTGAGTTAGTTAAAAGTGTTGGTGAAACTTCGGATAAAAATACAGTAGTTACCCAAGAACTCACTTCAGATACTACAGAAAAATCAATTGAAACTGAGACACCAGACCCTTCTCCAAAATCTACTTCTAAAGTGCATGAAGTTGATGAAGGGTCTATTGAAATAATATCAAGTCAATCTGAGGTTGATGAATCTAGAGAGGACGCTTCTTCAAAAATTGAAGAAGAACCGCAAGAAGAACCACTTGTAGATCGGTCTGAACTCCTTAAAAAGTATGGTATTAAGGATGTCGATGAAAAAGATGTAGAAAATCTGCTAGAATCTTATAAAGGTGGTTCTATCAGTGATGATGATGCAGAGAAGATTGAATTAACTCTGATGAACAGAATTAAAAAATCAGTTCTGGGAATTCCTAAGATCCAGGGAACTGAGGTTATGGTATTTTTGGATAATTATCGTGATCTTTCAGGAACTATAAATATCATCACAGAATATGAATCTCAGGGAATTTTTTCAAGAATAAGGGGACAGTCTAAGACAGTTGATAACCTAAAAAGACAGATAATTAACATAGCTGAAATTGAGATTAAAAAAAGCTTTAGGCAATATCCTGAAGTTATTGATAAGTTTGAAATTAATGTAGAGTTTAGTTAGGAGGAATAGGATGACAAGAGTAATTACAATAGCTTCAGGAAAGGGAGGAGTTGGAAAAACAACCATTACCGCCAATTTAGGAGTAGCATTAGCCACCTATGGGGAAAGAGTCATAGTTTTAGATGCTGATGTGGCCATGGCCAATCTGGAGTTAATTTTGGGAATGGAAGGTAAATCTATTACCTTGCACGATGTGCTGTCTGGAGATGCAGCAATTGAAGATGCGATTTATGAGGGGCCTGGGGGAGTTAAAGTTGTTCCTGCGGGAATTTCCTTGGAAGGTCTTCGCAAAATCAAACTGGATAGGCTGGAAAAAGCACTGGAGATCCTCGTCGAAGATACTGACATACTGCTCATCGATGCCCCTGCAGGACTTGAGAAGGATGCCCTAGCTGCCATTGCTGCAGCCCAAGAAATGATATTGGTAACTACTCCTGAAGTTCCTTCCATAAGCGATGCACTAAAAACTAAGATTGTGGCCAACCGCCTTGGAGTGGATATTATAGGAGTGGTAATCAACCGGGAACAGCACGATAAAACCTTCCTCACCATTAGCGAAATTGAAACTATACTGGAGGTACCAGTTATTGCTGTAATTCCTGAAGATACAGAAGTTAGCAGAGCAGCAGCATTTGGTGAACCTTTAGTGGTAAAAAATCCTAAATCCCCCACCAGTAACTCCATCATGCAACTAGGAGCAGATCTTATAGGTGAAGAATATCAGCCTATCGAACCAGACAAAAAGGGAGTTATTTCTAAGTTGGTGGAAGGTTTACTGGGAAGAAGATAATAAATTATAATAAATATTGCAAATTTTTCAATATCCCTTGTATTTTATCTCATATAAATGCGATGATAACAATGTCACGATTCATAGCTATGGCTTCTGGTAAAGGTGGAGTTGGAAGGACTTCCCTAACATTTAACTTGGGAGTGGCCTTAACCATGTTTGGTGAAGAAGTAGTAATGCTTGATTTAGATCTGGTCATGGCCAATATGGATGTTATTACTGGACTTTTAAATCCTGATGTAACTCTACACGATGTTTTAATGCGTGATAAATCCATTCAGGACTGTGTCTATGAGATTAATCAGGGAGCACGTGTTGTTCCCACTGGAATGCATTTTGAAACCCTAAAGACTATCAATCCTAATTATGTCTCTTGGAACAAGATTATGGAAGAGATCTCTGGTTATGGTACTGTATTTCTTATGGATTTGCCCTCTGGCATAAATTCAAACATCTTTGAAGGTCTTCCTGAAGATACAGAAGCCATAATCGTCACAAACACTACCATGCCATCGGTTGCAGATGCTCTGAAGATCAGAATACTTTTCAACGAACTCAACATTGATATACTGGGCTTTGTACTGAACATGTGGTATGATAACAAGTTCTTGCTTTCGGTAAAGGAAATAGAGGCCATACTGGAAGTACCAATGATAGCTGTGATACCATACGACCGTGAAATGGATAGTTGCTTGGCCCTGGGCAGATCAATAGTGGAAATAAACCCTTCTTCCCCCACAAGCAATGACATCATGCAACTGGCAGCTGATTTGGTCGGGAAAAGATATGCTCCAATCCAACCTGACAAAGAGGGAATCCTAAATAGGCTAAAGAAATTCGTGGGCATACTTCCAGAATAATAAATTGAATAATGTATTCATTGATTTTTTTTATTTATTTATTTATTTATTTTTAACAACGGAGATGCCTGTTGTGATTAAATCTGATATAAATGCCAACATAGAAGTAGCCTGCCTAGGTACATGTAGCATAGATTTTATTAGCCACGTGTCCCGTCTGGCGAAGGCAGACGATGAAGTTAATGTTGATAAGTTGCATGTTTCTTTAGGAGGTTCAGCCTCCAATTTTGTCACTTGTTTATCTCGGCTAGGAGTGAATACTAGTATATTAGCAAAGGTGGGGGATGATGAATTTGGAGAAATAGCTAGAGCGAAGCTCAGCCAGAATGGTGTTGACATTACACGTCTTATTACCATTAAAGGACGCACTGGAATGGCATTCATAGCCGTTGATGATGAGGCTGAAAGGTCCATATACACTTATATGGGTGCTAACGCAGATTTTAAACTCGAAAAAGAAGATTTAAATTATATAAAGTCATCTGATCTTGTTCATATCACAGGCATGTATCATGAGGTTGTTGAAGAGGCATCAAAACACGCCAAACTACTTTCTTTCAATCCAGGTTCAATACTCTCTTCTTACGGATTTAAAAAACTAAATAAAATCATCAAAAGAACGGATATTCTTTTTTTAAATAAAAAAGAAGTTACATTGCTCACGAACTTGAAAATTGACGATGGGACAAAACTTCTTATTGAATTAGGTGTTCCTATTGTCGTGGTCACAATGGGAAAAGACGGTGCAATGGTTTATACTTCTAAAGAGATTATAAAAACTCCAGCTAAGCCTGCAAATGCCTTGGATACTACTGGAGCGGGAGATACTTTTGCAGCTGGATTTTTAGCTTCTTTTCTAAAGGATCAGGATTTAAAGGAATGCCTACGTTTTGCAAATAAGCTTGCTGCCCAAACTGTGCAAAACTTAGGGGGAACTCATATAATTATCTCAAACATTCACTAATTGGCCATAAAGCCCTCCAGCCCGATTCAATATATTTAAATGTATATTTAAAAACCGTAAAACTCTTTTGCATTATTATGAGAAACATTATGTATCTCTTTATCCCCAAAACCGGCCAATTTAAGTTGGTGAACCGTTTTAGGAACTGAAAGGGGATCAGATGGTGATGAACTCATATCGCTATCCAGAACAAATCTTTCCGTGTCATATTCTTCAAGAAGTTCCACTGCCTCTTGGGGAGTCATTTTCTGGGGCTGCACCGTGATTCCCAGCATTCCCCCAAAATTTAACGATAGATCCACGATGGATTTGTCTACATGATCAACCAGGACCAGAGAAGGGTCAATATTCTTCTCGATTATAGAAAGGGTTTTGGTGGTGATCTCTCTTTTGTTGCGCCTTGGTGTATGTACCACTACATTCATGCCCAGTTCATCTGCTAAATGGAGCTGGGTCCTGAATACTTCTCTCTCAATCTTAGAGGCACTCTCCAATCCCACCTCACCCAAAGCAATGACCTCATCCTTAGCAAGAAACCCAGATAATTTTTGGAGGACTAGTTTATAATTTTTGCATATACTTCTAGGGTGAAGGCCCAGGCCAGCTTTAAGAATTAAACCGTTATCAGCAGCCCGTTGGAAGTCATTCTCCAGTATGCGCAGGAAGTGATCTAGCACTACTGCAGAAGTGCTCATCTGGAGAGGATCGTGTGCCAGAGTCAGGGCGGATTCTACTCCAGCAATGGCCATGACTTCAAAATCTTCGTAGGGCCTACAGTCAGCGTGTATATGGGCATCTATCATCATATCAACTCCTGAACAGTTCAAAATTGATTACTAAATATATTTTTTTGTTTTCGTGTTAACGTGTCTATAACTTATTGATAGATCAATACTATAATTAATTAACAAATAAATAGGAGATCTTGAATGAATGAGGAAGAAATGGCTAAGAAGGCCACTATGAAAGATCTGAAGGAAATCGCTAAGAAACATGATATCAAACTGGGAAAATGCCCAACCAAACTAAAAATAGCCCAGATGATTCCCCAAGATGAATTGGAATCCTTGGTGACAAAATCAAAAGAATAAATTGCATTTAGATCCTTGATTTCTAGAACTTGCTTACGGGTTAAGATGAAGGAATAAATTAGTTTATATTCTGCTTTCATGGACAAAAATTGAGGAAAAAGAGCTTAAATCTTTATATCCTCAAATTTTAAAACGCCTTTTAAAATTTTTTCTAAAGTTATGTATAGATCTGAAAGAGCTACACGAACCTGCTTCTGGTCATCTCTTTTTCTTATGGTTAATGTGTTATCGTCCAGGGTTTGATGGTCAATGGTAATGGCGAAAGGTACTCCTATCTCGTCAGATCTAGCATATCTCCTTCCAATGGTCCCGGAGATGTCATACTCGGTGATGATGTTCCTTTCCCGTAGATCATTCTGTATTTTTAGGGCTAATTCACTCAATTCTTTTTTATTAACCAAGGGAAAAACGCAAACTCCTATGGGGGCCAAGTCGGCAGGAAGTTGGAGGATGGTGCGTGCACCGTCTTGGGTGAAACCATGGAGAAGAACAGAGTATAGGATACGGTCTATGCCGTAAGATGGTTCTATAACATGTGGAAATATTTTTTCACCCCTCACGGTCTCTTTCACCTCCTGGAAATCTACTAAATCTGGGGTTAGTTCATAAACATCACCATCAATTTCCAGGCGGAAATATCCCTCCTTTTGGAATGCTTGGTTTAGGAGAGATATATTGACATTTTTCAGGGTTTTAAGTATTTTAGGAGCTTCTCCTTTGAACAATGGACCGAATTTTTTCATATCTGGTTTAACCATCAATTTTGTAACAATTTTGGGGTCGGGATACTCGATGAAAACCCTTAAATCTTCTTTACTATACTTACTGTGTGATTTCAGATCAAAATCTGCACGGTCTGCAATTCCTATTACCTCAATCCAGCCATAATGGTCAGTGTAGACCTCTAAATCCCAGCAGTCCATGGCGTAATGTGCCATCTCAGTGGAAAGATGCTGACGGAAGCGAATAAACTTCCTTGGTATTCCAAGATCCTCCAGGAACTGATTGGCCAGGAAGAGCTGATAGGTAAGCATCTCGCTGTTAATAATTCCCTGATCAACTGCTTCTCTGGCGGTGAGTTCCAATGGCTCTTTATTGGACTCCTGCATTTTTGATGGGAAGAGAGTCAGCATCTTTTTGGCTACTTCTTTAAAGCGGGGATGGGTTTTGTCCTTGGGGTCAATAAATATCTCGGCCTCGGCTTGTGTGAATTCTCTGAGCCGGATAACTCCCTGCCTAGGTGAGATCTCATTACGGTACGCTTTGCCCAGCTGCACAACCCCAAATGGCAGTTTACCTCTGAAGAAGCGTAGAAGACGTTTAAATGGAATGAATATTCCCTGGGCTGTTTCGGGACGCATATAACCTGTTTTTTTGCCTTTAGCGCCGATCAAGGTTTGAAACATCAGATTATAACCCCATACGTGGGTGAGGTGACCCCCGCAACGCGGACAACCGATTTGCTGTTCAGATAAGATGGCAGAGAGTTTATCGTTCTTTAATCCTTCCACGTCATCTCCAGTGGCCTCCTTTATTATATGGTCAGCCCTATAAACATCGAGACAGTTTTTGCATTCTGTCAAGGGATCATTGAAGTGGTCTACATGTCCAGAAGCCTTAAGAGCCTCTTCAGGCATGATAGTCGGAGATTCAATCTCATAAAAACCTTCTCGTACAATAAAGCACTCTCTCCATTTTTTCATGATGTTATCTTTTAGTATAGCGCCTAATGGACCGTAATCAATGAATCCTGCCACTCCCGAGTAAATTTCAAATGATGACCATAAGAAACCTCTCTTCTTGGCGATTTTCATTACTTCTTCATTCTTCATGATATCCTCTCTAGTAAAATTAAATAATCAGATTTCAAAATAGTTTGCTCTGTTTACGATCCCTGATTTCGTAGTCCTGCTTGATTTTGCTGGTAACCGGACTATCTTGGCCCATATACTTACTATCACGTTCAGGGTGGCCGTAGGGCCTTTGAGATGGGCTGGTCATGGTTTCGAACACTATTTGGCATACTCTTTGGCCGGTATACAGAGCAACTGGCATTTTACCAATGTTAGAAATTTCAAGGGTTATTTTTCCCTGGAATCCCGGGTCAATGTAGCCTGCGGTCACATGCATGGTTATTCCCAGGCGCCCCATTGAGGAACGGCCCTCAACACGTGCCACTAGATCATCAGGAAGTTTTACACTCTCGTATGTGGTGGCCAGGGCAAATTCTCCAGGATGGATAATGAAAGGTTCACCCTGTTCCAGGTGGAAAGATTCCATGTAGGATTCCAGGTCTGATTTGTCAAGAGGGTCTATACAGGGTTTTCTTATGATGCGGAAACCTTTGAACTCACTACCAATCCTTAAATCCACTGATGATGGCTGGATCTGCCTTCCAGGACTCTCCAAGGGTTCAATTATAATTTTTCCAGTCTTTAAGTATCTTTTTATATCCTGATCACTTAAAATAGCCATTTTATATCCTCTTTATCAGCTTTGGGGTTCATTTTTCTTGATATCTATCTTATCTGGGTCTGAGATGATGTTTGGAATCCCGCAGCTATTTCCAACTCCAACTACCAGAACGCGAGAGCCACTTTTTGAACGTAAAATTGATTCATTAACCACTGAAAATGCTTTCTTCGAGGCTTCCAGGATTTCCTGGTTAATTCTGCCTATGGCCTCTTCTGGACTCATCTTTACAATAACTGCATCGGTCTGGAGATCTCTCTTTAACAATTCCTCTTCAATAATCCATCTATCCACTCCAGGACCTCCTATAACAACTCCAACACCTTCAGCTACTGATCCACTTTCCTCACCTTCCAGTTTAACAGCGGCATCTACTGTAATGATCCTATTTATATTCTCTTCTTCGATAAGGGATGTTACTGCCATTCCTAATTTCCCCACCCTGGCACCGGGACCCTTGGCCCGAGATATAATTAAGTTTATTTCTTCTATTTCTCTCCGCGCAACCACTAACTCATCTCTCTCCTCAAGTTCTTCTTCTGTGAAATCTTTAAGAAACATGCCTACCACCAAAGGACCTAATCCGTCTCCGATAGGTTTTCCCTCTGCGAAAGATTTGGTTCCCTCAAATTGAGCTTTCATTAAGCGCATCAGGAGAGGAAGGCTCATCTGCAACATTAACAATATCTGCAAGTTGCCTGTTTTGCGTGCCAGTTCCAGATTGTGACGCACCATCTTTGCCACACTATTAAGAGCTAGAGTAGATTTCAGAGTCATTATGATGTTGGCTCGCCATTCTGGGTCAGCATGAGGTGCAATAGTCAAAGCCATGGACTGAAACCGATCTTCTCCCATCTCCAAGATTTTTTGGAGTTTATGCACAACACCCTGAGGATCAAGATCTACCGGGGGCAACATGAAAAACTCCAGATAATTGTCTATAGCAGGACCAGGGTCAGAATTGGGTTTTCCCTCCTCCTTGCTCAGTTTTACCAGTATTATTTTGCTCTCACTTACCATATCCTCCAATTCCTGGGAGACTCTAGTAACAGTTGAGATGATCCTCATTCGTAGGAAACGTGGTAATAACAGGATCAGTATGAAAAAGATTATTATACCCACGATATAAATTGGATTTATTCCAAAAAGCACCACCAATTTTTTATCCCCTAACTAACTAATCCATCTTAACTATTTTAACATCTATTATGTTATTTATTTTTCAGATTTATTTTTATCATAATTTTTCATTCTCATTTTGTACATTACTCTTCTGAATACACCCTTTAACGTGTGAGCTTCCCGGCCGGATATGAATGCCCGTCCTAATATCCTTCTAAAGACGGTATAAGCGGTTTTTTTCTTGTGAGGAGGGTAGTCCAAGTCTTCAATGATCTGGCTGAGACAATGGATCAAATCTTGCTTTTCCTGGGCTGATGCTTTTTCTAATTCTTTGACAGGGTAATCTTTCTCTCTTTTATACAGTTCGTAAAGGATTATGGCCGCTGCATGGCTTACGTTAAGTATAGGATAGAATTCATGGGTAGGAATGGTTACTACCACGTCGCAGAGCGCCAGTTCATGATTAGTAAGGCCATCACCCTCCCTACCAAATATTAGGGCAATATTACCCTTCACATTAATTGATTGAGCTAGATTTTCAGGAGTAACGGCAATGCGAGGAACGTTATAACTTCCCCCAGCCATTCCAGTAGTTCCCACTAGAAAATCAATCTGCTTATCTTTAATGAAGCCTGGTAAGGAATCGTAGACTTCCCTTTGTCTTACTATATCTCGGGCATGCATGGCTTGATAAAATGCCTCATGTTCGATATTACAGGGGTTAATAAGAACCAAATTAGAAAGGCCGAAGTTTTTCATGGTTCTGGCCAAAAATCCAATGTTACCCTCCGATTCTGGCTCTACAAACACTACGTAAATCATCCTTCACCATTTATATATTTTAAGTGATTTTAATCTTCACGTTTTTAACAGTCGTAGGCCATCTCTAAAAGCTTAAGTATGTTCATGACTTTTACATCTATCTCCTCACTTTCAAGGGAGGCTCTAATGTTGTTCTCGCAGAATGGACAGATGGTGATTACTGCATCAACATCAAGATTTTTTATCATCTTCGCCTTTTCCAGACCTAATGCCGCGGCAATTTCGGGTTTTCCTGAACGAACACCACCTCCTGCACCACAACACTGATCCGGCACTTCCATCTCAACAAATTCTAGGCCTTTAATCTTATTTAGTATTTGCCGGGGCTCTTCTTTGATTCCTTGGCCTCTGACCAGATGACATGGGTCATGATAGGTTACCCTCATGTTAACAGGCTTCATGTCCTCCGTGTCAAGTTTATCAACCAAATATTCGCTAATATCCATCACGTTCAATTTCACTCCATATTCAGGATAGTCATTCTTCAGGGTGGCTCCGCAGCCAGCACAAACAGTGATGATAGTATCGTAACCCTCAAATGCTTTGGCATTCTTTTTGACCAGTTCCTCAACTACATCGGTTTGTCCAGTACGGATCATGGGCGATCCACAGCAAACTTGATCAGTGGGCACCACCACATCTATTTCATGATCGTTGAGGACTTCTAACAGGGCCATTCCAATTTCAGGGAGCCTATAATCCATGAGACAACCGGTGAAAATGGCCACCTTTCCCTTTTTAGATTCGTCTTCTGGGCGTCCTTGTGCCTTGGAAACAGCTTTTATAAACCCATCCCTCATAGGGCCCTCAGTCATAGGTTCCACGGATCTTCCAGTTTTTTCAATCAATTCTCGAACCGAGCGATGCTGTGGAAGTGGTCCAATTCCTTCCTGACAAGCTATTTCCCTGAGTTTCTCAATGGCACCACCAAATGTGTTAATTTCCTTGGGACATACCTCAACACACTTACCACAAGAAGTACAGCAATAAAGGCCTTCTTTGAATCCTTCTTCAGCTCGGTCTGCACAATCCCTGGGATCCAAGGCAAATTTTGAAAGATAACGCATGAAATATGGTCCTGAGAATTCTTCGGACACCTGAAGGACGGGACAAGCCGAGAGACATGAATAGCAATCTATACAGCTCCTTAGCTTTTTGGAATCCTTCAAATCTCGAGGATCTAAAATTGCTGGACATTCTGCGATTTCACATTCATCTTCCAGAAATAGGCTCCTCTCTTTTACTTTATCCTCAATCTCCGTCCGATCCACAACCAGATCCTTGATAACTGGCAGGTTCAGGGGTTCTATTACGTCACCATCCTGAATCTCTGCCTTACAAGCGAGTAACATCTGACCATTCACCTTCAAAGCACATGAACCACATTGTCCTGCTCTGCAAGAGCAACGGTAAGCAATGTTTGCAGGATAATGCTGATTAATGTAATTAAGAGCATCTAATACCTTCATCTTCTCCTTCTTATCAACCATATAAGTTTCAAAGTGGTTCTCATCATCCTTAGATGGATTGTACCTTAGAACCTTTATTTCTATCATTTATATCTCCTATCTACTTTAAATATCCAGTAAACCTATTAAAATAGGCACTATTGCACTTAGCCTACGTATTTATCCTATTCTGTTATTAAATCAGATAGAATAAAATTGTATTAGTAGAAGTAATATAAAAATAATGGCAAATTAGATTAGGTTTCAGATGTTTCAATCTTTGCATTTTCAAATGAACTATATTTATAGGATTCGGTAGTTGTGATGGAAGCGAAAAATTATCAATTTTCGAACAGACTAATAACCTATTTGCAGAAGGTAGAAGACGAAACTAGACGCACCATAAAAATTTTGGAGAGCCAAAACTTAGGTGTGAGGGGGATAAGTGTAGGTTTCCGCTATCATCCCCAATACATTATAATTATTGTTAACCCTTCACTGAAACGTTCTATAACAGATTTTGAACGTTCAATTGCCCATGAAGCTACCCATGGGTACATATTGCATAGATTAGGATACTGTCGGCCTCTTTTCAGACCTGAAACTCCAGATAAAATTCAACAAATGGTCCATCTCCTTTTTACTATGGTAGAAGATCTGGTGGTTAACAGAATCATTCAGGATAATGGCTTTCAACCTTTCGGCTCGGAATACATACCTATGCTCCATAGGGAGGTGGAAGTGGCAGAGAAGGGAGAACAAAGTGGTGAGACTTTTTATCATTTATTCTCTCCAGATCCCCAAACTGAGGATATCTTGATGATCTCCCGCTACATTATTGCCTGGGGATTCCTCAACTATCACTCCTTTAAAAAGGATGTGCAGGATCGGATCCAAGAATTCCTACTAAAATTTCAGCAAAACTATTCCCACCATTACCCTCGTGCAGCTATTGTTCGGGAAATCATTCAAAAACACAATGTTTTCACCGCAGAGGGGCAATGTCAGGCCATGAAGGAAATAATTGAACTTTGGGGTCTGGAAGTCCATGTGATGTTCGAGAGAAATTCGGAAAAGAAATTATAGGAAAAATATTAAGATATGGATACCAGTTTAAGATAAATCTCTTACTAAAAACCAATAAATAGAGAGTTCTTCCTCCATTTTTTTGTAATTAGGATATTTTGAGGATGCCATGCTCCAGAATCTCTTGTCATGTTTCCGCTCCATAATATGGGTCACTTCATGATGAACCACATACTCTATTAGGTGCGATGGCAGGTACTTTAGACGAGTGTTGATGTTTATATTCCCGGATGAACTGCAACTCCCCCAGCGGGATTTCATTTCCCGGAAACTAACTCTGTTCACAGTGACCTTGAGATCATGGGAGATATTTGCCACATAAGACCTTACAAGCTGTCTGAATTCATTATCACTGCGACTTAGTTCAATTTCTTTCTCTTCCGCATCTTTTTGCAGCTGTTTTATCCGGCTTACCTTTCGATATATCCATTTTCTATGTTTCTCCACAACTTCTTCAGGATTCGAATAGTTTGAGGGGAGTATTAGCCGCAAATCTCCGTTTTTAATTTCTAGTCTGGCGTATTTAACCTCACGGCGAATAACCTGGTACTCCAAGTCCAAATCATTTATCTTAATCCGTTTTTTCATAATGTACACCGAAGATGTTGAAACGGGGTTTCAACTTTATTCATATTATGCTAATTTTACACATCATGCTTAACTTAAATAGAGGGTGCTCAAAAATCTTATGTTAGCAGATAATGTTTAAGGAGTTTCATTACTAGAAAACTTATCAAATCATCAAATCACACATATTAAGTTAAATTATGTGATATGTGGACGTATAATTAGCAAGTTACAAATAATTATAGATTATTGCATTTGGAATTTAGTATTAGGGGATGTTTCATGAACATAAAGGATATTCTAAACGGAAAAGAGAAAGAGACACTATTCCTTCTAGGTAATGAAGCCGCAGTTCGCGGAGCATTCGAGGCGGGGGTAGGGGTAGCTTCCACCTATCCGGGTACTCCTTCATCTGAAATAGGAGATGTACTATCCATTCTGGCTTCTGATGCTGGAATTTACTTTGAATTTTCTGTTAACGAGAAGGTGGCCCTAGAGGTTGCTGCTGCTGCTGCTGCTTCAGAAGTCAGATCTTTCACCTTCATGAAACATGTGGGTCTTAACGTGGCCTCAGATTCCCTAATGAGCGTGGCTTATACTGGTGTGAGAGGAGGAATGGTGGTGCTCACAGCTGACGATCCATCAATGTTCTCATCACAAAACGAGCAAGACAACCGATATTACGCTCGATTGGCTAATCTGCCCCTTTTAGAGCCCTCTAATCCACAGGAAGTCAAGGATATAATGAAATATGCTTATAAACTTTCGGAGGAGTTTGAAATTCCTGTGATATTGCGTACCACCACACGAGTATCCCATATGAGGGGAAAAGTCGAACTGAGTTCATTAAATCATGCTAAGCAAAATGGATTCTTCGAAAAGGATCCTAAACGTTTTGTCCCTGTCCCTACAACTGCCAGATTAATGCACCAGGATCTTGTAAAAAAAATAGATAATATCACGATACTGGCAAACGAGACGTCTCTGAATACCATTCATGACAGAAATGGGCATATTGGAGTTATAACCAGTGGCAGTGCCTTTAATTATGTTATGGATGTAATAGAAGAGAATAATTTGCCAGTGAATGTCTTAAAACTCACATTTTCATATCCTTTCCCAGAGAAAAAAGTACTGGAATTCCTTGAAACTGTGGAGACGGTCATGGTGGTGGAGGAAGTGGACCCTATCATGGAGAAGGAGGTCATGGCAGTCATAGGAAAGCATGGTATTCATAAAACTGTTAATGGTAAATTAAACGGTACTTTACCAATGATCTACGAATACAGTCCTGATATTGTGCTGGAAGGATTCGGCCGGATGTTAGGGGTGGAAAAATTCTCAGAAGATACGAATACAAAATTTATTCCTGTTCCTAACCGCCCCCCTACATTATGTCCTGGTTGCCCACACCGGGCAGCATATTACGCAATTAAAAAGGCAATTTCCTATTTAAATCTTGAAGATCCGATTTTTCCCACAGATATTGGCTGCTACACCCTAGGAGTTGAATCTCCCTACGAAGCAGCGGATTATCTTCTCTCCATGGGTTCTTCCATAGGAACCAGCTGCGGATTCTCGAAATCCACAGAACAACCGGTTGTCAGTTTCATTGGGGATTCAACTTTCTTCCACGCAGGCATACCTCCACTAATTAATGCAGTACATAATAAGAACCAGTTTGTCCTGGTGATCCTGGACAATAGTACCACAGCCATGACTGGAGGCCAACCCCACCCTGGCCTGCCCGTGGATGGTATGGGTAAAACTGCTCCGGAGATATCAATCCCGAAAATAGTGAAAGCAGCGGGGATAGGGTATTTAGAGACCATAAACCCTATGAACGTAAAAAAATCAGAGGCAGTATTTCAGGAAGCGCTTCAATTTAATGGCGTGGCAGTTGTCATCTCCAAATATCCCTGCATGCTAATTAAAAGCCGGAAAAAAAAGGATAAACGGATCATAATGGAAGTCTTAGAGGATCGGTGCAATAATTGCGAAACCTGCTTACAGGAACTCACCTGTCCTGCCATGTACAATTCAGAAATCGGTAAGATAAAAATTGACACCTCAATGTGCCGACAGTGTAATGTTTGCATACAGATCTGCCCGGAAAAGGCCATTAGGTCCAAAAGGATAGGGGGTGATGATTAAAATGCATCCCCACAACATTTACATTTCCGGAGTGGGAGGCCAAGGAATCATAAAAACCTCCATAATAATCGGAGAATCCGCTATGAAAAATGGGCTGCCAGTGGTAATGAGCGAAATACATGGAATGTCCCAGAGGGGAGGTGTGGTCTCCACACAACTCAAGATCGGAAGTTCTTACAGCCCCCTCATTGAAGAAGGAAGAGCTAACCTCCTACTGGCATTTGAACCATTAGAGGCCCTAAGAGCGCTATCGATGATTAATCAGGAAAGTTACGTGGTCATGAACACTTCTCCCATCTATCCATTCAACCTAAAGGAAAGCAAGTACCCCTACCCTGATCCTAAAATTATACTCGATGAACTGGATAAACACGCTAAAAAGGTGATAACCCTAGATGCAGAGAAGATCGCCAAGGAAGCGGGTCACATTCTATCCTTGAACATGGTCATGCTTGGAGGAGCCATAACTATTCCTAAATTTCCATTGAGCGAAGAGATTGTAATGAAATCCATGAAAGACAATCTCCCAGAGAAGAGCATTACCATTAATTTGAAGGCTTTTAATGATGGATTCAATGTTTGTAAAGCCCAATTTCTATAACAATACTGTTAATGGTACATATCCCCCTAAAACTCTTTATATTTTTTATGTTTGGATATCTCTTAACTTATATGTGTATTTGGAGTATTTAATCCGTCAAATGGTGCGTGGAGAACTTCAAAGTAGAATTAAAATACATCACGAATATTTGGGTTTATTTTTGTATACTCATGGAGGTAGTCTATTGATTTAAGAGTTTGGATAGGAATTATTTTATTATTCCATTCAGCATCTTGGTCAAATTGAATTTGGATAACTCCGTGTTCTAAGTTTATTTTTATGGTTTTTATTTTATCTTTCCCTGTCTCAAAGATTTGTTCATCTTCTGAAGTTGATATTCTTATTTTCGTGACCCATGCCATATTATCACCAATTCATAATTAATTTTCATACTGATATTTTTATGGAAATTAACAACTTATGAGCTTTAAATTTCAGATATTTAATAATGAAGATCAGGAACGGACTACGCACAGTTCAGAATTAATAAATTAAATTCGTAGTAGTAGGGGCATATTTCTTCACCATTATGGTCCCCTGCCACATTCTGTTATTAATCTAATAAATATAAACTGAGAAAGTGATTGTGAATATTTAAGCCTAATTGAGTGGTAGGTACAAGGAAATTGATAGCAGATGAGTGCTAACAAGGATATTAAGTGTATGATCAAGCAAATAAGACTATATAAAGAAAGGCTGACACTTGATTAGTTTATATCGTGATTATATGAAAGTGTAACCTGAACCTCCCTCTTATCTTCCTTTCTTTCTGCGGTGGGGTGTTCTGTTGGTTGGCCTGGTTTTTTTTATACTACCTGAATTTGTGATAGAAAAGGGGAATTGTCTGGAATTTTCATTTAATGCTCTTTTAAACTCATTATAACTTCCTGGATAGCTTGGGCTAGACTTAAATATCTCATCTTCGCTGTAACTTCTGACAGATCTTCTAGATAATCCTATCATCAGTCATACTTGATGTGAAAGTCATATTATGACAAATAAGTCACATTATGACATGATAATGTGGAGTTAATCATCCACTGATCACTCTCTCCTGCCTAAAACACAATCAGCATGAGATTCATAACCTATGGTGCCCGGATCTGAACGCAATGTTTGTGGATATATATAATTAATACAGTAGTGTTATAGAAAGCCCAATTTAAGTATAATCCAAAATAAAGAGATGCATTTATTATCAGTAAAATGTTAAATGCAAGCTTTATCATCCTCTTTAGAAAAGATATGAATAATTTGAAGACAAAAAACATCTTTTTTTTATTAAGGGTTAATTATTGATTTGGTATTATTTTTATTATCTTCCAGTTATAAGCTAAAAAAGAAGCTCATCATTACAAAAACCTAAATTTATTTTATTAATATATTATCTGTTACTAAATTGTTCCTCAAATCGGTTTTATCTCAAATTGTGTTTTATTAATATTCTTTGAGAGTTATTTTATCGTCTAATTGAAATTTTTTTAGTTTAATGTTATGATTTTTAATAGAAATATTTATTAATTATGGTGTATAAAGATGTAATAAGGTGTATTGGATTAAAGTAGGATGTGTAAAAAATGAAAATAAAGCATCCCCATAAAGTACATCACTTTCCCCATATCCCTACTCTAATTAGATTAAGACCAATATACAATATTTTAAACCGTGAATATACTCACTATACTGGTTTTGGCAGATTAAGGAATTATGAAGAACAAATTCATCAAAAATATTTGATAAATAACAACCCCCAGAACCTTCAAGATTTAAAAATGGTTCTTAAAAATTTAAAAAGATCTTCTCAGAACCCAAAGTTCAATCTGGGAATTGAGATCATTCAGAACCTCCTTTCACATCACAATGAAGAGGTCATAGCATCTGCGTTAGGAAATCTATTTTTTATATTCAACAACAAAGCCATTAAAAATCTTATCATTATGGAATTAAGAATCAGGGCTCACGACCCAAATCCAAATGTCAGAAAATCAGCACAATATTCCTTAGAACTAATAGCAGAAGATATTCATAAATTTGAGGCTTTTGAAATATTATATGGACTATTTTCGAATGTTTTGTTAGATCTAAGTTATAATTTCCATCTGAAATGGAAACTATTAGTAAATTCAATCATTAAAAACAAACATGTTACCAAATATCTTAATTCCATAATGGATTACTTTACACAAGAAACTTTAGTTATTTTAGAAAGTCCTCTAAATTTTCTATTATTATTCATCCATGAAGAAAAAATTGAAGGCTTTCATGAGGAAGAGAACATTGAAAATTGGTTACAATACTATTCAGACATAATTAAACTTGAAAAGACTGAAGATCCTTTAAATTCATTGGCCAACATTTATGCTATGACATACCTAGAAAACGGCCATCTAAGAAGGTTAGCAGCCTTGCTTGATGATGAAGATTTCGATGTTCAAATGATGGGAATAAATGGATTAATTTATGCTACTTCTTCTCTATTGAATAATAATTATGATCTACATTCATAGAGTGAGTTAGAACACATCCCAGCAACTGGGAGATGAGATAAGATATTATTTTCTAATTTTTCTTCTCTGGTGCTCCTACAAATCAATGTAAGAAGAAATAAACACCTGGCCCCCCGATTAATTATTGCCAGGTGGGATCCTTGTCGGAGATTCCGAGGGGTTTCAAATCCACGGAATTTATGACCATGAAATCTCAAAAAACAATAC
>Ga0209048_10001732_pt1 | contig 22056 bp, 23 predicted proteins | sample FrelakmetCRP12CR_FD_187146 | JGI IMG/M metagenome (GOLD analysis project Ga0209048, IMG submission 187146) | Freshwater lake sediment microbial communities from the University of Notre Dame, USA, for methane emissions studies - CRP12 CR (SPAdes)... | ecosystem: Environmental > Aquatic >... | reverse complement strand
CTCCTGCCCAATACACAGGCACAGGTATTCCAAGAGATATCACATCATATGTTCAGATTGTGACATCAAATATATTCACAAGTGCTACCGAAATTAATTATTATTTCTGGGTATTAGGAACAACTGATCAACCTAATATTGAAAATAGAACCATGGCAGCAGTTGATGTATCAAATATGCTACAGAGTCCTAAGAGTCAAGGATTTGCATTCTTCGCACCTATTCAACAGACAGCTACAGACAATTCTTATATGTTCTATAATGTGCAAGAAATCCTTGCGTATCAGGGCGATAACATTCAGATTCAATATAGAATAGGTCAAAGAGATGATCAGAAACACACACAATGGTCATTCTTCAGGGAGGGAGATCCAAACTCTCTAGTTACAGATCAATTCTGGAATAAGATGGTCGACAGTCTATGTGGATATACAAAAGTTCTTCCACTCTCATCTGAATACGAACATGGTATTATTATTGCAGATAACGCACTATGGGATACAACCGGATGGGATTCTTCTGGTTGGGATTATCTACATATCTACGGAGAAGTTTTAGCAGTACCAGATCCTTCATTAAGTGCAGAAGAAGCGTATGGTATTCTATACAGACCACTTCAGAGTATGTTTGTTAATCTTCTTATGGCAAGACAAATCTTTGTTCAGGCTGCAAATAGCCTACTACAATACATTCCTATTAGAGATAATAATCCTAGCTGGAATGCTAACGTAGCAACAGATGTCTATTGGATGTATACCAATTGGTATGCAGTGGGTTATGAAAATGCATTACCGACAATTGTTTATCCAACTCTTGCATCTGCATACTTTGCATTATCTGCAGGACAATTACAGGTAGGTACAATCTTACAAGTAACAAATGGAACACCAGATGGTCGATATGTATTGTATGTTGTTTTCCAACCTAATCCAAATGTACCTACATTAAGTCTCAATGAAATTGGAATACAAAATAGTGCAATTATGTTACTAAACACTATCTACACAACAACTAATAAGTATGGCTTATCAGTCGAACTTAGAGAATTGCTAAATGCATTCAGAACACAAGTAATGATTAATACTTTCATTGTTGATCAAAATGAATTATTCTTCTCTATGTTGAACTATGTTGTTAGTGAGCAGAAGAATCCAGATTGGGTATTCAAGTCTTCCTACATTTACATTAAAGAAGACAATCTACCATTATCTCAAGACCAGCTATATATTCCCGATCAGATTACAAATATTATTGATTATATTGTTGATTCTAAACCATATCATACTCAAATTAGAGATTATACAAGCACATATGTTACTACTGATATTGCTGCTGGTACTGCATTGGATCTGCATAAGTTTGCGCTTACACTTCAATTCGGCCCAGATTATCCAGGTGATACCTATACTGTTCCATCATATATTTTAGATGCAGAAACATTTGCAGATAATATTGATCAATTTGTATCTCAAGAAAATGTATATACAGTTCCATTAACCTTCTACGATACAAGTAAGAAAGGATATTCACAACTATATCCATATACCTTTGATTTTAACAGCATAAACTTAAATGATCCACAATCGTTTATTACTCCATCTAATATCGTTGGAGTGCAAATAGGAACAACAGTGTTAATAGCAGGCCAGGACTTCTATGTTGAATATAATGTAGATACAACTTATACTGTTTATTTCTACAATGACCCGGGATCCTCACCAGTACCTGTTGCATTAGTATGGTTTGACGGCGGCCAGTTATTAACGATGTACTCTGATACCCATAATATTGAAACTGCAAAGGGTTTTGCAACCGATGATTTGGTAGTAAATGTTGATACCAAACTCCCTGTAAATATTTCAACTGGTGTTCCTACAGCATATGTAGGATGGGGAGATGCTTGGGATACAATTGGAGATCCAATTGCACAGATACTTATTGATGCTGGTGGCACAGCAAATATTCCATGGGATGCACCATTGATATTAGAGGTATTTCCGAATAGTGTTAGTTCTAAAGAAAATCTTAATACATACGATGGTGCAAACTTCTACAGAAATGCAGAATATTTCTCAGGCACATTAGTCAATGATCTTCCTGCACCAACAGAGCCAACATATAATCTGGATGTCATTACGGTATTCATTGATCCAATAACACACCCAAGTGGTACAGATATTCTTCCAGATCCGGGAGTAATGCCTGGTGTGCTCTGGATTAGTGGTGAGAGAATTGAATATAGATATAAACAACTTACTGTAGCCGATACATGGGAATTAAAGTTAGTAGCAAGAGGTACAATGGGCACCGCGGCAACCGATCATCCAGCTTTAAGTAGAGCATTTATTGAAGAGGAAAATCTGATGCCATTTGACTCAAATACCAATGTATGGAATATTATTAGCCTACCGGGTGTTCCAGATCCTGCCACACAACAAAGTCCGACAGCATATACAAATATTGAAAATGTACCATTGGGTGGCCTGTGGTATGCAGGAACACCAGAGGCTATATTCTTGAAAGAAGAACAAGGATCAAGTATTCCGTAACATTATATAGGTAGATAATTATTGTGATAAATAAAGAAAATGATGACAAAGAAGTAAAACCTGAACCTAAAAAGGAATCAGGTTTTACCGATACTGCAAAGATGGATGTTCAATGTCATATATTGATAAAAGATAAAGATACCGGCAAGGTATTATTGAACAAAAGGGGTTAAGATGCAAGATCTAATTCGTGGCTCTATACAGGGCTTCGTAAAAATTATCGATAAGGACACAGGTGAAGTCTTAGTTGATACTCACAACGATGTCCTTTACGGTAATATGTCAACTGCGTTAGCACAGGCCCTTATAGGTAATGCTGATAGCTTCTTATATTATATGGCATTCGGAAACGGTGGAGCTTATGTTGGCCCTACTGGTACTATCTCATATAAGCCATCACTTGGTGGTCCGGGGAGTTTAATTAAAAATCCGACCGCTAATTTATATAATACAATTTATGTAAAGAAACTGTCTAATGATGCAACTTCTCCGGTGAATTATGATCCCTTATCAAGGGCATATATCGCTGCAGAAAACTACGCAACAAATTACGAAGATATTATCGTTGACGTAACTATAGGTTATACAGAACCGCCAGTTGGTATTACTTCATCAACGGTTATTCAACAGTTAGCAATTGACAATTCTTCTTTTGTTGGAACAAGTTCTGCAATCACATCAGCAACCTTCGATCCTAATAGTCTTGTGTTTAATGAAATTGGATTATTTGCCGGATCAGATAATCTATTTACTGGCGGATTTACTCAAACAGTTACCGATGTTAATAATTTTGTTATTCAGACTCCTAACTTCTCAACCGTGGCAGGAACAAAATCTAAGTTAATGCTCACACACGTTATTTTTCACCCAATTCAAAAATCTGCGAATAGAGCTCTAGAGATCATCTATACTCTTAGGATTCAAATGGGTGCTGCGTGATAAATAACACAAACTAAGGAATAACCCTACATGGCATACCTAATTTATAAATCAGATGGATCAGCGGTAACAATACCAGATAATGCCATCGATACCGCATATTTTAATGCTGCCGGCGGTGGCGGCTTCGGACCGGGTAATGTGCCTCAGGCAGGACACGGGCTTGGAACTCAGTTAGTTGGTAGAAATACAACTGATTATGGATCTGCAATTGCACAGAACTTTTTGCAGTTACAACAGAATTTTTCAAGTTCAGCGATACCGAGTGATCTAACATCATTACAAGGTCAATTGTGGTTTAATCAAACATCTACAACAACAGGTAATCTCTTTGTAAGACTTACAACTAATACATCAGGTGGACTTGCCAACTGGAACAAGGTAGTAACAGTTAGCAGTTCAGAAACTGGAACTACACCAGTTATTAATCCTTCAGGAACTCCTAAGGATGGTGACATGCAAATTGTAGGTTCTGTTATATCAATCTATGCTGCCGGATCATGGCGTCAAGTATTCCCTGCAATCTATTCTTAAGGTAGGTAATTAAATGACTTACCATAAACAGGGTCTAATACAGGCAACAACATACAATGCATTTGCTGCTATTTTAAATAGTATATATTATGATACTAATTCTGGTTCGACGGCTGAGAATTCAGAAGAGTATGGTTATGGCCAACAACCAAGTGTATCGAATGGTTTTCTATCGATTATACCAAATGTGGCAATCGGAAATAATATTACCGCTGCACAATGGTCTATACTCTTTAATATAATCCATTTGTGTGCTACACATCAGGGATATGGTGCTGCTCCTATTCCGTCATCAGTCTCACCAGGCAACCTAATCGCTGCATATAATGATTATTTAACAACCCAAACATTAACTAATATAATTGGTCAACTACTAGCACATAGACTTACTCATAGTGTTAGTCAAATGTCAATTATTAGTCCGGCTGGATCACCACAATCAAATTCTACATCATGGATTAGAAACTTAAAATATTCATTCCAAGTAGATTTTGGTTCCTGGGATAACGCAAGACACTTTTTTAATTCTAGTGGTGCTATTCTTATTTTCGGTTCACATGTTGCTGGCAGTATCGGTTCCGATGATACATTCTGGCATGATATGCTCGCAGCAATGGGAACATTGGCATTTAGATGGCATGATACATCTCCATCTGTTATAACCGGTGGTCCCGGATCTAATATTGGTTTCTATGATTTAGATTTTACAGCAACAACCTGGACAGAAGTATATAGAAGATCATCTAATGCTGTTGGATCATATTCTAATAATTATATTTCAATCTTTGCGAAATATAATGCCGCTCCGCCATTAAATGGTAAAATTGATTTTAGGATAGAACTTATTGATAATGATCCGGGTATTGCTCCACAAACAACAGCCACAAGCTTTTCTATCCAATTAAATCAAGCAGCAGGTGTGATTCCATACGAACCTAGTCATCCTGCAGTTATCTATAATCCTGTAGGATTTGCATTAGATTCATTTATAAATCCTGTACCGATTCCGGGTGTTGCATTAACATTAACATGTACAACATCACCTGCTGTCGCAAATGCTTCTATAAATGGTCCCGGTGTAGCAACTACACCAAGCATAACTATTGTAGCCGCTGGTGGAACAGCACCGTATTTTTATTCCTGGTCATACGAGGGTGCGCCTGTTTCGTTTACTAATCCAACATCAGCTACCACAACATTCTATAATACACTCGTTGAAGGTGATATTGTAAACGGATCTGCGGTATGTACGGTTACAGATAGTACCCCCGGCACACCTAATGTTTCTGGTATGGAAATTGAATGGTCAATGAACAGTAATTGGCTAAATCCATAAACAAAATTTACTCAAAATAAAAACCTCCGTTAAAACTATTGATAAATAGTGTAACGGAGGTTTTCCATGGAAGAAAGACTAGAAAAAGCACTAGAGTTTGCCAATTATAGACAGACTCTTAACAACCAACTACACAAAGTAAAGATTAGGGCAGAAGGCCTATTGATGTTTGCCAAGAATGGTGGCAATTTTATCATCAATCAAGAACTTATCTGCTTTCTAGATTACCTTGTAAGAAATGAGATTAGTGAAGCAAACTTGCTCGACAGTAACAATATCCCAGTTCAAATCCCCGATGTTCCTGCATTTCTAAAAGAAATTACCACGAGATATTTTGAGGTAACTAATGATTACCTAAAGGAATACAGAAACATTAGAAAATCTAGAAATGTTAAGACAATCTTAGATATTAAGGAAGATGAATGAGCCGCGGCGTATTGATGTTTGCGCACAACAATACCGAAATTGATTATGTAAAGATTGCGTGCGCTAATGCCCTAATGGTGAAAAAGAATTTGGGTGTCCCAGTGACACTTGTTACGGATTCTGGATCTATAAGCTGGGCAAAACAATCTATGGGTGAAGATTTTATTAACTCATGCTTTGAAAAGATTATTGAAGTTAACAGAGATTATACTTTCAATAATTTAAGAAATTTTTCTGATACAATATTCAGCACGAAATCTCTACAATTTTATAATGCAAATCATTGGGAAGCATACGAACTATCCCCATATGATGAAACTTTATTCATTGATAGTGATTATCTAATTATGAGCTCTGCACTGAATAAATGTTGGGATAGTGTTCACGATGTGATGATTAATAGTACAATCTATTCACCTATTGATAATTGCCCTCCTTATTCTAAGAATGTAGATGATATGGGAATTAAACTATATTGGGCAACAGTTATCTATTTTAAGAAATCATCTCTTGCAGAATATCTATTTGAGATTGTTCGTGACGTTCAAAAAAATTACGGATACTATAAAGACCTGTACTATTTTGCAAATGGCATGTTTAGAAACGATAATGCATTTAGTATTGCAGTTCACACATTAAATGGATATAGTGGAACTGAGAAAATTATTACCGAATTGCCTATCCCTGCATTAGTGATGTCGTGGGATACAAATGATATTCAAAGAGTAAACGATGTTAATGATATAACAGTTTACGCAGAAATTCTTGCACAAAAGGGTACATATATTCTAACTAGATTTAAGAATACAGATATTCATATTATGAATAAATGGGCAATCAATAGGCATGCTGATCGACTTATTGAATTATACAAGGAAACTATATGAGTAGAGGTTATCTAATCTTAGCACAAAATACAAAGAAGGATGATTATCTAAGACTTGCTTACGCCCTTGCCCTTAGTATTAAGAATTCTCAAAGTTCAGTAAACAAAGTTGCCTTGGCTACAACAGATGAGAATATTCCAGACAAATATGTAGATGTATTCGATCATATCGTTGATATTCCGTGGACAGATCAAGCAATATATTCTAAATGGAAAATTGAAAACAAATGGAAATATTACTATATGACACCATTTGATGAAACAGTTATTCTTGATGCTGATATGCTATTTCCTGCGGATATTAGTGACTGGTGGAATATATTGTCAGAGAAAGAAATTTGGATCACTAATAAGCCTCGTACATTTCGTGGAGAAATTATTACATCAACAAAGTATCGCCCTTCTTTCGAACCAAATCTATTACCAAATGTTTATACTGCATTTATGTTTTTTAAGAAAACAAAAATGACAGCTGAATTGTTTAAGATGGCAGAATTAATATTTGAAAATTGGGAAAGATTTTTCTACGACTATCTTGATGAAACAAGACCTAAGAATCTTTCGGGTGATGTTGCATATGCACTAGCTATTAAGATATTAGGCATCGAAGAAGAATGTTTTGGCAATCTTAATTCTATTCCATCCTTTGTTCATATGAAATCCGGTCTTCAGAATATAGATGAGAAATTTATAACCGAAGATTGGACAAAGCATTTCCCCACTCATTTTGCCGGAGACGGAACATTTAAAATAGGTAACTATGAACAGAAATTACCGTTTCATTATCATGTAAAATCATGGCTAACAGATAACATGATTGAAACATTAGAGAAAAGGGTTGATGTATGACATCATTGGTATTAATGTATGTATTCTTTGATAAGAATGGTGATATCAAGGCTATTACACCGACTTTAGATGAAGGACTAGCAGCAGTGTTCAGTTCAGCAAATTTTCCATTGGCTGAGGTAGAAGATTTTCTTAGGGCTGAAAAAAATACATTTGATTACCAAGTTAGAAGAGTTGAACGAATGGGAGGAGAAACATTTAAATTAATTAAAAAGCAATCCTTAATAAATTATACAAGAACACTTGATTCATATCTAACGAAAGTTGAAAATGCAAAACGTATTAATAATATTCTTACTGTAACAAACGATACGATTAAAAAAGTTATCGTAGTTGAATTAGCAAAAGAATTTAAAGAAATGTCTGTTAATGGTACTGAAGAAGATCAGGATCTTGTTTCTAAATTTATTAATCATGGTCCAACAACAATGTATCTAACCGAAAAAGATAATCCCTATCATTTGTTATATACTTTTTCTTTCCTACCCAGAGATTTATTCGAGACCGAAAGGTTGTATTTTTCCTACGAAGGAGATTATACTAATACTAGTATCTATACTAAGAAAATTATTAATGGATACGGATATAGAGAAAGGGTAGAATAATGGCTTTTACTTCATTGAACGAACTAGATGTTATCTTTATTAGTTTTGACGAAGACAACTATGAAGAAAATTGGGCTGATCTTTTGGATAAGGTCCCCTGGGCACAACACGTTCATGGGGTGAAAGGTTCCGATGCAGCGCATAAGGCCGCGGCCAATCTATCTAGCACAGATAGATTTATCTCTGTTGATGCTGACAACATTGTTGATCCACAGTTCTTCGATATGGAGCTCGACTTCAATCATCCAAAACTAAAAGGTAAAGCAGTCAGCTGGGCGGCAAAGAACTACGTTAACGGGCTAGAATACGGGAATGGAGGCTTAAAATGCTGGCCTAAACAGTATGTGCTAGACATGCGTACTCACGAGAACGCAGACAGCGATGATGAGCGAAATCAGGTGGATTTTTGTTGGGAAGGCAGTTACATCCAGATGTCGGAGCAATATAGCACTACCTTCCCAAATGGTAGTCCAAGACAGGCATTCCGTGCAGGATTTAGAGAAGGCGTTAAAATGAGCCTTAACCAGGGTGGAAAGATTAACCCCGATGACTTTAGAAAAATTATGTGGTGGGGTAACTACAAACGTCTTATAACATGGTGTAGCGTTGGCGTAGATGTTGAAAATGGCATGTGGGCAATGTACGGTGCAAGATTAGGTTGCCAAATGACCAATCTAACCGATTGGGATTATATTAATGTTAGAGATTTTGATTATCTAAACAATCTCTGGACCGATACTGTTATGCCGGAATTTAAAACACGCCCCGGACCTGCTTATGCTGAAAAATGTTATAAGACAGGATATGTATATGATATCAAAAAACTTTGGAATTCAGTAACAGATCTCGGAATTGAACTAAGAAAAGGTCTTGGCATGGAACTTGCAGAACTCGATAAAATTCAAAGTCAATTCTATAAGGCAGCACAATATAACGTACCAAGAATGGGACGAATGATTACAGAGGAAGAATTGCATAATATGCGTAGGACAAATAAATGATTGACTCACGTTTTATTATACGCTATACCAACGGATTATATAGTACACATCTATCTAATTCTCCCACATACGATGAATTTAGGGATATGTTTAGTTCTGGACAAATATATAGTAAAGAATGGGCAGTGAACGAATTAAAAAAATTAGATATTATTCATAATGATTCTGTTATTATTGTCGGAGCTTGGTTCGGCACATTAGGTATAATGCTAAAAGATGAATTTAAAGATATCGCTCTAACATTATTAGATCTCGATCCTAGATGCGAAACATTCATTAAAAATATAGGTGAATTTGCAATAACTAAAGATATGTATGAACACACATATACCGAAGATGTAGTTATAAATACCGCCTGCGAACACATTCCTAATGTTAGGTGGTGGCTAGATAAACTCTATCCGAGAACGCTAGTTGTATTACAATCTAACAATTTCTTCGAAGGTGCTGACCATGTAAATTGTGTATCATCAAAAGAAGAATTCGAAAAACAAGCCTCATTAAAGGAAATTTTATATTCCGGAGAATTGGTAACACCAATGTATACGCGATACATGATTATAGGAAGAACATGAAAAAATTAAATATTCCAATTTATGATTTCAGGGATAAACTGGACGCAGTTAGTCCTTCATTTTGTATTGCTAAATGGAAACAGGTAACTATGCACCTTCAGACAGGTAATACACATAGTTGTCACCATCCGTCCCCACATAAAATTCCCTTGCTTGAATTAGAAGCTAATCCTTCAGCACTTCATAATACTAATTTTAAAAAACTTCAAAGAAAAGATATGCTAGACGGTATTCGTCCAGAAGAATGTGATTATTGTTGGAGAGTTGAAGATAGTGGGGAAAATGCAATTAGTGATAGAATTTATAAATCCGCTGACTCTTGGGCATTACCTTATTTCGATGAAGTTAAAGACTTACCGTGGGATTATGATGTTGTACCATCATATCTAGAAGTTTCGTTTAGCAGTGTTTGTAATTTCAAATGCAGCTATTGTTCTCCACAGGTTAGTAGTAAATGGATGGAAGAAATTGAAAAATATGGTCCCTACCCAACATCAACTAGATTTGGAGATCTAGATTGGATGAGAAGGATAGGATCGTTGCCTATTCCTCATAAAGATGAAAATCCATATGTTGATGCATTTTGGAAATGGTGGCCAGACATCTATACTAAACTCGAACATTTTCGTATTACCGGTGGTGAGCCGTTATTAACAAAGGATCTATGGAAAGTTTTAGATTATGTTATCGAACATCCTAATCCAAATCTTCATCTATCTATTAATACAAACATGTGTCCACCAGATGGATTACTTGATAAGTTTATTGAGAAGATTAAAATTATCTGTACAGAAAATAAAGTAAAACAGTTTAAAATTTTCACAAGTGCCGAAGCATATGGCAAGCAAGCAGAATATATACGGCATGGATTGAATTACGATCAATGGTTAGCAAATATTCGTAGAATATTAGACGAGGTGCCTAATTGCACATTTACAGTTATGAGTACCTATAATATAATGAGTGTATTTAGTTACCATTTGTTTATTAGGGATATCTTAAAAATCAAGAGAGAATATGGTGATCATAATAATGAACATGCACCTATTATTCTAGATGTACCATATTTGCGTCATCCAGAACACCAATCAATCTTTAATATGCCAAAGAGTATGGTTCCATTGATATATGATCAAGTAACTATATTATATCAAAATCTACAGAATAAAGATTGGTATGAAACTTCTAATAAAGGTTTTTATCAATGGGAAGCTGATAAATTCAGGCGAGTCTATGAATTGGTTATGAATCAAGAAGATTCTCCTATGGTAACTAGGAATCAGAAGGATTTTATCACATTTGTTGATGAGCATGATCGTCGTCGTGGAACTAACTTCTTAGAGACATTCCCCGAATTTAAAGACATCTATAATCAATGGAAGAACGGATGAGAATTGCGATATGTCTCTTTGGGCAACTAAGAACAGGATTAAGAGCCTTTTCTAATATAAAACATTTTATAGGAGATCTGTGGTCCGATTGTGATTTTTTTATACATACATGGAATACTGAGGAACACAGAGATATATTACATTTCTTAGAAACAAAAAAAAGACCTATATCGATAGTTGATCCAAAAAATCTCGACACCTATATGGATCTATATAATCCTAAGGAATCTGTAGTTCAGGACCAGGCCCAATACGATTTATGGTTAAGAAATACATACGGACCGACCGGAAATCTAGTTCATTTATATCATAGTTTTTTTGAATCAACAATATTAAAACGAGATTATGAAAATAAAAATGGATTTAAATATGATATTGTAATAAGGTTAAGACCCGATATTGTTTATCCTAAAGATAGGAGTTTAATATCCGATATTAATGAATATTTAAAAAATCCAAATGCTATCTATTCTTGTAGGAAAGACGATTTTTATCATATATCATCGTCTATTAATGCCGACACAAGTGGTAATTTCTATAATGATACTAATATGTTTTTTGGTAGAACGGATGTATGGCCATTGAATGCATACCTGGCATACCTAGATAAGAATAATATAGAATTTAAAGATCTAAATGATTATAGAGCATCACCCTTAAGGCCCGAGGCTGTTATTTTTGATCCAATAGAAAACTATCACCAGATTTGTATTATTAATTCTCATCTATACGACTCTATTACATTTTCTACACGACATATATGGACAGTATACATAAATCGAAATTCTGTAAATTGGGTTAATGATATGTATTTAGAATTTGATAGAATATTCGGTAAGGATGTGACAATAGAATTAGAAAAAACAATGGAACAAAAAAGAAATCAATCACCTATAGTAATATGAAAATAGCTATTTGTATAAGCGGACAGGCACGCACCTGGGAGAAATGTTATAAGAGATGGTTAGAGATATTCGGACCACAGGGAGATATTGACTTCTATTTTCACCTATGGGATTACAATACATTACCGAGCATTGTAGCAAGTCATAACGGTGGAATACCCATTACAGATGAACTATTGTCAGAAGAAGAAAAACAATTATTGTTAGATACATTTAAACCAAAGAAACATATTTTTGAGTCTAGAAAAAATATAGAATATTGGAATTGTGAATTGCCGATTGAAAAACAATTCGGTCCTTGGTGCAGAGAACAGTTCTATAGCCTATATAGAGTATCTCTTCTGAAACGAGAATTTGAAATAGAAAATGATTTTAGATACGATGTTGTTATTAGAATTCGTACCGATCTATGGATTATAGATACTCCAAAGATTATAGATCCACTTCCAAATACTGTCTATACCGCTCATTGTTCGTGGGACCATAATTTCAATTGTTATCGTGTAGGTGATATATTCTATTATGCCGATAGCCATACATTTGATCAAGTTTCAGAATTTTATAAATATCTGTCTTTCATTCAAACAGATTGGATAACAGCAGTAAAATGTCCACCACCAGAAATTGCTCTATATAATTATTTGGCTAATATAGGTGTATTAAATCATCCCACTCATATCTCCATGAAGGTTATGCGTAATCAGGCTCTATTAGATATTAAAGGCAAATTAGATAATTATGAAATCATTTAGTAATTGCAAAGTGGCAGTTTGTTTTGTAGGACAAACACGGACATTTGAATATTGTGCAGATTCAATAAAGTCGTTATTCAGTTCAGATCGTGGAAACGAATATTATTTCTTTGGCCATGCTTGGGATACAAATACATGGAAAACCAAGCCAGAAGATAAAATAATTATGATAGAGGAAAGAATTGAAGATATTATTGATTTAGAGAGAAGATTAAGAAACTCTTTTAATTTTGAAAAATTAATTGTAGAGAAAGAAATTTATAGGCCACAATCGTGGGCTAGTGTATTCTATAGCACTATGCGGTCAAATTTTCTAAAACAACAATACGAAGCTGAAAATAATATGATGTTCGATCTTGTTATTAAGGCAAGATATGATATATGTTATGCTAATAACGGATTGAAATTTGAAAACTATTTCAATTACGATATAGGTGAAAAGACATTATATTCTGATTTTGGTCATATGAATTTAGAATTTTTCTTACCTAATCCAGATGATGTACTTTATTACGGATCATCACTAACAATGGATTTAGTCGACTCATTATACAATCAACTATCAACCGGTTCATTTAATAAATTAATGGGAACCAATGTCGACAATCTTGTATATAAAAGAGTAGGTCCTGGTATATTAATTTATAAATGGGCAACATTAAAGAATATATTATTTAGACATAACATTATCCCATATTCTGTATACAGAAAACAGGCAATAGGATTAGATTCTAGAACGCAGTGGGATGAAATAAGAAATATAAGTCATTCAGTATTTTAATAATGAAGATAGCGATTTGTTTTAGCGGGATGATTCGCACTGGAATCGAAACCAGTGAAAACATAAAAAATTTCATCGGTGATGTTTATGATAGTTGTGATTTCTTTATGCACACATGGGATATAGATTATCAAAATCCACTAAGAGGTCAACTGTGGGATCACCCACATATTATTAATAGAGATATTAGTTTAGATTATACAAAACTCGAAAGACTTAACAAAATTTATAAATTCAAAGATGTTGAAATAGATAATTATTGGCAGATATTAGAAAAACATAAAATAGAATATTCAAAATATATAGAAGGTATTGAAGAAAGATATTGGTGGTCTCCATTATTCTATTCCTGGTGGAGAAGTATTAAATTAAAACAATTATATGAAGTTGAAAATAAATTTAGATACAAATATGTTATTAAGATACGACCAGACATGATATTTTCCGAAGATTTAAAATTATATAGTATATTAGATAAAATATCGAATATGGACTTTGCCGTAAATCAAATATACATAGATAAAGATGGTTCAATAGTTGATGATATATTTTTTGCATGTAGCTCTCATGTCATGGATTTAGTTAGCAATTTATGGGAATATAAGATTAAATCTATAGATTTTAAAGAAGAATTTTCACAAGACTTCTTCTTCAAGTACATAATTCATCATGGACTTAATCCAAAATCTCTAGAATTAAATTATCTATCAGAAACATATTATACAATTTCTCTCTATAGAGAAGAATCTCTAATGTTTAATCCTGTAACTGAATTTAATAAATGCGTGGAAAGTGATAGAATTCATTATCATACTCTTAATGCCTGTAACACAAAATACATAGAGGAATGGGAATTAATAAAATTAAGTCAATCAACAATGGAACGTAGGCACTTTTTACCAAATAATTTATCGGATTATAATGAGAATAGCAATTTGTTTTAGTGGTCAGATAAGAACTGGTGTAAAAGCTTCTAAAATAATAAAACGATATATAGGAGATCTATATAATCAGACCGATTTCTTTATGCATACATGGAATATATCGCAGGCTAAACAATGGCATCCAGATAGTCTTAAATCTAAAGAACATGGTATAAATAATCCTCCTGTAGAGAGCGGTTATGCCTTATCTGCGACGATGGATAGTGTATACGATCAAAAATTTCTTAAGGTAAAGATAGAAAATTTTCACGAATGGAATACTCATTTTATTAAAGAATATAAATCCTTTTCACCGTTATGGTATTCGTGGTATGAAAGTATTTTACTAAAACAACAAATCGAAAGAGAACAGAATTTTGTATATGATGTTGTTATTAAGATGCGTCCAGATATTATTTTTCCAGAAAGTAGAGCATTAGAACAGGAAATAAATCATTTTATCGAGTACGGAAATAACTTCTATGCTATGGGTTATAGTCCTATTAGAATTGATGATGTGTTCTTTCTAAGCAATTCTAATACTATGGATTTAGCATCAAGGATGTTATTGGACACACCAAAAAGAGAATGGGAGGTAAATCTGTTCGGAGAATATTTAGAATCTGTAGGTATAACATGTATGAATACCAAAGATACATTATATGCTATTTTGAGAGAAGAAGTATTTAATTATGATGTCTCGACTAATTTCAATCTATGCTTCAATTTAGACAGAGATTATTATGCTCCTTATGATACAACTAGAATACCTATATGAATAAAATATTATATGCCAATGGTTGCAGCTGGACATTCGGCAACGGAATTCAAGCAGATCCTTCTTTAAAAGATACAGATCCTGGTGAAATATGGAGATACGAACAGGGCAAAAATTGGGCCGCTGTATTATCAGATAAATTGAAAAGAGAATATCGTAATGATGCAGAAGGCGGCGGAAGTAATAAACGCATCATCAGAACCACATGTGATTATCTTCAAACTCTACCAGAAGAGAAATATAAAGATTTACTTGTTATTATAGGATGGACATCTATTGATCGAGATGAAATATTTTTAGAGGAGAATAATTATAGTCAATGGTGTCTATATAATGCAAGACAGCCAGTCTCTAGTCATCTACCACCATTCAGCAAGACCTACCTAGAAGAAATTGATAATCTTCAAAAACAATATACTACTCATGTGTTTAACTATAAAGCCAACTATACATATTTTTTCCAACAAATATATTTAATGAGTAATCTATTAGAGAATCTAGGAATAAAATATCTGTTCTTTAATAGTCTACCGTGGACTTGGGAATGTTTTACCAGCGGCGCAGATATTAAGGCAGAATTCAGTACGGTGTTGAATAAAATCAAGAAACCTAATATATTGAATACACGAGATTGTCATGTTTCACTAAACGTCATGTCAGAATTTTGTAGAATAAATAGACTGCCTATGGCACCGGACCATCATACAATGATTGAAGGTCATGCAGCCTGGGCGAATCATTTGCATAAAGAACTTATAGATATCTATGGAAATACACTATGACAATTATTATACCAAAGATGGTAATGAAACCCTGGGGGCACGAATTATGGATTGCCGATGGAGTAAGAACACCTTATGCCAATAAGAAAATTTTCTTTAAGGCAGGCAATCAGACAAGCCTTCAGGTACATGAACATAAATTCGAAACAAATTATGTGATCGAAGGATCTGGATATCTATTGATATCCGAACACCATTTTAATTGTAAACTTTACCTAAATGGTAATATGAAACAAGAAGATGTTGATCTTGAGATTAGTCGAATGAAAACTATTCTGTTGTCTCCGGGTGTTGTATTTGATGTTTCACCGTGTCACCTACATAGAGTAATTGCTACGACAGATTTAACATTCATCGAAACCAGTACATGCGAACTCGATGATGTGATTAGATTACAAGATGATACAGGAAGAGCACATGGTAGAATCGCAAAAGAACACAAGTAATCTAACCGTTTTGATACTTGCTGCAGGACACGGCCGGCGAATGGGTCCGTTCTCTCGCATGATCAACAAGAGCCTTATCCCCTACGATAACAAGCCGTTGATTAGCCACATTATGGCTAAATTCCCTGCCGATACAAAGTTTGTAATCGCTTGTGGCAACTTAGGACAACAGGTTAAGGAATATGTCTCAATTGTGCATGAAGAGAAGAATATTACCTTTGTTGATATTCCGCATTTCGATGAAGGCACTACCGGGCCAGCAACTACCATACGATATTGCCAGTATCAATTGCCCTCCTCATTCTTCTGGATAACCTGTGATACATTATTTGATTTTGACTTTTCTGATAAGCTAGATCGTAATTGGATTGCAGTGCATCCAGTTGATAGCATTGTTTCACAGGATTATTGTTGGGTAGAAAGAGATGGTAATAATATTACCGACGTAAAGAATAAGATAAAATCTACCCATGCTGTGGATGCTTTTATCGGACTTATGTATGTTAAGGATTCTACCTTCATTAAAAACTTAAATGCATGTGATGCTAGAGATGTGTATGAAGGTTTTGATAATCTAGATTTAAAGGCTTACACAGTTAGGATGTGGCAAGACTTTGGTACATATGATAAATGGAAAACACAGAGCGAGGGCCTACCTGAACTTAGTTTTCCCAAGCCCGATGAATTATTTTACAAGGACAATGGTAAGATTATCAAATTTACCACCAATGCTGCTCTTGCTGAATTTCGTTGGCACCGTTCAACACTTAATCCAGAATGTATGCCCAATAATGTTCGACATGCAGGTAACTTTTTAATATACGACTGTGCTCCGGGAGAAACATTATATTCCTGCCTGACACCTGTTTTGTTTAGAAAGTTTCTTAAATGGGCAGAGCAGACGCTGTGGAAACCAGCAGGCACTTTCGGTGATACAGTTGGTTACGCAGATAATTTCTACCGTAAGAAAACACTTGACCGTTTAGAGAAATTCCGTATAAAATACAGCACCTGGGTCGAGATGCCCATCGTAAATGGCCACGATGTGAAGTGTATAGAAGAATATCTTAAAGATGTAGATGCTACCTGGTTGGCCTCAGAAACTAAGTGGTGTTTCACGCATGGTGACATGCAGTTTGATAATATCATCTATGATAAGGAGACTGATAAGTTCACTGCTATAGATTGGCGCACAGACTTCGCAGGAGATTATTATGGCGATATGTACTACGACTTGGCTAAGATGCTAGGTGGATTATATCTAAGTTATAAATCAGTCAAGGAAGATATGTTTAGTTATGAGGAGGTAGATGACCAAATAATCATTAATATTCCTTGTGTTGAAAATGTAGAAGTTTATGTAAGAACATTAGAGGAATGGGTATTGAAACATAAGCTAGATTGGAATAAGGTAAAGACGTTAGTCCCAATCATCTATCTTAACATGGCACCATTACACGAACCACCATTTGACAAATATCTAATCGCACTAGCACAACTTTTCTTTTCAGAGTTATGAAACAATTCTACAGTCTAAGTTTACATCCAGGTAAGACAGGTGAATACTATTTCAATAGAATGTTTGCTAAACTCAGACTACCATACACATACAAGGCACTTCCTTGCACAAACGTTGGTGCAGATATTTTAAAACTTAGAGAAGAAGGAGCTACCGGCATCAGTATCAGTATGCCATTCAAAACACAGGTACTCAACCTATTAGATCATTCTCATCCATTTGTTAAACAATTCAATAGTTGTAATTCTATAAAGATTATAGATGATGAACTATATGGACATAACACAGATGCTGGCGGCGCCTTCCATGTTATCAGCCTAATACCCGATACAGCTAAAATAGCAATCCTAGGTGATGGTGCAATGGGATCTATGTTTAAGAAAATACTAGGCGACCGAGCTATGATATATTCTCGAAAAAATAATAACTGGGAAGAACGCTACGGTGCAGATGACGTGATTATAAATTGTACCCCATTTGGGACTTCTACACCTGAATCACCTTTTGATATAATTCCGACTTGTAATTTGGTGATCGACCTTGCTATAAAAGACAATCACTTAGACTTGCAATGTCAGGTTGCTGACGTTAAATACATCGGCGGTCTGATATTTTATAGACATCAATTCCTAAAACAATTTGGATTCTATACTGGCATACCAATTACATTAAATGATATGGATAACCTATGATAAAACACTTAATAATGGATGTAGATGGTGTCCTTAATACAGGACATTTTTTCTATAGTGCTGAAGGAAAGGTAATGAAGGTATTCGGCCCTCATGATAAAGACGGCATAAAGATTGCACAAAAGAAAGGACTCACAATAGATTTCATTACAGCAGATGTTACTGGTTTTCCTATAACATGCGCTCGCTTGATTACAGATTGGAAGATAGATGAAAATAATGTTCATCTAGTAACTGAAGAAGATAGATTAGAATGGATTACCAAGAGATTTAATCTAGCTGAAGTTGCTTATATTGGAGACGGCATTTACGATGCTCCTATCTTACGTGCGGTTGCTCTCGGAATTGCACCGGCTAGTGCTAGAAAAGAAGCAATAGTTAATTCTGATTATGTCACTGAGAGTGATGCTGGTTCGGGAGCGGTATTAGATGCTGTTCTTTATATAACAACAGTGTATCAATGAAAAAGATAGCCGTATTAATCTTTGGTCAATATAGAGAATTCGAAAGAGCAGTTAAAACTTGGAGATTTTTAGATCTCCCATTTGAATTTGATATATATTTTTCTACATGGAGTTCTAGCTATTCTATTCGATTTAATAGCTCCGAAAAGATAATAGATGTAACTGAAAAACTTATCTCATCGAGATTAAAATTAAAAAAATGTCATATAGAGGACGAAGAATTATTCATAAAAAATAATGATATAATGTATAATAGACCCGGTGCCAAATTAGTCCACCATATGAAGTTATGCATTAATATGTTAGATCCCGAGATAGAGTACGAACACATTATAATTATAAGACCAGATCTGTGGCTTGATACTGTTATAGATTTTGAAAAATTATTACTTAATGGACAGATAGAAGATAGAAAAGTCTATACCTATGGTCCAATTTGTAAAGATAAAAGAGGTGTCCTTTTTGTTGCCGATTGTCTATTTGTATGTAATAGTGCAACAATGAAACAGTTTTTAAATCTTCCAGACATAGGATGTTATAATACACATAAAATGTTTGCCGAAATGTTTTTAGCAGGAGATATAACAGTTGATGCCTTTCCAGGCGGCGGCGAAATAGTTATAGTAAGAACAAATAGTCTACATTTAGAAAATCCGGATAATGAAGAAATGAAAAGACTTAATTTAGAATGGTTTAAGGAGTGGCCAACAATACATGGAAAAATGTCATAAACTAGGTGTCGGCCCAATGAGCCGAGAAATTATCGAATGTATTAACGAATATGGAAAACATACACCGTTAATGGTTGTTGCCTCACGCAATCAGGTTGACTATAATAAAGGATATGTTTGTAATACAAGAGAATTATCGAAGTTAGTTGATTGTATAGATAACGATATTCTTGTATGCCGTGATCATTGTGGCCCATATTTCAGTGATGCTGATAAAAATCTAACATTATCAGAAGCACTAGAAGAATGCAAGAAAACAATTTATGAAGATATTAGAGCGGGATTCGATCTCATTCACATTGATGTTTCTCGTATTGAGCATCATCAATTAGAATATGCAAAGGAATTAATTGAATGTGCATTAATGCATGATTCAAAAATTCTAATGGAATTTGGTAGTGAAGATAATACAGGTGAGGGGTTAGGTCCGAGTCTTGCCCGTATTGATCAACAATTGGAATTTATTACCAAATATAAAGATAATATAAAATTCTTTGTTACCCAAACTGGTAGCTTTACCCAACATATGCAGATGGGTACATTTGATATCAATAACAACATTGTTGTCGCTCAGAAGATACACAATGCTGGATTTATGTTTAAGGAACATAATGCAGATTATCTAACAAGAAATGAGGTTATAGATAGACGTATTGTTAAGGTCGACGCATTAAATATTGCTCCACAATTAGGAACAGTTCAAACACGCATACTTAAGGATCTTGCAAAAGATAATAAAGAATGGTATGAATTTTCTAAGAGAGTCTATAATTCAAATCTTTGGACAAAATGGTTACCAAGGGATGTTAATAATAAAGAATTAGCAGTTATAGTTGCCGGGCACTATCTCTTCAATACAATCGAATATAGAAGGCTTATGAAAACAATCGATGTTGATCTATTTAATGTACAATTAAGAACTGCGATATTTGGTATATTTGATACCTATACAAAGGAATAATATGATTTGGCTTAAACAATGGTTATCAAATAATTGGTTTAGTAGAATGGCAAGAAGAATTCGGAATGAAAGAAAATACAAGAAGAAGCTTGCTGAAATTAAAAAACGTGATCCATATATCTACAAATGAAAAAGATTTGGGGGATCTGCGCTCTCAACCACGATGCTTCAATTACCTCAATGCAGGGTAATGAAATTCTCTTTGCAGGGCACGCAGAACGATATTCACGGAAGAAGAATGATCCTAATCTAAACGCAGGATTAATTTCTGCTGCTCGAAACTTTGGTTCACCAGATGAAATAATTTGGTTTGAAAAACCATTCATAAAGAAAATCCGCCAAGCATATGCTGGCCAATGGCACGAGGTTAATACAGAATCTCCTGCTTCATATTTAAAACATTGTGGACTTGATCATATACCGATCAAGTATGTATCGCATCACGAATCACACGCTGCCGCAGGTTATCTAACTTCTAAGTTTAACAATGCCGCCATTGTTGTGGTTGATGCTATTGGAGAATGGGATACTATTTCTGTATGGAAAGGTATTGGCAACGAAATGCTAAAAGTACACTCTGTTAGATATCCCCATTCATTAGGTCTTTTATATTCGGCGGTAACTCAGCGTATAGATCTTAAACCCAACGAAGAAGAATATATTCTTATGGGCATGGCCGCCTATGGTGATCCGATCTATTATGATGATCTTAAGAATGACTTTATTGAAACATGTGATGCGCCTAATTTCAAACTAAAAGAAAATATTCATAGAGGTATGCGTTGGTGGAGAGAAGATATCACTACCGAACAAGATTACATGAATCTTGCAGCAAGTGTCCAAAAGATTACAGAAGAGTTTATGTGTGATATAACTTCGTGGGCTAAGATAGCCACCGGTTCATCAAATCTTGTTCTAATGGGTGGCTGTGCTTTAAATTGTGTCGCCAATGAAAAGATTGCACGCATGGGAATATTTGATGATATCTGGATTATGCCCAATCCAGGTGATGCTGGAAGTTCACTGGGTGCAATTCTTGCACACACTAAACAACGTGCTAATTGGACAACACCTTATCTGGGAACAAATATATCTCGTAGCTTTTCTAAGAAAGAATTAATTGAAACATTAGCAAAAGGGAACATTATTGGATTGGCAACAGGTAGAGCTGAGTATGGACCACGCGCACTAGGTAATAGATCTATTCTTGCAGATCCACGTGGTTTATTTG
>Ga0209048_10001731_pt1 | contig 22062 bp, 15 predicted proteins | sample FrelakmetCRP12CR_FD_187146 | JGI IMG/M metagenome (GOLD analysis project Ga0209048, IMG submission 187146) | Freshwater lake sediment microbial communities from the University of Notre Dame, USA, for methane emissions studies - CRP12 CR (SPAdes)... | ecosystem: Environmental > Aquatic >... | reverse complement strand
AGGCTCGCCCAGAGACGCGACAGCAGGAACGCCCCGGAAAGTTCCCGCCGAGGGCGACCGAGACGACGCCGGGATCGGCCGCGAGCTTCTCGTCTACAGGAGTCTACGGCCCTTCCTGTCGAAGGTTCAGGGGAAGGGGCAAATTTCGTGGACCGGCCCGCGATAGGCTTCGAGCGCAACCCTTCAGGAGGGACCGTGAAAAAAGGACTCACCCCGGCCGCCTTGACGCTCCTCTTCGCCCTGCCGGCCTTCGCCGCCGAGCCTCCCCCGAAACCCCCGATCGCCATCCGGGCGGCCCGCCTGCTCGACGTCCGTTCGGGCCGCTACGTGGAGCATCCCGTCGTCGTCGTGGTCGGGGACCGGATCGAGAGCGTCGGATCCGCCGTCCCGCCGGGCGCCACGGTCGTGGACCTCGGGGACCGCGTCCTGATGCCCGGCCTCGCGGACTTGCACACGCACATCCTGCTGCAGGGTGACGCCACGTCGGCCGAATACGACGAGCAGATCCTGAAGGAGTATCCGGCGCACCGGGTCGTTCGGGCCGTGCGGGCGATGCAGATCGGCCTCTCCCACGGCTTCACCACGCTGCGGGACCTCGAGACGGAGGGCGCAGGCTACGACGACGTCGCGATCCGCGATGCCGTCAACGAGGGCGTCGTCCCCGGGCCCCGGTTGAAGGTCGTCGGCCCGGCGCTCTCGACCACGGGCTCCTACCCCATCACGCATTTCCGGCCGGACTGGAAATTTCCCGTCGGCGTGATGACGTGCGACGGCGCCGACGGCTGCCGCAAGGCCGTGCGCGAGCAGCTCTCCTATGGCACCGACTGGGTCAAGATCTACGCGAACACCGGCGGACTGCGGCTGACGCCCGACGGCTACGTGGACTCGCCTCCCAACTGGACGAAGGAGGAGATCGAAGCCGTGGTCTCCGAGGCGCACGCCCACGGCGTGAAGGTCGCGGCGCACGCCCGCTCGGACAGCGGTCTTCGCATCGCCGTGGCGGCCGGCGTCGACTCGATCGAGCATGGGGACTCGATCCGTCCGGAAATGGCGGCCGAGATGGCGAAGAAGGGCATCGCCTTCTGCCCCACGCTGACGGTCGTCCACTACGTGTCCGGCCCGCGCACCGCCGCCGGCTGCGCGATCTGCGCCGAGTCCGCGAAGATCCAGGCGAAGTCCTTCGAGAACTGCCGCAAGGCCGGGGTCAAGATCGTTTTCGGCACCGACGCGGGCGGCTTCCCGTGGACCGAGATCAACCAGGCGAAGGAGTTCGAGTACGAGGTGGAGCTCGGCATGGCGCCGATCGAGGCGATCCGCACGGCCACGACGAACGCGGCGGACCTGCTCGGCATGACCGGCCAGATCGGCACGATCGAGAAGGGCGCCTACGCCGACCTCGTCGCCGTGCCGGGCGATCCTCTGGCCAGCGTCTCGGCTCTCTCGAAGATCGACTGGGTGATGAAGGGCGGCCAAGTCGTCGCCGGCGGGGGGCGCTAGTCATGCTGCGTGTAGGTCTGACGGGAGGATTGGCATCGGGGAAATCCACGGTCGCGCGCCTGCTCGCCGAGCGCGGGGCTGTCGTGTTCGACGCCGACGACCTCGTCCGCGAGCTCTACCACCCGGGCGGCGCCGCCGTCCACGCGGCGCGCGACCTCTTCGGCGACGCGGCGCTCGACGGGAGCGGCGCGGTCGACCGGGCCCGGATCGCCGAAATCGTCTTCCACGACCCGGCCAAGCGCCGGGCGCTCGAGGCGCGCATCCATCCCATCGTCCGGGAGGAGCGCGAGCGCCACTTTGCGCAGGCCGCCTGGGCCGGCGCGAAGGTCGCCGTCTGCGAGGCGAGCCTGCTCTTCGAGGCCGGGACCGAGGCGGAGTACGACCGCGTGCTGCTCGTCGTGGCGCCGGTCGAGGAGCGCATTCGGCGCTGGGTCGGAAAGGGCGGGACCGAGGAGGACGCCCGGCGGCGCATCGCCGTGCAGGTCCCGGCCGAGGAAGCGGCCAAACGCGCCCACGAGATCATCGTCAACAACGGCTCGCCCGAAGACCTGCGGCGCCAGGTGGACGAGGTCTGGGGACGCTGGCTGGCCCTGGCCGGAAACTGAGCGGCGTTTTTCTTCGTACACTCTCGTCATGCCAGCGAAAAAGATGAAGCCCCCCGCCCCCCTGTCCGTCGGCAACGGCGACGCCGTACTGCTCGTCGGAACGATGAAGGGTCTCTTTCTCCTGCGCTCGGACGGCAAGCGCCGCCGATGGGCGATGACGGGGCCATTCTTCCCCGGCTCGTCCGTCTACGGGGCGGCCCTCGACACGCGCGCCGGCCGGCGCCGCCTCTGGGCCGCGCCGTCGAGCATGCACTGGGGCGCCGAGCTCGCCTGGAGCGACGACTTCGGAAAATCCTGGCACCGTCCCGCGACACCCCTCGTCCGTTTCCCCGAGGCGTCCGGCTCGGCCCTGAAGAACATCTGGCAGATCGTCCCGGGGCGCGCCGATCAACCCGACACCCTCTACTGCGGCGTCGAGCCGTCGGCGCTCTTCGCCTCGCACGACGCGGGCAAGACCTGGACGCTGAACGAAGGGCTGTGGAACCACCCCCACCGCTCGCAATGGACGCCGGGAGCCGGCGGCTTGTGCCTGCACACGGTCCTCGTCGATCCGGCGGTCGCGGGCCGCCTGACGGTCGCGAGCTCGACGGGCGGCGTCTACCGCTCCGACGACGCGGGCCGCTCGTGGCGGGCGCGAAACCAGGGCGTCCGCGCCGAGTTCCTTCCGGACAAGCACCCGGAGTTCGGCCAGTGCGTGCACAAGATCGCTCACCACGCGGGGCGCCCCGGGCGGCTCTTCCTGCAGAATCACTGGGGCCTCTACCGCTCCGACGACGGCGGCGATTCGTGGCAGGACGTCGCCCATGGCGTCCCCTCGGACTTCGGCTTCTGCCTGGGTGTCCATCCCCGCGACCCCGACACCGCGTTCATCGTGCCGCTCCACTCCGACGGCTTCCGGTGCACGCCCGACGGAAAGCTCCGCGTCTACCGGACCCGCGACGCCGGCAAGTCCTGGCAGCCGATGACGCGAGGCCTGCCCCAGAAGGATGCGTTCGAGACGGTCGTGCGCGACGGGATGGCGGTGGACGGCTTCGATCCGGCCGGCGTCTACTTCGGCACGCGGAGCGGCAAGCTCTACGGCTCCCGCGACGACGGCCGGACGTGGGAGCTGCTGCGCGAGGGCCTGCCCCCGATCGTCTGCGTGAAGGCTGTCACCGCCGAGAACGTCCGCGGCCGGCGCCGCGCCCCGCGGCCCCGCGCGCGGCGGGCCGGAGAGCGCCTGCGCCGGGCCGCCTGATGGGCGTGCGGTTCCTGATTCCTGGGCCGCTCCAGCCCTTTTCGGGCGGCCGCGCCGCGGTGGCGCTCGACGCCTCGCCGGGGACCGTCGCCGAGGCGCTCGCCGCGCTCGGCGCCGCGCACCCCGGCCTCTGCGAGCGCATCCTGACCGAGCGCGGCGAAGTCCGGCCCCACGTCAACGTGTTCGTCGCCGAGACGAACATCCGCGACGCGGGCGGCCTGGCGGCCCGGGTGACCGAGGGCAGCGAGATCGCGATCCTGCCCGCCGTCAGCGGCGGCTAGCCGGGTGCTCCTGCGGACGGCCACGAGCCCCGAGTGGACGGCGGCCGTGCTGAACGACCTCGACGCGTTCCTCCTCGACCACGCCGCGAACGAGCGAAAGGCGTCCGCCGCGGCGCTCGCCCTCGTCGCCCACTACCCGGATCGCCGCGAGCTCGTCGAGCGGTGCATCCCCCTCGCGATCGAAGAACTCGAGCACTTCCGCGACGTCCACATGCACATCGGCGAACGCGGCCTCACGGCCGGGGCAGACACGCGCAGCGAATACCTGCGGCGTCTTGCAGCAAGCTTTCGCGCGGGCAGCGAGGACTACTTCCTGGACCGCCTCGTGACCGCCGCGATCGTCGAGGCCCGGGGCTGCGAGCGTTTCGGCCTCGTCGCGGCGGCCCTGCCTCAGGGACCGCTCAAGGAGTTCTACCGGGAGCTCGCCCGCTCGGAGGTCCGTCACCAGGAGCTGTACCTCGAGCTCGCGCGGACCTATTTCGACGACAAGGCCGTCGCGCCGCGCCTCGAGGAGCTGCTCGAAGCCGAATCGCGGGTGATCGCGGATCTGCCGATTCGGGCCGCGCTGTACTGAAGATAGTCTCCCTGCCGTGAAGATCGCCAAGCCCGTATCCCAGTACCTCTCCCGTCACGCCGAGCCCGAAGCCGCGCTCGCGGATCAGCTCGAGGGCGCCTTCGGCCACGTCGTCGTCGTCCCGGCCTACGGAGAGGGGCAGAGCCTCTTCGACACGCTCGGCTCGGTGCCGAAGGGGCCGCGGGGCGCGACCCTCATCGTCGTCGTCTTCAACGCCCGCGCCGACTCGCCCGCGCGCGTCCACGAGGTGAACCAGGCCTCCAGCGCCCGACTCTTCGAAGCCGCGAAATCCTGCCGCGAGCTCGGGCAGGGGCCGCCCGTTTCGGCGCTCGGCTATCCCAACGGAACGATCGTCGTCATCGACAGGGCGCGGCCGGGCCACTGCCTGCCGGAAGGCCAGGGCGTGGGCCTCGCCCGGAAGATCGGGAACGACTTCGCCCTGCGCCTCCACGCGGCCGGACGGATCGCCTCGCCGTGGATCCACAACACGGATGCCGACACCGTCCTCGCCAACGACTGCTTCGAGCAGACCGAGGCGCTGGAGGTCGAGGGCAACGCCGCAGCGCTCTACTTCTTCGAGCACCGCATGAGCGAAGACGCGGATCTCGCCCTCGCGGCGCGCCTCTACGAGATCTCGCTGCGGTACTACGTGCTCGGCCTCGCCTGGGCGGGGTCGCCCTACGCGTACCAGGCCATGGGAAGCTGCGTCGCGATCCGGCCTTTCGCCTACGCCGCGGTGAGAGGGTTCCCGCGCAAGAACGCGGCCGAGGACTTCTACGTTCTCGACAAGCTCGCGAAGGTGGGCACGATCGCGCGGCTCTCGGGAACGCCGTTTCTGCTCGAGGGCCGCGTCTCGGACCGCGTGCCCTTCGGCACGGGCAAGGCTCTGTCGCAGCTGCTCGCGAAGAAGGGAGCTCTCTCGCGTTTTCGCCTCTATCACCCGGCCGTCTTCGCGCACCTCTCCGCATGGATTCGCGCCCTCGGCACCGTCGCGCGATCCGGGGGGCGGATGGAGGCCGCGCTCGAAGAGCTGCCTCGGGGCAATCCCTTCTTCAAGGCCGACCTGCTCGTCGGCTCGCTCGAGAAAATGGGCGCCTTTCCGGCGATGCGCGAGGCCGTCGCCCGTTCGAGCGACGCGCCCACGATGCTGCGCCACTTCCACACCTGGTTCGATGCCTTCCGGACGCTCAAGCTCATCCGCGCGCTCCAGGCGGGCGGCCTTCCCGCGCTGCCCTGGCGCGAGGCCCTCGCCGAGGCCCCGTTCACCGGCCTTTCGTCGTCGACCCAGGAAGACCCGGAGGCGCTGCGCCGCCAGCTTGCGGCCGAGGAGCGTTTGCTTTCCGCGAGCCTCGCGGGCGTGCCGGCCCTCGCGCTGACGGCCGACAGCTGAGCGCCGACGCGAGAATCAGTTCATCGAGCAGGAACCGGGGCCGCGCGGGTCGCCGCACGAGCCGCAGCCACCGGCCGGCTCCGCAGCGCGAGCGGTCGCCCCGCCCGAGCTGACGGCAAAGACCGAGAGGAGCTTCTCGAGCTTCGCGCTCTGGCAGGCCGGACAGCGCGGCTTCGCGTCGCCGAGGACGAACTCCTCGAAGCGCTTGTCGCAGGCGCGGCAACGGTACTCGAAAAGTGGCATGGCGGGATTCTACCGCGCCCGGAGCAGCCTAGAAGGGGTACCCGATCGAGAGGAAGATCCGGCCCTTCTCCGTCGTCACCGCCTTGGGACCGGAGTACAGTGTGGTGGTCACGCAGTGCTCCCCCTTCGAGTCGCAGACCGTGTTCGTGACCTGGAAGGGAATCGTTCTGAGCTCGACGGGCCGCCCGACCTCCAGCCTCAGAGGACCGATGGGCGTCATGTAGTGGATTCCGAGGCCCACGGACTGCCGAAGCCCTGTGTCACCTTCGAAAGCGAAGTGAATGCCGCTCGCATTCGCCCACACCTGGGCGAGATCATAGAAGACGGACAGCCCGAGATTGCCCGCGATCGGATATCGATACTCGAAGCCCCAGGCCATGAAGCCATTGCCACCGACGATGCGCGGACCGGGGCTGCAGTCATAGTCCGCAGCATTCACATCCGAGAACGTGTAAGTCGGGGCGCAGTTCCCGGTACCCGGCGTCGTGGCCAGGGTCGCCTGTGTGTTGTAGTCAACCGTGACGTCGGAGGTGTTCACCGAGCCGTCCGGGCGCAAGTTGGTCAGATCGGCGGGAATACCCTCGAGATTCGTGTCGAACCCGCGGGCGGTTGAAGAACCGCCGGCGAAGAACTTTTCGGCGATCGGCACCGTGCTGCTCTTCGTCGTGGCGCCGCCCAGGGGAAAAATCGCCCCCACGCGCACCGAGGCCGCGAGCACGCCGCCGAGGACGCTCCAGAAGTGCGCCGCCTGCCCCGACACCTTTCCATACCAGGCGTCGGCCGATAGAAACGGAAAGGCGTAACCGCCGGCTACCGAAAGGTAATAGCCCCTGTGCGGGTCGAGCACGTCGTCGCGCTGGTCGTAAAAAAGGCTCGGCACGATGGCCGACTGGCGGATGGGGAAAGCCGACAGAGGGTACTTCTCCCGCACGATTGTCGAGAGGTCCTCCGGGTTGGTCGGCGCGATGTACTGGTACGAGTAACGAAGGCCGACACGCAGGTGGCCGAAGAGCCGCACCGATTCGATGAAGGTTCCGAGCCGGTTGACGTCCACGTCCTGGATCGGCTCGCGGCTCGCGAAGGCCGCGACGGTCAGCGGAAAGTCGCTGTTGAAGAGGTAGGGCTCGAGAAAGTTCGCAACGGCATAACCGCGCCCGGAGACCGGCGCGTACTGCAGCTCGATGGATGCCGACTGCATGCGGCCGAAGAGATTGCGATACGAGATGCCCGCCGTGGCGAAGGGGTCGTTGGGGTTGGTCGCCCCCGGGGCGTACTGGTAGCCGAAGCCGTAGAGAAGGGACAGCCGCCGCGCCTCGGTCAGGTTCACGTCCACCGTGTGCTCCTGGCTGTCGGGGTTCGCCGGCTGCGGCCGCACCTCGATCGAACGGAAGACTCCGGTGCGCGCCAGGTTCCTCTGGGTCTCGGCGATCTTCTCCTCCGAGTACGGGTCGCCCTCCTTCCAGGCCACCTGGCGCTCGATGCGGCTGGCCCGCGTCACGGCGTTGCCGCGGATGATGGTCTTGCCGAAAAAGGACCGCATCCCCTCGTCCACGGTGAAGACGACGTCCACCTTCGTCTTGTCGGGCGAGAGCGTCCAGCGATCGCGCACCGCGGCCTCGCGCCAGCCCGTGTTCCAGTAGCGGGTCGTCAGGGCCGCGGCATCCTGCCGCACGGCGCTCGGGTTGAACGGCTCGCCCGTGCGGATGCTCAGCAGGCCGTCGATCTCGGCCTCCGTGAGGTGCTCCGCGCCCTCGACCTGCCGGTTCGCGACGAAGGTGCGCGGGCCCTCGACGATCGTGAACCCGACGTCGAGCCGGTCGGGCTTGCCTCCGGCGGTAACCGCGGGCTTCTCGACCTTTGCGTCGATCCAGCCCCGCGTCTGGTAGTAGCCGAGAATGGCGTCGGCGTCCCTCTGGAGCTCTGTGTCGATCAGATACCCGTTCTGGACGAAGGGCAGCCCCTTCGGACGCGTCACGATCAGGTCGCGAAGGGTCTCGTTCGACACCGACGCGTTGCCCGCGAACGCGATCCGTTCGACCGCGTACTTCGCCCCTTCCTCGACCGTCACCCTCACGGTCACGGGATCGCTTCCCTCCGCCTTCGCCTTCACGGAGGCCCGGTAGCGCCCCTCGCGCTGCAGGCCCTCGCGCGTCGTTCCCACCCACTGGTCGAGCAGGTCCTCGTCGAACCCCTGCGCCTCGAGCAGAGCGAGAAACTCGCTCCGGACGCGCTTCTCCTTGACCCCGGTCGCCACGATCTCGTAACGCGGGCCGACGGCGATCCGATAGACGGGCCGGACCGAGCCCTCGTCGGTCGGCTCGGAGGCGATGAGCTCGACCGCAGCCTTGAAGCGCCCCTGTTGGAGGAGGAACTTGCGCAGGCGCTCCGCGTCGGTCCGGGCGCGGGCCTCCTGGTAGGGCTTTCCGACCTTCAGCTTGAAGTTCGCGGCGAGAGCCTCCGGGGTGAACGGCGCGATCTCGCCGTCGAAGAAGGGGGCCGTCACCCGGGCTCTCGGGCCGGGCGCGATCCTGTACACGACCCGGGCCGTGAAGGTCGGCGCGTCGAACGTGACCTCCGGGTCCACCGCGGCCCTGGTGTAGCCGTCGGCCGCGAGCTTGCGCTCGAGGGCGTTCGTCCCCTCCGCCAGGGCCGCGGCATTGAAGGGCCCTTGTTCCTGCAGCGGGACCGCCTTGCGCATGTCCTCGCGCGAAAGCGACGACTTCCCGTCGAAGACGAGGTCCGCGACCCGGTACGACCGCCACAGGTGAATGATGACGGCGACTCCGTCCTCGGGGCCCGGGACCGCAACGACGAGGATGTCCGAGTAGTCGAGGGTCGCGAAGAGATTCTGGATCGTCGCTCCCGTGTCGTCCTCGCTCAAGGGGCGCCCGACGCGCAATGCGACGAGGCCCCCGATCTCCCGTGCGTCCGCCGGACCGTCGCACGTGTACGCGATCGTCTCGACCGGCCGGCCGAGAAGCTCGGAGCCGATCTCGGCCGCACCCGCGCCCCCGGAGGCGGCGAGCACCAGGGCGAGGGCGAACCCCGCGACGGCTCCCCGCATCACAGCCGCTGGCGCCGCCGCACGCTGATCGACAAGATGCCGTTTTCATCCCGGATCAGCTGCACGAGGATGGTATTCGTCACCTGCCACTCGACGCGAACGATCGGCTCCTTGCTCGAGTCGAGGGCAATCGAGGAGCTCACCAACAGGTCCTGCGTGACCTGTTTGCCGATGGTCGACCGGACCGTCGTGATCTGGCCGCCGGTGAACACCGGCTCGATCTGGAAGCGGTCGAGCTTGAAAATCCGGCGGGTCTCGGCGCGCAGGCCCCCGGTCACCGCCCCCGCGACCGCGCCGCCGGCGGCCGAGACGAGCTGGTTGGCGGTGTCGGTCGGATAGCGGGTGTCGGGCGGCGATCCGGAGAGGAGAAGCCCGAGGATCGCGTCGTTGGCGAGCGGCGGGTCCGACGTGAAGTTCGCCGAGATCCGCGGCCACGTCCCGGCGAGCAGGACCACGAGGTTGTACCCCTTGACCTCCGCCCGCGCGCGGACATCCACGAACGGGGCGATGCGTTCCATGTTCGAAAAGGTCAGCGTGCCGGCCTCGATCTCGTAGCGGATGTCGCTGAAGACGACTCGGCCGCCCTCGTCGAGGATGACCTGTCCGAGGAGCGACGGCTCGGCCAGCGTGCCGCGGGCGCGCAGGTCCACCGTTCCCGACAGCCGCGCCAGGTTGTTGCGCACCTCGAGGGCCGCCGCCGAGACGACCCGCACGTCGAGCGTCGTGCGCTCTTTCCAGGGCTCCCGCGCCGCGAGGGAGCCGGTGGGACGGCCGCGCTCGAGCAGGTCCGACAGCGTGACCTCGACATCCTTCGAGTAGGTCCCGCGCAGGAGCGTGACTTCGCCGCGCAACTGATTGCCGGCCTCGTTGCCCGTCGCGACGAGGTCCGCGTCGACCGTGAGCCGCAGGGCCGGGACGGCGCGCACGGAAATGCGCCTGCCCTGCGCGGTGAGCCGGAAATCCTTGATCGCGGCGCCCGCCAGGCGGAAGGGGCCGGCCACGTAGGCTTCGCCGTCCGCGACTTTGGCCCGCAGCCCCTCGATCTCGCCCGAGGAACCGGCCAGACGCACCTTCCCCTCGATCTCCTCGAAGGAGTAGCCCGCCATGCGGTAGCGGCCGTTCTCGATACGGATGCTTCCGTTCCATGCGGGAGTCTCGGCCGGGCCGGAGACGGCGAGGTCCACGACGAACCGGCCGCCGAGGTTAAGTTCCGGGAACGCCAGGGCGAGAAGGGACGCCTCGGCGGTGCCTGTGGCCTTGCCCTCGATCGTCGGCTTTTCGGCGGACAGGTCCACGGCCCCGCGCAGCCGCAGGTCCACGCCCTCGCCGACCGCGTGCACGTCGCCGAGGGCGATGCGCCCGTTCGCAACGGAAATCGTCGCGTCGCCGTCGGTCCGCACGACGCCCTTGCGGTCGCGGGCGTCCAGACGCGCCTCGGTGACGAGGAACTGCCCCGAGGGCTTCTCGCCCTTCGCCGACGGAAGCTGGAGGCGCCCGTGCCCGGCCAGCGCGCCGCCGTCGCCGGCCGGCAGCGCCGCCGGCGTGAAGAGCAGGAGCGCTGCGAGATCGCGGGCGTCGAGGCCCACCTCGAAGGCGACCGGCGTGGCGCCCGCGTCCCCTTTCGCCGTGAGGGTCCAGCGATCCGGAACCGACACCGCGCCGTCGACCACGCCGTGCGCCACGCGCAGCGCCAGGCGAGGCGACAGCTCTTCCGGGATCGCGTGGCCGTAAACGATCGCGCCCGATAGCGAGGCGGATGCCGTCAGGTCCGGCCGGCTGAACGTCCCGGAGCCGGAGAGCTCGAACGAGAGGCGGCCCGACACGTCGGCCGCCAGCCCCGCGAGCGCGTCGAGCGCCTCGATGGGCACGCCGTCGCCGGCGGCGCGGGCCTCGAACGTTTTCTCCTTGTAGGCGATCGCAACGCGGCCGCCGAGAACGCCGCCGCCGAGCTCTCCGCGGATGTCGTCGAGCTCGAAGTGACCCGGGGAGAGGCTCATCCGGCCGGTCATCCGGGGCACCTTCTGCCCCCAGAGGACCGCGTCGTCGAGGGCCGCGATGCCGCCGCCCGACACGGAGTCCGGCGGACTGCCGGCCAGAGGAAAGCTCCCGGTCAGCCGCCCCTCGATCGGGTACCGGAGATCGAGGTACTCGAGAAAGCGCGAGATCGGGTAGTCCTTGGCCGTCACGACGAGATCGAGCGTGGGCCGCTTCGGGTCTTTCCGGTAGCGCGTCGTGCCCTCGAGGGAAATCGAGGCTCCCCCCTCGTAGGCGCGCAGCGGGTGGAAGTTGAACGCGCCGTCGTGCATGTCCGTCGCGCCCCGGACGCTGCCGAAGAGGACACCGCCGTAGCGAGCGTTCTCCGCCGAGAACCGGGCTGAAACGTCCGGATCGCCCCACGACTTCGCGATGTGCCCCTCGACCTCGCCGCTGCCCCCGAGGCCGAGCGGGGTCGGCGTGTCGCCGGACGCCGCCACGAAGTTCTGAAAAAGCCGGTCCACCTCGGTGAGATCGCGCGAGCGCAGCCGGAAGTCGAAGTCCGGAAGCCACTCACCGATCCGCAGCCCGCCCGTCGCTTCGATGGTCGAGACGGGGAACCGGAACTCCGTGCCCTCGAACCCGATTCGCCCGTCCACGACCGTGAGATCGCCGCCGCCGCCGATCGGGATCCCGAAGCGGCCCCGGACGATCGAGGCCGCGGGCCCCGGCTCGATCGTCAGGCGCGCGGCGCCGTTGGACCGGCCGATGCCGCCCTCGGTCCAGCGCAGGATCGTCGAAAGAGCCGCCGCGCCGGAAAGCCCGGTCCCCGGCAGGTGGATGTCCCCGAAGAACCGTTCGACGGAGATGCCCTTCCCGTCGAGCGACAGCGTCATTGGCTGCGGACGCCCGCCGCCCGCCAGATTCTCGATGCGATAGAGGCCGGACAGCTCGCCGCCCGCATAGCGGCCTTTCTCGATGCGCCCGACGAGCGCGTCCGGGCGGGCGAGCACTGCGGCGGCGAAATCCTCGATGAGGAACCCCTTTGCGTCGAGCCTGGGCACCGCGAGGTGGCCCGAGATACGAAAGCCGCCGGCCGTCGGAATCGAGAGCTGCGCCTCGACGCTCGCGTCGCCGCCGAATCCGAGGCCCGAGTGAAAGAGACGCTCGACCTCGGCCACGTGGAGGTCCGCCGACACCCGCAGCAGGATCGCCGGGGCGCCCGGGTCCTCGATGGATCCCGAAGCTCGCAGCTCGCCGAAGTCGCCGTCGATGCGCAGAGACTCGACCTGCAGGCCCGACTTCGGCCCCAGGCGAAACGCCACGTCGACTCCGAAGACGAACGGTTCGTCGCCGGGCAGATGCACCGATGCCCGCTGGCAGGTGAAGGTGCCGCGGTAGCGGTTCTCCGGCAGCGCGGCCAGCTGAGCGACGAACCCTTCGAGCCGCCCGTCCATCCCGGTCCGCCGTCCCTCGAACTCGACCAGGCCGTTCTGCACGACGAGCTCGCCGATGCGCACGACGAGCCCGCCCTTCTCCGCCGGCCGCGAGAGGCCGGGCGGCAGGTTCCACGAGCCGTCGGGAAACTGGACGACCGAGATCTTCGGGCCCACGGCGCGCACGCGCCCGAGCCGCAGCTCGCCTCCGGTCACCGAGAGGCCGCCGCCGATCGTGAGCTCCTCGGCCTCGAGCAGGGGCCCATCCGGGGCCCGCGGATCGTTGCCGACACGGACGTCCGCGAGGTGGACCGACGGAGGGAAGATCTCGAAGCCGACCCGCCGGAAGCTGACCGGCCGCTGCAGGAGCGCCGAGAGGCGCTCCTCCGAAGCCCCCTGGACGAGCGACTGGAAGCGGTCGGAGTTCCAGATTTCGTACGCCGCGAGGGCGAGGAAGACGACGAGAATCAGGAAGAGTCGGGCAGTCGAGAGCCTCTGCGGCTCGTGCGGGGCCTCGTCCGGCCGGCGATCGCCCGTGTCGTCAGCCGCCATGCGCGAGTCGAATCAGACGCCCCAGGACAGCTTCCCGGCGAGCTGGTCGAAGTGGTCCGACTCGGCGGGACGGAGAAGAGTCACCGACGAGGTGCTCGAGCGCACGTCCATGGGACTGCCAGGGAGCACCGGGAAGCCCTGCTGACCGTCGAGCGTGAGGTAGACGCCCCCGTCGCGCCGCTCGGGCCCGAGGACGCTGACGCGGATCACCGTCGCGTCCGGGACGACGAGCGGCCGCTGCCCGAGCGAGTGAGGACAGATCGGCGTGATGACGATCGCCGACAGCGCGGGGTGCAGGATCGGCCCGCCGGCCGAAAGGTTGTAGGCGGTCGAACCGGTCGGCGTCGAGATGATCACGCCGTCGGCGCGAAACTCGGCAACGGGCCGGCCGTCGAGGGCGACCGTGAACGTGGAGATGCGCGCCAGCGCCTCGCGGTTCAGGACCGCGTCGTTCAGGACGCGATACTTTCCGTGATGGGGGCCGCGGGCGATCGTCACGTCCATGCGCCGCCGGCGGTCCTCGCGGAAGCGGCCGGCGAGAACGTCATCGAGGCGCCCGAGCGCGTCCTTGCGGGGAAGCCCGGAGAGAAAGCCGAGTGTTCCGAGGTTGATGCCGAGCAGCGGCGTCCCCGAAGGCGCCCCGCGGGCCACCGAAAGCAGAGTGCCGTCTCCCCCGAGAACGAACACGACGTCGGACTCGCGCGCGATCCGCGACCGCGCCACGCCGCCGGGCCGGCCGAGCTGAGAGGCGGTCTCCGTGTCCATGACCACCTGCCGCCCCCGGCGCCGAAGCGCCTTTTCGAGGGCGGACGCGAGCTCTGCCGCCGACGCGGAATCGACTTTTGCCACGACTCCGACGCGGCGGAATCGGGACGCCGGGCGGCGGGACCCCTTCATCCCGCTCAATTTACACGAAATCCGACGAGAAACTCCTCGTTGCCGCGCGCTCCGCGGATGGGCGCCGGCAGGACCCCGAGGACCGCCAGGCCGAGGCCGCGTCCTGCCTCCTCGATCTCGGCCACCACGCGCCGGCGCGTCGCCTCCGATCGCACGACTCCGCCGCGCGGGACCTCGGCCCGGCCCGCCTCGAATTGCGGTTTTACGAGGACAACGACCATCCCGCCTTTCTCGACGAGCGGGACGACCGCGGGCAAGATGAGGCGCAGGGAAATGAACGATACGTCCGCGACCGCCAGGCGGACAGGCTCCGGGACCTCGGCCGCCGACAGCGCGCGGGCGTTGACCTTCTCGCGCACGACGACCCGCGGGTCCGAGCGCAGCTTCGCGTCGAGCTGGCCGTGCCCGACGTCCACGGCGTAGACGCGCGCCGCGCCGCGCTGCAGCAGGCAGTCCGTGAACCCGCCGGTGGAGGCGCCGACGTCGAGACAGACCAGGCCGGACGGATCGATCGCGAAGTGGTCGAGCGCCGCGGCGAGCTTCACGCCACCGCGCGACACGTACGGATGGGGCGGCCCGGCCACCGCGAGGACGGCGTCTTCCGCCACCGCGTCGCCCGCCTTCGCTCCGGTCCGGCCGTCCACCTCGACGAGCCCGGCCAGGATAAGGGCCTGGGCCTTCTCTCGCGTCGGAGCGAGCCCCCGGGCCACGAGCAGGAGGTCGAGCCGCGACCTCAAAACACGATCACGACTTTCATCGAGCCCTCGGCGCGTCGCGCTCGCGCGAAGGCCTCCGCGGCGGCCTCGACACGGAAACGGTGGGACACGAGGTCGCCGACCGCGACGCGCCGGTTCGCAATCGCGGCGAGCGCTTCGCGCGTGTCGTCCGGCCCGCAGGAGTAGGACGGGACGACGGCGATTTCGCGGAAGTAGAGCTTGTTCAGGTCCACCGCCCAGGTTTGTCCGGGCGCCGCCATCGTGAACACGAGCAGCGTCCCCCCGGGAGCGACCGCGTCGACCGCCTCGCGGATCACTTCGGGCTTGCCGGGGCAGACGAAGACGAGATCGAAGCCCCGCCCGTCGGAGAGCCGGAGAGCTCCGGCCGCGACCGGCTCGCGGTCCACATCCAGCACGGCGTCGGCGCAGGTCTCCCGCGCCAGCGCGAGGCGCGACGCGACGCGGTCTGCCCCGCCGACCCGCGCCGCCCCGGATGCCCGTGCCAGCCGCACGGCGAGCTGGCCGGTCGTCCCGAGCCCAACGCAGAAAAAAGACCGCCCGGCGGCGAACCGGCCGCGACGAAACGCCTTCACGACCGTGGCGAGCGGCTCGGTGAAGCTCGCCTCCTCGTCCGAGACCCCCTCGGGGATCCTGAGCGTGTCGCGCGCGAGGTTGCCCGCCGGAATCCGAACGAGCTCGGCCATGCCGCCCGGCTCGAGCCGCGAGCTGCGCCACTCGGCGCAATGGACGTACTCGCCCGCCTCGCACTCCCGGCAGGCGAAGCACGGAGCGTGGTGGTGCGGCACGACGCGGTCCCCCGGCGCGAAGTCCGTGACGCCCTCGCCGACCCGCGCGATCTCGCCCGCGAGCTCGTGGCCGAGGACCGTGCCGGCTTTGCCTCGCACGTACCAGTCGAGCAGATCCGAGCCGCAGATCCCGGAGACGCGGGTCCGCAGCAGCGCCTCACCCGGTCCGATCCCGGGCTCGGGCGCCTCGATGACCTCGACGCCCCCCGAGCCGTCCACGCGAACCGCCTTCATGCGTCGCCTGCGCTACGCGCGCTTCTCGAAAAGCGGCAGAACTTCAAGCGCTCGCCGCGCGAATAGTCTCCCGAGCGGAGCGAGGGAGGAGGTTCGCGCGGCGGGAGCCGAAGCGCCGCGGGGGATCAGGCGTCCGGTCGAACCCGCATCCGGACGAGCCGGACGCCGGTGCGCCCGCAGGGCGCAGATCACCCGCAAGCGGAGGCGACGGCTTCGAGCAGCCGCTCGACCTCGTCCTCGGTGGTGTAGATCGCGCATCCCGCGCGCACGAGTCCGTCCTCGGCGTGCCCGAGCCGCTGCACGACCGTCCAGGCGTAGAAGTCGCCGCTCGAGAGAAAGAGCGCGCGGCGGGCAAGTTCCTCGGCAACCGCGCCGGCGGTGCGGCCGTTCACCGTGAAGGACACGGTCTGCGTTCGCGGGGAGCCGGGCGCCAGGCCGTAGCGCGTGACGCCCCGGATCTGCCCGAGCCCCTCCCACAGGCGAGCGAAAAGGCGGTCGCCGCGCAGGTGGAGCTCGTCGTATGCCGCCGCGAGCGCGGCCCGCCGCCCCGCCGCGGCGCCGCCCGCGAGCCCGGCGAGAAAATCGACGGCCGCGGCCGCCCCAACGATGGCCTCGTGCGAGAGCGTGCCCGTCTCGAGCCGCTCGGGCGCCCAGTCCGGCGCGGGCTCGAGCTTCGGCACGTCGAGCGACTCGAGGAGGCTCTGCCGTCCCCAGAGCACGCCGAGGTGGGGCCCGTAGAACTTGTAGGGAGAGCAGGCCAGGAAGTCGCACCCGATCTCGGCGACGTCCACGAGGACGTGCGGCGCGTAATGGACGGCGTCCACGAAGGCGAGGGCGCCAGAGGCGTGCGCGAGCTCCGAGGCGCGCCGGACGTCGTTGACCGTCCCCAGGGCGTTCGAGGCGGCGCCGATCGCGACGAGCTTCGTGCGGCTCGAGATCGCGCGTTCGAGGTCGGCCCAGTCGAGGTCCCCCGTCTCCGGGCGCATCCGCACCGTCCGCACCGTCACGCCCCGGTCCTTCTCGAGTGCCTTCCAGGGATCCACGTTGGCGTGATGGTCGAGCTCGGTGACGACGATCTCGTCGCCCGGCCCCCACGCGCGGCCGAGCGCGCGGGAGAGGTGATAGGTCAGCGTCGACATGTTCTGTCCGAACGCGACCTCCGACGACCGGCCGTTCAGGAACTCCGCGAACGCCTCGCGGGCCGCGGTCAGCGCCGCGTCCGTCTCGATCGAGGAGGGATAGCGCCAGTGCGTGTTGGCGTTGTGGTGGAGGAGGTAGTCGGTCATGGCGTCGACGACCGCGCGCGGCACCTGCGTGCCGCCCGGGCCGTCGAAATACGCCACGGGACGGCCCGCATGGACCCGCTCGAGGGCCGGAAACCACCTTCGGATGGCCTCGACTCCGGCGACAGCGGATCCGGCCAGATTCTGCGTTTCCATGACGACAGCCAGAATATCCCACCGGCTGCTCGTCTTCCCGCACGAGGTTCTCACCCTCGAGGCAACGCCGCGCTGACCGCGGACCGGGCAGGCGCCGCGCTTGAACCCGCCCGCCCTTCTGCAATAGCGTGCGCGACACGATGTCCGCTCCCGTCCGTGAGCGCCCGCGGCTGACCGAACACGACGCGGTCCGCCTCGCGCGCGACCTCTACGGCCTGGCGGCGGCGGCGCGGCCGCTCGCGAGCGAGCGCGACCAGAACTTTCAACTCTCCACCGAGCGCGGCATCTTCGTCCTGAAGATCGCGGGGCCCTCCGAGCGGCCCGAGGTTCTGGACCTCCAGGACCGGGCACTCGCCTTTCTCGCGGAGCGCGCACCCGCGCTGCCCCTGCCCCGCTCCGTCCCGTCGACGTCGGGAGCGCGCGTGATCGAGTGCGACGGCCGCCTCGTCCGCCTTCTCACGCACCTGCCGGGGACGATGCTCGCCGAGGCAAGGCCGCAGACGGCGGGGCTCCTGCGGGCGACCGGCCGGCTGCTCGGCGAGCTCGACCGCGCGCTCGCCGGCTTCTCCCACCCGGCCGCGCGCAACCGCGACCTCCTCTGGAACCCGGACCGGGCGCGCGCCGTCATCGCCGTCCATGCGGCCGAGATCCGCGATCCGGAGCGGCGCGCGCTCGTCGATCACTTCGTCGCCCAGCACGAGGAGGTCGTCGTTCCGCTGACGGCGAACCTGCGGAGAAGCGTCATCCACAACGACGCCAACGACCACAACGTCCTCGTCGGCGACCCCATGCCGGAAGACAGGGCCATCGCGGGCCTGCTCGACTTCGGCGACATGCTCGAGACCTGGACCGTGTGCGAGCCGGCCGTGGCGATCGCCTACGGCATCTTCGGGAAGGCCGACCCTCTCGACGCGGCCTGCGCGATCGCCGCCGGGTACCACCAGTCGCACCGGCTCGCCCCGGCCGAGATCGAAGCCCTCTGGACGCTCGCCGCGGTCCGGCTGTGCACGAGCGTGTGTCTGTCGGCCCGCCGCCGCACGACCGAGCCCGACAACGCCTATCTCCTGGTGAGCGAGGCCTCGGCATGGGAGGCGCTGCGAAACATGCGCGCGGTCCACCCGCGTCTGGCGGCATACCGGCTGCGGGCGGCCTGCGGCCTGATCCCGTGCCCCCAGACGCCGGCGATCGAGGCCTGGCTGTCGGCGCACGGACCGGAGCTCGGGCCCGTCGTGCCCGGAGAACTGTCGCGCGCCGTCGTCTTCGACCTCTCCGTCGGCAGCCCGGCCTTCACGTCAGCCGAGGAGGCGACCAACACCACGGCGATGACGGCGAAACTCTTCGGCGCCATGCGCAGCAAGAGCGCCGCGATCGGCATCGGCCGCTACGACGAGGCGCGCCTGCTCTACACGAGCGATGCGTTCGCGGGGACGGCGGGCGAGCACCCCGAGCGCCGGACCGTCCACCTCGCCATCGACATCTTCGCCGAGCCCGAGACACCCGTGCTCGCGCCGCTCGACGGCCGGGTGCACGGCGTGCGCGACAACGCGGCCCGGCTCGACTACGGGCCCACGGTCATCCTCGAGCATGCCCCCGCCGGAGGACCGATCTTCTACACGCTGTACGGCCACCTGTCGCGGCAGTCCCTGCGGGGCCTCGCGGCCGGGGACCGCGTCGCCCGGGGCGACCGCATCGGCGCGATCGGCCCTGCCCCCGAGAATGGCGACTGGCCGCCCCACGTCCATTTCCAGATCGTCGCCGACATGCTCGATCAGAGTTCCGACTTCCCGGGCGTGGCCGCGGCGAGCGCCCGCGCCGCGTGGCTGTCGCTCTGCCCCGACCCGAACCTGATCCTTCGCGGCCCGGCGCGTTTCCGCGCGGCTCCCGACGACTCCACCCGCATCGGCGCCGAGCGCCGCCGGCTTCTGGGCCCGTCCCTCTCGGTCGCGTACCGCCAGCCGCTCGAAATCGTGCGGGGGTCCGGCGCATTTCTCTACGACACGACCGGCCGCGCCTACCTCGACATGGTCAACAACGTCGCGCACGTCGGGCACTGCCACCCGCGCGTCGTCCGCGCGGGCGCCCGGCAGATGGCGGTCCTCAACACGAACACGCGCTACCTCCATCCCGCGATCGTCCGATACGCCGAGCGCCTCACGGCGACGCTGCCCGGGCGGCTGTCGGTCTGCTTCTTCGTCTGCTCCGGGAGCGAGGCCAACGAGCTCGCGCTCCGGATGGCGCGCGCGTCGACGGGCGGGCGCGGCGTCATCGTCGTGGACGGGGCGTACCACGGCAACACGCAGACGCTCGTGGACCTGAGCCCCTACAAGGCGGAGGGGCCCGGCGGCGCGGGACTGGCCCCGTGGGTCAGAAAAGTCCCCATGCCGGACGACTACCGCGGGCTGTACCGCCGCGACGACCCGGCGCGCGGCGAGAAGTTCGCCGGCCACGTGCGCCAGGCGGTCGAGGCGATCCGCGCGGACGGCGGGCGTCCCGCGGCCTTCATCTGCGAGAGCCTGCTGTCCTGCGGAGGCCAGATCCCGCTGCCTCCGGGCTACCTCGCCGCCGCGTACGCCCACGCCCGGGAAGCCGGCGCCGTCTGCATCGCCGACGAGGTCCAGGTCGGCTTCGGGCGCGTCGGCACCCACTTCTGGGGGTTCGCGACCCAGGGAGTCGAGCCCGACATCGTCACGATGGGAAAGCCCATCGGCAACGGGCATCCCCTCGGCGCCGTCGTCACCACACCCGAGATCGCGGCGGCGTTCGACAACGGCATGGAGTACTTCAACACCTTCGGCGGCAATCCCGTCTCCTGCGAGATCGGCCTCGCGGTCCTCGACGTCATCGAAGAAGAGGCGCTGCAGGAGCGCGCGCGCCGGGTGGGGGGCCGCCTGAAGGAGGGCCTCGCGGGCCTGATGGAGAAGCACCCGATCCTCGGCGACGTGCGCGGGCTCGGCCTCTTCCTCGGCATCGAGCTCGCGAGCGACAGGGCGACGCGGGCTCCGGCCGCGGCGGCCTACGTGGTCGAGCGGATGAAGGACCACGGAATCCTCCTCTCGACCGACGGCCCGGACCACAACGTCATCAAGATGAAGCCGCCGCTCGTGTTTTCCGAGGCCGATGCGGACCGCGCCGTCGCGGCGTACGATCGCGTCCTCGGAGAAGATTTCGTGAGGTCGTCATGAGGCTCAAAGCACTCGCCCGGGTCGCCTGCCTCGCGCTGCTCGCCTGGCCGCTCGGCGCCGCGGAGCCCCCGCGCAGGACCGAAAACGTCGTCGTCATCGTCACCGACGGACTGCGCTGGCAGGAGGTCTTCCGCGGCGCGGAGACCGCGCTCGTCAGCGAAAAGCCGGGCGGCGTCGAGGACGTGGCGGCGACGAAGGCCGCTTTCTTCGGGACGCCGACGGGCCGATAAGCGCCCCCTCAGCCCTGCCTTCCCCTACAGCCGGACGACCGCGGGGCCCGGACGCGTCACGAAGAATCGCGATTGCTCGGTGACCTGCGGGAACGCGCGGGCGTAGCTCTCCGCCCAGCGCCGGCGGAAGGCCTCGGCGTCGTCTGCTCGCGCGATCGCCCAGACGCTCCCGCCGAAACCTCCGCCAAAGGCCGAGGCCGCCGCGGCGCCGAGCTCGCGGGCTGACCGCGCGAGGGCGATCGTTTCGGGAACCTGGTTGCCGAGGCAGCGCTCGGCGAGCGCCTGGGAGCGGTCGACGGGCTCGCCGAGAAGGCCCACCTCACCCTTCGCGAGCAGGTCGCCCGCGGCCGGAACGAGCACGAAGGCCTCCTCGAAGAACTGGTCGAAGCGCCCGGCCAGAAAGTCGGCCGGAAAATCCGCGGCCGGGAACGCGCGGAGGAGCCGGCGAATGCGGTCGGGCACGTCGGGGCCATCGGCGAGCGCCGCGAAGAGCGTCTCGTCCCGGCGGCCGGTCGAGCGGTTCCAGAGATCGAGGATCGCCGTCGCGGCAAGAGAGAGGCGGTTGTAGCGTTCCCGCGCTCCCCCCGTCTTGTCGGAGGCGACCCCGCTCGACGCGACGACGAATCGCCAGTCGGCCTCCAACGGCATCGACCGCTCGTGACGCACGGGGCAGAAGGCGTACTGGGCGATCTCCCCGGGCCGGCAGCACAGGATCGCCGTCTGGTCCTCGCTGCCCCCGAAGGTGCCGACGCCGCGCTCGCCCGCAAGCGCGCCGAAGCTGCGGCCGTTCTCGAGACAGCCCAGGTACCCGCCGAGGTCTTCCGGGCTCCGGATGGCGGCAGCGTACCCGGGATGGGCCTCGAGCCCGTTGACGTCGGAAAGCGCCGAGAACAGCGCGACGACGAGCGCGCTCGAGCTCGACATCCCCGACGCCCGCGGCAGGTCGCTCGCGAGGGCGATGTCGGCCCCGTGCAGCTCCCCGGGGAAGTTTCGCGCGAGTCGGGCGGCGACCGTCTGCACGTAGACCGTCCAGCCCGCCGCCGACGGAGCGAAATCGGCGTCGAGCGAGACTTCCGCCGAAAGGCCGCGCCCCGCGTCCGCGATGCGCACCCGGCGGTCGGCGCGCGGCGCGGCCGACACGCAGATCCCCCGCCCGACCGCGCACAGGAGGCTGCGCCCGCCCGCGTAGTCGGTGTGCTTTCCGAGAACCTCGATGCGCCCGGGGACGAAGAGGCGCCGCGTCTGGCCCGGTCCGGGACCGAGTGCGGCCATGGCCTTTTCGACGTCCCCGAAAAGCTCGCGCTTGCGCCGGGCTTCGGCAGGCAGGAGGCCCTCCGAAACCAGCCGCTCCTCGATGCCGCTCACAGCCGGGGCTCCACGCCCGAAAGCCTCCGCGCGACGGCCGCGACGTCGCCGCGTGTCGAGAGGTCGAGGACACCTTCGTCGCTGCGGACGGCCCGGAACCAGAGGCCGAGCTCGCGGATCGCGAAGTCGACCGCCTGGGGCAACTCGAGCTCCCCGCGCGCCGAGAGCGGGACGCGCCGGCACGCCTCGAAGATCGCCGGCGAAAAGCGCCAGAGGTTCATGCTGAGCAGGACTTCCGTGCCGAGACGCGCCGCTGCCCCCTCGCCCGGCTTCTCGACGATCCTCCGGAGGTAGCCGTCCGCGCCGACCTCGAGGACCGCGTAACGCGCCACTCGCTCCC
>Ga0209048_10001730_pt1 | contig 22065 bp, 15 predicted proteins | sample FrelakmetCRP12CR_FD_187146 | JGI IMG/M metagenome (GOLD analysis project Ga0209048, IMG submission 187146) | Freshwater lake sediment microbial communities from the University of Notre Dame, USA, for methane emissions studies - CRP12 CR (SPAdes)... | ecosystem: Environmental > Aquatic >... | reverse complement strand
CCAGAGCCAGTACGCGCAGGCCGAGCCGCTCTACAAGCGCGCGCTGGCGATCCGGGAGAAGGCGCTCGGCCCGGATCATTCCGATGTGGCCTTGAGCCTCAACAACCTCGCGACGCTGTACCAAGGCCAAGGTCAGTTTGCGCAGGCCGAGCCGCTCTACAAGCGCGCGCTGGCGATCAAGGAGAAGGCGCTCGGCCCGGATCATCCCGATGTGGCCTTGAGCCTCCACAACCTCGCGGCGCTGGACTACGCCCAAGGCCAGTACACGCAGGCCGAACCGCTTTTCAAGCGCGCGTTGGCCATCGACGAGAAGGCGCTCGGCCCGGATCATCCCAACGTGGCCGCGAGCCTCAACAACCTCGCGGAGCTGTACGGCGCCCAGGGCCAGTACTCACAGGCCGAGCCGCTTTACAAACGCTCGCTGGCGATCCGGGAGAAGGCCCTCGGCCCGGATCATCCCGATGTGGCCAAGTGTTTGAACAGCCTGGGGAAGCTTTACCGTAAACAAGGCCAGTACGCGCAGGCCGAGCCACTCCTCAAGCGCGCCTTGGCCATCGCCGAGAAGGCCCTGGGTCCAAATCATCCTGACCTGGCCGAGATCCTTGAAAACCTGGCGGCGCTCGATCGCGCCACCCAGCGCGAGCAGGAAGCCGAAGCGCTTGAGCAGCGTGCCGCCAAAATTAAGGCCATCAAACGTTAAACAATCGGGCTGCCCGACGCGACCGGCAAGGTTCGCGCCGGGCTGGGCGTGGGCATCGACGGGCCGTATGCGGAAGTGTAATCGTCGCCCGCCAGGGGTGGATGCCGGGTGCAGGAGCGGGCGGCTGAGTCACATCTACACCTTGCACGGTGGGGAGTTCATGGCCGAGCGGTGGAGGGGTGGAGGATTGTCGGCTGCTACAGGTCCGGCGTACATGCCCGCCGCGTGTACCGTGACCTCCGCAGCAGGTGTGTGCTAGCGACGATCAGCGGCCGGCTCCGGCGGGGCGTGCGGCTCGCTGGAGAGGAGATAGATCGCCACTTTCACCAGCAGGGTAAAGAGCAAAAAACCGGCGCCGAAAATTCCAACCGACACCCGCAGCTCGGTTTGACTGGGTACATATTCATAAATCTGGCCCAACGTATCCGGGGTGTAGCCCGGGATGATCAGGGCAATCCCTTTTTCGATATAAACCGAAAAATAGATCAGCAGGCAACCCAGGTTCATGGTCACCGGCCACTGGCGGGTGCGGGGGATGAGGAAGAGGAGAAAGGCGGCGAGCGCCATGAACAGCGAGGCCCAGGCATACGGCGCGATCGGCGAGGGCTGGCCGTGCACGCCGTACAACAGGTACTGGAAATGGACCACGTGCGCCGTGTTGGAATAGAACTCCTTGAAGAGCTCGGCGCCGAAGAGGAACAGATTAAACGCCATGGCATACGCCATGAGTTCCGCAATCTTGTGGATGGCGTCGTCCTGGATCTCAAAACGGCTCACCTTGCGCAGGACCTGGAAGAGAATCAGCAGGACCGCCGGGCCCGAGCAGAAGGCGGACGCCAGGAAACGGGGGGCCAGGATGGCGGAATTCCAGTAGGGCCGGCTGGCCATGCCGTTGTACAGAAACGCGGTTACGGTGTGGATGCCCACCGCGGCGGGGATGGACAGGATGACCAGGGGGACGACGATCTTCTTGTTATACGGCCGGCCTCGGAACGCGGAGAACAGCAGGCAACAAACCACGGTCAGATTGATGAGGAAGTACAAGTTCAAGACGAGGGCGTCCCAGGCCAGCAGGGAGGAGGGGAAATGGGGCAGGCCGAGCATGGGGAGCATGTGCCAAAGACGGTCGGGACGCCCCATATCCACCAGCACGAAGAGCAGGCACATGCAGATGGCGGCCAGGGCGAGGAGCTCGCCGTAGACCACCACTTCCTTGATCGGTTTCCAATTATAGATATAGGCGGGAATGACCAGCATCACCGCCGCCGCGGCCACGCCCACGAGAAAGGTGAAGTTGCCGATGTAAAAACCCCAGGAAACCGAATCGCGCATGTTGGTGACGCCGAGGCCTATGGCCACCTGGTGGCCATAGGCCAGGAGGCCCTGTCCGACGCACACCAGGAGAAAGACCATCCAGACGTAATAGGCCGCGTTGCCGCGGCTGATGATGCGCAGGCATTCCCGGATGAAGTGGGAAACAGATTTCAAGCGTCGGTGATCCTTTAGAGCCCGAAGTAGAAAAAGAACTTCGGCTCCGTGTTGAGTTCTTCCTTCAGAATAAAGATGCGCTTGTTTTGCAGGATGTAACGGATTTCGCTCCGGGGGTCCAGCAGGTTGCCGAATTTACGGGCGCCGACGGGACAAACTTCGACGCACTTTGGATAACGGCCCTGGCGGACGCGCTGAACGCAGAAGGTGCATTTCTCCACGACACCCTTGACGCGGGGACGATTGCCCAAGTATTCGGTTTCCGGGTTGACGTCGCCGGCCGGCAGGCCGGGTTGCTTCCAGTTGAAGTGCCGGGCGCCATACGGGCAGGCGGTCAGACAACAGCGGCAGCCGACGCACCAGTCATAGTCGATCACCACGATGCCGTCCGGTTCCTTCCAGGTGGCCTTGACGGGGCACACCTTGACGCACGGCGGGTGCTCGCACTGCTGGCAGGCCACGGGGAAATAGAATTTATCCGGCTGGGGCACGGTGGCGGGGTTGTAGTAGGGCGTGGAATGGTGCAGATCGATGCCCTTGTCCTTGTCCATCTCCAGCACCGTGATCCAATGGACCTGGGGATCGCGCGACGGGTTGTTTTCCTCGACACATCCGTAGACGCACCGGCGGCACCCGATACAGCGCGAAAGATCCAAGGCGTATCCGAACTTGGCCCCTGCCAGGGGCGGCGTCGCATGCACCGCGACCGGCTTGCCGTAGGCGCGCTGATAACGCTCCTCCCAGATGGCCAGCACTTCCTTGAGCTCGTCCGGCGGCAGCTCTTTGAAATGTTTGTGAAAATAAGCGCGCAGGGCTTTCGACTTCGTGGAACAGCCCTGGGAAACCGACGCAAGCGCGGCGAGCGAAAACAGGCCGAGCATGGCTTCCCGGCGGCTGAATTTGCGCGGCACCTCGGCATGATCCTGCGGCTGGTTCATTTCGAAGGCTCCGGGCGCTGGGGCGGGGGCAGAGGTTTCAAGGGTTTGAAACGTGGGGAGTGGGGATTATGGCAATTCACGCACAGCAGGTATTGTTTCTGGCCGGACCAGGATCCGGTGCGTTTGCCATGTTCCCCCGCGGTCCAGTCGCGCAACTGGGTGCCATGGCACTGTCCGCAAAGCTTGAACGACTCGCGAAAATCCAGCAAGGCGCCGCTGGCCAGGCGCAACTGGTCACGGTCCTGGGTATCATGGCAGTCCAGGCACCAGCGGTTTTTCTTATCGTGTTCGAACACGACCGTTTCGTGTTCCGCCACGATCCGAGGGGTACGATTGACCTTGTCTTCTGGTTTGTGGCATTCCGAACATGGAAAGATGCCTTTTGAAAACGGCGGTGGGGAAACGGCGATGAGGGCGGTAGTGTCCACGTTGTTGATGACCGGCGCAGGCAGGCGGTCAGCCAGCGCCAAACCGATGCCCAGCAGCAGCAGCGCGCCGCTGACCAGCGCGGGAGAGACGGGTTGGCCCTTCGGGCGGACGTGTACGTTTTTATCTCCCTTGGCAATCGTCATGGCAACAGGACCTGATCCCCTTGAGGCGCAAGGAGTATACAACACCATCGCTGATCATCAAGCGTGGTGGCCCACATCACCGCGCGGGGAACCTACCCCCATTCCGCGTTGCGCGCCAATGGGATGAATCTACAATTAGTAGCACTGATTTCTGGGCGGGAGGCCCGGTGTCCAAGCGTTTTTCCCTTGATAAACGTGCCGTTTCAAGCGAACGGTCCAAGGGCATCCATCAGTATTCGTCTCAGAGAATGGAATATTTGGCTTGCCGGGTGGGCCATGAAAACATACGTTTACATTGTGCACGCGCCTTGGCGGGCGGGGTGCCAAATTGTCAATAAGCCATGAGGAGCAGCTATCTGTGAAAACATCGTTCCGGTTCGTTTGGTCCGCTGGTGTGGTGGTGGTTTTGTCCGGTTTGAGCCTGTCCGTGGCGCGGGCGGCGCCCGATCCGGCGGCGTTTGTCGGCGTCAAGACGTGTGGTATGTGCCACCGGAAGGACGAGTCGGGCAACCAACTGGCGGTCTGGCAGAACGGTCCGCACGCCAAGGCCTACACCATGCTGGCCTCGCCGGAAGCCAAGGCTGCCGGCGCCAAGGTCGGCGTGGATGATCCGCAGAAGAGCGGCAAATGCCTGAAGTGCCATGCGACGGCCTACAACGGGACGGAGATCGTGCAAATCGAGAAAATCGCCGTTGAGGATGGCGTGACGTGCGAGTCCTGTCACGGCGCCGGCAAGGAATACAAGTCCAAGGCTGTCATGCAGGACCGCGCCCAGGCCGTGGCGGCTGGCTTGATTTACCCCGCAACCAAGAGCTGCGAGAATTGCCACAACAGCCAGGCGCCCACTTGGAAGCCCGATCGGTACACGACCAAGGACGGGAAGAAAACCGGCTTCGACGTGGTGCAAGCCTTCGAGAAGATCAAGCATCCCGACCCCTTGGTCAAGAAGTAAAGCTCATGGCTGACCGGGCAACTGCAGGTCGCCGGCCGGCGACATGTAGGCGGCAGTCAGGCGGCGAACATCCTCGACATCGCGGGCAATTTGCGTGCTCAGGTCCGCCGGCGCGTCGAAGCGGCGGACATCGCGCAGGCGGGAAATGAAAAAAACCTCCAGGTCGCGGTCATAGAGCTGCAACTGGGCGTCCAGGAAATGAATCTCCACCAGGTCGGCCGGCGGGGGCGGATCCATCGGCAACGCAGGATCGGGCCGGAAGGCCGCGCCGAGGTACCGGTCGCCGTCAATCAGCGCGTAGGTGGCGTATACCCCGGGTGGCGGCAGCACTTCGTCCGCGAGCTGGAGGTTGGCCGTGGGAAAGCCGAGTTGCCGGCCGTAGCCGCGGCCGGCGCGCACGGCGCCGCGGAGGCTGTAGTAGCGGCCGAGCATGCAGGCGGCCTCTTCCATGTGGCCCCGGATGATCTGCTGGCGGATGCGCGTGCTGGAGATGGGCGCGCCGGTCCAGAACACCGGTTCCACCACGGTCAGTCCCAGTTCCAGCTTGGGCGCCAGCCGGCGCAGGACGCTCGTGTTGCCGCGCGCGGCTTGGCCGAAGGTCCAGTTCGTGCCGACGACGAGGTTGACGGGCGACGGCAGCGCGGCGCGGAGCCGTCGGAGGAAGGCTTCGGGATCCTCGTCGGCGAGGGCGCGGTTGAAATCAAGCACGAGACAGCCGGCGACGCCGAGTTGACCCATGAGCTCCACTTTCTGCGCCAGGGTGGTCAGCAGGGGCGGCGCGGCCGCCGGTTGCAGGATGCGCAGCGGATGCGGGTCAAGGGTCAGCACCCAGGCTGTCCCGCCAGCGGTCTGGGCCCGCTGGGCGGCTTCGCGGATGACACGTTGATGGCCGCGGTGGACACCGTCGAAAAAACCCGCAGCGAGCGTCAGTGGCGCGGGGATCCGGGCCAGCTTGTCCAGTTCATGAAGCACGCGCATGGGTCGGCTCCGGCAGCTGTTTGCCAAACTGATGCAACGGGATGATGTGCGGCAGCACGTCGTCCGGCTTCAGGTGCAGCAACGCATCCAGCGCCACGGCGTCCGCGAGACGGAGCTCGCCGGACCGGGTGCGGCGCAGTTGCTCGAGAAACGCGCCGCAGCCCAGCGCGCGGCCGATGTCGGCGCAGAGGGTGCGGACGTAGGTGCCCTTGGTGCAGTGCAGGCGGAAGCGCGCCAGAGGCGGTGCGAAATCCAGCAGGGCAAACTCGAAAATATGCAGCCAGCGCGGTTCGCGGGCGACCTCCTGGCCCCGACGCGCCAGCTTGTACAACGGCACGCCGTTCTTCTTGATCGCCGAGACCATGGGCGGGGTCTGCTGCACGTCGCCCATCCATTTCTGCATTTCGGCCGCGAGGGCGGCGTGTGTGACATGGTCGCACGCGGTCGTGGCCAGCGTCGCGCCGTCCACGTCCTCGGTGCTGGTGGTGACGCCCAGGTGCATCGCGCCTTCGTAGACCTTGTCGGCGCCCATGATCTGGTCGGACAGCCGGGTGCCCCGGCCGAGCAAGATCACGAGCAGGCCCGTGGCCATCGGATCGAGCGTGCCGCCGTGACCGACTTTCCGGAGGCCGAACGTGCGGCGGATGGCGTGGACCACGTCGTGCGAGGTGCAGCCCGCCGGCTTGTCCACCAGTAGCACGCCGTCCCACGGGTCGAGTTCGCGCGGCGCAGCGGTCTGGGGGTAGGGCGCGCTCATGCGTTATCCGGGGCGCCCGCGGGTTTACCGGCCGACGGCGGGCGCCAGTCGGGGTGCCGGGCCTCCAGGTCCTCAATCAGCCGCAGCACGTGGTCGCCCTCGGCCAGCGACGGATCGTGCACGAAGGTGAGCTGCGGCGTGTATTTCAGAATCACGGTCTTGCTGATCAGGCGCTGGATGTCACCCCGGTGCTGGTGGAGCTGGTGCAACCGCCGCCCGCGCTCGACTTCGTCGCCGCGGATGGAGACCAGCACGCGGGCGCTGTGCAGGTCGCTGCTGGTGAAGACGTGGGTGATGGTGACGGCGGCCAGGTCGAAGTCCTGCCCGGCCATGACGCGGAACAGCGAAGAAGCAATCTCCCGTTTCAGCAATTCGTTCACCCGCGTTAAGCGTGGCACAGCCATGCGCGTTTTCCTTCCGCCGCCGGCCCCCCGGAGGCCGGTTGGGGCGTCACAGTTGCTGGGCGATCTTCTCCACCTCGAAGAATTCGAGCACATCACCCGGCGCGTAGGCGTCGAAGTTGTCGAGCCGCATGCCGCATTCCTGGCCTTCGTGGACCTCGGCGGCGTCGTTCTGGAAACGCTTGAGCGAGACCAAGGTCCCCTCGTAAATCGTATCGCCGGCGCGTTTGACGCGAACGCGGGCGCGGGAGGTAATGCGGCCTGCGGTGGCCATGCAGCCGGCGACCTTGCCCTTCTTGGTCAGGTCGAACACTTCGCGGACTTCGGCGTGGCCAATGACCGTCTGGCGGATGGTGGGCTCAAGCAAGCCGACCATCACCAGGCGGATGTCGTCGAGCAGTTCATAGATGATGCTGTAGAGGCGGGTTTCGACGCCTTCCCGCTTGGCCAGCGCGCCGATGCCGTCTTCCAGACCGACGTGAAAGCCGATGATGATCGCGTTGGAGGCGCTGGCCAGGAGCACGTCGTTGCCGGTGATGTTGCCGACGCCGGACAGCAGGATTTCGAGCTGCACCTTGGTGCTCTTGATGCTCCCGAGGGAGTTTTGAATGGCTTCGAGGGAGCCCTGGACATCCGCCTTGAGCACGAGGCGGAGCTTGCGGGCCTCCTTGGCGGTGGCGGGCTGCAGGAGATCATCGAGGGTCGCACGCTTGGGCGCGGTGATGGCCTGCATGCGCTTCTCGGCCAGTAGTTTTTCGGCCTGCGCCCGGGCCACGCGGTCGTTGGGCTGGATCTGGAATTCAGCGCCGGGGTCGGGCACGCTGGTCAGCCCCAGCAGTTTGACGGCCATGGACGGCCCGGCGGTGCGCACCTTGATGCCCTGGTCGCTGATGAGCGCCTTGACCCGACCCCAGCAGGGGCCGCAACTGACCACGTCGCCGACCTTCAGCGTGCCGCGCTTGACCACGATATGGGCGGTGGGCCCCATGCCAGGTTCGATGCGGGCTTCGATCACGTAGCCCTGGGCGCGGCGGCGGGGGTTGGCCTTCAACTCCAGCATTTCGGCCTGCAGCAGGATCATCTCGAGCAGATGGTCTATTCCGGCGCCGGTGAGCGCGCTGACGGGGCAGCAGATGACGTTTCCGCCCCAGTCTTCCGGATTCAGACCTTCCTGCTGGAGTTGCCGCTTGACCCGGTCCACGTTGGCCCCGGGCAGGTCAATCTTGTTCAGCGCCACCAGCATGCAGACCTTGGCCGCCTGAGCATGCTGGATGGCCTCCTTCGTCTGCGGCATGACGCCATCGTCCGTGGCCACGACGATGACCGCGATGTCGGTGAGGTTGGCTCCGCGGGCGCGCATGGCCGTGAACGCGGCATGACCCGGGGTGTCGAGAAAGGTGATCTGGCGGTCGTGATGGGTGACGGTGTAGGCGCCGATGTGCTGCGTGATACCCCCGTCCTCGCCGGCGGCGACGTGCGTGTTGCGGATCTTGTCCAACAGCGAGGTCTTGCCATGGTCCACGTGTCCCAGGAAGGTGACAATCGGCGGCCGGGCCGCGAGATCCTCAGGGCGATCCTCGGAGGGCTCCTCGGCGGGCTCTGCCGCCTTGGTCACCGGTTTGTGCTCGATCGTTTTTTTCTCGTGCTCGAGCGTGAAGCCATGTTTTTCGGCCAACTGCTGCGCGATCTTCAAGTCCACGCGCTCGTTGATCGAGGCGAAGACATTCATCATCATCAGCTCGGCAATGAGCTGGTTGGGCTTCAGGTGGAGCTGCTCGGCGAATTCCTTGACGATGATCGGGCCGCGCACCAGGATTTTATTCGGCGGCGGCTCGGCCGGCGCGGGGGCCGCGGGGCGCGGGAAGGCCTGCCGGATGAGCTCCACCTGCTCCTGCGTCAGGGGGCTCATGTGGTTTTTGGCCTCCGAGATGCCCTGCTCGTGGAGTTTCGCCAGCACATCCTTGCTGAGCAAGCCCAGCTCGCGCGCTATTTCATGTACCCTCATGCGCCTCTTCTTTGCCGACGTGCTCGGCCTCGAAGGCCTTCTCCGCCGCCGCGCGCACGGCGAGCGCGGTCTCGGCATCAAAGCCCTCGATCGTTTCCAGATCGCTGACCTCCGCCGCCACAATGCCTTCCAGCATCAGGAACCCGGCGTGCACCAGCTTGGCCGCCCGCTCCGCGCCGATGCCTTCGATCCCGGCCAGCGCGTCAATGGCGTGGGAGACCTTCTCTTCAAAGCTGATGTCGGCCTCATCGCGCTGGATGTCGATCTTCCAGCCGGTCAACTTCGACGTCAGGCGGGCATTCTGACCTTTTTTGCCGATGGCCAGCGAGAGCTGGTCGGCGGCGACCACCACCTTGACGGTGGTGGTGGCTTCGTCCACGCTGAGCCGCAGCAGTTTGGCCGGCGACAGCGCGTTGGTGACGAACACCTTGACGTCCTCGTGCCAGCGGACGATGTCAATTTTCTCGCCGGACAGTTCGCGCACGATGTTCTTGACCCGGGCGCCGCGCATGCCGACGCACGCCCCCACGGGGTCCACCTTCGCGTCGTTCGAGACGACGGCGATCTTGGTCCGGAAGCCGGCCTCGCGGGCCAGAGCCTTGATCGCGACGGTATGGTCCGCGATTTCGGCCACCTCCAGCGCAAACAGCTTGCGGACGAACTCCGGATTGGCGCGCGACAGGATGAGTTGCGGGCCGGCGGTGGCGTTGTCCACGCTCTGCAGCAGCGCGCGGACGCGGTCGCCAATCTGGTATTCCTCGGTGGGCACGCGCTCGCGGGCTGGCATCACCGCCTCGGCCCGGCCCAGATCCATGATGACGTCACTGTGATCGAAGCCGCGCACGATGCCGCTGACAATATCGCCCGGGCGGTCCTTATACTCGCGAAAGACCTTCTCCTTCTCAGCGATCCGAATTTCCTGCAGGATCGCCTGCTTGGCGGTCTGCGCCGCAACGCGGCCGAAGTTTCGGGGGGTGACCTCGATCTCCATGAAATCGCCCAGCTTGGCATCCGGCTTGATGCGCCGGGCGTTGACGAGTGTCATCTGGTCATGGGGTTCGGCCACCTGTTCGACCACCTGCACACGGGCAAAGGCCTTGATTTCAAACGTCTTCCGGTCCACGGCAATGCGCAGTTCGCGCGCCGGACTGACGCTCTTCTTGGACGCCTTGAGCAAGGCGCTCTCGACCGCGTGGATCAGGGTGTCGCGATCGATGCCGCGCTCTTTCTCAATATATTCAAAAACGCTCTGCAATTCGTTGGCCATACATTCCCTGCCTCACCGGGCCCCGCATCCGGCGGTCCATAATACACAAAAGAGTGGGTCTTGCCCACTCCTTCCTCCGTCAAGGCCCCGTGTCGTTAGAGCAGCATAGACCGACGCGGGGCGCCGGTCAAGATTCTTTTTGTGGTTTTTTTTGGGCTTGGCGGGCCGGCTCCTTTCCGGCATGCTGGCGTCACAGTGCGCCGGCGCAGGGCGGGTTGAAAGGCGGACGGCCGATGAATGACTCAACGAAAGCAGCGGGCGGCGGTGTGTCTCGTTTCTATGTGCCACTGGGTCTGTTGGTGCTGGGCCTGTTCGGCGTCCGGACCATCAGCCATGCGGATTTTTGGACCCACCTGGTCACAGGCCGCTGGATCGCCGCGAACGGCATCCCCCGGTTGGACAACCTTTCCCTGATCCAGCCCCAGGGCCCGTGGGTGGACGCCACGTGGCTTTATGACCGGCTGTTGTATGCGCTGTGGAGCCTGGGTGCGGCGCCGCTGGTGACCCTGCTGAACGCCGGCCTCATGGTGCTGGCGTTTGTCCTCCTGTTGCGCGTGACCCGCCGGTGGAGCGGGCCGGCCGCCCAACTGCTGGCGCTGGTGGTCTGCGCGCTGCTGCTGGCTCCGAACTTCGTGGTCGGGCCGCGGGTGCTGGGTCTGTTCTTCGCCGCGCTGTTCATCCGGCGCCTGGCCGCGGGCCGGCCGGGTCCGGCGACATGGGCGGTGCTGCTGCTCGCGCAGGTGCTGTGGACCAACTTGCACGGTTCTTTCCTGCTGGGTCCGCTGATCGCGCTGGTCTTTGCCATCGAACGGGTCCAACAGACCAAAAGCAAAATCCCGGACACGACCGGGTCCGCCGGCGACACCGGCGCCGCGGAGCCGCCGGCGTGGCGGGCGGGCCTGCTGCTGGCGCTGGCTGTGCTGGCAGTGACGTTGGTGAACCCCTATGGCCTGCGCCTGCATCGCCAACTGCTGGAGACGGGCTTCAACATCACGGGGCTGACCGAAGAGTGGATCTCGCCGTTCAGCGGCGAATTCGATTCCGTCCTGGGGCGTTACGTCATTTACCTGGCCTGGCTGCTGTGCGCGTTGGGCCTCATCGCGGAAAAGCGCCGCCTGCCGCTGGGGCTTTCGCTGCTGGCGTTGCTGGGCTCGTTGCTTGTGGTGCGCTCGATCTTCTTTCTGGACTGCTTCGCCGTGCTGAGTTTCCCGTTCCTGGCCCTGAGCATCGAGACGACCGGCGTCATGCTCCGCAACAACTTCAGCGAGTTGCTCGATCGGCAGACGGGCGGGGTGCACCGCTGGAATGCCCTCCTCGTCGTCCTCCTGCCACTGCTGGCCATTGGCTCGGTGCTGTCCAACCATTATTTCTACACCACGGGCAGCGCTTCGGTTTTTGGCCTGGGCGTGAACGAAGAAATGTTCCCCGCCGCCGCTGTCCCGGTCATCGTCAGATCGGACTTCCCTTTGCGTATCTGCAACGATGTCCCCGAGGGCGGTTATCTCCGGTGGCGCTGTCCGCAGCGGAGGGTGCTGGTGGACGGCCGCGCGGGGCTCTACAGCGCCGACGTAATCGCCAGGGTCAAAGGCGCCTTCAATGGGCATCTGCCCGACTGGGCGGCGCTTGAAGAGGAGATGAAACCCAGCGCCGCCCTGCTGAATTGCGTCCGGCCGGGTGTCGAGAAACTGGCTCAGCATCTGATCGGCGGCGTCCGCTGGCGGCTGGCTTATGTTGACGGCACCTCGGCCATTCTGCTCCGGACGATCCCCGAAAACAAAGCGTTGCTGGCGGATCAACAGATCAAGACCTCGGGTTTGCAGCACCTTAATAAAGCCTACTGCGCCTATGAGGAGCGGGTGGCCCGCCAACCTTTCCCCGCCCATTCGCCGGCGATGATCAGTGCCGGCAGCTTTTTCATGGCGTTGGGCAATCTTTATCAGACCATAGGTAACCAAGAAGAAGCGCGGCGCAACTACGCGTTGGCTGATTCTTTCTATACCCTACTCGCCAAGGGCGCGCCCCGCATGGCCACGGTCTGGCTGAACTTGGGCATCTGCAAGCTGGAACTGGGCCAGACGTCCGCCGCGCTGCCCTGCCTGCGCCGGGCCACGCAGCGCAATGCCGGGAACGCCCGCGCTTGGCTCTACCTGGGCCGCGCCTGCGCGCAAGCCCAGCTCGTGCAGGAGGCTAAAGAAGCGAATGAACGTGCCGCCAAGCTGAACTCGGTGTTGGCCGCCTCGTTTCTCAAGTCCCCCGCCGCCGCCGTGGAGCAACCGGCGGAGAAATAAATCTGCAGGCCTGAGGCAGGCTGGATTCAGGGGGCGGGGTTTCCTCCTAGCGGAGGACTTTCAGCAGGGTTCAGGCAAGAGTCCTAACCTTTCCATATTAGGCTGGATAACTGCCTGACGTAGAAGCGGCGTCCCGCCGCTTTCGAACGCGGCCGGAGGCCGCGTCTACGGGTTGGAATATCTGGGGTATTATGGGAAGGTTAGTAAGCAATCTCAGCGCAGGTCAAGGTTTTGGCCGGCTTACGGGCGCGTCTTTGAGAAGCTGACCTTGGCAACTGTTGGAGGATGGCGGGCGATCTTGTGCTGTCTGATGAATTTCCTGAATCCTGAACCCTTGTACCTGTCTTTCCCTGCCAGTTTTCCGCCGCGGAGCGGCGTTCAGGGCGCCGTCAGGGTGCCTTCGAAGACATAGGCCGTTGGGCCGGTCAGCGTCACGTCACGCGCGCCGTCCGGCGTCAGGGAGAAATCCACCGTCAGTTCGTCGCCGCTGGCCGGCCGCAGACGCACCGGGGGCGTCACCCGGCCCAGCCGGCCGGCGATCAGACCGCTGGCGGTCAGGCCCGTGCCGCAGGCCAGGGTCTCGGCTTCCACGCCGCGCTCGTATGTCCGCACCCGCACGGTCTGGTCCGGTTCAATCCGGATGAAATTCACATTCGTGCCGCCGGGCGCGAAATCCGCGTGCTGCCGTAACGCCGCGCCCGCGCGCGCGACGTCCACGCCGGCCAGATCGTCCACCTCGAGCACCGCGTGCGGCACGCCGGTGTTCACAAAATGACAGGTCCAGGTCCGTCCAGCCGCCGCCAGGGTCCGGTGCAGGCGCCAGTCCCTGGGCGCCGGCATGTGCAACCGCACGCTGGCGGCGCGCACCTCGGCGCGCACCTCGCCCGCGGCCGTCTCGATCCGCTGGTCCGCCGGCGCCGCGCCCCGGTCGTGTGCGAAGCGCGCGAGGCAGCGCGCGCCGTTGCCGCACATGTCCGCCTCGCCGCCGTCGGGATTGAAGAAGCGCATGCGATAGTCCGCCTGCGCGGACGGCTGCACCAGCAGCAGACCTTCCGCGCCGACCCCCGTGCGCCGCGCCATGATTCGCGCCAGCCAGGCGCGGTCGCCGGCGGGGAAAGTCAGCGCGCGGTCGTCCACCAGGATGAAGTCATTCGCCGCGCCGTGCATCTTCCAGAACGCGATCTGCATGTCGGTCTCCGTGTGCGTCTCCGGGAGAAGTTACCACAATCTTCGGGGTTTGGAAAAAGAAGATGCGGAAGATATCCCTCTTGCTTTTTCGAGGGTGTGGATGTACGAATATCGTACATTACGCAAGCGGCTGGGCGTTTGCTACAGGCGGAGATGCGGGCGATGACGAAGAAAAAGATAACAGACGTTGCTGGATTTGGGCTACGGCTCATAGCGCTACGCAAAAAGGCGGGTTACACGCAGCAGCAACTGGCCGGGAAACTCGGGGTATCCCGACGGATGATCGCCTATTACGAGGGCGAAACGGCGCATCCGCCCACCACGATCCTGCCGCGCCTTGCCCAAACGCTCGGAGTTTCGGCAGACGATCTCCTCGTCGGGAAGTACACGTCGCCAACGGTTATCGAGGGAAAGGCTGTCCCGCGCAAACCCACAGTGTATCCGACAGGGTCGCATGCCGTTCGTGCCGCCCGTGTCCGGGAGGTCTATAGCGCGGAGGACATCCGCATTGTTCAAGGCGATTCGCGTCGGGCGTTGTCGGAGATCCAGGACAATACCTTTCAATGCTGCATCACGAGTCCGCCCTACTGGGGTCTGCGGGACTACGGTATTGCCGGCCAGATTGGGGCGGAGAACGACCCGGACGTCTATATCCGGGATCTGGTGGCCATCTTCCGGGAAGTCCGGCGCACGCTGCGCCCGGATGGCACGCTGTGGCTCAATATCGGGGATTCCTATACCAGCGGGGACCGGCGCTGGCGCGCGCCGGACAAGAAGAATGCGGGCCGGGCGATGAGTTACCGTCCGCCGACTCCGGCGGGGCTCAAGCCGAAGGACCTCATCGGCGTGCCCTGGCGGCTGGCCCTGGCCCTGCAGGCCGATGGATGGTTTCTGCGGTCCGACATCGTGTGGAACAAGCCGAATTGTCAGCCGGAGTCGGTAAAGGATCGCCCGACCCGCGCGCATGAATATGTCTTTCTGATGAGCAAGGCAGAATCCTATTTTTACGATTTCGAGGCAATTCGGGAGCCCTCGATGAACGGTCAGGAGCCGAAGAACCGGCGCACGGTGTGGAATATCAACACCAACGGCTTTCATGGCGCGCATTTCGCCGTCTTCCCGCCGGAACTGGTGCGCTTGTGCGTGTTGGCCGGCTCAAAGCCCGGCTCCGTGATACTTGACCCATTCTTTGGTTCGGGGACCGTCGGCTTGGTCTGCCGCGAATATCAACGCCATTGCGTCGGTATCGAACTGAACCCGGATTACGTTGAAATGGCCGTCGAGCGGGTCGAGAAGCTTGGACCCATACTGCCGCTCTACTCTGTGGCAAACTCCCACTGAGCATGCACGACGCAGAGGTCCTTGCGCAGGTGCTTGATCTGGAGTTTCCGTTCGCTCCCAGCGTCGAAGTAAAGTTGGAATTTCAGTTCTCCCGCCTCGTCTTTAACATGGCAATAACCCGGACAGGTTTCCTGCTTGGTATCCCGGCGGAGTTCAAGTTTGCCGTGCTCGGCTTCCTGTAAAAGCGCTTTGGGGATTTCGACGAGTTCGTAGCGCCAGTGTTTCGGGTCCTTCGACAGGCAGCGCAACGAAAAGATGCGTTCATAAGCATCCATGTGGCGCAAGAACTGGTCGCGCAAACCTCCGAGACCGCGCACGGTTGACGGCCAGTGTCCCTTGCCGAGTTCCATGAACTTGGAGATGTAAAGCTCGTCTTCCCGGATTCCTTTGTCGGCCTGGGTCTTTAGCGAACAGGGGACGCTTGCGATGGTGATGTCGTGGCCGCGATTGGTGCGCGATGCGGCCAGTATGGCTGTTTTGCCGCCGAGAAGCAATGTCTTCTCAAGCGCGTATTCAAAGCGGTCCTTGGACAGTGCTTCCCTCGAAAAGCAATGATACATTCGCAGTACGTCACCGAAGTCGCGTAGCAACCGCGCATCCACCACGTCGGATTGCTCCAGTCGCTCGATCTTCAGGAATGGCCTGCGGAACTGCGCTACGACCGTCTCGATCAGCGCAAGCTGCTGATCCGTCAGCTCCCGCAATGCGATCGCCAGCCGATCCACTCGCGCGAGGATGTCCGTTGTCGTCATGGACGGGCACTGTAGCGAGTCGTTGGCCTGTGCTCAATGAACTTCTGTCGACGGCGGTGCTGCGTCGGATTTCTCACCGCCGGGCTCAGGGCCGGGACAGCCGGGGAGGCCCACGCATCTGCTCGCGATACGGTTTGTTTGAACTTTGCGGCCTCCAGTCAGCGTCCTGCCAACGCCGCCTCAGGCCTCAGGGAATCGCGTCCACGCCTCTGGCACCATCCCGGCGCCTATAACAAAAATCTATCCGGCCGGATAGATTTTTGTTATCCCGCGCCGGCCAGCAGCTCGCGGGCATGGGTCAGGGCGGTGCGCGTGAGTTCGCGGCTGCCGAGCATGCGCGCGATTTCCTCCACGCGCTCCTTGTCCTCCAGCACCTGGACCTGCGTGCTGGTGCGGCCGTCGCGCACGGCCTTGCTCACGGCCAGGTGCGTCTGGCCGAACACCGCCACCTGCGGCAGGTGCGTAATGCACAGCACCTGGTGGCGGCGCGCCACCTCCGCCAGCTTGCGGCCGACAGCGCTGCCGGTGGCGCCGCCGATGTTGGCGTCAATCTCGTCAAACACCAGCACCGGGATGCGGTCATGCTGGGCGAGCACGACCTTGGTGGCCAGCATGACGCGGGAAATCTCGCCGCTGGAGGCGATGTCGCGCAGCGGCATCATCGGCTCGCCCACGTTCGGCGCGAAGCCGAATTCCACGGCGTCCAGTCCGGTCGGCGCGGGCGCGACCGGCTGCAGCCTGACGGCAAAGCTGCCGCCGGGGAACCCCAGCGCGCGTAACTCACCGGTCACGTCGGCGGCCAGCTTCTGGCACACCGCCTGGCGCTGCTGGCGGAGCACGGCGCCGCGGGCGCGGACGGTGTCCAGCGCCTGGTCGCTTTCCTGCTTCAGTTGCGCGATCTGCGCGTCGCGCGTTTGCAGGTCGTGCAGCCGCGCGCGGGACTGTTCGAGGATTTTTAGCATCTCCGGCACCGTGGGCGCATATTTCCGGCGCAGGCGCTGATACACCGCCAGCCGCTCGTCCAGCCAGGCCAGCCGCTGGGGATCGTGTTCGAGGCGCTCGGCGAGCCCGTGCAGCCCCCCCTGGAGTTCCTGCAATTGCGCGGCCATGCCGCGGACCTGCGCCAGCCAGTCCTGCGCTGCAGGATCCAGCCGGGACAGCTCCTCGAAGTTCTTCTGCACGCCGACCAGGGCATTGAAGGCCGATGCTTCGCCGTCCACCAGCGCCTCGACCGCGCCGCTGCAGAGCTCCTGGACGCGCTGCGTCTGGCCCAACAGCCGCTGCTCCTGCGCCACCTGCTCGTCTTCACCCGCCACCGGGGCGGCTGCTGCGAGTTCCTGGACGCGGTAGGCGAGGCGGTCCTTTTCCGCGTCGAGATCGCCCACCTCAGACGCAAGCGTGTCGAGCCGGTTCACCAGGCTGCGCCAGTCGGCGAACGCCGCCTCGTACGCCGCCCGCGTCTCCCGGAGCTGGCCGTAGGCGTCGAGCAGGTCGAGCTGGAAGGCGGGGTTGAGCAGCGACTGGTGATCGTGCGGTCCGTGCATGTCCAGCAGCCGTTCGCCCAATTGCTTGAGCAGCTGCAGGGTGGCGGGCTGATCGTTGATCAGCACCTGGCTGGCGCCCTCGGCCTTGACGACGCGGCGCAGGATGAGCTGGCCCTGGTCGCACGGTTCGAGACCCGCGGCCTCCAGCAACGCGTCCACGCCGGCGGCGTCGGCGAGCTGGAAGACAGCCTCCGCGCCGCAGGCGTCGGCGCCGCTGCGGATCAACCGCTTCTCGGCGCGGTCGCCCAGCAGCAAGCTCAGTGCGCCGATCAGGATGGATTTGCCCGTGCCGGTTTCGCCGGTGATTACGTTGAGCCCCGGCCGGAACTCGACCGACACCCGCTCCACCAGCGCCAGATTTTTTACGCGCAACGTCGTCAGCATGCCGCCCCCGAAGGGCTGCATTCTGCCAGTTTTATCAGCCTGCGACAAGCCCGGCCAGGGAGGGGCAGGGGGAAGCGGAAGGAAAACTCAAGGTGAAACATCGTACGGATGAATAGATAAACGCAAAGGCACATGGACCTAACAATAGACCTTCCGGCCGGAAGGTCTAATGTTAGGTCAAGAAAAATGATCGCACGGGATATATTTCTGGCTGTGATGAGTGCTAACATATTCTAATTCATGATATTAACAGTGATCACCTAGCGGCGCTGGTAGGGCAAAACCATCATCAGCGTGCTGTGTTGACCTCACAATAGACTATCCGGCCGGATAGGCTATTGTGAGGGTCACGAAAGGCGGGACAGAAGTCATCGTGCGCTGGTGTGAACAGCGCCTTTCACATGATCATGCCTGCACGCCCGCATCCGAGCCCCAAGTGTTATCAAATCTGGGCTAAGGCGATGGAGCCCCTGGTGGCTCGACTGATGGGCGACGCGCCGAAGAAATGAAGAAAACGATCAAATATCTTCTCTGGAAAAAACGATTTTGACGGGTGGCAATGCGAAGGACAGGCGTGAGACGCAAAGCGGAGGCAGAAGTCGGAAATGAATTTTCTTTGCGTCCCTCCTACCGGAGGGCTTTCAGCTTTCGTCTTAACTTGGCGCTCCTCCCAAGAGGATGACTTTCAGCTTTGCGTTAAAATCTGCTCTTCTCTTCTTCGCGATTATTTCGCTTATTTATCGCCGGACTGCAGCTCGGTCAGGGCCCGCCGGGCGGCGTGCAGCATGGCGTCCGCGCCGACCGGCGCGCCGGTCGCATGCTGCATCCAGAGGTCCGGCGCCACGTTGCCGAGCTTGGTGATGCGCTCGAACTCGGGGCCGATGCGCCCGGATTTCTTCATCTGCTCCTCGACCTGGAAGGCGATCAGATGGCCGATCGGGTAGTCCGGCAGGTAGAGCACGTTCTGCACCATGTGCGAGTAGACGGCGAGCAGGGTCATGTCGCGCTGCGGGAAGATCGGCGCGTAGTACGTGTTCCACAGCGCGCGCGCGCTGCCGATCACCGCGGCCTTGAACTCCGCGGGCGTGGCGTCCGGATGCTCGTACAGCCAGTGCCACGCCGCCATGTCCGTGAGGGCCATCGCGGCGATTTCGCAGGTGGCCCAGAAGTCGCTCAACGTCTGGCAGGCTGCGGACTGGGCGTCGGGCCGGGCGAGGCCCAGCAGCTCCAGGTCGTGCCCCTGCAGCAGCATCGCCAGGCCCTCGGTGAAGGCCGTGTTGGGCACGCCTTGCAGCAGGGTGTGGTCCACCAGGTTGAGCGAGAACGTCTGCTCGATGTTGTGGCCGAGCTCGTGCATGGCCACGTTGAAGCCCTGGTAGGTCATGCCGTCGGTTTCGACGCGCGTGCGGAGCCGGGCCTTCTGCCCGCGCATCTGGCCGCCGATCGCGTGGCCGTTGCCCCGCGCCGGTTCGACGTCAATGTGCGCCTGCAGGAACTCCGCGCGCGACCGGCTGAAGCCGAGCCGGGTCAGGATCCGCGGCAGGCCGTCGTGAAAAGCGGTGGCGGTGGGATAGCGCTGGCGCACCAGCGCGTCGAGCTGCGCCTCGGTGTGGGTGGCGCGCGGCCGGAAGCCGTTGTACCAGATGTCGAAGGGCTCGAGCGGCCGGCCCAGGCGCTTTTCGATGAGGCGCACCGTGGCGGCGAACTCGGGCGCGGTCAGCAATTGCACCAGCATGCCTCGGACGCGCTCCTCGCTCATCTGGCGGTCCTCGTCGAACCGGCGCGCGATGAGCGTCGGCGCCGTGGGCGAATAGGGGTCCATCTTCCGGCAGGCCTGGAAGACGGCGAGCCATTTGGCATAGCGCACGTCCGGCTCGGCGGCGTTGCTGACCGGCGGCTCCTTCCCGGCCGGGGCGGCGGGGTCAAGATCCCGGACCGGCGACACCTGCACCGTGTTGCCGATGGGCTCCCAGTCCACGCGCGGGTTGTTGATCACCGCCTGCGGGATGGACTGGTCAATCACGCGCTCGAGGATCCGCTGGATCAGGCGCTGGCGGGCGAGCCCGCCGGCGGGATTGCTGTACTGGCCTTTGAGTTCGTCGCGCAGGCCCCAGTGCGAGGTCAGGCGCAGCCGGGCCGGGAAGGGCCGCGCCCCCTGGGCGTCGAGCACGTGGTGCATGCAGACCTTGTATTCGCTGATGTAGATTTCGGCGTCGGAGATGGCCGTGGACAGGTTCTGCTGCACCGCGGCGGGGATGCGCTTGGCGAAGCGTTGCGCCAGCCGCACCTCGGCCCATTGCCGGCGCGACCACGCGGCGCTCTCCGCCAGGATCTGGTCCAGCGTGTACAGGGGGAAGTTGAGCAGCACGATGAACGCGAGCTTGTTGCCGAAGAAGTCATCGCTGAGGTGCGCGCCCAGGGCATAGCCGGCCAGAGTCTCGTCGATCGGCAGGATCGGCCCGCGTTCCAGGTCGGTCTGGAGGCGGAATTCATAGGCCAGTTCGTTCAGGTGGCCGTCGATCATTTCGAACTGATGTTCGAAGCGGGTGAACAGCGCGTCCAGCATCGGCTGATCGCCGGCGAAGTTGGCGCGCGCGAAGGCGGCGAACTGCGCCGCGTCGCCGTCCTCCGCGCGCCAGAACCGGCCGACCTGCGCCAAGCCGCGCTCCAGCCGGGCGCGCTGGCCGTCGCCGTGGCGGGCCAGCAGCTCGCGCACGACTTGGGCGGCGGTATCCTGGTACCAGGCGCAGCTCGCGCCGGACGGCGGCGTCTCCGCCGGCGCCGGGCCGCACGCCAGCGCCAGGCCCAGCAGCACGGCGCTCAAAATCCAACGAGGCGTTCTGGTTTTCATGCGAGTCCCTTTCATGGTGGCGTGTCGCCAGCTTAGCGCATCGGCGCCGATACGACAAAACCATTTCCCATGATTCTGCGGCCAATGTTTCTTCTAACACTGGGCGTTACGGATTTTCACGGACATGCTGAAGCTGGCTCATCGGTAGGAGTAACGGATTTACACGGAAGCAGAGGTCTGGAGCATGGTGGGAAAGGGAAGCAGATCCAATGATTCTGTCATATGACTTCCCTCTGTCGCCCGCTGCACTGCTATTCGTCAAAATCTTGCATTTCGGCGAAGAATATCAATCTGCTTCGCTTGCGGCTATGTCGCGCGAAGTCTTCTGCTTAATTTTGCGTTCCTGCCAGAAACAGGACTTCCAGCTTTGCGTTGATCTCTTCATCCGCCCTTCCGCTCACTTTGCGAGCAGGAAGTTCGGGGCGATGTCCACCGGGATGGTCGTCAGCCGGTCCAGGCCCTGGCGCATCGCCGGGCGGATCACGGAATATCGCTTGAGCAGGGCCTTGGCGCGGGCGTAATCCCCCTCGGCTTCGATCGTGAGCAGTTCGCCGCAGATCTGCCGCGTTGCGGCTTTCATTTTTTCAATATCCACGCGGAACAGACCGGTCGCCGGGTCCAGCACGATGCCGCCCTGGTCCATCAGGCGGTTGAAGATCATGGCAAACCCCTTGCTGTGGGCCTCCGTGAGGCCAAAGCGGACCGAGCGGAAAATCGAGGCCGTGAAGGTGGGGTAGAGCGTGCGCTCCAGGTCGCGCGGGAGTTTCCCTTGATCAATCAGGTATTGAAGGGTGAACAGACCGGTGATGTCGGCCTTGGCTTCCTCGATGGCCGGATAGAGGTCCTTCAGTTCCTGCCGCGGCGAGGACGTGTGCCCGTGCTTGCTGATCTGTTGGGGGCCGAGCCCGTGCGACAGCTCGTGCATCAGGATGTGGGTGAAGAACGGCTCGAAGTCCACGTTCGCGCGGCTCTCCGGCACCAGCACCTGCGCCGCGATGGGCCGCAGGACGATCTGGAACTTGGCCGCCTGCACGTTGCGCAGCAGCACGCGCTTGCAGCCCTTCTCGCGTATCACCCGCTCGTCGTTGGGCAGGTTGAAGGCTGCTGTCTGCACGCCCATGTTGGCGAAGCCGCTGCAGAACACCTCGTCCACCACCCGGATCGGCGCCAGGCTGCCCAGTTTGGGATTGCGATAGGCGGGCGCGATGGGGAGGTGATCCTCGAGTTCCTGTAGATAGCCTCCGAACCTGGCGAACTTGGCGCACTCGGCGTCGTCGCGGATGGTGACGAACGCCTCGAAAGCCGCCTTGTAGTTGAACAGCCCGTCCTCATAGGTCTCGTAGGGTCCGATGGTCACTTCGATGGGCGCGTCCACGTCCATCCAGGCGACGTCGCTGGCGTAGTAGTCGTTGGAGGCGAAAGCGTCGGCGCGGCTGACCAGGAAGCGCTTGAGGCTCGCGTTCGTGGTGAGTTCGGCCGCCTCGCGCAGCAACCGGGCGGCTGGCTCAAGGAACTCGCGATACGCCTCGCTGTACGGCACGAGGGTCAGTTGTCCGGCGCCGGGCGCGCCCGCCGGCTGCCGGCGCACGAGGTGGAAGAAGCCCTGGGCCTGGTCGCGGGCGGCTGGGGCCAACCCCTTGACCCAGCGCTCGAATTCCG
>Ga0209048_10001729_pt1 | contig 22071 bp, 22 predicted proteins | sample FrelakmetCRP12CR_FD_187146 | JGI IMG/M metagenome (GOLD analysis project Ga0209048, IMG submission 187146) | Freshwater lake sediment microbial communities from the University of Notre Dame, USA, for methane emissions studies - CRP12 CR (SPAdes)... | ecosystem: Environmental > Aquatic >... | reverse complement strand
CTAGGGGAGCTTACTCGCGAGGAGGCCGCTCTCTTGCGCGTCGCGGCATCGCTCGGCGGATAGCGCCAGTTCGATTGCACGATTGCCGCTAAAACACGATCGCACCAAGATCAACCCCCTTGATCTCATCGCGCGCCGCTTCAAATCCCGGGAGCAGCTCGCCAACGGTCTGCCAGAAGCGCGCGCCATGATTCATTTCATGCAGATGCGCGAGCTCGTGCGCGATCACGTAGTCGATGACCGGCAACGAGAAATGAATCAGCCGCCAGTTGAGTCGAATGCGGCCGTCGTGCGTACACGATCCCCACTGCGATCTTGCCGATGAAAGAGTCCAGCCGTGCAGCCGCGTCGACAACGGCGCGGCAATCCGCGCGACGCGCTCGCCGAACACGCGCCGCGCCTGCACCTGCAGCCATGCCTGCACCGCGTCGCGCACCTGACGCCGGTCTGCTTGCGCGGGGAGCGCGAGGTGCAGTTCGCTGGCATCGCTCGTTGCGCGCAAGTGCGTCGACTCCGCCTCGGTACTTAGGCGCAGCGTCAGGTGCGTGCCCAGATACGGCACCACACCGCCATCGTTGAAGCGCAGTTCGTGCAATCGGTGCCGACGGCGCCAGTCGTGCCACTCCGCGATCCGGGCGCGGATCCAGCGCTGCTTCTCGACAATGGCCGCTTCGATTTCCGCGAGCGTGACCCAACGCGGCGCGCTGACCATCAGTCCGCCGTCATCGATCTGGAAGCCGATCGAGCGCCGGCGCACGCGCCGCAGACGATAGTCGAACGACTCCTGGCCCAGCGCAATGTGCCGCCGGCCGTCGCTTCGTGTTCGCACGCGCGGGGACTGGGTCGGCTGCGGTGCAGGCGAGGACGCCGGCGCATCGAATACCAGCGAAAGCTGCAGGGCGTCGAGGACGGCTTTGCGCTTCAAGCGTTGGCGTTTGATTTGGCTAAGTCCGCGCGCGCAGGGACGTACGGGCGCCGGTAGCGATGCGGGGCGAGCCGCCGCATCTCGGTTTCGATCCACGATTCCACGAGCGCCGCCAGTTCTTCCACCGTCTTGCCTTCGGGCGAAATCGGCTTCCCGATCACGACCGTGATCTCACCCGGAGTTTTGACGAACGCCTTGCGCGGCCAGCACTCGCCGCTGTTGACGGCAATCGGCACGACCGGCGTACCGGTGCGCACCGCGAGACGAACGCCGCCCGTCTTGTAACGGCGCGTGGACCCCACTGGCGTGCGTGTTCCCTCCGGAAAGATCACGATCCACCAGCCCTCGCGCAGATGCTGCTCGCCCTGTATGACGACCTGCTCGAACGCGTCCTGGCCGCGACTGCGGTCGATGTTGATCATGTTCAGTGACTTCATCGCCCACCCGAAGAAGGGCACCCAGTGCAGTTCGCGCTTGTAGACGAAGGTCAGCTGCCGCCGCATGTACGAGGGCAGCCAGAATGTCTCCCACGTTGACTGATGTTTGGGCAACAGTATGGCCGGATAGTCAGGCAGATTTTCCCAGCCTTCGACGCGCCAGCTGATGCCGCACACCACACGCGCGGTCCAGATCGCAAACCAGGTCCAGCGTGTGCACAGCCAGTAGCGGATCGGCTGCGTGGTGGTGAGCGCGGCGAGGACGACCAGCGCCCAGGGCACCACGGTGACCGTCAGCAGCAGAAGGTGCAGCGCCGAACGCAGCCAACTCGCGAACCGCACCGATCAGCCCGCTGCCAGCATCGACAGGTCGGCCACGCGGTTCATCTGCGCACGCAGCCGCGCGAGCAGCGCGAGGCGATTGCCGCGCAGCCTCGGATCCTCGACGTTGACCATGACGTCGTCGAAGAACCTGTCGACCGGCAGCTTCAGCGGTGCCAGCGCCGTCAGCGAACCCGCATAGTCGCCGGCGGCAAAGCTCGCCTCCGATTGTCTTGCGGTCCGACCGAAGGCCTCGGCCAGCGACTTCTCCGCCGGTTCCATGAGCAAAGCTGGATCGAACGCCTCCTCTGCCGACCAGCGGGGCCCGACGGCCGATTTCTTCAGGATGTTGCCGATCCTCTTGTTGGCGGCGGCGAGACTCTCCGCCTCCGGCAGTCGCATGAAGGCACGCACCGCAGCCAGTCGCGCGACGATATCGTCGAGTCGCGTCGGCGCCAGCGATACGACGGCCTCGACCTCGTTTGCAGTGTATCCGTCGTCGCGAAGCAGGCCACGCAGACGATCGTAGAGGAAGCTGATCGTCTCGGCGACGGTCACGTCGACGTGCCGTTTCCACTCCGCCTCGTGCACCGCTGGAAGTCGAAGCGCTCCGTGCGAACTATGCAGCGCCTCAATCGCGTGCCGCACGAGACGGTGAAGATCGGCCGGCAGGCGTTTTTCGACCAGCATCCTCAGGACGCCGATCGCGCACCGGCGCAATCCGTACGGGTCCTTGTCGCCGGTCGGCGCCTCGCCGATGCTGAACATTGACCCCAGCGATTCCAGTTTGTCCGCGAGTGCCACGCAAGTCCCTACCAGCGAAGCGGGCAACGCGTCGCCGGCAAAGCGCGGGCGGTAATGCTCTTCGATCGCATCGGCCACGTCCTTCGGTTCGCCGTCGTGGCGCGCGTAGTGCATGCCCATCACACCCTGCAGTTCAGGGAACTCGCCGACCATCAACGTGCGCAGATCGGCCTTCGCCAGGCGCGCCGACCGTTCGACGTGGGTCACATCGGCACCGACCTCGCGCGCGATCTCGACCGCGACGCCGGTCATGCGTTCGACACGCTCCAGTTGCGACCCGAGCTTGTTGTGATACACAACGCTCGCCAGACCCGGAATGCGCGAATCGAGCGTTTCCCTTCGATCCTGGTCGAAGAAGAACTTCGCGTCTGCCAGTCGCGCCCGCACGACGCGGGCGTTGCCCTCGATGATCGGCGACGGGTCATCGGCATCGATATGCGTTACCAGCAGGAAGCGGTTCAGCAGTTTCCCGTCGGCACTCTGCAGTGCAAAATACTTCTGGTTCTGCTGCATGGTCAGGATCAGACACTCCTGGGGCACGGCGAGAAACTCCGCTTCGAAACCGGATTCGAGCACGACCGGCCATTCCACCAGCGCCGTGACCTCATCCAGGAGTTCGTCCGGCATCAGCGGCTGTGCGTCGAGGCGAGCCGCGGCCTTGCGCAGTTCCTCCGCGATCCGAGCGCGCCGCTTCTCGAACGAAGCGATGACCATGCCTTCGCGCTCGAGCTGCTCGGCGTAGGTGTCGGCCGAGTGCACCGCGATCTCGCCAGGCGAGTGAAAACGGTGTCCGAATGTCTTGGTTCCGCCGATCAGGCCGAGCGCGCGCACCGGTAGCGGCGTGTGACCGTGCAGGGCAACAAGCCGGTGCACAGGCCGCACGAACTGCACCGTCGTGACGCCATCGGCCAGCTGGTAGTTCATCACTTTGGGTATCGGCAGGTTCCCGATCGCCTCGTCCAGCGCAGCCTGCACACCGGCGATCAGCGTCGTGCCCTCACGCACGCCCTCGTAGACAAGAACATCCTGCTTGCCGTCGTTCTCTCGCTTGAGCAACCGATGGTCGAGGTTGACGCCGAGCGCGGCCAGTTTCTTCTGCAGCGTCTGGGTCGCATTGCCAAGTGCATCCAACCCGATGGCGACCGGCACCAGCTTCTGCCGAAACCTCTGGTCCGGCGAGCGACCGAGCACCTGCGTGATGTGAACCGCCAGGCGCCGCGGTGCGCCAAAGGCGGTGACGACGCTTTCCGGTGTGAGCAGATGGCGCGCACGCAAACCCGCCTCGAGGCCGGCAGCGAAAGCGTCCGAAAGTGCCTTCAGCGCCTTCGGCGGCAGTTCCTCGCTATGCAACTCGATCAGTAGCGATGCGCTGGCCATCAAGCCGCCTCCCGCCTCGCCGCTTCGGCCAGCATGGGGAACCCGAGCCGCGCGCGCGATTCGAGGTAACTTTGCGCGATAGCGCGCGACAGGTTGCGGATGCGGCCAATGTAGCCGGCTCGCTCGGTGACGCTGATCGCGCCGCGCGCTTCGAGCAGATTGAACGTGTGGCTGCACTTCAACACCGATTCGTACGCGGGCAGCGCGAGCTGCGCATCCATCAGGCGCTTTGCCTCCGCCTCGAACACGCTGAACTGGCTGAGCAGCAACTGCGGCTCGGATGCCTCGAAGTTGTACTTGCTCTGCTCGACCTCGTTCTGATGGAACACGTCGCCATAGCGCAGGATCTTCTCGACGCCGCGATCCTTCCAGCGCGTGTAGACGAGGTCAAACACGTTGTCGACGTTTTGCAGGTACATCGTCAGCCGTTCGAGCCCGTAGGTGATCTCGCCGGTGATGGGTCTGCATTCGAGCCCGCCGACCTGCTGAAAGTAGGTGAACTGCGTGATTTCCATGCCGTTCATCCACACTTCCCATCCCAGTCCCCAGCAGCCGAGCGTGGGGTTCTCCCAGTTGTCCTCGACGAAGCGAATGTCGTTCTTGAGCGTGTCGATGCCGAGTGCACGCAGCGAACCGAGATAGATCTCGAGGATGTCGGGCGGCGAAGGCTTGAGGACGACCTGATATTGGTGGTGCTGGTGCAACCGGTTCGGATTTTCGCCATAGCGCGCATCCTTTGGCCGCCGCGACGGTTGTACATAGGCAGCGCGCCAGGGCTCGGGCCCGATGGCACGAAGGAAGGTCGCCGTGTGCGATGTGCCCGCGCCGACCTCCAGGTCGATCGGCTGCAGTAGCGCGCAGCCCTGATCGTTCCAGTAGGACTGCAGGCGCAGTATGGCTTCTTGGAAAGTGATCATCGGGGCCGCATGAGTTGCTCGACTGGTGCGATTCTACGGGCGCGGCGCCGATCTTCTACCCAGGAACGCGCCCGCCATCAGCAAGACGGCGATCAATCCGAGCGCAGGCGCGTTGCCTAACGCGGCATACGGCGTGGTCCCTGAATAGCCCTGCACGCGCCCGTCAAGCACGCCGGCGGTCTGAAACGGCAGCTGTGCCGCCACGTTTCCGCGCGCATCGATGATGGCGGTGGCACCGGTGTTGGTCGCACGCAGCACGGGTCGCCCGGTTTCGAGCGCGCGCAAGCGCGAGATCTGCAGGTGCTGCGGCAGCGCGAGCGAATCGTCGAACCAGGCAAGGTTCGAAATGTTCAGCAACAACGTCGGCGCCCGCTCGGAAACCCGCCAGGCGGCGATGATTTCGGCGCCGAAGAGATCCTCGTAACAGATGTTCACCGCGATGCGTTGACCTGCCAGCTCCATCGGCCCCTGATACGTTGCGCCGCGCTGCTGGTCGCCGATCGGAATTTGCATCCGATCGACGAACCAGCGAAATCCCCAGGGGATGAACTCGCCGAACGGCACGAGGTGGCGCTTGCTGTAGCGCTGCAGCGGCGGCTCGCCGTCGGGCCGCAGGCCGACGGCGCTGTTGAAGTACTGCCCACGCGGTTGCTCGATGAACACGCCGAAGACGAGCGCGGCGCCGCGGTCGCGAGCGAATTTCCTCAGCGACAGCACGACGTCGTCGGGAAGATAGTTGAGCGGCAGCGGAAAGATGGATTCCGGAAGCACGACGAGGTCGGCCTTGCCTTCCCGATTCATCAGCGGTGCGAAGGTATCGATCGCGCGTTGCAGCCCGCCGTCAGCGAATTTCTCGTTCTGCGGCACATTGCCCTGAACGAGCCGCACCGCGATCGGCGCGCCGGTCGGTTGCGTCCAATCGATGCCGCGCAGTCCCTGACCGACCGCCAGAAGGAGTGCGAGTCCGAGCACACTGACAGTTACGCGCCGGGTTTGCCATGCGAAGCTTGCGATGAGGCCGGCGACAACCGCGGCGACCAGGGACAATCCATAGACGCCGATCACCGGCGCGTAGCCGGCAAGCGGGCCGTCGCTGTGTGCGTAGCCGCTCGCTAGCCAGGGAAAGCCCGTCAGTAGCAGGCCCCGAAGCCACTCGCTCAGGGCCCAAGTCGCGGGCAGAGCGAGCAGCAGGCGGCTCGAGCGGTTCGAAACGAAGCGATGCGCAACACCGAGCGCCGCCGCCGGGTACAGCGCCAGGAACGCCGAGAATGCCGCAGTCGCCGCGGCCGCGAGCGGCGTCGGCAGCTGGCCGTAGACGTGCATGCTGATATAGACCCATGAGACACCGACACCGAACCAAGCGAGGCCGAAGGTCCATCCGAGCACTGCGGCACCCCGCGCAGTCCTGGCGAGTTCCGCAATCAGGAGCAAACCCGCGAGCGCAATGATCTGCAGCCACGGCAGGTTCCATGGCGCGAACGAAACTGCGTGCGCTGCGCCCAGAAAGGCGGCGGCGATCAACAGCCAGTAGCGGGCAACAGAAGTGGGCAAGCGGTCGCCGAGTTCGAAGTCGACGCGAGTCTAGCGGTGGTATTGAATCGGCAGCGGGGCGCGATGAGGTGCGCGCGGAGGACCCCGCACTGCGCGGACCCAGAACCGCAGTTCGAGCACTGCATCCGCGACGAACAGGCCCGGCCCGGCGCCGTCGAAGCTCGCGCCATAGCAGGCCAGAGCCGCCAGCAGGACCGCGACCGTCAGCAGGTGCTCCTCTGATGGACGCGCAGTTTCACGAGCCGTGCCGGGCTTCGAGATCCTCGAACTCGCGCGCCACCGTCTTCGGCAGCTTCGACACCTGGAACAGGTGCACCTGGCGCGCATCGGCGCGCAGCACTTCAAAGCGCAGGCCGTCCAGCTCGATCACGTCGCCGCGCTTGGGCACGCGCCCCAGCTGATCGGTGATCAACCCGCCGATGGTGTCGAACTCGCCTTCGGGCAACGCGGTGCCGAAGGTTGTATTGATTGCCGGGATCTCGGCCAATGCCTTGACGCGGAACCGGCCGTCCGGTTCGGCCACGATGGCGTCGGCGGCCTCGTCGAAATCGTATTCGTCTTCGATGTCGCCGACGATCTGTTCGAGCACGTCTTCGATGGTGATCAGACCGGCCACGCCGCCATATTCGTCGACCACGATCGCCATGTGGTTGCGGTTGGCGCGAAAGTCACGCAGCAACACGTTGAGCGGCTTGGCCTCAGGTATGAACACCGCCGGCCGCAGCATGGCGCGCACGTCAAAGTCTTCATCGTGGTAGTAGCGCAGCAGATCCTTGGCGAGCAGGATGCCGATCACGTGATCCCGATTGCCCTCGGTGACCGGAAAGCGCGAGTGCGCCGTTTCGATCACGCGCGGTATCCATTTTTCCGGCGACTCGGCGAGGTCGATGATGTCCATCTGTGAGCGCGGCACCATCAGGTCGCGCGCGCGCAGTTCGGACACCTGCAGCACGCCTTCGATCATCGACAAGGCGTCGGCGTCGAGCAGGTTGCGCTCGTGCGCATCGTGCAGCGCTTCGAGCAGCTCCTCGCGATTCTCGGGCTCGCGGAAGATGAACGCGGTCAGGCGTTCAAGGAGCGACTTGTGCTTCTGATGGATCGAGGATCGACCCGGTACAAGTTCGTGCATATGTGTCGGGCTGCGTCGTGGCAGGGCGGCCCGGCAGTGGCGGTCAATTCAGCATATCGGAAGCGGAGCGCGTCGCCCATGACACAGAGTGGCGGCTTTGCGGGTCCTTGCGTCAGGCTTGGCGGGACAAGGCCTGCCCGGTAAGCGATCGCTAACTGGGGGCATATGGATTGGGAATGCGCAGGCGCGCCAGCAGCTCGATTTCGCGTTTCTCCATTCGTCGTGCGTCGGCGACGCGTAGATGATCGAACCCCTGCGCGTGCAGTGTGCCGTGGATCACGAGATGGGCGAGGTGGGCCCGCAACGACTTGCGCTGCGCCCGGGCCTCGCGCCGAGCCACGGCGACACAGATCACGATGTCGGCTTCGATCGCGGGGCGCCGCGCGTAGTCGAACGTCAGCACGTTGGTTGCGCAGTCGCTGCCGCGGAAGTCACGGTTAAGTCGACGACCTTCGCGCACGTTGACGAAACGCAGCGTCAACCGCGCATCGCGCTCCAGCGCAGTGACGATCCATCGGCGCAGCGTGCTGCGCGCCGGCAGGCGGCCAAACGCATCGGCGCCCTGAAGCGACAGCGCCAGCCGCTTCATTCGGGCGGCGTGTCGCGGCTCCGCCCGCGCGGCGGTGGCGGATTGGCCTTCTCGGCGCGTTCATATGCCTCGACGATGCGTGCGACCAGCGGATGCCGCACCACGTCAGCCGCGGTGAAATAGGTGAAGGCGATGCCGCGGACCCCGCGCAGAATGTGCTGTGACTCGATCAGTCCTGAAGAGTTGCCCCGCGGCAGGTCGATCTGCGTGACATCGCCGGTGACGACCGCTTTGGAGCCGAAGCCGATGCGGGTCAGAAACATCTTCATCTGCTCGGGTGTGGTGTTCTGCGCCTCGTCGAGGATCACGAACGCCTGGTTGAGCGTGCGGCCGCGCATGTATGCGAGTGGCGCGATTTCGATGGTCTGTTTTTCGAGCAAGCGCTGGGTCTTCTCGAAGCCAAGCAGGTCGAACAGCGCGTCATACAGCGGCCGCAGATAGGGGTCGACTTTCTGCGCCAGATCGCCGGGCAGGAAGCCGAGCCGTTCACCCGCCTCGACGGCGGGCCGCGTCAGCACGATGCGCTTGACGACATCGCGCTCGAGCGCGTCGACCGCGCACGCGACCGCGAGATAGGTCTTGCCGGTGCCGGCCGGGCCGATGGAGAAGCTGATGTCGTGCGCAAGAATCGCTTCGATGTATTCGCGCTGCCGCAGGGTGCGGCCATGCAGGTCGCGGCGCCGCGTGTGCAGTTCCGGCAGCGATTCGCCTTCAGCCCCGGGCTCTTCGCGCCGACCGCGACCACGCAGTTCGACGAAGTACAACTGAATGTCATCGACGCTGACGGGGCGTTGGGCGCGAGCGAGGAAGTGTTCCAGCACGGCGACCGCCTGCTGCGCCGCTACCGGTGCGCCTTCGATCCGGAACTGGTGTCCGCGGCGCTTGATCGTGACATCGAGTTCGGTTTCGATCTGGCGCAGATTGCCATCGAGCGCGCCGGTCAGGTTCGACAACTGCGAGTTGTCGGCGTCGGCCGCATAGGCGAGCGCCTTCCTGGCCGAAGCACGTTGAGCCATGGGGTCAGGCCGGCAGCGGCGATTCGCGCGTGACGACCTCGCCGCGCAACGAGTGTGGGTGCGCGTCGCGGATGCGCACGACAATCATCTGCCCGATGAGCTGCGACGCGTTCGGTCCTGCATCGAAGTTCACGATCCGGTTGTTCTCGGTCCGACCCATCAAGTCCCGCGTGCTCCTTTTTGAGAATCCTTCGACCAGGACCCGCTGGGCCGTACCGACCATCGACCGGCTGATTCTGCTTTGCTGCTCGTTGAGCCGCTGCTGCAAACGATGCAGCCTGCCGAGCTTGACGTCCGGCGGCGCCTCGTCGGGCAGATCGGCGGCCGGCGTGCCGGGGCGCTTGCTGTAGAGGAAGCTGAAGCTGGCGTCGAAGTCGACTTCTGCGACCAGTTTCATCGTGCGTTCAAAGTCGTCGTCGGTCTCGCCCGGGAAGCCGACGATGAAGTCCGACGAGATCGAGACTTCCGGGCGCACGGCGCGCAGACGGCGGATGATCGACTTGTATTCGAGCACCGTATAGCCGCGTTTCATCGCCGCGAGCACGCGGTCCGATCCGGCCTGTACCGGAAGATGCACATGGCTGACCAGCTTCGTCAGCTTGCCGTAGGCGTCGATCAGGCGCGGCGTGAATTCCTTCGGATGCGAGGTCGTGTAGCGAATGCGTTCGATGCCGGGAATCTCGTGCACATATTCGAGCAGCAGCGGGAAGTCGGCAACGTCGGCATCCGTAATCGGGCCCGGCGATGCCCCGTTCGCATCAGCCATCGCGCCGCGATAGGCATTCACGTTCTGCCCGAGCAGCGTGATTTCCTTTACGCCGTGATCGGCCAGGTCCGCCACTTCGGCGAGCACGTCCTCGAAGGGGCGCGACACCTCCTCGCCGCGCGTGTAAGGGACCACGCAGAAGCTGCAGTACTTGCTACAGCCCTCCATGATCGACACGAAGGCGCGCGCGCCTTGCACGCGCGGCGGCGGCAGGTGATCAAACTTCTCGATCTCCGGGAACGACGTGTCCACCTGCGGCTGCCCGGTGGCCTGCCGCCGCGCGAGCAACTGCGGCAGCCGATGCAGCGTCTGCGGCCCGAACACGACATCGACGTAGGGCGCGCGCGCGACGATCGCCGCCCCCTCCTGGCTCGCCACACAGCCGCCGACCCCGATCACCAGATTCGGGTTGCGCCGTTTCAGATGCTTGACGCGGCCGAGGTCGGAGAACACCTTTTCCTGTGCTTTTTCGCGCACTGAGCAGGTGTTGAACAGAATGACGTCGGCGTCGTCGGGCTTGTCGGTGGGCTGAAGACCTGCGGATGCTTTGAGCACATCGGCCATCTTGGCCGAGTCGTACTCGTTCATCTGGCAACCGAACGTGCGGATGTAGAGTTTGCGGGCTTTCATGATCGCGGCGCCGGTTTAGAGCCGGGGGCGAGACTGCGGCGGAGACGGGAGTGTAGTCGTTGCCGCCTCAGCGGCGCTGCGCTTCTTCAGGCGTCAGAATCCAGATCGTGCGAATCTGTCCCTGGCCGTCGAGCTGATAGCGCACGAGCGCGTCGGAGGCGACCTGGTTCGGTGTCACCGTCAGGTTGTTCGCACTGAAAATGCGTGCGCCAGGCGCCATCCTGAACACCTTGCCGTCGATCTTGACCGCGCCCATTTCAATGGCCGCTATCTTGCCTCGTTGGGTTTCGGCAGGAATCGTGCGGGGCGGCGCTTGCGCAGCCACCGCGAGGCTGATGCACAGGCCGGCAAGTGCGACGATCCAATGTCTCATGGTGCGATTTCGAAGGGAAGTGGTGGCGGATCAGGGACTCGAACCCCGGACACAAGGATTATGATTCCTCTGCTCTAACCAGCTGAGCTAATCCGCCGCGTTTGCATGCGCCTCGCAGCATATCCTGAGCGGCGAAGCGAGGCGCGGATTATTCTTCATTCGCCTCGGCCGGGTCAAATCGTGATTGCGGCATGCGGTCAACGATCGATCTGCACGGTCGGCGGCGAGTTGGCGATGTGCGTGAACTCGATGCTCATCCGCGTGCCGGGCGCGTTCGCCGTGCGACAGTTCGGATTGCTACTCACGCGCAGCAGCGCATCGTGCTGTTCGACGATTTCGCGCACGATCGCCAGGCCAAGCCCGCTGCCGTCCACGTTGGATCCCAGCACGCGATAGAAGCGCTCGAAGATGAGGGCACGTTCGCCTTCGGGAATGCCGGGCCCCGTGTCTTCGACCTCGATGCGGACCATGGCAGGCAGTGCTTCGACCCGGACCGTGACCGTGCCACCGCTCGGCGTGTAGCGCAAGGCGTTGTCGACGAGGTTCTTCAGCATCTCGCGCAGCGCGACCGGCACGCCGATGACGCGCGCCGATGTGGCGGTGGCTTCGGGACCCTCGAAGCCGAGATCGATCGAGCGCGCCAGCGCCTGCGGCACCCATTCCTGCACGAGTTCCCGCGCCAACCGGCCGACGTCGACAATCTCGAAGGCGCCGAGATCAGTCGCCTGGTGTTCGGTTCGCGCCAACGCCAGCAACTGATCGATCAGGTGCGTAGCGCGCGCACTCGATTCGGCGATCTGGCGCAGGCTGCTGCGCAGCTGCTGCGGGTCGGTTTCGCGCAGGGCCAGCTCCGCCTGCGTGCGCAGGCCGGCCAACGGGGTTTTCATCTGGTGGGCGGCATCGGCGAGAAAGCGCTTCTGCGTCTGCATGGAACGTGTCAGTCGTTCCAGCAATTCGTTGAACGAGTTGACCAGCGGCGTCATTTCCTCAGGCGCTGCCTTGGGGTCGATCGGCGACAGATCGTCGGGCCGACGGGCACGGATGCGCGCTTGCAGCGCGTTCAATGGCGCCAGACCGCGCGTCAGGGCAAACCACACGAGGGCAACGGCGATCGGAAGCACGATGAACTGGGGAATGATCACGCCGCGAATGATGTCGTTGGCCAGTTGCGAACGGTCATCGAGCGGTTCGGCCACCTGGACCAGCGCAGGTTGCGCGCCGTTGATGCGCGGAAACGAAACCCATGAGTAGGCCACGCGCACTTCAGTGCCCCGCATCTGATCGAAGCGGAACTTGACCACTCCCGGGGTCGGTTTCTCTTCCTCGGGGGGCAGGGGAAGCTCGCGCTCGCCGGCGACGAATTCGCCGCGCAGCCCCAGGACCATGTAGTTTGCGCTTTCGCCGGAATAGCGCCGTAGCAGGTCGCGCGCGGGAATCGGCAGCTGCAGCGACACCTGGCCGCGGAACTCCTTCACGTAGTCGGACAGGAGGCCGACGTTTTCCGCCAGTGCGCGATCGTACGGCGCGTTGGCGATCGACTGCGCGACCAGATAGGTGATGGTGACACTCATCGGCCACAGCAGCAGCAGCGGCGCGAGCATCCAGTCCAGAATCTCCCCGAACAGGGAGCTCTGCTCATCGCTGAGGCGAAGGGGACTGAAGTACGAGTACGACGGCGGCGCCTGAGGCTGCTCGGGTGGCGCCCCCGCCGGTTGCGCGACCGAAGTTCGGCGACTGCCGCGCAGAATGACTGACGCCATCGCAAGCAGCCCGGCGCGACGTGCGGAGCCTCCGGGACCGGCAGGTCCGGAGATGGTCGCGTGACGCGGCTCGTCGGGCATGGCGCTCAATGTAACGCGGTGTCGGCCTCGGCGCGCCGCGCGCGCAGACACCGCACCGGCCGGAAGATCGCTTTCAAATCGGCCGCGAGCCGGTGGCGTTAACGTCGGATCCTTCGCCGCCGGTTCGCTCCAGGCAATAGCCCAGGCCGCGAACCGTGACGATGCGAACACCACCGGGCTCGATCTTCTTGCGTAGCCGGTGTACGTACACCTCGATCGCGTTGTTGCTGACCTCTTCCCCCCACTCGCACAGGTGATCGACCAGCTGCTCCTTGCTGACGAGTCGGCCGGAACGGGACAACAGAATTTCCAGCAAACCGATCTCGCGGCCAGAAAGCTCGAGCGGTTTGTCGTTCAGCGAGGCGACGCGACCCACTTGATCGAGCGTCAAGGCGCCGTGGCGCAGCAAGGTCTGCGCTCCGCCCATGCCGCGACGGGTCAGTGCCCGCACGCGCGCTTCGAGTTCAGACAGGGCAAACGGCTTGGCCATGTAATCGTCGGCGCCGAGGTCGAGCCCCTTGACACGCTGCTCGACGCTATCGGCCGCGGTGAGGATCAGTACCGGCGTGCGCGCCTGGCGGGCGCGCATGCGCCGCAGCACCTCGAGGCCGGAGAGTCTTGGCAGGCCCAGATCAAGTATCAGCAGATCGAACGATTGCGCCGAGAGTGCGCTGTCGGCCGCTTCGCCGTCGCTGACCACGTCGACCGCATAGCCACCGGCGCGCAGCGAGCGTGACAGGCCGTCGGCCAGAACCAGATCGTCTTCTGCGATCAGTATGCGCACTTGTTATGCTCGTGACGCCCGCGCGGACCGCGCCGTACCGCAATCTGAGAACGGTGCGACTGCGCGGGGCAATCCTGTCTTCCCTGTGCAGCCAGTCTAGTGCCGGCCAGACGCGCGTCGCAAGGAGCGAATGCGGCGATGAGATGGCTCGCCACCGACGGGCTTGACTTCGATACTGAATGAATCTACAGTGATACTGTGAATTGATTCAGTGTTGCGGCGGTTGGCCCCAGGGCAACCGCGGCGACGATCTTCTCATCAGGGTTGCGACAGGAGACGGCGATGGACGACGGAAGGAGCGCATTGGTGGCGGACAGCAAGGAGCGGCAAAAGGCCCTGGCGGCGGCGCTCGCTCAAATCGAGAAGCAGTTTGGCAAGGGCTCGATCATGCGCCTTGCCGACGGCGAAGTGGCTCAGGACATTGATGTGGTGTCGACCGGCTCGCTGGGGCTCGACATCGCACTGGGCATCGGTGGCTTGCCGCGCGGGCGCGTGGTCGAGATCTACGGACCGGAATCGTCGGGCAAGACGACCCTGACACTGCAGGTGATTGCCGAGATGCAGAAGATTGGCGGCACCTGCGCTTTCATCGATGCCGAGCACGCGCTGGATGCGCAATATGCGCAGAAGCTGGGTGTGAACCTGCAGGAGCTGCTGATTTCGCAGCCGGATACCGGCGAGCAGGCGCTCGAGATTGCCGACGCACTGGTGCGTTCCGGCTCAGTTGATCTGATCGTGATCGACTCGGTTGCGGCGCTGACGCCGAAAGCGGAGATCGAGGGAGAAATGGGCGATTCGCTGCCGGGCCTTCAGGCGCGTCTCATGTCCCAGGCGCTGCGCAAGCTGACCGCCACCATCAAGCGCACGAACTGCCTCGTCATCTTCATCAACCAGATCCGGATGAAGATCGGTGTGATGTTCGGCAACCCTGAAACCACCACCGGCGGCAATGCGCTCAAGTTCTACGCGTCGGTTCGGCTCGATATCCGTCGCATCGGCTCCATCAAGAAGGGCGAGGAAGTGATCGGCTCCGAGACGAAGGTCAAAGTCGTGAAGAACAAGGTGGCGCCGCCCTTCAAGCAGGCGGAATTCGACATTCTGTACGGCGAGGGCATTTCTCGCGAAGGCGAAGTCGTCGATCTGGGGGCCACGCACAACATCATTGAAAAATCCGGCGCCTGGTATGCCTACAACGGCGACCGAATCGGCCAGGGCAAGGACAATGCCCGCGATTTCCTGCGTGAGCATCCTGAAATGGCGTTGGAAATTGAAAATCGCATCCGCGAAAAACTCGGGGTCGCAGCGCGAAGCGCACCGGCAGTGGCAGGCTGATATGCACGAATGCAATTTCGGTGAAGGCTAACGTGCGCAGCCGACCGAGGGGTGCGCCGAAGGCGAACCTCAGGCGGAGCCAGAACAAGATTCGCGCAGCTCTCGGAGTTGCGACGCGCGGGCCGTCGCTGAATCCGGAGCAATGATCGCCGTCGGACGCGCAGAGGCCCAAGACGCGCGCCAGGAACCCGCCATCGATTCTGCAGCGCGCTGTCGCGGCTCTGGCACGGCGCGAGCACAGTCGCGCCGAATTGGCGCGCAAGCTCGTCCGGCACCAGGTTGACGGCGATAGCCCAGGCGAGATCGAGAGGGCTCTCGATCACCTCGAGGCGAAGGGAATGCTGTCCAACGAACGCTTCGCGACGGCGCTGGCGCGAAAGCGCAGCGAGCGATTCGGCACGGCACGCGTGCAACAGGAGCTGCGGCACCATGGCATCGACCCGACGCAGGTGCGGCGAACGGGCGACGAACTCCAGCAAACCGAACTCGAGCGCGCGCGCACCGTCTGGCAGAAGAAATTTCGTGGTCGGGCGACGGACGACGCGGCGCGGGCGCGGCAGATGCGATTCCTGGCCGCGCGCGGTTTTTCGGGCGACGTAATCATTCGCGTCATCAGAGACAGCGGGCAAGCGCCGGAGCGCTAGGAAAGGAACGGGCGGGGCCCGGGACGCCGACGGCGGCACCGTGAATGCCGCAGCCTGCTAACATTCTTGGCACCGCGCCGCGACCGCTTTGCCCGGTTCCTTCTGTTCACGCTGTTTCCCTCGCGCATGCCCGACGCGTTCCCACGCCGCCACGTACACACGCGCTCGATCCGCGTTGAAGCCTATGTACGCGACGACGGGCTTTGGGATATCGAGGCCGAGTTGATCGATCGCAAATCAAAGGATTTCGTCCTGGCCACCGGTGTTCGCAAGGTCGGCGAGCCGGTTCACGCAATGAGGATCGCGATCACGATCGATGCGAAACTGAATGTGCTCGATGCCCGCGCAGACTCCAGTTGGGTGCCGTACCCTGGGCACTGCGAAACGATCGCTCCAGACTACCGTAAGCTGATTGGGCTGAACCTGGGCAAGGATTTCCGTCGCCATGTGCATGAGCGGCTGGGCAGCATCCATGGCTGCACGCACCTGACCGAACTGACGAGCGTGTTGCCGAGCGCGGCCGTTCAGGCGTTCGCCAACGAGGTGTACCAGACCCGGGATGCTGCGCATCCTGAGCATCAATCGGACGAGCGCAAACCATTTCAGCTCGATCGTTGTCATGCGCTGCGTTCGACGGGGCCGGCGGTGGCTAAGTTTTATCCGCGCTGGCACCGTGCCGGTGATGCAGGACCAGAGAACAACTAGGGCGAGTCGCGCATGAAGATTCACGAATACCAGGGTAAGGACATTCTCAGGCGCTACGGTGTTGCGGTCCCGCGCGGATTTCCGTGCTTCTCCGTGAACGAAGCGGTTGAGGCCGCCAAGAAACTCGGTGGCCCGGTTTGGGTGGTCAAGGCGCAGATTCACGCCGGTGGCCGAGGCAAAGGCGGCGGAGTGAAGCTCGCGCGCACGCTCGACGAGGTCAAGGCGCACGCTTCAAACATTCTTGGCATGCAGCTCGTGACGCATCAGACCGCGCCGCAGGGCCAGAAGGTTCGGCGGCTTCTGATCGAAGAGGGTGCCGAAATCAAGAAAGAGCTTTACGTTGGCATGGTGGTCGATCGCGCGAGCCAGCGCGTGGTGCTGATGGCATCGAGCGAGGGTGGCATGGACATCGAAGAGGTTGCGGCACACCGCCCCGAGAAGATCCACAAAGTGTTCATCGATCCGGCGACCGGGCTGAAGGATGCCGAGGCCGATGACATCGCCGGCAAGATCGGCGTGCCGGCAGCCAGCGTTGCCGCCGCGCGTGGCGTGCTGCAGGGCCTGTACAAGGCGTTCTGGGACAGTGATGCATCGCTCGCAGAGATCAATCCGCTGATCCTGACCGGCGACGGCCGGGTGGTTGCGCTCGACGCCAAGATGAACTTCGACTCCAACGGCCTGTTCCGGCATCCCGAGATCGCCGAACTGCGCGACCTCGACGAAGAAGACCCGGCGGAGGTCGAGGCATCGAAGTTCGATTTGTCCTACATCCAGCTTGATGGAGACATCGGCTGCCTCGTCAATGGCGCGGGGCTGGCGATGGCGACCATGGACACAATCAAATTGTTCGGCGGTGAACCGGCCAACTTCCTCGACGTGGGAGGAGGTGCGACAGCGGAGAAGGTGACCGAGGCGTTCAAGATCATGCTGCGCAATCCGAAACTCGCGGCGATCCTGGTCAACATATTCGGAGGCATCATGCGCTGCGACGTGATCGCCGAAGGGGTCGTCACGGCCTCGCGGGCCGTGGGCCTGAAGGTGCCGCTGGTCGTGCGAATGAAGGGGACCAATGAAGAAGTCGGCAAGCAAATCCTTGCTGACTCAGGCCTACCGATCATTGCCGCCGACACGATGGCGGAAGCCGCGGAAAAAGTCGTCGCGGCGGCGCGCACAGCAAGCTAGAGCGACGACGGGAATTCTCATGAGCATCCTGATCAACCAGAACACCCGAGTGATCACGCAGGGGATCACCGGCAAGACCGGGCAGTTCCACACGCGTGCCTGCAGGGACTACGCCTACGGCAGGAATTGCTTTGTCGCCGGGGTGAATCCCAAGAAAGCCGGCGAGGACTTCGAAGGCATTCCGATCTACGCCTCGGTCCGGGAGGCGAAAGAGAAGACCGGCGCGAATGCCTCGGTGATCTACGTCCCGCCCGTGGGTGCCGCTGCTGCGATCTGGGAAGCGGTCGAGGCGGACCTCGATGTTGTCATCTGCATCACTGAAGGTGTTCCGGTGCGCGACATGATCGTCGTGCGTGACAGGATGGGGAAGCAGAACTCCAGAACGATCCTCGTCGGGCCCAACTGTCCAGGCGTCATCACCCCGGATGAAATCAAGATCGGCATCATGCCGGGGCACATTCACCGCAGGGGCCGCATCGGCGTCATTTCGCGTTCGGGCACGCTGACCTACGAGGCGGTCGCGCAACTGACGGAACTCGGGCTCGGCCAGTCGACCGCGGTCGGAATTGGCGGCGATCCGGTCAACGGCCTGAAGCACATCGATGTGCTCAAGCTGTTCAACGACGATCGGGATACGGACGCCGTCGTGATGATCGGCGAAATCGGCGGCACGGACGAGGAGAACGCTGCGGAATGGGTCAGGCAGCACATGAAGAAGCCCGTGGTGGGCTTCATCGCGGGCGTCACTGCGCCCGCGGGCAAGCGCATGGGCCACGCGGGCGCGATCATCTCCGGCGGCAAAGGAACCGCCCAGGAAAAATTGGCCGTCATGGAGGCTTGCGGCATCCGTACGACGAAGAACCCCTCAGAGATCGGCAAGCTTTTGAAGAGCGTGCTGTAGGCCGATGCTGGTTTAGGCCAGCGTGAACGAACAGGGCCAAGGCCATGAATGCGGCCGGCCGGAAACAAAGATTGGCCGACCTGCAGGCTCGCGGCATTCGAACGCCGAAGAATCCGTCAGAGAGTGGCCGGCGATTGAAAGCCGTGCCTTAGGCGCGTCGCCCAAACCCGCTGCCTGACCCGCACCAAGCGAGAAGGAGGCACTCGATGGAGTGGCTTGGCATTGCCGGCGCCGGCTTGTTCTGGAAATCGCTGCTGGAGATCATCGTCGTCAACATCGTTCTTTCGGGCGACAACGCGGTCGTCATTGCGCTTGCCGCGCGCAATCTGCCGCGCCGCCAGCAGAAGGGGGCGATTTTTCTTGGCAGTACGGCGGCGATCGTGCTGCGGGTCCTGCTCACCGCATTCGCCGTTCAGCTGTTGCAGTATCCGTACCTGAAGCTGGTCGGAGCGGCGCTGCTGATATGGATCGGCGCCAAGCTGCTTCTGCCGGAAAGCCACGGCGAAGATCACGTAAAGGCCTCGTCCGGCCTCTGGGGCGCGGTACAGACGATCCTGATCGCCGACCTCGTGATGAGCCTCGACAACGTGATAGCAGTGGCGGCCGCCGCCGAGACCGGACCGCCGCAGGCGCGCCTCGCCTTGCTGGTGATCGGCCTGGGACTTTCGATGCCGCTGATCATCGTCGGCAGCCAGATCCTGCTCAAGCTGATGTCCCGGTGGCCGGTCATCATCACGCTCGGCGCGGCCCTGCTCGGCTTCGTGGCCGGAGAAATGGCGGTCACCGATCCGGTGATCGACGACTGGTTCCACAGCCGATTTGGCTACGTTGACTACGCGGTTTCTGCCGCAGGCGCCGTCCTGGTGGTCGCGTTCGGCCTGACATGGGCGCGTCGCATCGAGAGCAAGGCGGAGTGAGTCGTGTTGTTCTGACTTTCCTCTCCAGGCTCGAGTGGGTTGCGATCCTGGAGATCATGGCGATCGACATAATGCTCGGCGGCGACAACGCGGTCGTGATTGCACTGGCTTGCCGCAACCTGCCGAAAGCGAAGCGGCGCGCCGGCATTCTGTGGGGCTGCTCGGTGCGATCGCGCCGCGCGCCGCGCTGATCTTCTTCGCTGTGACGTTGCTCAACCTGCCCGCGCTGAAATTGACCCGCGGTCTGCTCCTGATCTGGATCGGCATCAAGCTGATCGCGCCCGCGCCGGGTGAAGAGCACCACGTCAACATCGTCGGATCGGACCAGGTGCTTTCGGCAATCAAGACGATCATCGTCGCAGACTTCCTGATGCCGCTTGATAACGTGATTGCAATCGCCGGTGCAGCCGGACAGGCCGATCCCGCGCAGCGCCTCGGTCTCATCGTCTTCCGCCAGATCGTCGCTGTGCCGATCATCATCTTCGGCAGCCAGTTCGTACTCAAGTTGCGGGACCGTTTCCCGGGGATCGTCATCGCGGGTGGGGCCCTTTTGGGCAGGATCGCCGGCGCTCTGGCCGTGGGCGACCGCTTGATCGCTGCCCATCTTCCTGACAGCCAGGCGCTGGTCTATGGCGCCAGCGCCGCGGCAGCGGTACTCGTCGTCGCCGCAGGGAAGTTCCTGGCGGGCAGGAGAACTCGCCCTGCCTGAACGGTCCGAGCAAAGGGGCTTTTGCGTTGATTGGTGCGCTTCGTTGATAATCGCGCACCCTTGACCGATGATCATCCATGGCCGCGTCCATCGAATTCGCGTTGTGTTCGCATCCCGGGCTGGTGCGACCGTTGAATGAAGACGCGATCGGCCTCGACCCGGAACTCGGGCTGGCCGTGCTGGCGGACGGGTTGGGCGGATACAACGCCGGCGAGGTGGCCAGCACCATGGCGGTGAGCAGTCTCCTCACGCAATTGACCGACGATCTCGCGGCGGCCCGGGCGACCGGTGTGGACCTGGATGCCGGGCGCGCGCTCTCACAGCGGCTGGTGGAGATGAATGCCACGATCTTTCGCTCTGCAACGAGCAGCAGCGCCTATGAGGGTATGGCTACCACCGTGGTCGTTGTCTGGGTGCTTGAAGGGCGCTTATGGGTCGCACATGCCGGCGATTCGCGCGCCTATCGATTCCGTGATGGCGTGCTGGAGCAGCTGACGCGCGATCATTCGTTTTCGCAGGAGCTGCTCGACGCCGGCATGGTGACTGAGGAGGAAGCACGGCTGCTTCCTGCCAAGAATCTGGTCACACGCGCGCTGGGCGCCGCGGCGGACGTCGAGCCGGAAGTCCATGAATACCCGATCCAGTCCAGCGACTGGCTGATGCTGTGCTCTGACGGGTTGACGGAAATGGTGTCGCACGCCGAAATCGGCGCGGCCCTGTTCGCAGCGCTGCCCGATTCACAGCGTGCGGCACAGCGGCTCGTGGACCTGGCCAACGCGGCCGGTGGACGCGACAACACATCGATCGTTCTCGTTCGCGCGCTGCCCGGCGGCGTGCTTGCTGGGACGAACGGGACGACGCAAACGCAGTGATATGCGGATCTTGGCTGGCCAAGTCTTTGAACGACTGGTAGATTTGGCCGGCTGACTCAACGACCAGTTGGGCCACGCGTTTCCGACAAGAACTGACCACAACCACCAAGCTTGCGCACGGAGACAGGATGCCGAAGTTGGTGTTGAGCCTCGATGGGGTCGTGCTGCGCGAGGTCAACCTCACGAAGGATCGAACCACGATCGGTCGCCGTTCGCATAACGACCTGGTGATCGACAACCTTGCGGTCAGTGGCGAACACGCGGTCGTCTTCCGCGCGGGCGACGACAGCTACCTCGAGGACCTGGGCTCGACCAACGGCACCACCGTCAACGGCCAGCCGATCAAGAAACACCTGCTGCAAAGCGGCGACTTCATCGAAATCGGCAAGTACCGGCTGAAATTCCTGGCCGACGGCGGTTCAGCCTCGGACGGCGAAGTCGACTTCGACACATCGCAGCCCTTGCGCCGCGAGTTCTACGGTCCTGGACCGGCGACGATTCAGGTGCGCCAGCCGGGCAGCGAAGAGGCGCCGGCCGCCGGATCGGCAGCGATTCGAATTCTTTCCGGCGCCAACTCCGGCCGCGAACTGGTGCTGATCAAGGCGCTGACCACCATCGGTCGGCCCGGTTACCAGGTCGCGGTCATCACGCGCCGGCCGACCGGTTACTTCATCGCCCACGTTGAAGGCGAGGTGTTCCCCAGCGTGAACGGCGCCAACCTGGGCTCGGCGGCGCATCCGCTGAAGGACAAGGATGTGATCGAGCTGGCGGGGGTCAAGATGGAGTTCCTGCAGTCAAGACCATTGACGTAGGCGAACGCCTTCGCCGGTCGTAACCGCTCGACCGCGTCCTCGAAACCTGCCCAGATTTGTCACCACGCCTGCCGAAACTTGTCAGGTCCAGCCTCAGATCAGGGCGATTCCGGGCTCTTTCTGCTCCGCATCCGCCATTTGAGGCCTGGCACGGATCTTGGGTCTCTTGGGGTATCGGCATCCTGCCGGTATTTCAAACCTAGGAGCTCTTACCCATGAAACGTCAACTCCAGCGCGGCTTTACCCTCATCGAGCTTATGATCGTGGTGGCCATCATCGGTATCCTGGCGGCCATCGCCATACCGCAGTACCAGGACTACACGATTCGCGCCCGGGTCACGGAGGCGGTGAACCTTGCCTCGGCGGCGAAGACCGCGTCGGCGGAGTATTTCAACACGAATGGACAAATGCCCGCGAACACCACCAGTGCCGGCTACACGAGCCCGAACTCGCCGCTGGTGCAAAGCGTGACCATTGCTGCTCCAGGAAATACGAACATTGTTACGGTGGCGGCGTTGCTTTCGACCGGGACAGTGC
>Ga0209048_10001728_pt1 | contig 22073 bp, 23 predicted proteins | sample FrelakmetCRP12CR_FD_187146 | JGI IMG/M metagenome (GOLD analysis project Ga0209048, IMG submission 187146) | Freshwater lake sediment microbial communities from the University of Notre Dame, USA, for methane emissions studies - CRP12 CR (SPAdes)... | ecosystem: Environmental > Aquatic >... | reverse complement strand
GGCGAGAGCCAGTGTTGTGCGATTCACGCTTCAGCTAGGCTGCGTCGTGCGGTGGACCTTCGACGACGCGTACTCGTGATTGACGACCAGGCGGGATTTCGCGACTTCCTCCAGCGAATCCTCGAAGTGGATGGCTACCGAGTCGATGTGGCCGACGACGGAGATGCTGGCCTGGACGCGCTCGGGCTCCTGAAGCAGCCCTGCGTCGTGCTGGTGGACCTGCTCATGCCGCGGGTGAATGGCATTGCGTTCATCTCGCGGCTCCGGGACCGCTTCGGCTCCGCGCGTTTTCCCGTCATCGTCGTCTCTGCGCTGTTTGGCGCCGAGGACGTGCAGCCGCCGGACTTCCCCGGCGTGCGTGGCGTCATCGGCAAGCCGTTTGAGCCACGCGTCGTCCGCGCCGCCGTCCGGCACGCTTGGGACGCGCTGGAGCAGCGGCTGCCCCAGACGGGCACCTGACGACGCAGCGCGGCAAGGAGCCTCTGGGGGCCGTCACGCATTTCTGCTAGAGCCCCCGGCCCACCATGGGTTTCGACGACAGCGCACGCCAACGCCGTGCACGCATCCGGCAGGGTGGGGCACCGAAGTACCACGCGAAGAATGCGGAAGTGGGAAAGCTCTTCGCGCGGGAACGCCTCGCCCGCCTGCTCGACCCGGGTTCCTTCATCGAGGACGGCACCCTCGCCAACGGTCTAGACCCAGAACTGCCCGCGGACGGCGTCATCACCGGACTCGGCACCATCGCGGGCCGCCCGGTTGCGGTGATGGCCAATGACTCGACCGTGAAGGCCGGAAGTTGGGGGGCCAGGACAGTTGAGAAAATCCTCCGCATCCAGGAGACAGTGGCGCGGGTGCGCTGCCCGCTGCTCTATCTCGTGGACTCGGCCGGGGCGCGCATCACGGACCAGGTGGAAATGTTCCCTGGCCGGCGCGGCGCCGGGCGCATTTTCCGCAACGAGGTCCTCCTCTCCGGGGAAGTGCCGCAGGTGTGTCTGCTGTTCGGGCCCTCCGCGGCGGGGGGGGCCTACATCCCCGCATTTTGCGACCTCGTCGTGATGGTCGATGGCAACGCCTCGATGTACCTCGGCAGCCCCCGAATGGCCGAGATGGTCATCGGCGAGAAGGTGACCCTCGAGGAAATGGGCGGCGCGAGAATGCATTGCTCCGTCTCGGGCTGCGGAGACGTGCTGGTGAAGACAGAGGACGAGGCCATTGCGGCCGCCAAGACGTACCTCTCGTACCTGCCGGACAACTTCGCCGCCGCTCCACCGCTGGCGCCAGGCGCGGAGCCGGATCGCAGCGGCCGTTCCTTCGAGGACATCATCCCGGCTGACCAGAACAAGCCCTACGACATGTTCCTCCTCCTCCGGGAGGTGGTCGACGCCGGTTCCTTCTTCGAGGTGAAGAAGCTCTTCGCGCAGGAACTCATCACCGGGTTCGCACGCATCGCGGGTCGACCGGTGGGCATTGTCGCCAATCAGCCCAAGTACAAGGGTGGCGTGCTCTTCGTCGACTCCGCCGATAAGGCCGCACGTTTCATCTGGCTCTGCGACGCCTTCAACGTGCCCTTGGTCTTCCTCGCGGATGTTCCGGGATTCATGATTGGGACCAAGGTGGAACGAGCAGGCATCATCCGGGCCGGCGCCAAGATGATTTCTGCGGTCTCCGAGGCCACCGTGCCGCGCATCTCGGTCATCGTCCGCAAGGCCTATGGGGCCGGTCTCTATGCGATGTCCGGTCCGGGCTTTGCTCCGGACTGCACGCTGGCCCTTCCCCAGGCGATGATTGCCGTGATGGGCCCCGAGGCAGCGGTGAACGCCGTGTACTTCAACAAGATTCTCGCGAAGCCCGAGGCCGAACGGGCAGCGTTCGTTGAGGAACTGCGGGCCGAGTACCGGGCGGACGTCGACCTCTCGAAGCTAGCCTCGGAACTCGTGGTGGACGAGGTCGTCCCTGGCGAGGAGCTCCGGGAGCAGCTCGCACATCGGCTGGAGCTCTATTCGCGAAGCTTCCGCCCGACAGGAGCGCGCAAACACGGGGTTTGGCCGGTCTGAGGGTAGACCGCGGCACACGTCTTTTCGCCAGGGCTGGCGGTCGTTATAAACACCTGGAAGAGCATGAGCATGACCGTCGCACTCCCCGAGAGTCACCGAGCGCTTCAGGCCTCCCTCCGGGTCTTCTGCGAAGAGCGAGTCAAGGGTCAGGCGCGAGCGTGGGACCATGCCCAGCGCCTGCCGATGGAAACGGTCCAGGCGCTGGGGGAGCTGGGCGTGCTCGGCATGCAGATTCCGGAGGAATACGGAGGCGCCGGACTCGACACTCTCGCGGTGGCCGTCGCGGTGGAGGAGCTTGCCAGATACGACGGGTCCCTCGCCCTGACGGTCGCCAGCCACAACGGCCTGGGAACCAGTCACCTGCGTGTCTTTGGCAATCTCGAACAGAAACGACGCTATTTACCGCGCTTGGCTACCGGCGAATTCCTCGGCGCGTGGGCCCTGACCGAACCGGGCAGCGGCTCGGATGCTGCGGCGATGAAGACCACGGCTGTCAAGCATGGAGACAGCTGGGTTCTCAACGGCAGCAAGATGTTCATCACCCAGGGGACCGTGGCCCAGGTCTTCGTCGTACTCGCAGTCACTTCAGCGGAGAAACGGCAGAAGGGCATCAGCGCATTTCTGATTGAGAAGGGGACCCCGGGCTTCAGCCAGCGAGCCATCCACGGGAAGCTGGGAATGCGCTCCTCGGACACGGCCGAGCTGATTCTCGAGAACGTCGCGGTTCCGGAGAGTCACCTCATCGGTGAGCTGGGGATGGGCTTCGTCAACACCCTGCAAATCCTGGACAAGGGACGTATCACCATCGCCGCGCTAGCGGTCGGCCTTCATCGTGGTGCGCTCGAGGAGTCCGTGCGCTATGCGAAGGATCGGCAGGCCTTCGGCGAGCCCATTGCCAACTTCCAGGCAATCCGCTGGATGCTGGCTGACATGCAGACCGAGCTCGAGGCCGCGCGGCTGTTGGTACATCGCGCTTCAGTCCGAGCGGACAGTGGGCGCCCGTATACCCGCGAAGCCTCTATCGCAAAGCTCTTCGCGAGCGAGGCCGCCAACCGCGCCTGCAACCGCGCCGTGCAGATTCACGGTGGCTACGGCTACACGCGCGAGTTTCCGGTGGAGCGTTACCTGCGCGACGCGAAGCTCTGCGAAATCGGTGAGGGGACGAGCGAGATTCAACGCACCATCATCGCCCGTGAGCTGCTGAAGGCGTGATGGCAGACGCGGACCGACTAACGGAGCTGGGGCTCGGCGTCACCGATACAGAGGCCGGTCTGGAAGCCGTTCTGCAGCTCGGCACGCCGCTGCTGAATCCCCTGGTGCGACGACCGATTGCCAGCGGGGTGTTCGCCCTGGCCGAGGAACGACTCATCCCGCTGGAGCCCGCCGAACTGGTGGGGTTGCCCCCGCTGTCACTGGAGGGTGTCCGAAGCCGCTCGGAACTCGAACAACAGCTGGCTGGTGCCTTCCACACGCACCTGGTGACGTTGCAACGACGCAGCGCGGAACTGCGTGCCCTGGGATGTGCTCCACAGGTCGATCCGGAAACACTGGAGCTGGCCACTCGGGTCGATGACCCGCCATTTCACTTTCTGCTGGCCGGAGACAAGCGCGGGCAGCTGCGGGTGGCCGAGGTGAGCCAAGAGGGACGGGCGCCCATCGCCGAGGTCGGCGCGCCGTTCGACCTCTCCGACTTTCCAAACCGGGCCGTCCTCTTCGCCCATCTGCGGGCCCTCGTCGGTGCGCCGTCCCCAGATGCCCCCGCCGAGAAGCCGACCGCACAGGTCATGCGCCCGGTGGACTACCGGGAGTTGCTCGAACGCTTCGGAGAGGCGGCGTGGATTCCGGCCGCCGCAGCCGTCGACGTAGTGGTAACGCTGCGCGCGCGCGGAACGTCCTACCGCTTTGCCGCGACGCGCGTTCGCGAACGTACTTTTCGAGCGCTCCTGGCAGGGCCCGGGGGCAAGGTATGGGCAGACCAGTTCGAACTCGATGCCTTCCCCGGGGTGGCTACAGTCGTGGCCGCGGCTCTCGGCATTTCAGCGTCCGAAGTTGAATTGGTCGCTCCCTGGGAGGAAGGGTGAGGACGCTCGCAGCCCGCGTTCTTGCCGGGGAGGTGCGGGCCGCCTCCCGGCTCATGCGTCACGTCGAAGACGGGGACCCAGGTGCAGTGGCGGAACTCCAGACGCTCTTCCCGCATACCGGCCGGGCGTACGTGATTGGGGTGACCGGGAGCCCGGGGGCCGGGAAGTCGACGTTAACCGACCGCCTGCTGGCCGGCCTTCGCCGGCAGGGTCGGACGCTGGGAGTCCTTTGCGTCGACCCGACCAGTCCGTTCACCGGAGGCGCCATTCTCGGCGACCGCATTCGGATGCAGGACCATGCCACCGACGACGGAGTGTTCATTCGCTCTCTCGCAACCCGCGGGGCGCTCGGAGGACTCTCGCGGGCCACCGGCGACTGCATCCGCATCCTCGACGCCATGGGTCGCGATGTCGTAGTGGTGGAGACAGTGGGGGTCGGCCAGGACGAGATTGACGTCGCCCAAATGGCGCACACCACGCTGGTGGTGACCGTTCCTGGGATGGGGGATGACATTCAGGCTATCAAGGCTGGCATCCTCGAGGTGGCGGATGTCTTCGTGGTGAACAAGGCAGATCTCGACGGCGCAGACCGAACGGTCCGCGAGCTGCGGCAGATGTTGGAGTTGCGGCACGCCGTGCGTGGTCAGGTTGGAGATCACGACGCACGGCACCGTCGAGTGCGGCCGTCGAGTGACCCCGGCGGCCCAAGCCGGCAGGAACCAGCGGGGCCTCGGGAGTGGGAACCCCCCATCCTGAAGACCGTGGCGTCTCGAGACCAGGGAGTGCAGGAAGTGCTCGAAGCCGTCGACAAGCACCGCCGCTTCCTCGACGAGACCGGTCAGCGTTTGGTGCGTGAACGGGCGCGAGCGAAGATGCAATTCGTTGCCCTGCTCCGCGAGAGGTTGCTCCGGGAAGCGCTGGGGCGGCTGGAGCGGGAACGCGGGCGGCTGGAGGAAGTCGCCGCTGCCATCGTTGACCACGAGGCGGACCCCTACGCGCTGGCCGAGGAGCTTGCTCGGCAACTCGCCGAGGAGTGACACGGCATGGAAGCCCCCCTCCGCGACCGAGTGGTCATCCTCCAGGAGCGTTTGGGCGTGGGAGAGCTGGAGGCCAGCCTCGGGCTCGCCGCCTTGACGCACAAGAGCTATTGCAACGAGCACCGTGACGAGCACGTCATGGACAACGAACGCCTGGAGTTTCTCGGGGACGCGGTGGTGGACCTGGTGGTCAGCCATCGCTTGATGGAACGGTTCCCTGGCGCCGACGAGGGCGAGCTCTCGAAGCTCCGGGCGCTCATCGTCAACGAAGAGGCGTTGGCACGGATTGCGAGGGAGCTCCGCGTCGGAGAACTCCTTCGAATGGGCCGCGGCGAGGAACTGACCGGGGGTCGCGAGAAGAGCTCGGTTCTCGCAGATTCACTGGAGGCGGTCATTGCTGCGGTCTACCTCACGCAGGGCCTCCCCGGGGCGATGGTGCTGGTCGACCGCCACTTCGCGGATGCGCTGAACGGCGTCGCCGAGGGCCGCAGCGGCGACGACTACAAGACCCGCCTTCAGGAGCTGATGCAGAGCCAGGGCCGGTTACCCCCGCGGTACCGCGTGGTCGCCGAGGATGGCCCGGACCACGCCAAGACCTTCGAGGTGGAGGTGAGCGTGGGCGGGGAAGTCTTTGGTCGGGCCAGCGGCCGCAACAAGAAGGAGGCCGAGCAGGCAGCCGCCCGGAAAACCCTCGAGATGGGGACTTCCACAAAGGGGTAGGGGCCCGCCCGGCGGGGGCCCCGAGGCGGAAACCCCGAGCTTTCTGGACCGTCCTGAGGCAAAAGGCGTCTTCATGAACCGACTCGTTCTCTACAGCCTTACCCTAGCAGTCGCGCTACCAGCCCTGGCGTCGGATGCGCCGGTGAAGGACCCGTGGATGCAGAAGGCCCTCGCCGGACAGGACCTGTGGGTCACGATGAAGACCACCGAAGGCAACATCGTGATTCACCTATTTTCGAAGGAGGCCCCGAAGACGGTGGCCAACTTCGTCGGGCTTGCCGCAGGCGAGAAGGCCTGGCGTGACCCGAGGAATGGTCAGATGAGCTCCGCACACGCGTACGACGAGACCATCTTTCACCGCGTCATCTCCGGTTTCATGATTCAAGGTGGCGACCCGACCGGTACCGGCCGAGGCGAGCCCGGTTACACCTTTGCCGACGAGACGTCGAACGGGAAGAAGTTCGACAAGGTCGGCCTCCTGGCCATGGCCAACCGCGGTCCGGCCACCAACGGAATGCAGTGGTTCATCACCGTCTCGACGCCCGATTACCTCAGCGGCAAGCACACCATCTTCGGTGAGGTCGTGAGCGGTTACGACGTGGTCGATAAAATCTCGAAGGTACCGACGGGGGCCGATGGTCGAGATAGGCCGAACACGGCCGTGGTGCTGAAGTCTCTGCAAATCTCGGACAAGCCACCGAAGGCCGGCAAGTAACCTCTCATCCAGACAGGGACACCACCATGGGTATGACTGAGGCAGTACGGGCGGGAAAGGACCTTTACGCCCATTTCGACACCAGCGAAGGCAAGGTCGTGGTGAAGCTATTCCCTAAGGATGCTCCCAAGACCGTGGAGAACTTCGTCGGTCTGGCCACGGGCGAGAAGGCCTGGATCCACCCGGGAACCCGCGACAACAAGACCGGCACGCCGCTCTACGACGGCACCATCTTCCATCGATGCATCGCTGACTTCATGGTGCAGGGCGGGGACCCACTCGGGCGGGGCACTGGAGGGCCGGGGTACCAGTTCGAGGACGAATTCCAGAGCCGCCGGCGTTTCGATCGTCCTGGCCTGCTGGCGATGGCGAACGCCGGGCCCAACACGAACGGCAGCCAGTTCTTCATCACCGTCGTTCCCACACCCTGGCTCGACAACAAGCACACCATTTTCGGCGAAGTGGTCACCGGGATGGATGTCGTGAAGCGGGTGGCCAACGAGATTCCCAAAGGGCCTGGGGACCGCCCGCGCACCGACGTGAAGGTCCGGTCGGTCAAAATCTCCGAAACACCCTGACGTCGCTCGTCGCCCCCTCCGGGTAGCCGATTCGGCTGCCCCAGACCACCTCGGCCGTCCATGCCCTCCTTCCATTCCGGCGTCGTCGCCCTCGTTGGTCGTCCCAACGTCGGCAAGAGCACCCTTCTCAACCGTCTGGTGGGGGAGAAGGTGGCCATCGTCTCGCCCAAGCCGCAGACCACACGCACGCGCATCCTGGGTGTGGTCAACCGACCGGCCGGGCAGATTGCCTTGGTGGACACGCCCGGGCTGCATGAACCCAAAGGCACGCTCGGGCAGGCGCTGCAGGCAGTCACGCTGGGAGCCCTCGAGGACGTGGATGCCGTTGTGTTGCTGGTCGAGCCAACGCTCGGCCGAGACGGCCAGTCGCCGGAGATGACGCCGGGGAATCGCGCCATCCTCCAGCGGCTCGCCGCGCTCCGGAAGCTGAAGTTCCTCGCATTCAACAAGGTGGACGCGGTCGCCAAGGCCCCGCTTCTGCCCCTGGCGGGGCTCTACCGAGAGGCACTCGCCTTCGACGAAACTTTCTTCATCTCGGCTCGGACCGGCGAGGGCGTGGAAGAGTTCCTTGAGGCCATTCTCCGGCGCCTGCCCGAGTCTGAGGCGCTCTTCCCGGTCGACACCTTCACCGACCAGTCCGAGCGAGTCCTGGCAGCCGAGCTCATCCGCGAGCAGGTCCTGCACCACTGCCGCGAAGAAGTGCCTCACGCCAGCGCCGTCCTGGTCGAGGTCTTCGACGAAGGCGACCGGGTGCCGCGCCCGGGTGCTCAGGGGCCACTGCAAGGGCTGGTGCGCATCGCGGCCACCATCTATGTCGAGCGTGAAAGCCAGAAGGCCATCGTCATCGGAAAGCGTGGTGCGATGCTGAAGGCCATCGGCACGGATGCGCGGGCCGCGCTGGAGCGGATGCTAGGGGCGCACGTCTACCTCTCGCTGCGTGTCAAGGTGGAGCCGCGCTGGCGCGACTCCGAAAGAGGGTTGCGCCGGGTGGGGCTGCGATGAAGCCTCTCCTGGCGCTGGTGGGAAGGCCCAACGTCGGCAAGAGCACGCTTTTCAACCGACTGGTTGGGCGTCGACTGGCGCTGGTGGAGGACCTGCCAGGCGTCACCAGGGACCGTCACTATGCCGACCTCTCCTGGGCAGGGCGCGAGTTGACTCTGGTCGACACGGGCGGCTTCGTCCCGGGTGGCTCAGACGACGTCCTTGAAGGCGTCCGCGCCCAGGCGGAGATTGCAGTGAAGACCTGCGATGTGGTGCTGCTCCTCGTCGACGGTCGCACTGGGCCCGTGGCCGCCGACTCGGAACTCGCTGCGCTGCTGCGCAAGAGTGGAAAGCCTGTCCTGGTCGTTGTGAACAAACTGGACCATCCACCGGCAGCGGACGCGGGAGCCGCAGAGTTCTATCAGCTCGGCTTCCCCGAGGTCTTTCCAGTCTCGGCAGAGCACGCCCTCGGAATCGACGCGCTGCTCGATGCAGTGGCTGCCCATCTGCCGCCGGAGGTCGACGTTGGCCCCTCGACCTCCGAAGAAGTCGAAGGCGCGATTCGGGTCGCCATCATCGGGCGCCCCAATGTTGGGAAGAGCACTCTGGTCAACGCCCTCCTCGGCGAGGAGCGCCAAGTCGCTGGCCCTGTGCCGGGAACGACCCGAGACCCGATTGACTCCGAACTCGTCCATTCCGGCCGGCGCATCATCCTGACGGACACGGCCGGCATCCGCAAGAAGCGCGCGTCGGCAGAGCGTGTCGAGCGGGTGAGTATTCTCGGGGCACTCCGCAGCGTCGACCGGAGCGATGTTGCCGTGCTGGTCTTGGATGCCACGGAACCCGGGGTCGAGCAGGACGCCAGGCTCGCCGGCATGGTGGAGGAGAAGGGTCGGGCCCTCGTGGTCCTGGTGAACAAGTGGGACCTCATAGGCAAGGATGGGCGCAAGCAGGAGGAATTCCGCGAAGCGCTAAAGTGGCAGCTGCGCTTCGTTGCCTACGCCCCAATCTTATTTGGTTCAGCGCTCCAGGGACGGCAGGTCAGCAAGGTGCTCGACGTTGCGGTGCAACTCTTCGACCAGTTCCGCTTCCGCGCCCCGACCCCAATGCTCAACCGTCTTTTGCAGAAAGTCGTCGATGCACACCCGGCACCTTCGGACCGGGGCCGACCCTTGCGATTCTATTACATCACCCAGGTCGCAAACTCGCCGCCGACGTTTGCACTCACTTGCAATCGCCCGCGTTCAGTCACGCAGGCGTACCGTCGGTACCTGACGAATCAGCTACGAGAGGCATTGGCGCTTCGGGTCCCACTCCATCTGGTCTTCCGAGAACGGCCGGGGCACAGCAGCCCGAGCCCCCGGAAGAGACAGCGCACCTAGGCGGCGCTTCAGAGACCAGGAGCGACCAAGCATCCCCAGCCGGTCGCCAGAGATGGCCAGTCTCGGGCGTTCCCCCCCATTCGTCCGAGCTGGCATCGCATCCGTTGACACTCTCTGGGAGCGGTCACTACAGTCCCGCGCCCCTTTGGCCAGGAGAACACCGGTTGTCCACCCACCGACTCACCCAGAAAGAGCTGCGCGCCCCGGACGCTTTCCAGCGTGTTGGGGCAGTGGCTCGCCGCTGGCTCGAGCAGCGCCGGATGTTGGTCCTGGTCGCAGCGGTTCTCGTCGTCCTGGCAGCGCTGGTGGCAGGGGTCGTCTCCTCGCTGACCAACCGACGGGACCAGCAGGCCGCTCGCGGACTCGGGCATGCCCTGAAGACGTTGGACCGTCCGGTGGGCGAAGCCATCCCGGGGGATGACCAGAAGCCTTACGCGACCCAAACCGAGAAGGACCAGACGCTGGTGGCAGCCCTCACGCCATTCCGGGCCGAATTCGGGGGAACACCGCCCTCGGCGATGGCGGCGCTCCCACTGGGCGACGCAGAGATTCGCCTTGGGCAGGCCGATGGTGCTCTGCCTCACTTCGCGGACTTCCTCGCCCGTACGCCAACCAGCCAAATTCTCCGAGTGGCCGCCATGGAGGGCGAGGGCTACGGCTGGGAAGCAAAAGGGCAGTTGGATCGCGCGCTGGACGCCTTTGACAGAATGAGTCGCGAGGACGCCGGTGGGTTCCTTGCTGGGATGGGGCTGTACCACCGCGCCCGCATCCTCCTGCTTCAGGGCAAGAAGGCGGAGGCTGCGCAGGCCTTCCAAGACGTCGTCACCGTTAAGCCGGGAACTCCGGCGGCGACGCTCGCCCAGGACCGATTGGCGCTGCTGGCGACCGAGGGCATTCGGCCTCAAACGGTGGTTCCGGTCAGGCCAGACGCCGGATGAGGCCCGCGCGAGCGCTGCTGCTTCTCGTCGCGGTTGCGGCCGCAGGCTGCGCCAGCGCAAGGCGTGGGTACGCCATCGATCCGTACCAGCGCGTTGATACGGACGTCCTCGCCATCTTCACCATCAGTTGGTGGCAGAGGCTGGTTGACGCCCCGACGCTCGAGTACGGGCCGCGGGAGCCGGCGCGCCCCGGGGCAGACACCATCAACTCGCGAGTGGTGACTGGAACGCGCGACGGTATCCTGAGGAGTGTCGATAGCAAGGGTCGCGTCGTCTGGCGGTTTGTCGCAGGTCAGCCCTTCACGGCTGGGCCAGAGGTCGTGGACGGCTTCGTCTTCGCTCCTGGCGGCGACGGCTTTCTCTACTGTTTCCGGGCAGATACCGGTGAGCTCTTCTGGAAGTACGAGGCTGGAGAAGACTTGGTGACGGTTCCGGTCGTTGTCGACGGGCGGGTCCTGGTCGCCTCCCAGAACGACACGGTGTTCGCCATCGAAGCAGCCACCGGCAAGTGGCTCTGGCAGCACCGCCGCGACACACCGGCTGGCTTCACCATCCGCGGAGCAAGTCGACCCGTCGCCCGCGAGGGCATCGTCTATGTCGGGTTCTCGGACGGCCACTTTTCCGCACTGCGCCTCGAGAGTGGAGCGGTGGTGTGGGATCGGGCCCTCTCCGCCGGTGGGCAGTTCATCGACGTCGACTCGCCGGCGGTGTTTGACCCCAGGGGCAACGTCATCGTCGCCAGCTACAAGGACGGCCTGTTTTCCCTCGACCCTGCCAGCGGCGAAACACTTTGGCAGACGGCCATCACTGGCATGGTCGGGCTGGTGGCACGGGGGGACGTCGTGTACGCGAGCGGCGATGCGCGCGTCATCGCAGTCAAGGCATCAACGGGGAAAGTTCTCTGGACGACCTCACTCGGTCAGCGCGCCGGCCTACAACCGGCGTTGGCGGCTGGGTGGTTGCTCGTACCAACCGGGAGGTCCTTGCTCTTCATCGACCCGACCCTGGGTGGCGTCCGCCACTCGTTCGACCCTGGGAAGGGCATCACCGCAACGCCAGACGTCCACGGAATCGATGTGTTCCTCCTGTCGAATCTGGGCTTCGTCTACGCGCTCGAAATGAACGTCGCGAGGAGCTCGGGGTGACGCTCCCCGCCCGCCAAGTGCGGGTGGTGGCGGCGCTCATCACCAGCGACGCCGGCCGGCGGGTACTTGTGCAGCAGCGGCCAGCCGGTCAGCACTTAGCCTTCTTGTGGGAGTTCCCCGGAGGCAAGGTCGAGGCTGGAGAATCGGACGAGGGCGCCCTCAGGCGCGAGGCTTTGGAGGAGCTCGGGGTCGAGGTGGAAGTCGGACGCGAGCGCTTTCATACGCACTACCGGTACCCTGACTTCGTGGTGGACCTACACGTGTACGAGGCTCGGATTGTTTCCGGTACGGCACTCCCGCTGGGAGGCCAGGTGCTGAAGAGTGCCACGCTCGAGGAGCTCCAGACATTGCCATTCTGCGAGGCGGACCGGCCGCTGGTGGAGGCTCTGGCCCGGAGAACGTCGGAGGGACCGGGCAGACTGATGGAGTGATTGAGCGCTCCTTTCAGCTGGTGCCCGGCATCGGCCCCTGGCGCGAGCGGGACCTCTGGTCGCGCGGCCTGCTCAACTGGGAGGCGTTTCGTGAATCCCCGCAGCTGAGTGACCTGCCTCCGCGTTTGGCCGAATCCCTTGGGGCGCGGATTGCCGAGGCGGAAGCAGCGCTGAGCTACCGAGACTTGCCCCGCCTAGCGTCGCTGTTTCCGCCGCGCGAGCACTGGCGCCTCTATCCGCTCTTCCTGGACGAAGCCGTCTTCCTTGACATCGAGACGGACGGCGCCGTGAACGGGCAGCCCACCGTGGTCAGCCTGTTCGACCGGCGGGGACTTCATGTCTTCGTCCAGGGACGGAATCTCGAACACCTCCCGGGGATTCTCGCCCAGTCTCGGCTCTGGGTTACCTTCAACGGTCGCTGCTTTGATGTGCCCGTCTTGCGGCGACACTTCCCGGACCTTCCGGAGCCCACGGTGCACCTCGACCTGCGCTTTCTGTGCCGACGCGTTGGCCTTCGAGGTGGTCTCAAGGCGGTCGAGCAGCTGATTGGCATCCCACGCCCGTCACACCTCCGCGGCGTCGACGGCTGGGAGGCGGTTTTGCTATGGAGGACTTGGGTCGCGACGGACGAACTCGCCGCGCTGCGGTGTCTCGTCGAATACAACCTCTACGACGCGTTTCAGCTCCGCGCGCTGGCGGATTCCGCGTACAACCGCGCGGTGGAACAGCTCGCGTTTGACGAGGAGCGCATTCCGGTCTGGGAACGGGGCGATGTCCTGTACGACGTCAGTCGGCTGGTCCTTGCGCTGGAACCGGCAGGCGGCGGGGCGCTGGCCGTGGGGACCTGAACCATCAGCTTCCGCGGCGGTGGCGTTTGGGGGGACCCCGTTTGACGGGAGGGTCCTTCTCCCGCTCTCCGTCGGTGTGGAACTCGAACCGCTGCTCGTTCAGTGCTGAACCGGTCCCGTCATCGAGTGTCGTTCCGGTCTGAGAGTCGAGCGCCACCGTGTAGCGGTGACCTGCGCGGAGTGGGGCGAGCAGTTTGACGTGGTAGCGCAGTCCGCCGGGCACTGCTTCGGGAGTGTCGTCCGAGGCAAGCGCCCGGTCAATCTCGTCGAGAATCCTGAGTCGGTAGTTGTGAAGCGGAAGATTTGCTGTGACGTCCAACTGCTGGGTCGCCGGAAGAAGCGGCACGGCCGACGGGCTGAGCGGTACCCGAAGGAGCCCCCCGTCAGTCTGCTGGACTTCAATCGCAAGCCTCAGGGTGACGGCGGGTGGGCCTGCGTCAGCGGAAGTCGGCAACGCAGCGCCCGCGTCCATCGCGGAGGGGCGGGGGTGGCAACCCGAGCCCGTTGCCACAGCAAGCCAAGGGGTCAGCCACAGGCACAGCCAACGTTTCTTCATGGAAGGATGGACGCTCGGGGATTACGCAGGCAAGGGTGAAACCACTGAAATACGTGAACACGGACGGCACGGGTCCACAACCCACGGGAGAGTTCATTCGCTGGGCTGTCCTGGACAAACTCGCTGGCCGTCGCCGCAAGGCGCCCAACCGCGCGGCGGTGCCCAGCCTAGCACCCGACTTGGCCCTCCTCTCGCGCCCGCCTGGACTGGGCGAGGGTGTGCGGCTGACATGGCTTGGGCATGCGAGCTGGCTTGTTCAGGTGGCCGACACCTCGATGCTGATCGACCCCGTGCTGGGCGAACGAATCTCCGGGGTGGTTCGCCGCAACGTGGCTCCGGGCCTCCGGGTTGACCAACTGCCCCCCATCGACGCTTGCCTCGTCACCCACAACCACTACGACCACCTCGACCTGCCGACGCTTCAGCAGGTGGGTGCTCCCGTCTGGGTAGGGCAGGGGACGGGCCCCTTGCTGAGCAAGGCCGGCCTGGACGCCCACGAGATGGAATGGTGGGACGTCGCGCAGGTAGGTTCTGCGACCGTGCACTTCGTCCCAAGCCAACACTGGAGCCGCCGGGGCCTTTTCGACATGAACGAGATGCTCTGGGGCGGCTTCGTGGTGGAAGGCGACGGGACGCGCGTTCACCACGCCGGCGACACGGCGTACTTCGATGGCTTCGTTGAAATCGGCCGCCGCTTTCCGGGGCTCGACGGGACAATGCTCCCCATTGGAGCGTACGACCCGCCGTGGTTCATGGAGACCCAACACATGAACCCGGAGCAGGCGACACGAGCCTTCTTGGACCTTGGCGCCGAGCACCTGTTGGCCATGCACTGGGGAACCTTCAAGCTGACCGACGAGCCGCTCGAGGAGCCGCCAACGCGACTGAAGGCAGAATGGGAGCGGCTGGCCCTGCCACCGGGCAGGCTGCACATCCTTCCCGTGGGTGGTACCTGGAAGGCGACAAGCAACGTGACGCAGGCCATCAGCCCCAGCGAACGCTGAAGCTGGCACCCAGGCGCGCCCCGTGACGGTGCGATTCGCTGCTCCGTCGATGACGGCCTAAGCTGCCTTCCTTCGGGGCTTCCACGACAAATGATGCCAGGTCTCGCTGGGTACTGGGGCACTCCCACCTCCACGGTTGATTGGTGTGAGGTGAACTACGCCATCACGCCGTTCGTGTGCGAGTTCTTCAACACGCTCTCGAGCCTCGCGATGATTGCCGCCGGCGTCTTGGGCGCGGTTGTGCATCGACATGTTTTCGATCGCTGGACGCTCGCTGCCTTCGGGCTGCTCGGATTGGTGGGGGTCGGAAGCGTTGCCTTTCACGGCACCCTCCGCTTCGAGCTGCAGATGCTCGACGAGTTGCCGATGCTCTACCTCGTCACCCTCGTCACGTACTTGCTCCTCGAGCCGCGATTTGGGCTCTGGTTGCCGGCAGCCCTGTTCACTTATGCAGTGCTAGCGACCGCTTCAGAAGCCTTCACCCGCGGGCATGTCCAGTTCTTGTTGTTTCAACTGACCTTCGGCGCGCTGGAGATGTTCTGCATGTTCCGCGTGTACGTGCTCAGTCGCGTTGCCGAGAACAAACCAGTTCGCCCGCTTTTCAACCTGGGCGCTGGCCTGTACTTCGCCGCCATCGCGCTCTGGTTCGTCGACCTGCGCTTCTGCGATGTCGTAAGTGTGCGACTCCCGGCTCTCGGGTTGCCTAACCCACAACTCCATGCGTGGTGGCACGTCCTGGTGTCGTGTGGCTTCTACTTGCTCTTGCTTGTCGTCGGGTACGACCGTCTGCGCCGTCGTCATGCGCGGCCAGTCATTCAGGCGCCGGGCAATCGGATCCCTTCGGTAGCGCGCCTCGCGTGAAGGTCCGCCTGCGCTGCCGTCAGCGAGTTACTTGGATGTTTGTCTTCTTCTCGGCGCGCGAGAAAAGTGCATGAGCGCCGAGTTCCTGGCCAGCAAGTCCTTCGCGGACGACCCGTTCGTAGAAGTCGCGGAGTGTCTCGGTACCGTATGACGGGGTCGCATCCGCACTGTAGTGTCCTGTGACCTGGTCAAGGACCAGCATGGACTCGGTCGCGTAGTAGCGACCGATTCGAGCAAGCTCGGCCTTGTCTCGAAGCCTGGGCAGTAGATGACCGAGGGTACCCAGGATGAGGATGACCGCGTCTAGAAGACGTACCGGGACATGACGGTAGCGAGGCTTCCGCCGGCAAGCGTCGAAGAGCATCGCGGCCTGCTGCCTGGGCGTGATAGCTGGGCCGGGTCCTCCGACAGGAAGAATCGCATTTCGCTTCTCCGGCCTCTCCAAACAGTCTCCGATGAAGCGAGCGAGGTCAGACTCGCTAATCGGCTTACACGCCGTGAGGTCGCTTTGGCCGAACACCAGGAAGGCTTTGCCGCGCTTGACCGTCGCTATTTGCCCAGACAGCGACTTGAAGAACGCGGTCGGACGAACGATGGAGTACGTCACCCCCGAAGAGATTAGGGCCTGCTCGAACGCCAGCTTCGCCTGCTGAAACGCGAGGAGCGGCCTCTGAACGCAAATCGCCGAGAGTAGAACGAAGTGCTTTGCGCCCGCGGCTCTACAGGCGTCTAGTACGTTCATGTTCGCTTGATGCTCAACGAGCCAGGCATCCTTGACGGCGCCGCTTCTTGTCGCCAGGCACGAGATGACTGCATCGAACGTCTCGCCGCGGAAGCCGTCCTGGAGGAGAGAGCGCAGGTCCGTGACGTCCCCGAAGCGAACCTCGGCTCCCGCCAGGGCTTGCCGCGTTTGCGCTTCTCCCTCTGCGCCGCGGATGCCTGCGCGCTTACGGGCCAAACAGACGACCTCGTGCCCCCGACGGACAAGTTCTCCCACCACGTGCTTTCCGATGTACCCCGTCGCACCCACCACGAAAACCCGGCGCGCGCGGGGGTAGGGCGCACTGGTGCTGTCTGAGCTGGCCATACTTGCTGAACATCGTGCCACGAGTTGAAACTCCGAGACGAGGCCATTCAAAGGCACCATTTGAGGGCTACAAGGGCCCCCCAAAGCGCCGTCTTCCCGATGCTCTGCTCGAAAGGAGCATGCGCTCAGCCTGGCGCCTCCGCTCCAGCGTTCTCACAGCGCGCAGGCGACGCGATAGCCGGCTTTGACCGCTTCGAAGACACGACCAATCTGAAAGGCATCGCCAATGGAATAGAGCTGTTGTGCTGAAGAGTGCCTCCGGCAAGCCTCGAAGATCTCAGGCTGAGGCAAGAGGCCCACAGCGAGGACCACGGCATCGGCGCGCAAGTGCTCGCGGACCAGCTCCGTGCGGATGGGCTTGGCCAACGGATTAGAGATGTTGTCCGGAAGGACAGGAGCCCAGGTCACGTAGGGGTCAGGCACCGTCTTGGAAACGTTTCGGACGACCAACACTTCGCCCCGGACGATGGACTCCACGCGCGTGCAATTCCGGAGCAGCACACCCCGTCGCTCCAGAGTGTGGAGGAGGTGACCGCGATTGGCCTGGCACGCGTCTGCCATGAACTGGGGCAACGCTTCGACGACCGTCACCTGCTTTCCATGCTCGAAGGCTAGTTGGTGAGCGCACTCGCAGCCGACGGGGCCCCCGCCGATGATGACGACCTGATCGGCCGCCGATAGTTGTTCCGGATCGAGCAGCACATCGATCGCCTGGTGAACGTGCGGCAGGTTCGCGCCGTCGAATTGCGGTACGGCGGGGCGTCCGCCCGGGCACACCACCACGGCGTCGAAGGGCTCGCGATTGAGCACCTCCGGCGTGAACGTCGTGCGGAGGCGCAGTGCGAGTCGGGGTGCCGTCTTCACGAGCGTCTCAAGGTGAGAGAGGTAGTTGGCGACTTCGTACTTGATGCGTGGGCGCGATCCCGGAACGAGCATCCCGCCAATGCGATCGCGCTGCTCGAAGAGCACAACTTCGTGACCACGCCGAACGCTGGTAAGGGCACAGGTGATGCCGGCCGGCCCTGCTCCGACGACTGCCACTCGCTTCCGGACCGAAGCCGCCGGCGGCTCGTGCTCAAGAACGTCCTCGAAGCCGGTGCGCGGGTTGACTGCACACTGGAGATGACCGCCCATCGTGATTTCCCTGAGACAGGCCTCCTGATCTCCGATGCACGGTGTGATGTCCGCGACATGCCCCGTCATGGCCTTATTCGGCCACTCGGGATCGGCCAGCAACGGGCGCCCGAGCAGAACAAGATCGCACTTGCCGTCAAGCAGCGCCCGCTCTGCGACGTCCGGATAGCCAAGCTTACCGACGGCGGCGACGGGAACAGGGAGGCCACGCTTGGAGAGAATCCGATGTGCCGAGAGCCAATCCCGGACGATCTGCGCTACCTCGAGGAAGCACGCCGTGGGCATGGACGCCGGCGGGTGAGGGAGCCACCAGTTGTCGTAGCCGCCGAGGTCAACGTCGAAAGCGTCGACGCCAGCACGGATCAGGTTTCCAATGAGTTCCAACGTCATGTCGACGGAGCGCTCGTTCTGAAACTTCCTTAACCCCTTCACGGTATGCATTCGGTCGCCGTAAGTCGCATGGAGCGCGAGTGAGAGGTCGATGCGATACATGACGGGGTATTCCGGTGCCGTGCGCCGCCGGATCTCCTCGACCAGCGCGATCGGAAACCCCTGCCAGTCGCGAAACTCGCCAAGCGAGCGGCGATTGAACGCGGGATTCGCAAGCTGTTCCAGGAGATAGCCTTCGTGGCCGTGCAGGTGCACACCGTCAATGAGCAGCGCCCGCGCATCCGCGGCGGCTTGACCGGACTGGATCACAATGCGTTTCAGAGCGTGGCCGCTGAGTGGACGACTGGGGATTCCCGGGACGTAGAAGTTCGGATTCCAAGAAGCCGACACGGGCAGCTTGTGCTGCTTGAGCACCACCTCCGGTGTGCCGACTCGCCCCATCCCTGGCGAGAGTTGAATGAAGAAATGTGCTCCGAAGGCATGAATGCTCTCGGCCAGTGAGCGCCAGCCCGACCAGGTGGCACGAGCATCGATGCAGGGGAAGTAGTTGAGGTTGTCCTTTTCCGCGACGGTCGGGTCGACGCCATGGCTGGTCGGTACCAGGCCCGAGATGATGAGCCCGGCTCCTCCTCTTGCGCGCTCCGTGAGGTACGCAATCATCTTCTCCGAAGGCCGCCCGGACGGGTCGGTCATGGAGATATTGCCCAGCGGCGCCAGCGCGATCCGGTTCTTGAGGCGAATGCCGTTGATCACGAGGGGTGAGAAAAGTTGCTCGTAGGGAAAGAGGTCGCGGGTCATCCGCGGCGGCGGACCGGTCCAGTCGTCAAAGCGCGCCACCAACTCTTCGAGGCGCTTCTCGTGGTCGACGGGCATGGCTCGGAACCCTCCACGTGCATCGGCTGGGCCAGCAATGGCCACGCGGGGCTCGCGACAAACGGTGAGCGGGGCAGGGTGGGAACGGCGCACTTCTTGCGGGGACGGCGGCTGACGACGAATAGAGCCTGGATTCGCCTATCCCCCTCGTCGCTGGACTTGGCAGTCCGGCGCCTTCAGGATCTTGCTGCCTGGAGGGTTCCCAATGCGCATCCCCAGAGCAGCCCCGCTTCATCCTCCGCCACTGCGAGGCCTACGACCCGGAGCGGATCCGGACCATCGTTCGTGAGGGCCTTGATACGCTCGGCCTAAGGCCGCGCAACCGCACGCTCGTAAGCCCAACTTAGTTGCCGGCGGAATACTCTTCCCGCATGCTCATACCTGGCCCGAGTTCGAGGAGGGGGTGCTCCTGGGACTACAGGATCGCGGAGCGGAGATTTCCGAGCTCGCGCTGCGGCATTACGCTTCCTACGCGCTTGGCATACTCCCAGTCCGGATCCGACCGGATGCTTGCCAAATTCCCGAGCGTGAAGCGCTACTGCTTCGACGAGGTTCCAGCTGAAGACGCGCGGCTGGGGACCACCGATCTCGAACGCATCGGGATCTCTGGCCACGGGAGAAGAGCGAGCAGTCGCTCGTTAACGTCTGATAATGTGCGTTATGTCAACTACGCCCAGGCCGAGCCCATCTTGGGATTCTGCTTAGCGCAGCATCCCCGAGTACCCCTCTGCAGCTCTCTAGGAGACCCGGGATGAGGTGTGTCCTTTCCCTGTCAGTTGTCCTCGCCATTGGATGCGCCGGGGCCCCGCCAGCCGCCGATAAGGCGTCCAGCGTGCCCCTGGTGGGCACCTGGCGGCTCCTCAGCATTGTCGCCATCCGAAGCAATGGGGAGCGCGTCCCCTCGCGCTTCGGTCAGGCTCCTACAGGCTACATTTTCTACGACCGCACCGGGCACATGGCAGTGCAAATCATGGCCAACCCCTGGCCCCCCTTCGCCAAGCCCGACAGGCCGACGCCGCAGGAACTGGAGGCCGTCTTCAATGGGTACGTCGCGTACGCCGGGACCTACGCGTTCGACGCCGCAGCGCGCACGGTCACCCACCACGTCCAAATGTCCGTGGATCCGGACGACGTCGGAAAAGACTTTCAACGCATTGTTGACATCGATGGAGACCGAGTCACCCTCTCCGTACTTCAATACCCCCTTAACGGTGAGCAGGTCGTGCTCCGGCTCCAATGGCAGCTGGTCCGGTAGCCGCCTCGTTCGCACAGTTCCACCTGTCGGCGCGTCATGCCGCGCACCCCGTTGGGGCCATCCGAGACGTCAGAACCTTCCCGTCACCATCCCCAGCCATGCACCAGCTTCAACCTCGTTTTCGGTGAGTTCGCTGCAAGTCTTGTCCAGAGCCAAGTATTCGGCGTCGTGCGTTTCCCGGAAGTGCTGGAAAGACTCTGCCGAGGCCCACCTGTCGAGCGTCATGTAACGACGAGCGTGCGTCTTGCTGTGCAGAAGTTCAGTGCCGAGGAAGTCGGGACTGAGGGCGAAGAGCCTGGCCCATGCGCCAGCCGGGCTGTACGCCGCTTCGAAGTCCGCTTCCCTTCCCGGCTGCACGACGAACTCCCAGAGGATGACGTGCTCGGTGCGCTGTGTTTTCATCGGTCGTCGCTCGAGCCTAGGAGAGGTATGGCGAGAAGCCTAACGCGAAGGAGGCTCCAGTTGGTTAAGAACCCAGCAGCCGCTTCGAAGACTCCGTCGCCTGAGAAGGACCTCGCAAGGTTCATCGCCAAGTTCACACCGCAAATGGCGAAACTCATCCGGGCTGCGCGGAAGCGAATGCGACAGCGGGTTCCGCGGGCGCTCGAACTCGTCTATGACAACTACAACTTCTTCGTGATCGGCTACGGGCCGAGCGAGAGGGCGTCGGAGGCGATTTTCTCTCTCGCGGCTCAGGCCAAGGGCGTAAGCCTGTGCTTTCTCCAGGGTGCGGGCTTACCGGATCCCAACGGCCTGTTGAGGGGTACCGGCAACGTCGTGCGGAGCATTCGCCTGGACAATGCTGCGGCCCTGGATCACCACAAGGTCCGTCAGCTGATGAAGAGCGCACTTGAACGTGCGCGAGTGCCGATCGCTCCGCGGGGTGTACACAAGCTCGTCATCAAGTCAGTTTCGGCCAAGCAACGACCACGCCGAGCTGTGCCAGCAGGCAAGAGGAACTGACCACAGTAGGCCGACAGCCCCCTGGCAAGCCTATAAGGAGATTCTTCACCTTGCTGACATAGGTCGCCGGGGGGAGCGCCTCGAACGTCGAAGCTGAAACCTGCAATCCAGCGTCCTGAGTACCGGCGTCGCTGGTGGAGGTCGCGATGCCGCCACCGCTTTGGTCCCCTCCCCGGACGCTGCCAAGGCAGCCCTGCCCGCCGGCGAGCGAAAGCAGCGCGACCAACATCGCGCCGGATAGCTCCGGAATTTTCACCCTCATCGAGTCTGTCTCCAGTTCGCCCGCGACGCTCAGGTCAGGCGACGCATTTGCGCGCGCGCCACGGCTGCGTCCGCATTTTTTCGCGGACCGCAACCCGCATTGCAATCACGCGTGTGTGAACTCCCGCCCTGGGGTGGACTGTCCTCACCACGTGAGGTGGGGCGTCCACCCCGGCCGTCATCGTTCACGATGTCCGGTTGAGGTCACAAACGACGTCGGTGCACACGGCGGAGCGGGAGAAGCCAGCCGCTGCGGTGGGTACGCGTGCACCCGCGTCGGCGGCGGTGTTCTCGTCGAACGACGAGGCGAAGCCCCAACCGCATCGCGTCGATTGCGGCGAGTGCGCACACCTTGTTGTCGACCAAGCCGGTGGGCAGAGCGACCGCGGAACGTCACGCCCCGCGGAAGCCCCCGCAGCGTCCTCGTGAAGGCCTTCGGAGCGTCAGGCAAGCCCACACGATGGCCCTCCTTGATGCCCAGCTGCTTAGGCAGCGGAGGGCGGGAGTAGCGAGCCTTCGCGGTACTCCTCCTAGACTCTCGACGGTTGGACCCCTTCCCTGCCGTGCGTGCCTCGGCTTTCGAACGGCGGCTGACAGCCGAGGCACGCCTGCTTCACCGATAGGCCCATTCCCACGTCTTCTCGTTTGAGTCGACGACAATCTCTTTCGTCCAGGTCGAAGGTCCCCTGACCTCGACGTGATGTTTGCCTGGGGGCAGCTGGTACTCCGCCTTTCCGTCCTGCTTGCGGAGGCGTTCTCCGTCGATGAAGACATCCCCA
>Ga0209048_10001727_pt1 | contig 22077 bp, 25 predicted proteins | sample FrelakmetCRP12CR_FD_187146 | JGI IMG/M metagenome (GOLD analysis project Ga0209048, IMG submission 187146) | Freshwater lake sediment microbial communities from the University of Notre Dame, USA, for methane emissions studies - CRP12 CR (SPAdes)... | ecosystem: Environmental > Aquatic >... | reverse complement strand
GTGGAACCGGAGATGTTGAAGTATACGGAAGAGAGCATCGTCCACATGCATCGGCCCTACACGGCTGAATTCATCCTGGCCCGGCCTGACAACCCGAAACTTCCCTATGAGTCAATCGATCTCCTCTTCGTCTGCAACACCTATCATCACCTGGAAGAACGATCGAAATACTTCTCCGACACCAAGTCTGCGCTGAAACCAGGCGGCCGCATCGCCATCATCGACTTCTACCACGATGAACGCTCGGGCGAACTCGGGTTCCCGAAACAGCATCTGGTCACTCGGGAGACCGTGATTGCAGAACTGACCGAAGCCGGCTACCGGCTCGTTCGAGAACACACCTTCCTGCCGCGCCAGTTCTTCCTGGAATTCGTACCGATCGCTGCACCGTAACGGGCTCTCAGCGTTTAGAGCTCAGTCCCGGGGAGTGTGCTGCTGATGACTGCTACCTACACGCTCCTCACGCCCCATCTCCCCTGAAGGCTTGCTGTGATGCCTGGACCGTGCGAAACTATCACTGATGTCTACCCTTACCTCGTACGAACATCTCCGCTCCCGGCTGTCCCTCGCCCTCGTACTGAACGCGGCGATCATCGTCGCTGAATTCATAGGCGGATGGATCCTCAATAGCATCGGACTCATGAGCGATGCGGGCCATAACCTCGTCGACCAAGGCTCGCTTTTTCTTGCCCTCTATGCCCATCTACTCACTGCCAGGCCTGCCACAGAAGCCAGAACATTTGGGTATCACCGAGCCGGCATCATCGCGGCTTTCTTGAATTCGTTCGTCCTGTTGCTCACGGCCCTCGGCATCACAATCGTTGGACTCAAACGGCTACTGGAGCCCATACCCGTAGACGGTGCCTGGGTCATGGCGATCGCCGCCCTGAGTTTCGCAGCCAATCTGAGCATCGCACTCCTGTTGCAGCACGGAGCCAAGGATGACCTCAATATCCGCAGCGCCTTTTGGCACATGCTGGGTGATGCCTGGGTATCACTGGGCGTCGTGATCAGCGGCGGGGCCATACTCTTCACCGGATGGACCATTCTCGATCCGCTGGTCAGCTTGCTGGTCGTCGTGGCAATTGCAAAAGGGGCCTGGCCGCTGTTCAAGGAATCGCTGGAGGTCTTGCTAGAATCGACGCCACCAAATATTAGCGCCACGCACGTCGCAGCCACCATTGAAGCTATTCCCGGCGTCAAAAACGTCCATGACCTCCATATCTGGGCCGTGGAGCCTCGGTTGATTATGATGACTTGTCATATCCTGGTCGATGGAGATGATTCGGCAATGACCAATGACCTGCTGCACGCCATCCGCGCCAAAGTCAGTGCCGATTTCGGCATCAAACATATGACGATTCAGATGGGAACAGACTGTTGCCACCCGGACGAGATCCACTGCGATCTGACCACGTTGACAAAACAGCACCGCGATGATGGGCTCTTGCATGTGCACCACTGATCTATCCAGTATCCCGCAGACGCCTGCTCGTACTTTCTATCCCTCACACGTGAGCCAATGACCACGAGCCCAATCCCCTTTTATATCCTCTGCGGCTCCCTCGGCGCGGGAAAAACCACGCTCCTGATGCGGCTGCTTGAATATTGGAAGAGCCAGGGCAAACGGGCCGGCGTGTTGATGAACGAAGCCGGGGAAGTGAGCATCGACGGTCCGCGCGCCGGCACCGTCGCAGAGCAAGTAATGAACCTGGCCGGCGGCTGCGTCTGCTGCGACACGAAGGAAGACCTGTCATGGGGAATCGCCCAACTGGTGCGGGACTATGAGTCGGATGTGATCATCCTGGAATGCTCTGGCATGGCCGATCCAGTCGAAGTCATCGACGGCGTTACCGATCTCTACACCGCGCGGCTCACACACTTGGAGAAAGTCATCGCCTTACTCCATCCGATCCCAACAGACAGGGAGAGTATGGGGGGATTCGTCACTAGACAGGCGATTCGCTGCGCCGATGAGTTGATTCTCAACAAGAAAGATCTCTATGTCGCCGGCCATTGGGAGCGATTCAAAGCGACGACTGTCGACCAGAATCTCTCCGCCCGGGTCTGGGAAACCAGCCATGCCCGGGTCGATCCCTCATCGCTACTCGAACCGATTCCCCGCATGTCTCCAGCGCCAATGGTGAATGTGGAGTTCGGTGTGCCGCGATCATCCGCGACGAGCACACGGGCCTCGTATCATCCAATGGCCACGACGGTCCGGCTACCAGCTCCGTTGAACTTTGAACGATTCCTGCGGTGGATGAAGACTCTGCCCCCCGAGCTTGAACGGGCGAAAGGCTTCTTCCGATTTGCCAAGGGACCGGAACTTCAAGAATTTCAATACGCCCCGCCTGGCAACGCAACCATTACGCCGATCACGTTGCTCGACGAACCAAGCCACGCCATCGTGTTGATTGGACGAGGCTACGATCAGGAGCGCTGCCAAGCAGAACTATTACACTGCGTCGAAAAATAATAGTTGCCCGCAGGTGACATGGCCTCGGTTGAGGGTACGTCTTACTGCCGATAGCGAGTCATGCTCAACTGTCAACCACACAACGTGATGACCCAGAATATCTACCGCTATCATGGACCATGAGCCGCATGGCCCGCCAGGAGCTCAAAGGTCACCTGCTGGCGCGTGTGATAGCTTAGTGCGGCACGAAGGTATGTGACTTCGTTATCGTTCGGTTCTCTACCCTTGATCTGCCGGAATACGGCACCCACAAACGCATCATCAGTCCCACCTGCCTCTTCGTAGAAGGCCTGCGACCCAAATCTCCGTAGCTGGGCGAGCTGGTCATGATCATAGAGCCATATGAGCATTCGAAGACGTGGGGTGGCTTTGGGACCCACCGCCAATCCAAGAGTAACATGCCAAGGCAGGGCATAGACGATAACGGAAAAAAGCACGGCATGTGAGAGCATCACGGGAAGCAATCGCCTTCCGCCGAGCACAAACAGAAGACACCAAAGGGGAGCGATCACGAATGTCAGCGCCATGATCAGCGGATTCGGCAAGTGCAAGAAAGAAAATATCATTCCTGTAATTATCAGGGCCGCCCACTGAAGGCCCACAATCTGGGTCACCAGAGGAAATACCACGTATTGAAGCCCTGCTTGCTGAAATAGCACGACGCCCAGTTCTCGCAGAAACCAACCGGGGAGAGATTGTTTCGGCTTATCGAATGCTTGCCATCCCCACTCCTGCTCCAGGAAATCGCATGACCAGGCAATCCCCAAAATCATCGCTGCCGCACCGACCGTGCACAATATTGAGAGTCCCCATGCCGCCTGTGTGGACCGGCCGATCACCGTGGGTATCTCCCTCGAAATCTCCCGCACACATACGCCGACCGAAACAAGCCCTATTACGATCGCGCCGAGAACCACTGCCAACCACCATTCTGCGGGTCGCCAGACCCACACGATGAGCTCGAAAACACCCATGACTAACACCAAATCGATCAGCGCTCGAGCGCGTAAACCGATCGTGTCGATCCCTGCATAGGCGAACCAATGCACTCCTCGAGACTCGGTGAGCCTCTCGAAAACAGCATCGGCGCATCGTCTGAGCATGGATCGCTATTTGGCCTTCAACTGCAACGTCGTAACAACGGCTGGATGATCTGATGCCCCGCTGTCCCTAATGTCCGCCTGCAAGCCCGAAAGGTCGCCTCGCACAAATATAGTCCAGAGGGCCACTGGCCGACAGTTGTGGAGCCTGACTCTCAACGACATCGATCATTTTCTCTCGAAGCCACCGAATAATCTGCGAGTTGGATGCGGCATTAAAGTCGCCCATCAGAATCACGGGTTCGCCTGCGGCATCGGTTTTTTCACCAATAACCCGCCACGCAGCTTCGACCTGGACGGCCTGGGCAGAAGCATTTGCGTCACCACCATGCGTCGCATGAATGAGGAAGACGTTAATCGGGCGGCAGTCGGCGAGAAGCTTAATCCAAGCCAGACGTCGCAAGGGTTTCCCTTCCACAATGGGTAGGTCAAACAGGACGGATGCCACAACAGGGAGCGAGGAACTCGCAGCGGTCCCATAGGTGCCGATCGGCCAATAATCTTCTGCCGGGAAGTGCTGCCAATACCGGTGCCCGAGAGCAGCCGCAAGAATCCTTGTCTGGTTCTCGAATCCGCTTCGCACCCTCCCGTTGTCCACCTCCTGCAATCCGACAAAATCAGCACCGCGGAGCGTCTCTGCAATCCGCTCCAAATTGCGCCTCCCATCGCGCCCGGTCCCACCATGGATGTTGTATGTGGCGACCGTGAAGTACGGTTTCGACTCTGTCTGCTTACAGATGACGTTTCCACCGATATCCCCCCCGCTCTCCGGTGAACAGGAAACCAGCGCGAGAAGGAACAAGATAATATGACGGCATTTCAATTCAGATCGGAATCTGATGGCGGTCTCGCACCACCTACACATCAACATGGAGGCAGAGAATCTCCGCTCTTCGGAACACAGCGTAAGACTGGATGCCTTATTGCTTATGTCGATCGCTTTTTCTATAGTGTTCATAATTCAAGTATCGGTCTCTATTGCCCAGGCAGGGCGCGTTATGTCTCGGCAACCAGGTACAGTTCGGAGTCTTCGCCTGCATCCCGAGTTCTCAACCTGTCCCACGCACTCCTCATGAACTGCGGGAGGGAAGAAACGGCGCTCAATGCTGAAGACATTCAAAGCAACGGGTCGGGATTTCTCACCCCATACAAAGATTAACTACTAATCGTTGCGGAGCACGCTCGGTGGGCCTTGATTGGTCATCTCCAACCGTGAAACGGTTGCGGTGGTTGCCCACTGTCATACTCGGCACCACCTTCATCGTGTATTGGGGCAGTATTGTACTGAAAGGCCAGGGCGATTTCCCGAATCATTGGGAGATGGGAAGACGAATGCTATCCGGGGAGTTTCTTTATGACGGAGACCTCGATTTCGTCTATCCCCCTTTCTGGGCTCTAGCCCATGCGCCGCTAGCATTGATCGACGTTCACATGGCGCAAATCATGGCCTATGCCCTAGCACCGCTGGCCCTGGCAGGGCTCCTTTGGACGATGCACCAACTCACCCAGAAACTGCTTCCGCTGGATTCCGACCGCCTGTTCTGGTCCACGACCGTCTCACTGACGCTGGCCTTCCACTTTGTCACCCGGGACCATCCTGAGATCGGCATTAATACCGCCCTGGTTGCGCTCTCATGGTTCGCAATCTATCTATGGACGAAAGAACGAGATGGAGCTGCAGGCCTGACTCTCGGTCTGGCCGCGGCACTGAAGAGCACGCCGCTGCTGTTCGTCGCGTACTTTGGCCTCAAGCGCGAGTGGAAGATGGTCGCGGCATCGACATCGGCTTTCGTTTTGTTCAGCCTGTCCCCCATGATCATGCAGGGGCCGGATCAGTATGTCCGGACGATGCAAACATGATTGTAGAATGTCGCCGACGGCATTACGGATCCTGATCCCTCGCGCGGTCCTCTCGGCGAGGAAAAAGTTGAGAACCTCTCGCTACGACCCGCCCTGGCTCGATATCTTATGCATCTGCCATACGGCCATTTGGGTAGACCAGAAACCAGCGATTCCGCCAACCGACCGAACCGTCCTCCCAATCCCCACTATTTGCAATTTATTGATCTCTCTCCCTATTGGGCCGGAATAGCCGTGCGAGCAATCATGATCGGAGGGTTGCTGTTCATTATCTGCTCGTTTCGAAACAGAATTACCAATCGAGGGGATGCGTCGGTGCAGTTCGAGTGTGCGACTATTTCTCTGCTGATCTTGCTCTACTCTCCGATCACATGGAAGCAACATTGCGTGGGTGTGATACCAGCCCTCTATCTCATCTGTCGCATGCGATTTGTGGGTTATCGATTACCCCATTGGATCTTCGCTGCCCTGACTGTCTATGCACTGTTCGCGTTAGTGCTCAGCCGGGAACTTATCGGTCAAGGTGCCGTCAAACTCCTCGACAGTTACCGTGTGAAAACCGCAGCCATCCGGGTTCTCACCGGAATTGTGCTGAGCTGTCATCATCTCATTACAACCCCTTATGCGTCAGGGGCAGAGACGGGGGCGACATGAAAGTATCCGTCATTGTTCCCGTCTACAACGAACGACTTACCATCGATACGATCATCAATCGAATCAGACAAGTATCTTATACAAAGGAAATTATCGTCGTCGATGATGGCTCGACGGACGGTACACGCGACATTCTCCAGCGATTCGCGGAGGAGGGCGATGGGACGTTAACATGTCTGTTTCATTCTTCAAACTCCGGAAAGGGTGCCGCGATCCGAACGGGATTGAGTCAGGCCTCCGGAGACACAGTGATCATTCAGGATGCTGATCTGGAATATCATCACCCCGAAGACTATCAGTCGGCCCTGCGGTTAATCGAACAAGGCTATGCGGATACGGTGTATGGATCACGTTTTCTGGGGCCCCATCGCGTGTTCATGTATTGGCACTATCTGGGAAACCGCCTTCTCACCACCCTCTGTAACCTGCTGACCGGGGGAATCCTCTCTGACATGGAAACAGGTTTTTAGGTGATCCGCGCTGATGCGTTACGGAGCTTACAGATTCAATCCTATTCGTTTGATTTCGAAGTCGAGGTGACGGTCAAATTGTTTCGGTACGGCTACCGCATCTACGAGATTCCTATCACCTATACGGGGCGTACGTATGACGAAGGCAAGAAAATTTCATGGGTCGATGGCTTCTATGCCTTTTGGGCTCTGGTCAAATGGGGAATCTTAGCCCGCCAGAGGAAATAATCCTGCTGGGCTGAAACCTGGCAATCCGCACGACGATTCGCCAGCGAACCCTCTGAAGAACCCCGAGTAGATCACCGTGACACAGATAACACCATCAGGACCAAATTTGAGTGGGCGGGATTATGTCTTGCTCGGCCTTTTTAGCTTTGTTCTCTTTGGATATTCGATGGTCGGAGGCCGCCCCTTGACGATGCACGAAGCGGTGCTCCCGCAATCTGCCTGTGAGATGGTGGCTGACGGTGACTGGGTGATCCCGAAAAGTGGCGGGAGGCCTTGGCTGGAACGACCTCCCCTGCCGCGATGGATCACAGTCGGAACAGCGGCGGTCGCGGGAACGTGCGCCAAAGAATGGGTCGTGCGGCTCGCTCCCGTAGTGATTGCCACCGGCGTGGTCTTGTTACTAGCTCGAATAGCGGCCGGCTGGTTCGGCCGAAACATTGGCCTCCTCAGCGGATTCCTGCTCGCCACAATGTTTGAGTTCACGGGCTACGCCTGGCTTGCGGAAGCAGACATATTCCTTTGTGGAATCGTCACCGCAACCATCGCGATTTTTATCCATCTTGAATTCTTTCACAAACCGCCCCCGGGTGCGCCACCACGAATTTGGGGAAGGCGATCAATACTTGTGTTGCTGTTTTTCGTCCTACTTGGAATGACAAATTTGGCAAAAAGTCTACCGTTCGGCACCGTCATGACCGACAATTCGCGAACGTGTCCGTGAAGGCTAAATTCATGAAATGGTGCATCTTCAGAAGCAGCTCCCTGCGAGGAGTGGCCCCTTTCGTCATACTGACCGTCTGCGTCGTTTTAACGACACTTGCCGGCACTCCGACTAAGGTTCTCCCGGGCTCGCTTCACCAGCCAGCACCACGCATACAAGACGCGCCACCGAAACCCTATGTCCGGAAGGCCTTCCTTGTTACAGGCGATGCATTTCCTAGCATCCATGGATCTTCCGTCGTTGAACTGGACAATGGAGAACTTCTGATTACCTGGTTCGCAGGCTCCAGAGAACGAGCCTCCGATACCCAAGTCTATTCGATGCGATATTCCACGAGCAGCAACACCTATGCTCCCGCAGACGTGGTCGTTCGACGGAATGAGAAGGCGGAAGGCGCTTTCTGGGCAGACAGAACGGTCGGGAATACGAGTCTTTACCGAGATGACGAAAAGATCCTCTGGCTATTCTATAATGCCATCATGGTACGCGGTGGTTGGAGCGGAGCACTGATCAACTATGTCACTTCTCATGACAACGGTCGCAACTGGTCTCCCCCCAAACGATTCGCCACAGTCATAGGCAACCTTGTGAAAAATCCCCCGCTTCGCCTGAACTCCAATTCCTTTCTTGTCCCTTGCTATACGGAGTTCCTCTCCCATAAGAGTTACGTCTGCAAGGTGACCCACGAGAACGGAAAGATCGTTGCAAAGAGCTGCGATGCGCGGGTTCCTGCGGAGGGCCTCATTCAGCCCGCATTGGTCCGCACCAAGAGTGGCGACATTCTGATGACACTGAGGGATCGTTCGAAGCAAGGGATACATCTCTCACGCTCACTTGATGAGGGAAAAACATGGAGCAGCCCTGCACAAGTTGGACTCCCCAACCCCGACTCCGCGATCGCGACCATCACGCTAGATGATGGTCGCATTCTTCTCGCATACAACCATTCATCAGAGAAACGCACTCCATTGTCTCTTGCCATTTCCGAAGATAATGGGCAGTCATTTGTGAAGACGAAGGACCTAGAGGACGGATCGGGGGAATTCTCGTACCCTTCCCTCATTCAGACGCAAGACTCACTGATTCATCTAGTCTATACGTACAAGCTCGGAAACCAACGAACACTGAAGCACATCACGTTCAACAAAAACTGGATTCAGTCCCCATAGGTTCTAGCGTTCAGATATTGCAGCTGCCCCTTCCTAATCGTGCAGAGCCCTCTCTCAGCCGTAGAAAGCCATTGCATGCGATGACGTACCCCTTGATTCGCTCAAAGATCCACAAAAAATGGGTATGCCTTTACTCAAGTAACACCTACTTTATTCTACTTATGTATCTGCCGACCTTGAACATGCTTGATGATGACGTCGTAGGGAGCGGGGTGGACGGCGACCGCTTGCTGGATTAAGCGGTAGAAGAGCTTCCCTAAGTGCTGCGAGGTGCGCCGATTTGTTGTGCCCCGGTTAGAATGTAGACAGGTTTTCTAAGCGAGGAGGGATCAATGGAGACGGCAGTGAAACCTGTCCAGAATGGTCGGGGGCGACGGCGCCGATGGAGCGCCGAACAGAAGTTAACGGTGCTGCATGAGGGCAGACCGGAGTCCCGCTCGAGGAGGTCTGCCGGAAATACGCCGTGAATGCTGCGCAGATGTATCGTTGGAAGCGCAGCCTCGATCAGGGGCTCAAAGAGCCAGGTGAGCGTGTGCCAAAGAGCCACGTGCTGGGCTTGCAGAAACGGGTCGAGGAATTAGAGCGGGCGCTGGGGCGGAAGGCCTTGGAGACGCATGTGTCAAAAAAAGCCTTCGAGCTCAAGGGACTCAAATTACCCGAGGGAATATAAGATGGTTGGCGCGTGTCCCGGGATGTTCTATCGTTTTGGCCTGTCGGGTCTTGGGCAAGCCGCGGAGTTGGTTCTACGACCGGCGGCCGTCCGGGCGGAGATGGCCGGTGAGGCGGCCGGAGGTAGAAGCGGCGATTGGCCGACTCCTGGGGACCAGCCCGGCGTTAACGAGAGCCACGGCTGCTTTCAGTGTATCGATGACATTAGCGGCGTTGTCACCGGCAGTGGATTGATTACGTAGCATGAATTTCCGAATATCCGGATCGACCACCATCAAGCCACCGATCGCACCCGAGACACCGGCGGTGATCAACCCGCTTTCAAGATCCATCCGTAATGGAGCAGTGATCAGGTACTTCACATCGTCGAGCAATGTTGTTCCGGCCGTTCTAAACGATCCCACGGACGGCTGTTGTCCTGGTTCGCGACAATCTCCCTCCTGCTGAGGCTGAGGGCCGATTGGCGGTACTGACTGCGGACGGTCTACGGAAGGTTCTGAGCCAATTTCTGCGGCAAAGATGATATCGGGGACATACAAAATAGAGGAAGCAGTGGCTACGATCCAAAGTCCACCCGCTACCACTGCAAAGCTGATTGTCAGCCAGTTCACCTTCCGTATATTCTCATCTCTCCTGAAGGACGAGTCTTAAACCGCTTGTATTGCCAGAGATATTGCTCGGGGCATCGTCGTACTGCCTGCTCGATCAGCTCATTCACCCGTGCGGTATCGTGAATTATATCGTTGCTCGGAAACCCTTCCAGCGGAGGATCCAAGACAAGCTCGAATCCTGTTCCATCCTTTCGTCGATACGGGAATCCGGGCACCACAGGCGCTCCGCTCAATCGCGCAAGCCTAGCCAAGGCGGTCGTGGTATAAGCAGACACTCCACAGAAAGGGACAAATACGCCTTTCCTTCTCCGCCCTGGATCAATGTCCGGCGTATACCACACAAGCCGATTGCTCTTCAGGGACTCCAGCATTCCCCGGAAATCGTCAGCCCGGATCATCTTTCTATAGTGCTTGCTCCGGCACCGCTTCGCCACCCACTCAAGCACCGGATGCTTTTGCGGGCGATATACCACATCGGCCGGAATCTGCCTATTGATATAACGCCCGGCTAATTCCCAGGTTACGAAATGGGCGCTGCACAAGATAACGCCTCTACCCTGTTCCAGACTTTGCCGGAGATGCTCCAGCCCGATGATAGTGCATGGCGGAAGTCGGCGATCCGAGGCCCACCAGCCCAAATTAGCTTCAAAAAGTCCCACACCGATCGATTCAAACGCACTCTTGAGCAACCGGCTGCGTTCTGCGGGATTGTGCTGCTGGAAACAGAGAGCCAAATTGACTGATGCGACATGGCGAGCCCTCGGAGCGAATAGGTAGAGCAACCTTCCACCCTGTTTCCCTAACACCAGCTGGATTCGATATGGGAAGCAGGCCAACGTCCTAAATATTGCGACCAGACACCACGGAATCCAGAACCGTGGCCACAACAGATTTTTAGGTAAACGGTCAGGACAGGCATCTTTTGCCGACTTGCGTTCAAACATCGGGAATACGTTCCCCAAATTGCTTCAGCTACCGTTCGATTTCTTCTCCACCGCCCGTTCATGCCATGCATGATGCTGGAATGGGTAATGTATGACGCCGGATTTCACAACCAACTTTGCCAAGTAATTGAAATCCCCTCGGATTACAAGGGAATTGAACAGAGGGTCATTGAAGGCCTCCACTCCAGAGAGACTGTGTCTCGGACGAAGTTATGGGCTACCATTGATCCATCCCCTGGCATAGATGGAGTACCACTGTTGTACCGCTTTACAAGAATCTTTCTTCGGGCCTTATAACCCTCTCCCCGGGAATTGACAAGCCTCGGTTGATGAGCGCATAAGGGGGTCCCCTGTCCTCTGCGAGGACCGCGATGCACGTGGCCTTCTGCATCTTCAAGTATTTCCCATTCGGCGGATTGCAACGCGATTGCCTTGAGATCCTTCGAGCCTGCAGGGAACGGGGACACGAGGTGACCCTCTTCGCGATGGAGTGGGTCGGTCCCAGGCCTTCAGGGATAACCATCGAGATCGTTCCGCCTAAAGGTGTCACGAATCACGGGCGATGCAACCTGTTCGCGAAATCAGTCCTCCCCTGTATTCAAAGCGGCCAATTCGATGTCGTCATTGGCTTCAACAAGATGCCCGGGCTTGATCTCTACTACGCGGGCGACCCCTGTTATCAAGTTCGAACGCGCCAGAAGTATCGATGGAAGGGATCGTTCTACTGGATGACGCCCCGGTTCCGCCGCTATGTGGCGCTTGAAAAAGCCGTCTTCGACCCCAGCTCACGGACTGAAATCGTTCTTCTTTCTCCGCAACAGCAAGCGAGTTTTGCACGGCAGTATGGCACACCGCTGGATCGCTTCCATGTCCTTCCCCCGGGTATTTGTAATGATCGAAAACCTATATCCAACCCAGAAGTAATCCGAGACAGAGTTCGAAAAGAGCTTCTTCGACCACATGAGGAAGTCTTACTGCTCATGGTTGGCTCACAATGGAAGACCAAGGGTTTTGATCGAGCGGCTTGTGCAGTGGCTTTACTCCCTCCTCACCTCAAGCGGACAACAAGGCTAGTCGCGGTTGGGGAAGCCTGCGTGAAACGGTATGCGAGGATGGCCAAAGGGCTGGGGATACACGACCAAGTCTCATTCATGCCGCCTCGCGAAGACGTAGCCCCCTACTTTCTCGGAGCAGATCTATTAGTCCATCCCGCCTACACTGAGAATACCGGCGGGGTCATCCTCGAATCCATGCTTCATGGATTGCCCGTCCTCACAACGGATGTCTGCGGGTACGCCGAACACGTGCGTGCGGCGTGTGCCGGTTTGGTCATTCCTTCTCCATTCCGACAAGAGCACATGAATCGGTCCATGCTCGAACTCATGCAACTCCCAGAACGTATAGTGCTGGGCGAAAATGCCCGCACCTATACCCAGACCATGGATCTGTACAGCCGTCCCTCCCGCGTAGCCGACCTGATTGAAGCCCGGGCGGTGAAAAACAAGCATGCTCTATTTGCAACCTGAATTCTCCTCAACAACTCCACCGTCTCGGCAAACCTTTTCGGGGCTGCTCTCTCTTCAGGGACAGATTGTCCGTCAAGCCAAAGGAAGAACGACACTTCGCTTTTCTCAATCCGGGAAATGCTATTTCCTCAAGATTCATACCGGCGTGGGATGGCTTGAGATCTTTAAGAATCTTGCTCAGCTGCGACTGCCCGTAGTCAGCGCCATTCCCGAGTGGCGCGCAATCGGGGAACTCCGACGACTCGGCATCGATACGGCATACCCGGTAGGATACGGCATCGAGGGCGTCAATCCTGCTCGATTGCGTTCATTTATTCTGACCGAAGATGTGGGCAATACGATGACCGTCGAAGATCTCCTGCGGACATGGAAAGAGAGCGGGCATTTATCCCAATCCGACCTCTCCTTGAAGTGGTCCCTTCTAAGGCGAATCGCCGAGATTGCCCGGATCATGCATAGCCATGGAATCAATCATCGAGACTTCTATCTCTGCCATTTGCGGATTCCCCTCTCGCAACTGCAACATTCGGCTCAAACACGGTCGCCTCAGATTTATGTGATGGATCTCCATCGGGCCCAGGTTCGATCACGGACTCCGGTACGCTGGATCGTCAAGGACCTGGCTGGACTTCTTTTCTCCAGCTTCAATCTTGGGCTGACTCAGCGAGACATATTGAGACTTGCAACCGCGTATGGCGGTCTTTCCGTCCGCGCCACATTGCAAGACTCACTGCCGTTCTGGCGCAAAGTGTTACGGAAGGCGGAGAGGATTCGAGCACATCATCTCCGCCGGTACACGAGCAAGAATCCGTTGCTCTTCCTTTCCTGCTAGCGGCTCTCGACTGAACGAGGGGAGGAACTGGTACGCGGCGAACAGACGTCTCCCGACACAGGTGAATTACCGTTGTCTTTTCCACGCGCGACCGTATGACGCTATTTCATAGAGGGCTGGCCCCCATTGGATAGCGTCCTAACCGAACATGACGGATAGGGCCGTAGAGCACTCACGTCGCCCGATGAAGATCTTCGTAGATGGACTCATTTTTTCCATGCAGCCACGGGGCGGCATCAGTAGAACCTATATCGAGGTGCTGCAGAGAATCACTCACATCGATCCGGAGATCCAGTTCGTGTTGTACTTGCGGCGAAAACTTCAGGCGGAGCGCTTACCAGTTGCCGCGCGGATCAGAACCTTGCCTGAACGATCCATATACCCTTGGCGCTGGTTCATCGAAAAGGCTCGGGTTCAGCAGGCCTTTCTCGACGAAGCCTATCTCCACAGCACAACCACCGTATTCCACACAACCTATTTTACACAGCCTAATAACCTCCGAGGACCTTACGTCGTTTCGATCTATGACATGATGGATGAAATCTATGCTCCCCTTTTAGAACGTGCCAGCCGAAGAAAATTGCTGGAGCGGCGCCGGAAGTGCCTCATGTCCGCAGATTTGGTCTTCAGCAATTCCCACTGCACTACGCGAGACCTGCGACAACACTATCCGATCCAGAGCAGCAAGATACGAACCATCTCCTTGGGCGTGAGTGAAGATTTCCGGCCAGTCGAGGACGAAACGGCTGTGAAGGCATTCTTAAAGAAACACCTCCTGGATCGACCCTTTTTCCTGTATGTAGGGAATCGGGGCTCTATCAAGAATTTTCTGACGCTATTGAAGGCATATGCTGCGTTAAAGTCTAGGCGAGAGATTGACTTGGTCGCGGTTGGCGGAGAGGATGAATTTTCGGACGAAGAACAACGATTCATTTCCACAGCAGATTTGGGAGATGCCGTGAAACACATTCTGTTAGCGAATGATAACGAGCTTGTCATGGCTTATAACACCGCCACCGCTTTTATCTATCCTTCCTTGTACGAAGGCTTCGGACTTCCCCTGCTCGAAGCAATGGCTTGCGGCACGCCGGTATTGGCATCAAATGTTGCATCGATTCCTGAGGTCGCGGGAAACGCCGCACTGTACTTCAACCCCCAGGAACCGGACAATATGACAGAGATGATGGAGGCGGTTCTTGATCCAGGTCGTGCACGCACACTCAAAGAGAACGGAAAAGTGCGCGCACGTCTGTTCACCTGGGATGAAACTGCACGACAAGTTTTGGGAGCATATCGGCACCTGGCATAGTCGGCAATCAACAATTTATGCGTGTCTTGAGTCACGCCAAGCTGATTGTACATTTCCAAGATGACTTGCGCGGTGCAAGTCGCTACGTCGAAGGGCAAGAACGGTACGAGTGCGGATCTTTATAGACGGCATCATATTTTCAGAACAACAGAACGGTGGTATCAGCCGGGTCTACCGAGAGGTATTGCCCCGCATTGCAGACCTTGATCCGGCAATCCAATTCAGCGTCTACCTCCGGCGCAAAATCCAGACAGCCGAGTTGCCATGCGGCCCACAAATCAATAGGATTAATGAGCGATCGATTTACCCATGGCGATGGCTATTCGGAAAATCTGCCGTTCAATCCTACTGGCTTCAACAGACCTATCGCCGCGCGAAGCCGGATATCTTCCACAGCACTTATTATACGTTTCCCTCGGAATCATGCTCCCGCTATGCCGTGACTGTCCACGATCTCACCTACGAACAATTTCCCGACCTGTACCGCGAACCTCACCATTTGGCATTGATTCAGAGAAAGAGACAGTGCGTGGAACGTGCGGACGTTGTCCTGACGATTTCACATTCCACCGCGAGAGACATCGAAACACACTATGGAGTAGGAGCACACCGCATTGTCGTGTCTCATCTTGGAGTGGGTCCTGTATTCCACACGGTGGAGAACGCTCAACAACTGGAAAACTTTCGCGAGGCGTATGGACTGAACCGGCCATTCGCACTGTATATTGGACGACGACGCTTCTATAAGAATTTTCTCCGCCTCTTGAACGCCTATGCCGATAGCGACCTTCGCCGTGAAATCGACCTCATCACAGTCGGGGGCGAGGACACTTTCACGGCCGAGGAGCAGGGCATCATAAATCGCTCTAACCTTTCCAAAGTCGTTCGCCGGCTACCCCATCTCTACGATCATGAGTTGGCGCTCGCATATAACTGCGCCTCCGTATTTGTATACCCCTCCCTCTACGAAGGATTTGGCCTTCCCCCATTGGAGGCAATGGCCTGCGGGACCCCAGTCATTACGTCGAACACCGCTTCCCTTCCAGAAGTCGTGGGGAACGCTGCGCTCTTGTTTGACCCTGGGCGAGTTGACGAGATCGCGGCGGCGCTGACAAAATCGCTGAATCCGGATACAGCACAATCCTTGCGCCAGAAAGGACTCGCCCGCGCTTCCGGCTTCAGTTGGCAAGAAACGGCCAGGCAGACGTTGGCGTATTATCGGCAACTGATCTAGTGCTCATGGAAGACTCCATGAAGATACCTCACCACATTGAATCACACGTTAGCCATAATCTCGATGACGACAAAGTCACAGTGGTCATCGCCACATATAACCGGAGCCTGTATCTATTAGATGCACTCGCATCTGTCTTCGCACAGACATTCCAGAACTTCGAAGTCGTGATCGTCGATGACGGTTCGACCGACAATACGACTGTGGTTCTCGAACCTCATTTGAACCGATTGCGCTATGTCAAACAACCGCACGGCGGTGAAGCCTCGGCCAGAAACAGAGGAATTCGAGAAGCGCGGACTCGCTATGTGGCCTTCCTCGATTCAGACGATCTCTGGGAACCTCAATTTCTGGAGACCGTAATCGGGCATCTGAATAAGCATCCAGAGATCGCCATGATTTCAACAGGCTGTCGGGTGTTCCCTGGTGGAAATCGGCGCCCTTGCTTATCGAGCGCGATTGTCCATGGATACTGCTATCCGCTACTGTACGCCCGCAACGTCGTCACAGCTTCGGCTGTGGTCGTGAAACGCTCTTGTTTCGAACAGATCGGCTGCTTCGACGAAACGCTCGATCAAGCGACCGACTACGACATGTGGCTCAGAATCGCCAAGATCCATCAAATCGCCATTCTGAACGAACCGCTTTGCAGGTGGCGAGCCCATGCTGGAAACGCCAGTCGGTCAGAGGTGCGGCATCGAGAATGTGCCTTGCGAGTGGTCAGCACCCATTCCGATCATCCTTCGCTGACAGAAAAGCTACGCCATAGCCGTCGATCCAGGCTCCTAACCTCATTGGGGCGCGCGTATCTGAATGCCGGCGACCTTGACCAGGCGAGCCGATGCTTCTCCGAATCAGTTACACTAACACCCTATCGCTTCCGCAGTTGGCAGTACCTAGTTCTGGCGTGGGTTCGCCGCACATGGTTCCCATACAAAAGGTCACCTCATATAGGCCATAGAAACTCCTCGTAGCCAGAACTCGCAGCGTGCACGTTGAGAAACCACCGCGCATGGAGTAGACATGAGTCCATCTCTCACAATCAGTGCTATCATCCCAACTTATAACCGAGCCTGTTTTCTCGGAACGGCTATTGAGAGCGTTCTCGCCCAGACAAGTTCGCCGATCGAACTCATCGTCATCGACGATGGGTCAACAGATAATACCGAACACATTGTGCGTAGAATTACCGGTTCGATTCCCATTCACTATGAATGGCAAGAGAATCAAGGCAAGTCCGTGGCAGTCAACCGCGCCGCGGCTCGCGCATGCGGTGAATGGCTCGCATTTCTGGATTCCGACGATGTCTGGTATCCCGAAAAGCTGGCCGTGCAAGGATCTTACATCCGACAGCACCCTGATACGGTGTTTCTGTATTCGGACGAGGACCGATGTTGGATCGATAATGACGGGCAACGCCATTTGATGACACCATGGTCCGCTCACAAGGACCCCCTGGCCAGGCTGATTTTCAACAGTTTTCCCAACGCCCAACCGTCAACAGTCATGATTCGCAAAGATCAGTACCAGCAGTTTGGCGGCTTTGACCCTTCACTCCGCATCGGGGAAGACTTGGAGCTCTTTGTGCGCATATCGCTTGCCCACCCACTTCATTGCATCCTTCAGCCGTTGTCCCTCCAGCAATTTCATTCGCGGCAGATTACGCGTGACCCTGTGATCTTTACCGAAACTTATCATCGATTTCACCAACGTCTAGCCCACCTCTGGGCCGGCGACCGAGAACGGATTCGCGTCTTGACAGAGAACACGACCCGTGAATACGCGCTGGCATTCCATCACTTTCTTGACACGGATGGGATCGGGAGCCCTGAAACATACCTCGCGCGCCTTCGAGCACTCTGGGGTAATGACCAGGAGGCCTGGAAACTTCAAACCGGGTGGATTGGACGTCTCTACGGCCAGAAAACGAAGGACGCCCTACGTGAAGGGCATTTCGAACGAGCCAGAAAGCTCTGCCGCGAATCGTTGACCTATCAGCCCTGGTCGATGAAAACATTCCGGCGATGGTGTTTCTCTTACGTGCCAGGAATTCGAACCTGGTGGAGTTATTCTCCCTCATCCCACGACAACCCCTCACTCAACCCACCTGCTCTCGCAAGGTTCTCCCGACCATGAATTGCCCTGTCTGTGGATCGGAGAGGCCCGAGTTTCCTTTCATCCAGCACCATACCACCGCCTGTCTCGGTAGCATTTTGGAGTATGAGATCTATGCCTGCAGGGACTGCCACAGCCAATTTGCTGATCCGATGCTTCCGGCTCCCTCCGAATGGTATGTCGATCAAGGAGAGTATTATGGATGGCGGTGGGAATTTTCGCTCTTCCAGCAGAGCCTCGCTCAAAGACAGGCACAGGAGCCGGTCCGCCGACTCCTGGAGATTGGATGTGGGGAGGGCATCCTTCTCGACCGACTGCGATCGGATGGAGTCGAGATTACAGGGCTGGAAATGAATGAGTCCGCAGCGCATCTGGCTAGAAGTAAGGGTCTAGCTGTCCATCCGTTGTCGCTGGAACAGTTCTACACCACACATCTAGAAGATCGATATGACGCTATCGCATTCTTCCAGGTCCTTGAGCACCAATCAAACCCCCTCGCCTTTCTGCAACATGTTTCCCGGATGCTACGCCCACATGGGTGTATTTATCTTTCAATTCCTAATCCTGATCGATATCAACTTTTTGTAGAGCGGGAATTCTGGGACTATCCTCCGCACCACTTGGTGCGTTTTAGCAGGCAAGGACTGAAGGCCCTCTTGAATCGAGCTGGATTCCAGGTCCGTCAACTGATCGATCGACCTTTTTCGGATGAAGATCACATTCGGGCCGCGAAGCAACTCTATGCCCGATACCCCTTACCCAAGCGAGTTCGCCACTTCTTAAAACTTCCACTCATGCTTCTCATGCAGAACCGTGTCATGAGATGGTCGTGTAGCGGTCAAGACTTGTACCTATGGGCGGAGGGTTAGCCTCACTTTGACGTCGGTCCGCTCCAGGATCAGCCACAAGGCCGAATTACGTTTCGCCCTCTCTCGTTCAGCGCCCGGTCTCGATCATCACGGCAAGCTAGAGCGCCTATTTCTTCACGCGATTGCTCCTTGAAAAGGTCCTTGAACGTGGCGGGACCCACCCACTCGAACTTCTCGTGGTGAACCGTGGAAGCACGGATGGATCACTTGAGTGGCTCGCTCGCCGCCCCACAGCTTTGTCAGCCTCCTGACGCCGGGCAACTTTGTTAGGCAACTTCGGGAGAACCCGATCGCTAAAGAGGTCCTCTGCTCAAGCTAATTGCGGTCTCAGAACGAGACCAACGTCAGGGAAGCTCATGAACCATCCACCATGCTTCGAGGGGTCGGTCTGTAGCTGAAATTGATTTCTTCGATCAAGCGAGCAATCTCCAGTTGCATTTTCCATTCGTGTTGCCCACAATTATATACTTCATCGACTGTCGTCTGACGAAAGATGCTTCAATCGATCAATTTAAGCGTATCGTCTGCGTGTGGAGCGGACTGTATTTACTGTCCCGTCGAAACCCGTGGGACCCGACTCAGAGAGAAGGTGATGCCTCTGGAACTCGTCCGGAAAATTGCGGACGAGGTCGCATCCGAAGCGTTTTCTCGCAAACATACCGTGACAAGGCTCGAAGTGGGCGAGAACGGCGACGCCTTTCTCAATAAAGACTTTGTGCCAATCCTGCGGCACATCCGAAAACAGCTCCCACACGTCAAAATTGAATTCTTCACCAACTTTCAGTACTTTACCGAAGACAAGTCTTCCATCTTCCTTCATGAGAGATTGGTCGACAGTCTCATCTGCAATATCGACGGCGGAAGTCCTGCTGACTATTTTGCGGTCAAGCGGATACCATACGAGCGTGTTAAGCAGCACATTCTCGATTTCCTCTACCTTCGGAAGTCACTGGGAATGATCGTACCTTTGACCATGCAGATCCTGACTGCGGACTATTACATCAAGACAGTTCAACAAAACCTTGGTTCCGACCCATTGAGGCTGATCGGTCCTGAAAAGCAATGCAACGCTAACGCGAGAAACATCCGTTCAATCAAGGCTGAATGGCAAGGCATTCTCGACCCCGGACAAGATCGGATTGCCCCGTCGACTTCGATCTTTGCCTGGGCCGAGCGGGCAGGAGTGGATACCACCAAGTTGAACTATGACAATTACTCGTGCCCATTGCTCAGGCGAGTAAAGGAAGAGGCCTTTATTGCTCCGGATGGGACGTGGTACGCCTGCTGCTACGACTCTAACTATGAATTAGCGCTGGGCAACGTCGGAGAAGAAACCATCGATACCATTTTTTGCAGTGAGAAGCGACGCCAATTGATTCGCATGCTGGAACGAAAAGAGTTCGCAGAAATCGGCGGACCCTGTAAGACCGTCAATTGCTGCCAGCCAATCTCGTACACGTCTCGGCGGCGCCAGATAAAGAGGGCGATAAAATCCACTTTCAAGTCTCTCGGTATATTCGTCAGAGCGCTTGGGGCGAGAACGTAGATTGCCTCGAAGGGTATTGATCCTTCCTATTCTCGACCATGTATCTTCCGAGATTGTATCTGATGTGGGGCCACTTTTGCGGCGGATTTCAGGTGTATCTTCCCCGCTTCAAGCACACTTGCCAACAGGTATTACAGCGTTCTGAGCAGCCTCATTTCTTTCCCACTCGAGATTTCCTTATAGTTTCTTCAAATGGCGAAATCGAGACCACTGTAGTAAGAGCCAGCCAACGCATCCGCCGAGCAAACCGCCGATCGCCCAGCCTCCCAGCACGTCCGTGAGGTAGTGGGCACCAATATACACACGCGACAGACCGATCAGTCCGACCAGTGGCCAACTCACCCAGCCTGAACGGGGATAGAGAACCTGCAAGAACGCAGCGGCGAGCGCAGTATTGATGGCGTGGTTTGAGGGAAAGCTGAACACTTTTCCGCAAGCGGCTTCCACCTGATGGATATCCACCAACGACATACAGGGACGAGGCCGCGCGATCAGATCCTTCAGGCGCGCACCGAGAAAATCGGCAATCCCAATCGTCGCAGCCAGGGCTGGCGCCCCCAGAAGGGCTTCCCGCCAAGACAACCACAGCCAATAGCCGGTCAGCATGATACCAGGAACCCACAGCAGGCTTGATTTAGAGAGATTGAGCGCCAATCCGTCTAGCCAGACCGACTGCCCGGCGAATCCGTTGATGGCGCGAAAGAGAGATTCGTCCCAGCTCATGTGGATGACGATAAAGTGTCAACCGGTATTCGTCAACTATCAAGGGGAAGGAAATGGTCTGTCTGGTCTATCTGGTTTGGTTGGTTGTCCGGATTCGGGTCCATTCTTGTCACTGCGATCAGCTCTTCTTGTCACCGAGTCCGGAAATGGATGCGGACAGTCACCTCGCCGTCGATGGGATCCTCGCCCTTCATTTGCGGATCGAAGGTCCAATTGCTTAGCGCCGCGATGCCGGCCTGAGTCAGCTCCCGATGCTTCGCCGGTTCGAGTACCACCACCGTCACTCTGGCTTCTTTGGTGACAAGCATGCGGGCTTTCATCCAGTCGTCAATAACCTGGCCATCGAGGGCGGGAGGAATGCCAGGCCAGGGAGTAGATTTGGGAACCGGACCGAGTTGCTGATCTTTGTTCAACGGGACACCGTGGACGTGGACCTCCGGCAGCTCCAGCACATCTTCCTGGTGATCCGACTCGTGCGTCGCCCGGTCTCCCTCCACTGCGCCCGCCCCAGTCGGCCATAACAAGATGGCTACCGTTACCACACGTGTAAATCCACGAAACATTCGAGGCATTAATTCTGATTCAGACATGCTCTATACCCCACAGTGGATGCTCACAGCGACCGAGAACAGAGCTGGTGCCATTTTCAGCATCCGTACTAAAAGAACCACTGGACGCGGCCAAAAAATGATCTCCCCAATCCCGCATGCGGGATTCCCAGACCGATACTCCCATCCCCCTGATTATAAAAGTACTTGAAGTCGGCCAGATTGATGGCGTCGAATCCTACCAGAATCTTCTGTTTGTCCCAAGGCAAATTGAACGTATGAGTCACCGAGGCACTGAACGTGGTCCATGACGGGAAGTGGGAAGAATTGGTAAACGCCTCCTCGTTCGCCGCAGTCCGGAACCCGGAACCGTAGAGCATCTGACCGGACAGAGTCGTGCTGGTCGGGAGCCGGTAAAAGACCACGGCCGAACTCGTCATGGTCTGCGAGTGGTCGCAGAATACACCGCC
>Ga0209048_10001726_pt1 | contig 22081 bp, 20 predicted proteins | sample FrelakmetCRP12CR_FD_187146 | JGI IMG/M metagenome (GOLD analysis project Ga0209048, IMG submission 187146) | Freshwater lake sediment microbial communities from the University of Notre Dame, USA, for methane emissions studies - CRP12 CR (SPAdes)... | ecosystem: Environmental > Aquatic >... | reverse complement strand
CGCGCCGGCGGGCACGGCTCGCGTGAGGCGCCCATAGACCAGTATGCGCTGGGCGGCGCTGAACAGCGGCGTGCAGGCCGACAGCACGAGCCTGCTGTAGCCGACCTTCGCAACCGCTGCGCGAACGTCGGTCGGCGCCACCACCCGGTGGCCGATGACCGTGTACACGAAGTGCGCGTAGGGCATGTCGAGCAGAATGCGGTTGCCCGGGTGCAACGAGTCGATGTGGCGGAAGGGAGCCAGGTAGGTGGTTCGATGGCCGGCGATCGCGGTGGTCCCCGGGATTCCCGGAAAGCCGGTTTCGGGGTAGATCCCCGGACCGCCCTGAAGGTCGGCGGTGCTCGTTCCCTTGACCAGCACGAAGCTCGCGTCGATGGCGGGAATGCGGATGCGTCCTACGGCGCTCCCCTGTGCGGCCCGGTGCTCGAGCTCGCGCGCGAGAAAGGCGATCCGGGCGCTCTGGTCCGCGACGCCGGCGAGCGTCCGCCGGTCCGCCGGCGTCGGCGGGGCGCGTTCGATCCTCTTCAGCGCGCCGCTCAGGTGGTCCTGGCGAAGTTTTGCGTAGAGCGCGGAGATCGGCTCCTGCCACACGAGCGTGAGGCCCGCGTCGATCACTATCAGCGCCCCGAGGATGATCAGGGCGACGGCGAGCGCGTTGATCGCGATCGGCGATCGGCGTCGTCGGGACGATCCGCGCCCCGGGGATCGGCGCTGCCCCTGCGATCGGCGCCGCCCCGGCGATCGCAGGGGCGAGTTCGAGGGGGCCTGGCCGCCGAGGAATTTGGAGGTCGAGAGGATGTCGGACACAGCTCGATTATCGTCGCAGAGCGGACTCGGTTCCTCCGAGCGATCCGGGGCCCGCGTACGACAGCGGACCACGAATCGTGATCTCCACGCCCTCGCCGGGCCCCGCCACCTCGGACGGTGCGGCAGGCGCCAGCGCAAGCAGCACCGCGACGGCGGCGCAGCCGAAGGCGATGCTCCACAGCAATGCTGCAATCACCCCGACATGCCCGCCCGCGAGCAGCAGCACCGCCATCCACGCGACGCCACCCGGGCCCAGGCCGAGCTGGTGGGCGTAGGAGAGCACGAGCAGCGCCAGTGGAGCCAGTGCGAGTCCCACGAGCGCAAGTGCGGCCGCCGGGCGTGGGCGCAGCTCCGGGGCGGCGAGCAGCAGCCACAGATGCAGGGCACCCACCAGCAGCAGGGCGGTGAAGGGATTGCTCGCCCACACGACGATGCAGACGCCGAGCAGCACAGCCAGCATCGGGGGCCCGGCTGCGTTCGGGTCCGGGCGGACTCCGAGTCCCACCCGCGCCTCCAGGCGGGGCCACACGAGCCAGGCGAGGGTGAGGACGAGCGCCACCGAGGCCACCGCGCCCACGGCGGAGCCGTTCACGGGCAGCGCGCCCGGCAGTGCCGGCACCGCCGTGGCGCCGGCCACGATGCCCAGCCGGCCCAGCAGGCGCGCGAACAGGGCAGCGGCGAAGAACGGGAGAGCGCAGGTGAGCGTCCACAGCATCCAGCGCCCGATCGGCTCGCGGCGGCGCCGCAGACGGGCGAGAGCGTCCGCCACGACGACCAGCGGCCCGAGCAGCAGCGCGCCGACGAGCAGCCGCAGCGCCCACGCGGGAAGGACCTTGTTCTGGACGAGCACGCCCGTCTGCATGACGGGCGAGACGTCCGGCGCCGCGTCGAGCGCATCGACGGCGCTCAGCGCGCCCCGGCCGAGGTTCGTCAGGCGTTCGGCGCTCACGACGTCCCCGCCGGAGGGGCCCCGTTCGCCGCTTACCTGGACGAGCACGGCGGGAAGCCCGGCGGCGTTGAGCACGCCCTGCTCGCGCACGGCGAGTGGGAACGCGAGGCGGGCGAGCTGGCTGACCGCGCTGGGAGATCCGGGATAGGAGCCCGTCTCCTGCGCGATCGCGTCATCGACCGTGCGCTGGAGTTGCACCGGAGCGCTGCCGAACCCCTCCGAGAAGGGAACGACAAACGGCTTGCTGGCGTGCGCCCCGGCGAGGTCGCCCAAGACGATCGCGGCGTCGAACGGTCCATGTGCGTGCGCGGCGAAGTCGGCCGCACCGGCGTCGCCGCCGCTGCCGCCGCTCGTCGACACGAGCACTATCGTGCGCCGGGTCTCACGCGCCGCGAACACGCGCGCCAGCTCGAGCAGCGCGGCGGTCCCCGAGAGTTCGGCCTGATTCCGGCCCGAGGGCGCCCCCGCGGCAGCGCCTGCACCATGGGCCCCCAGCGATCGGTAGCTGACCACCGAGTCGCGGTGAGCGAGGATCACTATCGGCGTGGCGTTGGTCGAGCCCGGCCGTTGAGCGATCACTGTGGTCAGCGACCGCAGGCCCTCGGCCGTCCGGGCTTCGAAGCTGCGGGTGTGCACCGAGAAGCCGCCTCCCGCCGTGCCGCCGAGCCCTTCGAGCAGCCGCGTGATGCGCGCGGCGAGCGCCTGATCGCCCGGACTGCCCGGCCGGCGATCCGGGAATTCGCCCGCGAGGCTCTTGAGGTTCGCGAACGCGCGCGCACCCCCGAAGGCGTCGGGGGCGAGCGTCGAGACGAAGGGAAGCGGGCGCGCCGTCAGGGAGAAGGCGGCGATCGCCAGCGCGAGCAGGACGGGTATGAAGGTCGCACGGTAAAGGCGTCCGTTGAGCATCTGGCCTAGACCATAGTTCGGTCGCCGGTCCCCCGCGCGCCGAAGATCCAGAGCAACCGTTAGGTATCGTGCGAGCGCGTGCTCCAGCCCGTCTCAGTAGGAAGCAAGACGCTCGCCGATTACACGCACATCTGCGGGCGGGAGCTGATCGCCGAGATTCGCGAGCTGGCCGAGCCCCTCAAGGGCCGCCGGGTGGTGCACATCTCGGCGACCGCGTTCGGCGGGGGCGTCTCGGAGATCCTGTACACGCTCGTGCCGCTGATGCGCGACGTCGGGCTGGACTGCGAGTGGCAGGTGATCTACGGACGCGAGGAGTTCTTCCACGCGACGAAGCTCATGCACAACGCGCTCCAGGGGGCGCCCCAGGACCTCGACGAGGAGCAGTGGGCGACATGGCTGCGCTACAACGAGATGAACGCCCGCGAGCTCTCCGGGGGCTGGGACGTCTGCCTGATCCACGACCCGCAGCCGGCCGCGCTGTACGGGCTCGTGCCGCAGAAGGCGAAGGGGTGGGTGTGGCGCTGTCACATCGATCTCTCGACCCCGAATCCGCAGACGATCGACCGGCTGCTCCCCTACATCGCGGACTACCCCGAGTCGCTCTTCCACATGCGCGACTTCGTGCCGGGTGGCATGAACGGCCAGGTGAATGTCGTGCCGCCGGCCATCGATCCGCTGACGCCCAAGAACATGGCGCTGTCACCGGAAGACGCCGCCTTCGTGTGCGAGCAGTTCGGGATCGACATCGACCGGCCGCTGATGTGCCAGGTCTCGCGCTTCGATCCCTGGAAGGACCCTTTGGGGGTGATCGACGCGTACCGGACCGTCAAGACCTCGCTCCCGGAGGTGCAGCTCGCGCTGGTCGGCTCGATGGCCAGCGACGATCCGGAGGGATGGGACTTCTTCAACGCGACGATCGCCCACGCCGATGGTGACCCCGACATTCACATACTCAACAACTTCAACAACGTCGGCGCCATCGAGGTCAACGCTTTCCAGTCGCATTCGGACGTGCTCATCCAGAAGTCGACGCGCGAGGGCTTCGGCTTGACCGTCTCGGAGGCGATCTGGAAGGCGCGGCCCTTCATCGGGGGAAACGTCGGCGGCATACCCCTGCAGATCGAAGACGGCGTCACCGGGTATCTGGTGTCGAGCGCCCAGCAGTGCGCCGAACGCGCCCTGGCGGTCCTCAGCGACCCCGTGCTCGCCAGCACGCTCGGCAAGAGCGGCAAGGAGCACGTGCGCGCGCACTTCCTGACCCCCCGTTACCTGCGGGACTACCTGCGGATCTTCAACGGGCTCAGGGAGTCATGAGCGAGTCCTCGGCACCGCGTACTCCGCTGGTGCTGGTGAGCAACCGGGGCCCGGTCACATTCCAGGCCGGCGGCGAGGTCCAGCGCGGGTCGGGCGGTCTCGTGACGGCTCTCACGGGGCTGGCCTCCCACCGCGAAGCGATCTGGATCGCCTCCGCGATGAGCGAGTACGACGCGGCGGTCTCGCGCGAACACCACGGCCGGTCCTTCCCCGTGCGCTCGCCGGCCGGGGGCGAGTTCCAGGTTCGCCTGGTGGTGAGCGACCCGGAGGCGTACGACCGCTTCTACAACGTGTTCGCGAATCCGATGCTCTGGTTCATCCAGCACTACCTGTGGGACCTGTCCAACGCCCCGGACATCCGACGGGAGGAGATAGAGGCATTCGAGTTCGGTTACAACGCGGTCAACGAGGATCTCGCGCGCGCGGTGGTGGAGGAGCTCGAGGGCGTGGCCGAGCCGGTGGTGATGATTCACGACTACCACCTCTACACGCTCCCGGACCTGGTGCGCCGCGCGCGGCCGGACGCGTTCCTGCATCACTTCGTGCACATCCCGTGGACTCAGTCGGATGCCTGGCGCGTGCTCCCCACGCGCATCCGCGAGGAGATATTCGCCGGCCTTCTGGCAAATGACATCATTGGCTTTCACACCCGTTCATACCGTCGCAACTTCCTGCAGTGCTGCCGCGACCTGATGGACCTCGAGGTCGACTTCGAGCGCGGCCTCGTGCTCTTCGGCGAGCGCGAGGTCTGGGTGAGGGCCTATCCGCTACCGATCGACCATCGGGCCACGCGGCTGATCGCCCAGAGCGCGCGGGTCGCGGAGTTCGAGCAGGACCTGCTGCGGCGGCGACGCGACTTCTTGATCCTGCGAGTCGACCGGGCCGATCTGAGCAAGAACGTGCTGCGCGGGTTCTCCGCGTTCGACCTCTTCCTCGAGCAGCACCCCGAGTTCTCCGAGCGGGTGACGTTCATAGCCCAGATGATGCCCTCCCGCACCGATGTGCCTCAGTACGCCGAGTACCTGGAGCGCATCGAGGCGCTGGTGGCGGTCGTGAACCACCGGCACGGCACCCCCGACTGGATGCCGATCCAGCTCAAGCTGCGCGACGATCTCGAGGAGGCGATGGCGGCCTACAAGCACTACGACCTGCTGCTCGTGAACGCGATGTTCGACGGAATGAACCTGGTCGCCAAGGAGGGACCGATCGTCAACGAGCGCGAGGGCGTGTCGATCCTCTCCGAGAACACCGGTGCGCACGAGGAGCTCGCGCAGTACGCGCTGTCGGTGAACCCCTTCGACATACAGGAGCTGGCGAACTCGATCTACGCCGCGCTCACGATGGACGCAGTCGAGCGGCGCCGGCGGGCCAACGGGCTGGTGGAGATCGTCACCTCCAGAGATCCCGGTGACTGGATCGACGAGCAGCTGGCCGACATCCGCGCGAAGGGTCGGACCCGCTAACCTAGGCGGCTCGACCACATGACCTTGCCGGCACCCACATACGACCTCGTGCTGCTCCTGGACCCCCAGTCCGAGGAGCCCGCTCGCGCGAAGATACTCGCCGACGCGCAGGCCACGATCGAGGCGCAGGGGGAGCTCCTGCGCCACGACGAGTGGGGGGACCGCGCGCTGAGCTACCCCATCGAGCGGAAGGCCGTCGCCGAGTACCACCTGTTCCAGTTCCACGCCGGCGCACCGGAGCTGCTCGGCGTCCTTGATCGCTCACTGAGGATCGCCGACGGCATCCTCCGCTTTCGCATCGTCAAGCTGAAGCCGGGCGTCGCAGCCGCTCCGGACATGCGTCCGGCCGCGCCGAGCGCCGGCACCGTCCCCGTGGAGCCGCCCCTCGCGGTGGGCGAGCCCGCCTAGCCTCCGCGGCTGTTCCGTAGAGGGCGAAAGCGTAATAAAGTTGCCTTATGGCCTTCTCTGAGGAAACGCGCGATCGCTCGGTGAGCCGCAGTGACGTGCTGCGCGCTTCTCCGCCGATGTTCGACTCGAGGGTGCTCGACGCGCTGTCCCGCGTTCACCCGGCGGTGCCGGTCCTGATCTTCGTGCCCGTCATCGTGGGCCTCACGGTCTGGGGGCTGACGAGCGTCAGCGTGGCGGCCATGGTGGGGTTGGGCGTCGCCGGGTACGCGCTGTGGACCCTGTTCGAGTACTGGCTGCACCGGATCGTCTTCCATTTCGAACCGGAGGAGGGTCTGGGCGCGCGCATGCACTGGATCATTCACGGCGTCCACCACGACCATCCCAACGATCCCCTGCGCCTGGTCATGCCGCCGGCGGTGAGCGTCCCGCTGGGGGCGCTCGTCTTCGGGGTGATCTACCTGATCTTCGGCGCGCAGTACGCGCCCGGGCTCGGCGCCGGCTTCTTCGTGGGCTACCTGGTCTACGACATGACCCACTACTACGTGCATCACTTCCGCCCGCGGGGGCGGCTGGGAAGGGCGCTTCGCGAGCGCCACATGCGCCACCACTTCCAGGACGAGACGCGCGGGTTCGGGATCAGCGCGCCCTATTGGGACGAGGTGTTCGGCACCTCCTCGCGGGTCGAGCCAACCGGGGTCCGCGAGCAGCACGGACGGGCCCGGCCGGGTTGAGCCCGGTCCCGGCGGGGGCGCTCATCGGCGCCGCGGTGCGGTCTCCGGCGGGGACGGGGGCGCGGGGAGCCGCAAAACGCCAGGAACTAGCGGGGTCGTGGCGGGCCCGGGCGTGACCTGCGCCCGAGGGCGGGGCTAGACTCGAAGCTCGATCGCGATGCACACACGGTCCCGAGACGGGACGAGCAACAAGCCGAAAGGAAGAGCGCTGTGGCCGCCACCAACATAAACAGGGTCGTGATGACCGGAAACCTGACCGCCGATCCCGAGCTGCGTTCGCTGCCGAGCGGCATGTCGGTGTGCAGCCTGCGGATCGCCTGCAACACGCGCCGCAAGAATGGGAGCACGGGCGAATGGGAGGACAAGCCCAACTACTTCAACGTCACCGTGTGGGGCGCCCAGGGCGAGAACGCCGCCCGTTTCCTGTCGAAGGGACGCCCCGTTGCGATCGACGGACGGCTCGAGTGGCGCGAGTGGGAGGCCCAGGACGGCACGAAACGCCAGGCAACCGATATCATTGCCGACTCGGTGCAGTTCCTGGGCTCGCGGGAAGACGCCTCCGGCGCAGGAGGGTCGTTCGAAGATCGGCCGGCGGGCAACGGGGCCTCCAAGGGCAGCGACGTCCCGGTCGACGAACGCGATTTCCAGCCCGCACCTGTCGCCGGCGCAGCCGGGGACGACGACATTCCGTTCTAGACCAGCACAGCGAGGTTTTCGTGTCCCACAGCTTCACCCCAACCGACCCCGACCACCCCCACCGCGCGAGACGCTGATGGCGAAAGCACGCGCGCGCGGCAAGCCGGTCCGCCGGCGAGACAAGAAGGGCGGGCCCGGAAGCGGGCGACGCAAGCCGTGCCAGCACTGCCGCGACAAGGTGGAGCAGGTCGACTACAAGGACGTCGCGTCGCTGAAAAAGTTCATCTCGGAGAAGGGCAAGATCCGCTCGCGGCGGATCACCGGCTCCTGCCGGCGCCACCAGGTCCAGATCGCGCGGGCGGTAAAGCGCGCGCGCGAGTTGGCTCTGCTGCCCTACGTCAACGAGGGCGGTCGCGACGACAGCCCTCGCCGCGACCGCGGCGACCGCGGCGACCGCGGCGACCGCGAACGGTAGGAGGGCGCATGCCGGAGGCGATACTGCTGCAGGACGTCGACACGCTCGGCGAGCAGGGCAGCGTGATCGACGTGTCGAAGGGCTATCTGCGCAACTACCTGGTCCCGCGCAAGCTCGCCCAGCCGGCGACGAGGGGCGCGATCGAAGCGATTCGCCAGCGCCAGGCCGCCGCCGAGAGGGCGGCTCGGACCGCGGTCGAGAAGGCGCAGGAGAACGTCAACCTGCTCAATCGGACCGTCCTTACGATCCCTCAGCAGGCCGGCGCGGACGGCCGGCTGTTCGGCTCGGTCACGGCGCAGGACATCGCGAGCGCCATCCGGGAAGCGCGCGGGCTGAAAATCGACAAACGCAACGTCCATATGCCGGTGCCGATCAAAAACGTCGGTACCTACATGGTCGTGGTCGAAGTGGTCGACGGCGTGACCGCAACGATCAAGACGATGGTCGTCGCCAAGAAATAGACGGATCTCGGGCAGCGCGTCCGGGCGCACGCGAGAAGTACTCCGGGAAGATCCGTCGTTCCCCCGTGCGAACATGTGTTCGCGTGGGCTGAATTAGCTCCGAGATAGCGGGGAGCCCGCTCCGGCATGGCGAGGGCCGATCTAGACTCGGCTCGCGCGTCAAAGCCCTCGCAAAGCAGTCATGAGCCCAGTCTCCACAGCCAACGGCACCGGGAGCGCCCCCGGGGGCGTGATCACCCCTCCGCACAACCTCGACGCCGAGCAGTCGGTCCTGGGCGCGATCCTGCTCTCGGACCGCTCGCTCTACGCGCTGGTGATCGAAGAGGGCCTGCGCGCCGAGGACTTCTACCGCGAGCGCCACGGGGCGATCTACGAGGCGATGCTCGCGCTGTACAACGACAGCGAGCCAGTCGACGTGCTGACGGTCACAGACCGCCTGCGCCAGATGGGCAAGCTCGACGACGTCGGCGGATCCGCCGCGGTGGACGAGCTGACCGGGGTGGTGCCGGCCGCCGGGCACGCCCGCCGTTACGCGCAGATCGTGCGTGAGAACGCCCTGCTGCGGCGCCTGCTGAAGGCCTCCTATGAGATACAGGAGAGCGTGTTCGGCCACCAGGCCGCGCCGCGCGAGCTGGTGGAGCTGGCCGAGAAGGCCATGCTCGAGGTCGCGCGCGACGATCGCCAGCAGGACTTCCGGGCGATCGAGGACGTGCTGCACGAAGAGCTCGACAAGCTGCACCGGCTGTCGATCGAGGGCACCTCGCTGACGGGGACCCCCTCGGGGTTCAAGGACCTCGACGAGATCACTGGCGGCTTCCAGCCGGGGAACCTGATCATCATCGCCGCACGCCCGGCGATGGGGAAGAGCGCGCTCGTGTGCAACATCGCCGAGAACGCGTCCGTTGACTCGGGCCGGCCGGTGGCCCTCTTCTCCCTGGAGATGGCCGAGGCCGAGCTGGCCCAGCGCTTCGTGGCCTCCCAGGCGCGGATCAAGGGCGAGGAGCTGCGCAAGGGGCGTGTTGCCGAGCAGCGCTGGCCGAAGATCCTGAAGGCCAGCTCGAGCCTGGCGGCGGCCCCGCTGTGGGTGGACGACTCGAGCGACGTGGGGATGCTGGAGATCCGGGCGAAGGCGCGGCGCCTGCACAGCCAGTGCGAGGGGGGCCTGGGGTTGATCATCATCGACTACCTGCAGCTCATGCGTACCGACAGCCGCTACGACAGCCGGGTGACAGCGGTGGGCGAGCTCAGCCGCGGCCTGAAGATCCTCGCGCGCGAGCTCGGGGTGCCGGTGATCGCGCTGTCGCAGCTCAGCCGTGCCGTGGAGCAGCGCCCCGACAAGAAACCTCAGCTGTCAGACCTGCGCGAGAGCGGAAACCTCGAGCAGGACTCCGACCTGGTCATGTTCATCTACCGCGACGAGTACTACAACGAGGACTCCGAACGCCCGGGGGAGGCGGATCTGATCATCGCCAAGCACCGCAACGGGGCGGTCGGAAAAGTCACGTTGACCTTCCAGAAGGAGTACCCGAAGTTCATGAACTACGCGGGGGAGCGCTACGAGCAGTGAGCGCCGAGCGTCCCGGTGGGGGTTCGACCGGCTCCCCGCAGCACCTTGATCTCGGCGCGTCCGGGCTCGCGCGGGCAGAGCGCACGACGGCGTGCCCGCTCGGGCTGTGCGACGGGGGGGGCTTCGTGGTCGACGAGGCGACGAACACCGCGTCGGACTGCCCCTGCCGGGCAGGCCGTATCGCCACGGCACGCACGAGAAGCCTCGCCGGGCGCATACCACGCAGATACCAGGGCGTCTCCTTCGACCGTCCCCCGGTGAGCGACATCGCGCGAACCGCGCCGGATCAGATCCAGTCGGTTCGCCGCTACGTGCGGGAGATCGAGGAGAACCTCGACTCCGGGCGGGGACTGTGGATCCAGGGTGACGTCGGAACGGGCAAGACCACGCTTGCCATGCTGGTCTCGAAATCGGCGCTCGACGCCGGTCGCTCGGTGGCCATCTACTCGCTGCCCCGGCTGCTGAACCTGCTTCGCGAGGCGATGGATTCGCAGGAGGGCAAGCTCGACTTCCTCGACCGCCTGACCGCCGTGGATCTCCTGCACATCGACGACCTCGGCGCGGAGAACCGGACCGACTGGGTCCTCGAGCAGCTCTACTCGATCGTCAACGCCCGCTATGAGGCGGAGCGGGCGATCGTGGCGACGACGAACCTCATGCCTGATGAGCTCTCCGAGAGGCTCGGTGCGCGCACCGTCTCGAGGCTGGTCGAGATCTGCGGCGATCTGATCCCTCTGTTCGGCGACGACAAGCGGCGCGAGTTTCGCGCCGAGGAGCAAACCGCCTGAGGTGGACCCGGTCCGTCGCCCGCCGATGGACTCGCGCCGACGGTCCTCGCCCTGACCCCCCTAGACTCCATTCAGCATGCCGGGAATAGTGATAGTGGGCGCCCAATGGGGCGACGAGGGGAAGGGGAAGATCACCGATCTGCTCGCGGAGCACGGCGACGCGGTAGTGCGCTTCCAGGGCGGGAACAATGCCGGGCACACGATCGTGCGCGACGGCGAGGAGTGGAAGCTCCACCTGATGCCCTCCGGGATCCTCTACCCGGGCAAGCTGTGCGTGATCGGCAACGGCGTTGTGATCGACCCTAAGGTACTGATCGACGAGCTCGACACCCTGCGCTCTCGGCGGGTGGACGTGAGCGGCCTTCGCATCTCCGCCAACGCGCACCTGATCATGCCCTACCACCTGGTCCTCGACTCCGCGGGCGAGGCCAAGCTCGGGAGCCTGCAGATCGGCACCACCCGCCGGGGGATCGGGCCGTGCTACGCCGACAAGGCGGCGCGTCTGGGGATCCGCGTCCAGGACCTGCTCGACGAGAAGATCCTCAAGAAGAAGATCGTCGCGGCGATGGAGCCCAAGCGCCTGTCGCTTCGCCCGTTCGAGAAGGACCCGGCGCTCGATCTGCACGCGATGACCGAGGAGTACCTCACCTATGGTCACCGGCTCGAGCAGCACATCGCCGACACGGCGAAGCTCATGTGGGACCTGCTCGACGACGGCAAGAAGATCATCTTCGAGGGAGCGCAGGGAGCGATGCTGGACATCGACCACGGCACATACCCGTTCGTCACCTCCTCGAACCCGCTGGCCGGCGCCGCGTGCGTGGGTACGGGCGTCGGACCGAAGAGCATCGACGAGGTCTGGGGCGTCTCGAAGGCCTACACGACACGCGTCGGGGCGGGACCGTTTCCCAGCGAGCTGCACGACGAGATGGGCGATCTGATCCGCCGGCGCGGCGGCGAGTTCGGCACGACGACCGGCCGCTCGCGGCGCACCGGCTGGCTGGACCTCGTGGCGCTGCGCTACGCGGCGCGGCTGAACACGCTGACGGCGCTCGTGGTGACGAAGCTCGACGTGCTCTCGGGCCTCGACCGCATCCAGGTGTGCACGAGCTACCGCGGTGCCGATGGAGCCGTGTTCGATCACTTCCCCTACCACCAGACCGTGCTGCACCACACCGCCGCCGAGCTGACCGAGCTGCGCGGATGGAAGGAGGATCTGGGCGAGTGCCGCACGCTCTCGGACCTGCCCGAGGCCGCCCGCGAGTACCTCGACTTCATCGCCGGACACGCCGGCGCGCCGGTGACGCTCATCGGAGTGGGGCCGGGTCGCGAGCAGGTGGTCTGGACGGATGCGGGCATGCAGACCCTCGTGGCCCGCGATCACGCCGGCGCAGCCGGTCGCTGAGGGCGTGAGCTCGCCCCAGCTCGAGGCGCCTTACCTCGACGCGTTGCGCGCGTACGCCGCGCGCGATCCCGCGCGGCTGCACGTGCCCGGACACAAGGGCGGCCCGGGCGCCGACCCGCAGTTCCTTCAGGCCATTGGCCCACGGGCGCTCAGCCTCGACATCCCGGCGCTGACCCGGGGGATCGACATCGGGCCGCACCCCACGCCGTTCGAAGAGGCGCAGGCGCTCGCGGCCGAGGCGTGGAGCGCCAGGCGGGCCTGGTTCTTGATCAACGGCGCCTCCCAGGGCAATCTCGCGGCCGGCCTGGCGCTTGCCCACCACGGCCACGAGGTCGTGGTCCAGCGCAACGCCCACTCGAGCACGATCGATGCGCTCGTGCTGTCGGGCCTGCGACCCACCTTTGCCGCGCCCGAGGTCGATGGCGAGCTCGGAATCGCCCACTGCCTCACGGCCGAGGCGCTCGAGCAGGCGCTCGCCGCGAGCGGGGACGCGGTGGGCGCCTGGATAGTCTCCCCCACGTACTTCGGGGCCGTCGCCGATGTCAAAGCGCTCGCCACGGTCGCGCACGAACGCGGCGTTCCACTGGTGGTCGACGAGGCGTGGGGCGCCCACCTGGCGTTCCATGAGGACCTGCCGGAACACGCGCTCGCGGCGGGCGCCGACCTCGTCATCTCGAGCACGCACAAGATCGTCGGGAGCCTGACGCAGTCGGCGATGCTCCACATCGGGCGCGGAGAGGCCGGGCGAATCGGCGAGGACATAGTCGACCGAGCCGTCACCCTCACCGAATCGACGAGCCCGAGCTCGCTGCTCACGGGCTCGCTCGATGCGGCGCGACGGCACGCCGCGGTGCACGGGCGCGAACTGCTCGACGGCACGATGCTCGCGCTCGCGCACGCGCGCGAGCAGGTCCGCGCGATCGACGGCCTAGACGTGCTCGACGAGCGGATGGCGGGACGGCCGGGGGTGTTCGCCTACGATCCTCTGCGCCTTGCCATCGACGTGCGCGGCGTCGGCGCGACCGGCTACGAGCTCGCCGCCATGTTGTGGGAGCTCGGAGACATCAACCTGGAGCTGTACGGCCAGAACGTGATCGTGGCGGTCTTCGGCATGGGCGAGCGCGCAGCGCCCGAGGCGGAGCGCCTCGTGGCGGCGCTCCGCCTGGCGGTCGAGCGGGTGGGACTGGACCCCGGTGGAGAGAGCGCGAGCTTCGCCGCCCCCCCTCCGTGGGGGGAATTCGCGATGACCCCGCGAGAGGCCTACCTGGGTGCGCAGGAGGTGGTGCCCGCGGCGCAGGCCGCCGGACGGATCGTCGCCGAGTCGCTGGCGGCATATCCGCCGGGCATCCCGAACGTGCTCCCTGGTGAGCGGCTGACACCCGAGACGCTGGCGTATGTCCAGCGCACGCTCGAGTCGGGCGGAAGCCTGCGCGGTGCAAGCGACCGGCTGCTGCGCAGCATCCGCGTCGTGGTCGAGGACGCCGCGGCAGGGTCGCCTTGACCGAGCCGAGGGCAGCCCCGCGGTACACGGGCGTGCGCACTTTCGCCGGGCTCCCGCATACGCCGCTCGCCGAGGCCATTGCGCCGGCCCGGCCGGTCGAGATCGCGGTGGTGGGCGTGCCTTTCGACACGGCAACGAGCTGGCGCCCGGGCGCACGGTTCGCACCCGAGGCCATCCGCTCGGCCTCGGTGCTCCTGCGCCCCTGGCACCCGCTACATCGCGTCGATGTCCTTCGCTCGTGGACCCTGCTCGACGCCGGCGATGTCGCGATCACGCCCGGTAACGCCGAGCGGTCGACCGAGCAGATCGCCGCGGCGCTGTCGCCGCTCTGCGCTCGCGGTGCGATCCCGGTCACGCTGGGCGGCGACCACTCGATCGCCCTCGGCGAGCTCCGGGCGCACCGCTCGGTCCATGGACCGCTCGCCCTGCTTGTGCTCGACGCCCACGCCGACACGTGGGAGGACTACTACGGCGAGCGGCTGTTCCACGGCACGGTGCTGAGGCGCGCCTGCGAGGAGGGCCTGATCGATCCGCGGCGCTCGCTGATCGCGGGCCTGCGGGGCTCGCTCTACTCGCCGGCCGATCTCGACGACGCGCGGGCGCTCGGCCTCGAGCTCGTGACGATCGAGGAGCTCACGGGCACCACGCCCGCGGTCTTCGCAGAGCGTGCCCGCGCCCGCCTCGGCGACGGGCCGGCGTTCCTTGGGGTGGACATCGATGTGATCGACCCGTCGGCCGCGCCCGCGACCGGAACGCCTGAGGTCGGCGGGCTCTCTGCCGGCGAGGCCCTCGCGCTGCTGCGCGCGCTCGCGGGCATTCGATTCGTCGGCTTCGACCTCGTCGAGGTGTCCCCACCGTATGACCCACCCGGTCAGATAACGGCCCTGCTGGCGGCCGGCCTCGCCTTCGAGATGATCGCGCTGGCCGGCCTCGGCCTCAGGCGCTGATCACCGAGCGAACAGGCAACGCCGCGGGAGCGCTCCCGGCGAACGACGGATGCGCCTGGTCGAGGTACCAGCCAAACATCCGATCGACCGTCCTCTGCCCGCCGAGAGCCCGCAACAGGAGGGTGAGCACCCGCGGCGGGAGTGCCGGGATCAGGCGTTGCAGCTGCAGAGCCAGCGCAAACGCGCGCTCGTGGCCTTCGCTGAACGCCCCGTAACGGCGCAGCGCCTCGGACCGGGTTCGCCCCTGCTCCAGCACGCTGCGCAGCTCGCGCCCGCACGCGATGCCGAAGTAGAAGGCCGTCCTTATGCCCTCGCCCGACAGGGGGAAGCAGTGGCCGGCGGAGTCCCCCACGAAGAACACGGACCCCTCGCTGGCGGCTCGCAGGCGGTGGGGGAACCAGTTGCCCTGATAACGCACGGGCTCCGCGCCGAGCCGCTCGGCGAGCTCCACGGTGGGCTCGCGCACGTGTTGGGCCGGCGCGTAGGAGCCGACGCCGATCCGCGCCTCTGCTCCGGCAGGTACGCACCAGCCGAACCCGCGGCGCACGAGCGAGCGCTCGACCCAGACGTCCAGGTCGCCCGCGGACGGCCCGTCGACCTGCGGATGCACCTCGAGGCCCCGCGAGAGCGGCGCCTGCGGCGGTTGATAGCCCCTTGCGCCCAGCACCCGCCGCCAGCCCAGTGCGTCCACGACGAGCCGGGCGTGAATCGTGCCGCGGTCGGTCTCAACGGCGATCGGCTCTTCCCGATCCCCGGCCGCCAGTCCGCCTGCACTGCCGGTCGGGACGCGCCTTGCGCCCTGTACCTTGGCCGTCTGGAAGCTCGCGTCGCACTGCACGTACAGCAGCGCGCACAGCCTGCGGTAGTCGAACGAGGACCAGCTCCAAGGGAGCCGGTAGCGGACCGAGCCGTGCGGGGTGGTGAAGCGCATGTGAGGGATCTCCTGGTTGATCGCATCGGCCACACCCATCGCGCGCAGCCACGGGGTGGGTGCCGCGCACGCCGACGTCGCGCGCTCGCCGATCTCGTAGCGATCGACGAGCAGCACGTTCGAGGATGAGCCGGCGAGCTCCCGCGCCACGGCCAGACCGGCGAAGCTCGCGCCGCAGATCAGCACATCGACGCTCATCCCGTCGAGGGAGCCGCGCGCATCGCCGCGCGCCGTCGCCCTTATGGTCATCGCGCAGCCCGCACGGCGAGCACGACAGGCGCACCGGCGAGCCGACCCCTCTTGCGGCGACCCCTCATCTGGCCGGCCCCGCCAGCGTGCGGAACGCCGCCGGGCCGATCCGCCACGGGGCGAGGCCCGCCCTGCCGCGCAACACGTCGAAGCCGATCGCCTCCACGCGGTCGAGCACGCCCGAGTAGATCGTGCGCGCCAGGCGCATGCCCGGGCGCACACCAGGGCTCAGCGCGTCCGGGAGGGTCGCCGTCGCGGCGAACAGCTCGCGCGCCCGGGTCACCTCGCGCGCGAGCAGCGAGCGGAACCCCGGCGTCACCCGGCCCTGCGCGATGTCCTGCTCGCTCACGCCGAACCGCTCACGGTCCTCCGCGGGGAGATACACGCGGTCGAGCTCATAGTCCTCGCGCACGTCGCGGATGAAGTTCGTGAGCTGAAATGCCACTCCGAGCCGCGCCATCGCCGCGTGCAGCGCCGGCGGGGTGCCGAGCAGAGGGGCCATCAGCAGGCCGACCGCACCCGCGCTGCCGCGCATGTACCGGTCGAGCTCCTCCCGCGTGCCGAGACGCACGGGCCCGCAGTCCACGCGCATCGAATCCATGTAGACCGACAGCTCGGACATGGGCAGCTCGTGGCGGATGCCGGCGTCCACAACCGCCGCGATCACCGGGTGCTCGGAGGACCCCCTGGCGAGACCACGGTCCAGCTCGGCCTGCCACGAGTCGAGGGCACGGCGGCGCGCATCGGGCGTCGGCGCGCGTCGCGGCCCGTCCACGAGCTGATCGGCGCCGCGCAGGAATCCGTAGAGCGCGTACACCGCGGGGCGCACCTCCGGCGGGAGCCGGCGGGTGGCCCAGTAGAAGGTCGGATCGTGGCGCCGCTGCATTCGCCTGCAGGCCCTGTAGGCCGAGCGCAGGCGCGGGTCCACCTCGGCCCTCATACCCCGGTGCGTTCGCGGGCGGTGAAGTTGAGGCTCGCTGGGCATCTCGAAGATCCTGACAGAACCCGGCCCAGCTGAGGGAACCTACCCCGTGCCCGCTCTCCGATTGCCCGCGTGCCGGCTCTCCGGCCGCCCGCGGGCAAGCCCTCTGCGCTGGCCGCGTACAGGCCCTCCGCGCTGGCCGGCCAGCCAGTAACATCGACGGACGTCCAGGGAGGCTGATCACGGAGGTGCGCATGGCGGCGGTTGGGAGCGAAGTTGAGAACGTGCTCATCACGCCGCGCGGGCTGTGGCATGACGGTCCCCCGCACGAGCTCTTCGGGACGCGGTAGGTGGCGGAGGAGGGCGCTGCCCGAGGCACACGGGTCGATGCGCGCGCTCGTGCAGAGGGTCAGCCGCGCCGCTGTGCGCGTGGATGGTCAGGTGGTCGCGGCGATCGGACCGGGGCTTCTCGTCCTGTTGGGAATCGCGCGCGAGGACGACTCCGCCGTCGCTGAGGAGCTGGCAGCCAAGGTGCGCGCGTTGCGCATCTTCGGGGACGAGCAGGGCCGCATGAACGAGCCGCTCGGCGATCGTGAGATCCTGTGCGTGAGCCAGTTCACGCTGTATGGCGAGACGCGCAAGGGCAATCGGCCGAGCTTCGGGGCGGCCGCCCCATCAGAGCAGGCCGAGCCGCTGTATGAGCGGTTCTGCGCCGCCGCGGGTGCGCGCCGGGGGGTGTTCGGCGCGAACATGGCCGTCGAGTTGGTCAACGAAGGACCGGTCACGGTGCTCCTCGAGATCTGATGAAAGAGCGCCGAATCGACGGCGGGTGCACGGAATGGGCGCCGCCGACGGCGGAGCTCACCCGGCCCCGCCACCGACGGCGCAGGTCAGTGGGAGGCTGCTCCGAGGTGGTCCACGGCGCTCGCGACATCGGCTACCTGCGCGTGGATCGTCTGCGAGCTGTCCAGCCGAAGGACGCTGCCCGCGGGCAGCTCGTCAAGCTCCTCGAAGGAGCTGAACTGCTCCTGCACGATCTCCGGCGTGGCGTCAGAGACGCGCCCGGGATCGTGCATGCGCTGTGCGGCGCGCTCGAGGGCCACCGCAAGCGGGACCTCACAGCGGACGACCAGACGTCTCGTCCCGGCGTCTTGAAGGCGGTCGAGCAGCAGCGCGCGGTCCTCGCGCGAGCGGCAGGTGGCGTCCACGATCACCCCACCCCTGCTGCCGAGCGCATCCAGAGCCTCGCCGGCCAGCTGCTCGTAGGTCGCGCGCGTGAAGGCCGCACTGTAGTGCTCCGGGCGCGCGGGCTCTGAGACGGGGAGGTGTGCAAGCTGCTTGCGCACGGCATCCGAGGAGACGACGGTCATCTCCGAGCGCCGTCCGAGCTCTGCCGCGAGCACCGACTTCCCGCTGGCCGCCGGGCCGCACACCACGACGGCCAGAGGCGCCCTGGCACGCCAACACAGGCTCTCGCTCAGCGTCCAGAGCTCGTGTGCCGCATGCAGCTGCTCGGCGCGCGCCTGCGCCTCGCGCTCGCTCGCGGCGATCACCGCGACCTTGGCCCGCACGAGCGCCCAGTGCGCGGCGTAGAACGAACGCAGCTCCACGCCGCAGGTGGACATGCCGGCCTGGCGGTAGGCCCGAAAGAGCTCCTCGGCGGCCCAGCGCCGGCCGAGCGCCTCCAGATCCATCGCCAGGAACGCCAAATCGCACGCGATGTCGGTGCGTCGCAGCTCCGGGTCGAACTCGACGCGATCGACCACACTGAGAGAGGGCCTAAGGAGCACGTGCTCGCAGCGCAGGTCGCCGTGTCCGTCCCGCACGAGCCCCAGCTGCGCGCGCCGGCGGATCTCCGATGCGTGGGCGTGCACGAACGACTCGCCGAACGCGCCGACGACGTCCAGGCGCCAGTGGGGCGGATGCCGCGTCGCCGCCAGCTCCCCCACGTTCCTCGCCCAGCCCGCAAGCACCTGATCGGGACCCCAGCCATCCGCGACCTTGCAGGAGCGGTGAAAGTCGGCGAGCCGGCGGGCGACCGCAACGACCTGCGCACGAGTGAGAGAGCCCGCGGCGATCAGGCCCGCAAGGGTGTCGTCCTCGCGGAAGGTGCGCATCTCCACCGCGTACTCCACTGCTCCGGGAGCGCCGTCACTCTCGAAGCTGAAGCCTCGCTCGCTGGGAACGATCGCGCGCACCGCGACATAGATTCCCGGGGCGAGCTCCTGGTTGACGCGTACCTCCTCACGGCACGCGGCCCGCCTGAGCGCCAGCGTGCTGTAGTCCAGGAAGCCCAGCGCGACCGGCTTCTTGACCTTGTACGCCCGCTCGCCCGCCACGAACACCCACGAGGCATGCGTCTCGTGCACCTCGACCCGCGGGGCGTCCGGATAGGTGGCCGGTGAGGCCAGCGCCGCGAGCAGCGCAGGGGCATCGCCGGGAGGGTGCCCGGGGACGGGCTGGTGTCCGCGTTTGGTCCGGGCGCTCAAGAAGCCCATGCCTTTGTGCTCTTCGCTGGGAGGCTGGCCGCATCGACCGGCGTTACGGGCCGCTGCCCAGCGTCCACAGGAGGTCTACAAGATAGACCTCGCTTTCGGGAAGCGCCCTCAGGGTCGTGGGTGTCGAGAGCGCAAGGCTCGTGGCGCTGAAGCCGCTCGATTTCCACGGCCCGAGGCCGGCGCCGCTCGCCGTCGAGACGATCTTCGTCGTGCTCGAGGCATCGAGGGGGCAGCCGGCGGCGCATTGGAACGCGGGGGCCGAGCCGGCCCCACCCAGCGTGCTCCACGACGCGCCGGTCGTGTTGAGCGTGAGCGAGCCGGCCGGCAATGTCGCGCCGCCCGTCACGTAGCCGGGCCCGGTGTCGGTGCCGCACGTCGGGTTGGGGCAGTAGCGCTTGAAGACCGGGCTCTTGCCGGTGTTCGCGTTGCCGGCGACGGTCACGTTCCAGCCCGTCCCGGCGGTGGTGTCGTCGACGGCGAGGTTGTTCATCGTGGCTTTGGTGGTCTGCGCCTGTCCGTTCAGCGTCACGGCGGGCAGCACCGGCGTGACGGGAGCGAGGTCGAAGCCCAGGGCCCCCGTGCCCGGTCTCAGTGCGATCGTGGTCGTCCCCCAGGGGATGCTGACCGAGACTTTGAACGTCTTGGTGCCCGTGGCACCCGCGGTCGCCTGGGTGAAGTCCTGGGCATCTCCCCCGAGCACGCTCCCGCTGCCGGACGTGAAGATGATTTCCCGTTTGGTCGTTCCTTCCGGCCCGGTGATCGTGAAGGAGCCGGCGGCGTTGACGGCCCCGAGGTCCATGATCACCTTCGTGTTGGCCACGGTCGTTGTGATGCTCGCGGCGGCGTCGCTCGTCCCGGTTTTGGCGCCGGCGGAGGTCGCGGTGACCTCGATCGGGGAGGCGTTTTCCACGCCCACGTAGGAGAGGATCGTCCCGGTCGCCTTGCGTGAGGTCGTAAGGCCCCAGCTGTAGGAGGAGGGCTCGCTGGAGCCGGCGACGTGGAAGTAGACGCCCCTGTAGCCGAATTCCCTGGTCCCCGCGAACAGCCCGGTGCTCGACCAGCCCGACGGCGGGGTCAAGGTGCCGCTGCCTTCGGCGTCTATCACCGCGATCATCACGTCGCCGGCGACCACGCCGGAGGGCACGTTGACGGCAATCGACGTCGCGCCGCTGCCGGTCTGCGCCGTGGCGGCGCTGCGGAAGTAGGTCAGCGCCTCGGCGCGGGCTCCGACGAGCATGAAGACGGCCAGGCAGGACGTCCCAAGCACCGCGAGGCGGGCCGCGTGGCGCTTGGCGGCACGCTCGTACGGGCTGCCGGCGCCGCGTGCAGGCGGGGTGCCCGGCTCAGTCGGCCGCGGTGAACGCATGGACGTAGCCGTTCTCGGCGCGGACGCGCCGCAGCAGCTCGGCTCCGTCGGCGTCGCCGTTGGCCGCGTGCATCTCGACTCTCACCTCGCTGTGGCAGGCCTGCTCGGCGTGCCGGCGCAGATCCTCGGCCAGCACTCCCGCCATGCCCAGGTCGGTGGCCGGCGCGACGACCAGGAACCCGCCATCGTCCAGGCGGCACAGGCGGTCGACCCCGCGAAGGCGCGACCGCAGGGACGCTGCGAGCTTGCCCGGGTACGCCGCGGCGACGTCGCACTCGACCACGATCAGGCTCAGCGGCTCGCCGCTTGCTCGGGCCTCGGTGAGGGCGGCATCGAGGGTCGGGATCGGCGCGGGGACGCGTGAGCGTCTGGCGCGTGCGAGGAGGAACCACAGCAGCGCGAGCACCGCCGCCGTGAGCAGGCCGAGGCCTGCGAACAGCCATCCGGAGATACCGCCCGAGCCGGCCGGCGATGCCCTGGGTCCGCCGTACTCCTGCTGCAGCAGCGCGGCGGCACGCCCAAAGCGGACGAGGGTGTCCAGGCGGGCGACGCCGCCCGCGTATCGAAGGTACGCGCGGACCCGATAGATCGTGCCCTGAGGTGGCTGCTCATGGGGTGTGGGGACGGGGTAGGCGATCGAGGTCCCGGTCACGAATGTGCCCGGCCCGAGGGGCACGCGCGCGATCACACGGTTGCCCCTCGTGACCAACGCCGCCCCCTTGACGTTCTGGAGGATCACGTTGCCGGCGTTGCGCGCGTCCAGCAGGAACACCAGCCCGGCGGGCTGGCGCTGCAGTCCGGCGCCGCTGAAGCGGATCGCGGGGCTGCGGGGACCGGGGATCGAGACCTCGACCCCGATCGCGTAGCGCACGACGCTCGCTATCGAGGCGCCATGGCGCTTGACGGTCTGTTCCTGCTGGTTGAGCGCTTCGACGCTCACGCCGGACAGGTAGTCGCCCGGACGCACACCGCTTGGGACGAGGACCGACACGGGCACGAGCGCGCTCTGACCCGGCGACAGCGTCACACGGGCCTGCCCCAGTCGCAGCCAGCGCGTCGACCCGCGCGCTCGCGACCCGGCGGTCGCATACGTCGAGCCGAGCGTGTCGATCGTCTGCCCGTTGACGGGCAGGAGCGCGACCCGCAGCCGCCGGGCGGTCGGATTGCGCAGTTCGATCGAGCCCGCCTGGACGGACTGTCCGCCTTCGACCGCGAGCTTGAAATAGCTGAGCGGCGGTCCCGAGGCGGGCGTCGGAACCACGATCAGGCCCGCCGCAGCCGCCGAGCCTGCAGGCGCCGTCAGGCACAGCCCGACGGCGAGCCCGAGCGCGAGCAGCATCCACGCACGGCGGCGCTCCGGCATCGGCCGGCGCAGGAGAAGGGCGTGCCACCTCATGACCACGGCCATTCGGCGCTATCCGCCCTCTTCCTGCCCATTCGTGGCAACAGTCCTACGGACCAGTGCTGAGGGTCCAGATCAGGTTGACGCGATAGACCTCTCCGTTAGAGAGGGCTTTCAGCGTCGAGGGAGTGGCCAGCGAGAGGCTGGTCGCCCCGAAGCCGGTGGTGAGCCATGTGCCCATGCCGGCGTTCACGGCGGCCGAGGCGATCTTCACCGCGGAGGCGCTGTCCACGTTGCAGGCACTCGAGCACTGCAGGGCGGGGGCGGTCCCGGTCGAGCCATTCTGAGCGCTGAAGCTCGCTCCGGTGCTGGTGAGCGTCAGCGAGTTGGCCGCCAGCGTCGCACCGCTGGGCAC
>Ga0209048_10001725_pt1 | contig 22094 bp, 12 predicted proteins | sample FrelakmetCRP12CR_FD_187146 | JGI IMG/M metagenome (GOLD analysis project Ga0209048, IMG submission 187146) | Freshwater lake sediment microbial communities from the University of Notre Dame, USA, for methane emissions studies - CRP12 CR (SPAdes)... | ecosystem: Environmental > Aquatic >... | reverse complement strand
GGAGAATCGGACCTGCTGCCAGCCCGACGCCGTCTCGGTGGTGAACGTCGCCGAGGCCATCAGCGTGCCGTTGGCGCTCCACAGGCTTCCCACATGGGTGCCGGTGTTGGCCGGCGCCTTGTAGAAGCGGATCCCGGTGATGAACCCGTTGGTGTCGGACGTGAACCGCACCCCGAGGTTCACCGATGAGCCGTCACCCGCGTCGATGGTCGCTGGGGTCGCCGACCCGAAGATGGTGCACGGGCAGGAGAGCGACGCCTCGGGCGTGGCGGGGTTCGAGGGGACAGAGGCGGGGCTGACGCCGATGGCGTTCGTGGCGGTGACGGTGAAGGTGTAGGTGGTCCCGTTCGTGAGCCCCGACAGGGTGGCCGAGGTGGCCGGCGGGCTGCCCGTCACGCTGACAGGGGTGCCCGCGGTCGTCCCGATGTAGGGCGTCACGGTGTAGGAGGTGACAGAGCCCGACGGCGCCGTCCAGGCGACCACCGCCGATGTCGGGCCGGCGGTCGCGGTGACCCCGGTGGGCGCGTTCGGGGGACCAGCTGGGGTCACGGCATTGGACGGCGTCGACGCCGGCCCAGTGCCCGCGGCGTTGGTCGCCGAGACTGTGAACGTGTAGGTCGTCCCGTTCGCCAGGCCCGTGATGTTGGCCGTCGTGGGCGCTGGCGCGCCGGAGACCGTGACCGGGGTGCCCGCCGTCGCACCGACGAATGGCGTCACAGTGTACGAGGAGATCGTCGCCCCGCCGTTCGGCGGGGCGATCCACCCGACGGTCGCCGAACCATTGCCTGCGGTGGCCGAGACGCCGGTCGGTGCGCCGGGGGGGGTAGGTGCGGCCGGGGTGACGGCGTTGGACGGCGCCGACGCGGGACCGGTGCCGACGGCGTTGGTCGCCGACGCGGTGAAGGTGTAGGCGGTGCCGTTGGTGAGGCCGCTGATGTCAGCCGACGTCGGTGGCGGCGAGCCCGACAGGATCCGAACCGGTTGGGCGGCGGACCCGATGAAGGGGGTGATGACGTAGCCCGTGATCGGGCTTCCGCCGTCGCTCGGCGCCGTCCATGTCACGGTGGCCGCTTGGTCCTGCGGGGTGGCGCTGACGTTGATCGGGGTCGCCGGCGGCGCCAGCGGCGCGCTCGGGGTCACGACGGCCGAAGGGGTCGATGCAGGTCCGGTGCCCACTGCGTTGGTGGCCGTGACAGTGAAGGTGTAGGCGGTGCCGTTGGTGAGGCCGGTGACCGTTACCGAGGTGGCCGGCGGGCTGCCGCTGACCACGACGGGTGTCAGGCTGGAGTTGGTCTCGTTGGCGAGGTGGGGTGTGACGGTGTAGGTGGTGACGGGGCTGCCCCCGTTCGCGGGTGCCGTCCACGACACCGCGGCCGAGGCGTTGCCGCCCGTGCCGGTCACGTTGGTCGGTGCAGCCGGGACGGAAGGCGCGTTGGGGGTCACGGCGTTGGACGGCGCCGACGCGGGTCCGGTGCCGACGGAGTTGGTCGCCGACACGGTGAAGGTGTAGGCCGTGCCGGGCGTGAGGCCCGTGACCGTGGTCGCCGTCGGTGCCGGAGTCCCGCTGACGGTTACCGGGGTCAGCGCCGTGCTCCCGGCGAAGGGCGTCACCGTGTAGCTCGAGATCGGGCTGCCGCCATTGGAGGGCGCGGTCCACGAGACGGATGCCGACGCTCCCCCGGCCGAGGCCGTGACGGACGTCGGCGCGCCCGGTGCGACCGGGGGGCCGGTGGCGACCAGGGAGACGTCGTCGACGTACATCCAGGTGTCGTCAGGCGGGCTCGACCCATCCTGGTGGGCGTTGAACCAGATCACGACCGGCTGTCCAGCGAACGCGGAGGTGTCGAACTTCACCTGTGTCCACGCTTGCGAGTTGCTGTTGAGCTTGAAGACTCGGGCCAGCGTGGTTCCCTGAAGGTCGCGGATCTGCGCCTCTACCCAGTCGAACTGGCAACCGCTCCCGGTGCAAAGGGTGTCAGCCGAGCCGGTCCAGTACCAGAACGCGAGACTTGAGGTGCCGGTCGGCACGGATACCGTCTGGCTGAGCGTGGTATCGCCCTGGGTCTCCGGTGCCGGCTGAACCGAGCCGAGGAGGGCGGAGAAGCTCCCCGTGTGGGCCCTTGTGGCCGTGTCCGCAGCCGTCCCGCTGCCGCCGGTCGTCCACGGCCCGAGAGTTCCGGATTCGAACCCGCCGTTGTTCACCGAGGAGGCGGTCGCAGACGGCGTGACGGCGTTGGACTGCGGCGACGGAGCAGCTGCTCCCGCCGGGTTCGAGGCGGTGACGGTGAACGTGTAGGTGCTGCCGTTGGTGAGCCCGATGACACTCGTCGCTGAGGGAGCTGGTGATCCGGTTACGGTGACCGGCGTCTGCGCCGTCCCGCTGACGAACGGCGTGATCGTGTAGGTGGTGACAGGGGATCCCTGCGGGGCCGCCCACGTCAGGCTGGCTGACGCGTAGCCGGCGGTGGCGGTGACGGTGCTCACTGACCCGGGGGGAGATGACGGGTTGAACGAGACGTCGACCCAGTAGTTGCCCGCCCCCGTGTCGGCCGTCGCCGGGAAGGTCGTCTCGCCCGAGTAGGCGTACATCCCGTTGCCCGCCGCCGCAGTGCCGTGCGCGGCGTGTAACGGCGGGCTGTCGAGGATGCTCGGGTTGGTGGGGGACGGCTGCGGTGGGCCGAAGAAGTAGTTGTTGTCGAAGGCGTAGTGGCCACGCGGCGCGTAGTAGGAGACCACGTAGGTCGTGTGAGCTTGGATCGGGACCGGGGACGAGAAGTTGACCTGCTGCCAGCCCGACGCCGTCTCGCCCGTGAACGTCGCCGTGGCGAGCAACTGGCCGCTCGCGGTCCAGAGGTTGCCGACGTGGGTGCCGGTGTTGGCGGTCGACTTGTAGAACCGCACGCCGGAGATGGTGCCGAAAGCGTCGGAGGTGAACTTCGTCCCGACCTCGATCGCGCTCGGGTCCCCTGAGTCGGTGGTGGTCGGCGACACGGCGCTGCCCCACAGGGAGCATGGGCAGCCGACGTTCACGGTCACGCCGACGGAGGGGACCTCGAGGTTGCCACTGTCGTCCACCGATCGGGTCATGATCTGCGCGGTTGGATTGCCGTGCGCGACCCATCGGTACGTCCACGAGGTGGTGCCGGTCGCCGGGTGCCAGGAGTGACCACCGTCTGTCGACACCTCCACACCGGCTACCGCGCCACCGACGTCCGAGGACGTTCCGCTGATCGTCACCGCGGCGCCGTCGGACAGGTTGGACCCGGTACCAGGGGAAGTGATCGAGGACGTCGGTGGGATCGAGTCGGCGGATGAGGATGCCCCGACCAGTCCCGTCATTAGGGACGCCGGCTGGGCCCCCATGTCAGCGAAGAGGTTGACCGTCGCCTGCTGGATCGTGGGGTCGGCTGGCATGCCGCTCGGGCTGTTGTCGACGAGCCCCCACGACCACTGCACCGTCCCGGCGCCGAACACCAGCCCACCGCCCGCCGAGCGGTACTCGGACATGTGGTGGGTGACGGTCGCGGGCGCGGTCGTCGTCCCGTAGTCGACGAACGCCTCGGGGACGCTGGCGGTGGTCGACGACACGTCGAACTCTCCCGGCGGGCGGAAGCCGTTGTCCGCGTCCGTGTCCCACTCGTACCCGAGTGTGCCCGCTCCGGGGTCAAGGGTCAGCGTCTGGCCGGGCTTCAGCGAAGCGACGGCCGTGTTGCGCCACATACGAAGGCCGGCGTAGGCCGCTGGGACCTGGATGTCCGTCGTCCCCGAGTTGACGACGAAGTACTGCCCAGTCAGGGCGTTCTGGGGATTGCCGCCGTCGGCCGGCGGGCTGAAGCGGGGGTCTGCGAAGGTGCCGGTCCACGTGGGAGGGTCCTTCGGATCGGTGGGGGCGTTGAAGTGCGTCTCCTTGTAGGTGATGAGTGTCCGCTGCGGTGTGTTCGATCCGTCCTCACTTGCAGCGAACCGGGTCTTCCAGAACATCTCGTTCCCGCTGAAGAAGGCCGCGCTGACGCCCTGGTTGACCGCGGACTGAACGGCGGCACGCTGGTTGCCCGACCAGTACTCGTCGTGCCCGGCATCCACGAACAGGCGGTGGTTGAGCAACTGCGAGCCACCGGTGTCAATGTCCTCCGAGGCGACGTAGGTGACGTCGTAGCCGTTCCGCTCGAGGAACTGGATCATGGGCCACTCGGCATAGACGGGCCAGGACCGGCCCTGGTCGTCCGACGCGGTGTGGAACGGCCGGTTGTACGAAACGGCGAACGCGCCCTTGTAGCCCAGCGGGTTCCCCGGGGGGCACGCCACTGTGCACTGATAGAGGCTGTTGCCTCCGTACGTGTTGTACGCCTCCCAGGCTTGGTCGTTCGCCTGCATCACGATCGCCGAGTGACTGCCATCACTGCGGACCACGAAGGGGATCAGGCTGCCGGCACCGGTGTCGTCGCGGGTCAGGTGCGCGAAGTAGTAGCCCGAGACAGCCGTGGACGGGACCGCCCAGGAGGCGGATGTCGCCCAGTTACCGCAGTCGATCAGGCCGTTCGTCGCGTCGGTCAGGCATGCCGGTTGGGTCTGCGGGAACGTGGCGGACGGCGCGACGTGAGCGGCTATCTTCCGGGCGCCGGCCCCGCCGTAGTACCCGAGGCGCAGGATGTCGAAGTGGTAGGCCGAGGCGGTAGATGAGATCTTGAACGAGACCGTCTGGCCGGCGTTGACGCTGATCGCCGTCGCGAACCCTTGCAGGGTGCTGTCACCAGCGCCGTTGACCAGCCAGTCGCTCGCAGGGTCGCCAGGCTGGGTGTTCTCACACGCGATGACGCTGACGACGGGGGGCCCGCATGGCCCGGCAGCCGCAGCCGGCGCACCCCTCGTGACGGCAGCCTGCCCGAGGGCGAGGATGGCCGCGACCGTGACCACTGCCCCGATGCCGATGCCGCGACGTATACCCCTGCTTCTCACGTGAGATTGAGCGGGCGGCAGCGCGGTTTGATACGTCGGCCACCTTGATCCGCCTCACAGCGTGCTCCCGGCCGTCTACACGGTCGCCGGGTTGCCCGAACCCTTTGGGGAAGCCCGGCCGCGTCGCCACGCGGCCGTCGATAGCAGGTCAGAGTCCACCCGTCGCCGGCACCGCAGATTCAATGAGGTGTGGGCCAATTCGCATCTCCGATGCCCACCTCGGGCCAGGCTCGACGACCTCACGGGCCGAGAGTGGCCTCCGCGGCGAAGCGCTCGAGGAGAGCGGCCCGTCCGGCCCACGAGTCGTCGGCCACCCGCCTCCGGCGCGCAGACTCTGCAGCTGGGTCCCTCAGCGTCGAGAGGGCGGCCCGGATCTCGGCCACGTACTCGGCCGGATTGCCGGCGACGCGCACCACCTCGCGGTAGTAGTCGACCTCAGGGTATGCGGTGGAGACGACGGGCAGGCCCAAGGCCAGGTACTCCTTGAGCTTGATCGGGTTGCACCAGTGGATCCACTCGGTGGAGGCCCAGGGCATTATCGCCACGTCGAACCCGGAGCCGTAACGGGGCATGTCTTCGTAGGGCCGCAGGCCGAGGACGTGCACATTCGGAATGCCTGCCACCCTGCTGATGTCCACGGTCGCCGGCCCGACAAGCACCACGCTCGCCTCAGGGATGTCTCGGGCGACCCGCTCGACAAGGGCGTAGTCCACGAGGGCATCAAGGGTCCCGAAGAAGCCGATCCGGGGGTGAGGGATGGCCTGCAGGTCCGCGGGTTCCTCGGCTGCTGTCCGCCGCCGAAAATGCTCAAGGTCCACGCCGTGATCCAAGAAGCGCGCCCGGGCGCCCACCAGCGGCGCGTCAGCGGCCATGAGCGCGTGGCTGGCGTACACGACCGTGTCGGCAGATCCGAGCAGACGGCGTTCGTGCTCCTCGATCACTTCCTGATCGGCCTCAGGGAACAGAGAGTGCTTGTCGGCGCGGTTGACGATGAGCGGGCCGTGGGCGAGGTGGCGGACGACTGGTTCGGCCGTCGGAATCGTCACTACGCAGGCCGGGCGCCGCATGCCCAACCTCCTGGAGACAGCGCTGACCTGCCCGGCTACCGCCCGAGCGTTGAGCGACGTCAGCCGGGGGCGACCGTAGACCGGCAGTGAGACCGGGCTCATCACGTGGAAGTCGGGAAGCTCCGGCAGGGGCGCCCGCACAGCCCGCGCCATGCTTCCGACCTTTCGGACCACCCGGCGCACCGGCGTGGTCGTGCGGCCGGGCATGGGCATGCGCAGCCCGATGCTGTTGACGACCAGCACCGGGTGGCGGCGGGCCAGGTGGCGCATGAGCTGGAAGTCCGAGTGTGCCTGGCTGTGATACCACCAGTCCTGGGCGGCGAAGCAGACGAAGCCGTACGAGGTTCCGCCTTCGCCAGTTGCGTTCCTCGCCGCGTGATCCTCGTCCGTCACAGCCTGACGTTGGTCGGCAGCAAGCGGACCACCGTGCGGTTGCCGAAGTCCGGACCGGGCTTTCGTTGTCACGGAACTTGACGCGTTTCCCGAACGTCACCGGACGTCCGCATGCCGATGGCCGCCAACGCTGCGCGGCGCACCCCGATAGGCGTCCGCGACTTCGACTGGATCAACACTGCAACCTCCTCGGTACCGAAGTCGTCGACGAATCGGGCTGCGGCAGGTCCGTCGAGCGGCGTTGTGTCCCAGTAGCTATGGCACAACGTCGTGTTTGACGCGAACTCCGTTGCTGCAGGGTCACCGAAGTGGTCGACGAAGACCCCGTAGAGGGTCCACTCCGAAAGCCGCATCTGGCCGCAAAGCACATCCACCCACGGACGGCCGGCGACGATCGTGATCCGATCGAGCAGCGACCGCACGAGTCTTGGCTCCCAGACCGTGAACGAGCTCACGTAGTCCGGCAACGGGGCCACCGCCGGAGGCAGGCCGAGGAGGTGGCGGGAAAGCCTGTGCCAAGCGAGGTGGTCCACCATGCCATCGTGGACCGCTTGGTCGTTACGGTAGAAGCGGACTGATCCGTTCCGAAGGAACGTCTCCGCGGTGACCGGTCGCACCAGCTGAACGTCGGAATCGAGGAGAAGCAGCACGTCGGCGTCGATTTGAGCGCTGATTGCCAGCTTGACGACCTGCTGAAGCACCCAACCTCGCACCGGGGGTACTGGCCGGCGGAGGTTGATCGCAGCGATGGACACCCAGGGCCGAGATGGGACCACGCGCCGCAGGAGTGGGGTCGCCCAGGGCACCGGCACCACATGGCGGGGGAGCACGTCCTCCTCAGTGAGTACGACGCAACGGGGGCCGCCGAACTGGGCGAAGAGGCCATGATGCGCGGTAGGGGTCACGACGTGGTGGATCACCGTTTCGGGGGTGTTCTCGAGGACGGACCGGTGGAGATCGTGGAATAGGTCGATGTCAGGGGCGTGGGTCGGCGTCACGACTGCGAGGCTCCTGCGCTGCGTCATGCCGCCACCACCGATGCAGACGACCTCATGCTCAAGAGAGCGCGTCGGACCTCACCGTTTCTCGCCCGACGTTCGGACGGGCCGAAGAGCCACATCGGATCGTTGCACCCGGGTCTGATACTTGTGGCCACGTCTCCCACGAGCCGGCGGCGGACCCATTTGATACATCCGGAGGTGCAACCGCCGCAGGAGAGTCGGGCCTACCGCGATGCTCGGCACGTCCAGGCGGCCGCATGTTGCTCGACTGTCTTGAGGGAGAAGCTCGTGAGGTTGACCGCTGACCAGGGCCATCCCCGGCGCTTCCTTCAGAGTTTGGCCGCGGCGACGAGCGACAGTGCGACCATACGGGTGGCGAAGGGTATGTCTTCGAGGATGTAGCGGCGGAAGAGCCGGTGCGGCTCCTGACCAAGCCGGTGCAGCCACTCCAGACCGCTCTGCTGCATCCACAACGGCGCCCGCCGCGTCTCGCCGGCGAGGAAGCTGAGGCTCGCCCCCGACCCGATGAACCACGAGTCGGTGAAGCGCTCTCTGAGCCGCAGCATGAGGTGCTCCTGCTTGGGGAATCCGAGCCCGCAGTAGTAGATGGCGGGCCCGAAGGAGTCGATCGCGTCGTCGATGGCCCGACCGGCGGCGGGGTTGGACTCGAACCCGAACGGGGGGTAGTGGTGTCCGACCACCAGCCCGGGAATCCTGGCCGTCAGTTGCGCCGCCGCCCGCTCCGCCACGCCCGGGTTTCCGCCGAGGAGGAAGACCGGCACTCCCATCGCGGCCGCCGCCCGGGACAGGGTGCTGGCAAGGCTCGAGCCGGCGACCCGCTGAGGCAGGACGGGGCCCTGGATGTGGCTGACCCACACGAGGGGCATGCCGTCGGCGAGCACGAGGTCGGCCTGATGGATGAGCTCGACCAGCTCGGGGTGCTCGGCCGCTTGGCGGAGTATGTCGATATTGGGGGTGACGACGCAGCCGCCGGTGCCAGCGGTCATGGAGGCGAGGATCCGGTCGATCGCCTCGCGCTCGGTCAGTGGATCGAAGCGCACGCCCATCAACTCGACCTTCGGTGCCCCGCATGAGACATCGATGGTCATAGTCATCTGCCGCCTCCTTCACGCGTCACAGGACCCGCTCCAGGGCGGCCTCGAGGCCGCCCTGTCACGTGCGTCGTGCCGATCGGGCGACGGGCCGCGGCAGCTAGGCAGATGATGAAGTCGGATCGCATCAGTCGATAGAGCAGCCGGTGGACGCGCTGATACGTCAGGCTTGGGTGCGATCGAGAGCCATCGACTATGCGATGTTGCCGTCCTCCTACGTCCGTGGGGTCCGCACACGGCCCTCGAGGACGATCCTGGAGGTCACTGACGAGTGAACCAACGAGTGGACCGAAGAGAGGTAGTCCGCGACGACGCGGACGCGGATTGATGCTGGACCAGGAATTCGGTGTCTCAAATCGACCAGCACCGACTCAATAGACGGCGTGAGCACAGTCAGCGTTGTGGTTCCCTGCTACAACTACGCGCACTACCTTCGGCAGTGCGTCCAGAGCGCCCTTGCCCAGCCAGGAGTAGACGTCGAGGTGCTCATCATCGACGACTGCTCGACCGACGCCACGGCGAGGGTCGGTGCCGATCTCGCCGCCGAGGACTCCAGGGTCACGTTCCGCCGCCATTCAGTCAACTCAGGGCACCTCAAGACGTACAACGAGGGTCTCCTGTGGGCATCGGGAGGCTACACCGTGCTTCTCTCAGCCGACGACCTGCTCGTCCCCGGTTCGCTCGGCAGAGCCGCGGCCGTGCTCGACGCCCATCCCGAGGTGGGGTTCGCGTACGGTCGCTCGCTGCGCTTCGAGTCTGACGACGCGCTGCCCGCAGCGCGGACTGGAATGGCTCGCCCGCGGTTCTGGGATGGTTGGGAATGGATCGCCCGTCGATGCCGCACGGCGACGAACTGCATCTCGTCCCCAGAAGTGGTGGTGCGGACCGAGCTCCAGCACCGCCTCGGGGGCTACCGCCATGACCTGCGCCATTCAGGAGACCTCGAGATGTGGCTGCGCCTCGCCGCCGTTGCCGACGTCGCGTACCTATGTGACGTCGACCAGGCCTTCTACCGGGTGCACGCGGGGAGCATGCTCCGGACTTCCTGGACGGCACCCATCGACGACCTCGGCCAGCGGCTGGCCGCCTTCGATGCCGTCCTCGGCGACCGGGCCCGGAGTTCGCCGGAGGCAGCCAGACTGCAGAACATGGCCCATCAGGCTTTGGCCCGGGAAGCCTTGTGGGAGGCGTGCCGCGCCTACGACAGCGGCGTGTACGACCCCGCAGCAGTCGACTCACTCGAGGACTTCGCGTTCGACGCGTTCGCGCCGGCGTCGGCTCTCCGGGAGCACTCGGGCTTGCGTTGGAGGCGGCGAGTCGGGCCTCGCTGGTGCAAGCGTGTCGGGCGGCTCCAGCCCAGCGTCGCGACGCACCGCCTTCGGAGCGAGCTGTGGTGGCGGCGATGGAGGGTCTCCGGTGTCTGAGCTGCGGCGCCCCGCGAGGCCCACGCCGGGCGCGCAGTGGGACGGTCTGGTGGTCCTCTGTGCGGGGAACAACTGGGACGACGGCAAGCTGGCGGACCAGCACCTGGCGCAGCACCTCAGTGGGCACCTACCGCTGCTCTATGTCGACCCACCGATCTCCCACTTGACCCCACTGAACCACCCCGATCTGGCCGATAGCGTGCGGCGACCCAGGCTGCGGCTCCTCACGCCTCGGCTGGCCCGGTTCACGCCGATCATGCCGCCCCGGGGCGAGACCTTGATTCCCTCCGTCGCCCACGCCTTGGTGCGCCGAAGCCTCACGCGAGCTGTCGCCCGACTCGGGGGCCGGGTGAACGCTGTCGTTGCGGCGGCGCCGGCCTGGCCCGTGTTCGGGACATGCGGGGAGCGGCTACGGGTCTTCTGGGCTCAGGACGACTATGCCGGCGGCGCCGAGCTCATGGGCCTGGATCCCCAAAGGGTGCTGCGGGGGGAGTTGGCGGCTGCGGCCTCGGCCGACCTGATTGTCGCCTCCAGCGCCCATGTTCGGGACGCGTGGGTCGCCCGCGGGTACGCTCCGACCCTGATCCCCTTCGGCTGCGACGCCGGGCGCTTCGCCCAGGCGGGGCACCTGCCTCAGCCGGACGACATCCGCCTCGACGTGCCGGTCGCCGGCTTCGTGGGCCACATCAACGAGCGCATCGACATCCGGTTACTGGAGGCGACCGTCGATTGTGGCATGTCTCTCCTGCTCGTTGGCCCGCTCGACCCAAAGTTCGAGCCGTCGCGCATGGCCGCCCTGCTAGCCCGGCCGAACGTGTGCTGGGTTGGCGAGAAGCCGTTCGAGGACCTGCCCCCCTACCTCGGTGCCCTCGACGTCGGGCTGGTCCCCTACACTCGGAGCCAGTTCAACATGGGTAGCTTCCCGCTCAAGACCCTGGAGTACCTCTCCGCAGGACTTCGGGTTGTCTCGACAGATCTCCCGGCGACCCGCTGGCTCGCAACCGATCTCGTCGCCATCGAATCGTCGCCAGCGGGATTCGTCGAGGCGGCACGTCGGGCCGTCGGCATGCCTCGCGCCACGGGTGAGATCCTGCGTCGCCAACGGTTCGCCGCCGCCCATGACTGGTCCTGCCGGGCCGCGGACTGGGCGCAAGCCCTTTGCCCGACGGGCACCGCCCCTCTTGCGACGTCCGGCGCTGCCGCGTGGCAAGCGGCCTCGCAGTCGCTCAGGATGTCGGGCGGGCAAGCACGCGCTTGAGAACGGTGCGGTTCTCGGGGTGGAGCGCAATCACGGACCCGTAGGCGGCGGCAGCAGCTCCGCCCAGCAGGAGTAGCCGGGTCCACGGGCCCAAGCCGAGTTGCGCTCCGGCAGCCAGGATCGCGACCGCTACCGCGCCGCCGACGCAGGGCGCCACGAGGGCGGAAAGGACCGATCGAAGCGGAATGCCGGCGTGACGGAGCGCGACGGCGTAGACCGGCCCGACGATCCCGACCGCCACCGCTACATGGCCGATGCCGACCCCTCGGATGCCGGCTGCGGCCGCGGCGAGGGGTAGTGCGATGGCGAGGGACACGAACCAGGCTGCCTGGGCCGCAAGCAGGGACCGCCCGCGCCCGGTGGCGACGAGGACGTCGTAGCAGAGGTCTAGGACGACGCGGGCACCGCCGAGCACCGCGAGCCACCGAAGCGTTGCCACTGCGGGCGACCACTTGCTCCCATAGAAGATCGCCACAAGCGGACCGGCGAGCATTGAGAGGAGCACGGCCATCAGTACCGCGCACGCGGCAACAAGGTGGACGGATCGGGCGAAGGCCTTCCGCAGCGCTTCGGCATCGTGCGCCAAGCTCGAGAAACCCGGGATCGCGACTCGCCGGATCGAGAGCGACACGAGGTTCGCAGGCCAGCTCGACAGGGTGAACGCCAAGACGTAGAAGCCCAAGGCCGCGGTCCCGAGGGCGTGGCCGATCACGACGTAGTCGACGTTCAGCGTCGCCAGGTACACCGCGCTGGTTGCGGCGAATGGCAAGCCTGCCCGCACGAGGGCCCGGGCGTCGCTCGTTCTCCACCCCGGCAGCGGGCGGACCGGGGCCAGCGCGTAGACCATGATCACCGCGGTCACGTTCCCAGCCAGCGAGCCCCACGCGAGACCCGTCGCCCCCCAACCCGACGCCACCAGGAAGATGCTCAGGCCGGCGCTCGGCACGAACGCGGCGAGATCGACGAGTGTCCTGCGCCCCTGCTTGAACGTCCTGGTCAGGAAGGCATTCGGAATCGAGGAGATGCCATCCAACACCACGTTGAATGCCACGATCCGGATCACGGTTGTGGCCTCGGGTGCGCCGAGGAGGCGGGCGACCGCGGGTGCGACCACGACGATGACGGCGTACAGCAGGACGCTGCTCGCCATGGACAAGGTGACCGCGGTCGGGGCGAAATCGGTCGGGTCAGTCGGCCAGCGAACGATGCTGACGCTCACCCCGAGTTCGTTCATGCTCGTCAGGGCAGTCAGGACGAGGAACCCGATGGCGAACACGCCGTACTGTTGGGGCGAGATCAACCGAGCCACGACCATCGCCGACCCGACGGTCAGTAGTCGGACACTCACTCCGTTGACCAGGCTCCATCCGACTCCAGCCCGCACCTTGCGACCCAATTGTGAGACATCGGGCGCAGTCCCTTCGGCTGAAGGGCCTTCGATCGCGTCGGCGCGAAGGACAACGTCGGTCACGCCGACGACTCCGTCACGGGATGTATCAAACGGCTCGGCTGGCGCATCCACACGGGCATGGCCATGGGCATCCAGGAAGCCGTCGTGCTCACGCCCTGCCGAGCGCAGGCATCGAGCACTTGATACAAGTCACTTCTAGAACAGTGGGCGACCCCGTGCCCGACTTGGCCGCGGACCCGGCGTCCTCGCCCGTGGCCCGGGTCGACTGCGCCGTGGTCATCGTGACCTTCAACAACGCTGACGACATCGTCGCCTTGCTCGACTCGCTCCCGGCCGCGACGCGAGGCCTGACCACCCGATGCGTCGTCGTCGACAACGGCTCGACGGACGGCACAGCCGATCTTGTGCGAGAGCGGCCGCGCGTGGTCTGCATCGAATCGGGTGACAACCTCGGGTACGCGGGTGGCCTCAACCTCGGTCGGAGGTATACAGGCTTGTGCTCCTCGGTGGCCATTCTGAACCCCGATCTCGTTCTCGAACCGGACGCCATCACCCGTCTCTACGAGGCCCTGGCGGACCCCGCCGTCGGGATCGCGGTGCCGACCGTTCTCGACAGCGATGGCCGGCTCTACCCGTCCCTGAGGCGGGAGCCGAGCGTGACCCGCGCCCTCGGCGACGCGTTGTGTGGAGGCAGGCTTCCCGGCCGGCCCGGTTGGCTGAGCGAGATCGTAGGAGACAAGGACGCGTACCGCCATCGCCACGCGGTCGACTGGTCGAGCGGAGCGGCGCTCCTGGTGTCATGGGCGTGCGACGGCGCGGTGGGCGACTGGGACGATGTCAACTACTTCCTCTACTCGGAGGAGGTCGACTTCGCTGCCCGCGCCCGCGACGCGGGGTTCCGGATCGACTTCGTCCCGAACGCTCGGGTCCGCCACCGCGGGGGCGGATCCGGCCAGTCGCAGACGCTCGCCGCCCTCATGGCGGTCAACAGGGTCCGCTACTTCAGATCGCGACATGGTCGCTTGGCGGCGGGGACGTTCCGTCTCATCGTCGGCCTCCACGAGCTCCTGCGCAGCGCCGACGCGGCGCACCGCTACACCCTTCGGACCGTTCTCAGCCGGTCGAGCTGGCCGGCGCTCCCGGGCGGGCGGGCGAGCAGGGCGAAGGCACGTCGATGAGCGTCACCGTGCTACAGCCCGTGGACGACGCGGCGCAACCAGTGCCGACGGAGCAGGTCACGGCGGCGGGGGCCAAGGGGAGCCAGAGCTCGCTCCCGACAACCCTCCTGGTTGCGTACGCGGCGACCATCATGGTGATTCCCGCCGATGTGGTCTTCCGGCCCCTGGGTGGCGCGGCCTCCGTCGCCGGAGTTGTCGGCCTGTCGCTGTTTGCGTTGTGGTGGGCCTCGACATTGCTGGGGAACCACGATCCACTGCGCGCCCGCTATCCGACACGGGCCTGCATCGTCGCCTTGTGGATCATCACACTCCTGTCTTACGCCGTCATGCACCACCATGCGCGGCCCAGCACAGAAGTCCTGGGAGCCGACCGGTGGCTGATGCAGCTCGCCCAGTGGAGCGGGGTCGCCTTCGTGGCGAGCGAATGCCTCCGCGAGCTTGCCGACATCATTCGGGTGCTCCGCGCCCTGGTCTGGGGAGGGGCGGTCTGCGGAGTGGTCGCCGCGGTCCAGTTCTGGCTCAGCTACGACTTGAGCCACTACCTGCGCATGATCCCGGGGTTCACGCTTAACGTGAGCGACTGGGCGATCGGGTCGCGGGGAGGCATCAACCGGGTCGCCGGCACGGCGATGCACCCGATCGAGCTCGGAGTCGTTGCTGGGATGCTCCTGCCGCTCGCCGTGTTCCTGGCCATGCACGACCGGCAGAAGCCCGTCCTGAAACGCTGGATTCCGGTCGTTCTCATCGGCACGGCGGTCCCCGTCTCGGTGTCCAGATCGGCGGTCCTGGCGGCGGTCCTCGCCCTTGGCCTCTTTGTCGTTCTGCTCCCGGTCAAACCGCGGGCGCTTGCGATCGGGGCCGCCCCGATCGCCCTGGGCGCGGTGTTCATGACCGCCCACGGCTTCTTCGGCACCATCGCCTCATTCATCCTGCGAATAGGCTCGGATGCCTCGATCACGCATCGAACCAACCAATGGCCGCGCGTCGAACAGTTGGTGAGGCAGTCGCCGTGGGTCGGCAGCGGGGGCGGCTCATTCATCCCTCCCGACGCTTGGCACGTCCTTGACAACCAGTATCTGCAAACGGCCATCGAGCTAGGGATCATTGGGGCGTTCCTTGTGTTCCTGTACCTCGTCGCTCCGGCCGCGAGCGCGCTCGTAGCCCGCGACCGTGCAGCCGACGAGGAGATCCGAGTGCTGTGCGGCGCGCTTGCAGGGTCCTCCGTTGCGGCCGCCGCGTGCGCCTTCACGTTCGACGGCCTTACGTTCCCCATGTTCGCCGGGGTCACCGCCCTGATCGTTGGATTGTCCGGTGCCTGCTGGGTGCTGGTCGACCGCACGTACCGTCTCCAGGAAGGGGAAAGCTGATGGACCTCCTCTCGATCACCAGGACCCTATGGCGCCACAGACTGCTCACGCTGCCAGTCCTTTTGGCCACCCTAAGCGGCCTCGCCTACATCATCTTCGTCACGGCTCCCACCTACAACGCGACTGCGGACTACCTGCTCGTAAGGCCGCCGACTGCCCCGAGCCCCGCCGACTTGGTGAACGACCCCGGGCTGGCTCATGTCTCCGCCAACAACCCGTACACCCGGTTCGATGATCAGTCGGTGGTCGTCGACATCCTGGTCGGGAAGCTGACCGCCGACGACGAGAAGGCCAGGCTGATCAGCCAGGGAGCCGGCCGGCAGTACTCGGTCGCGCTTGTGGCGAAGTTCGGCTCCCCCACCCCGATCGCCGAGATCACTGGCGTCGGCTCGACGGCGGCCGCCGCTGCTAGGTCTCGCCAGGTCGTGTCGGACCAGTTCAAGAAGTCGCTCATCGAGATGCAGCGCGAGCAGGGCGTACAGGACTACTACCTGATCCGGACGTTGCAGATCGGCGCTTCCGGCCCGATCGCGCCGGTGTCCGGGCGCCTCCGCTCGCTCATCGGAATCCTCGCGCTCGGGGTGATCGGCATCTTCGTCGTCGTGACCGTCGCCGACGCGATCGACAAGAAGCGGGCCGAATCCCGCGCCGGCCAGCCCGACTCCGCCGACCACGCTTCGGGCGAGGTCGGTCCCTGGCTTACTCCCGGCGGCCGGGGGACTCGTCCGCGCATGGACGGTGGCGAATCGCCCGTTGGTGACAGGCAGCCACCACGGCTCGCAAGAGCCCAGCGCAGGCGTGTTCCGGCCTCGGTCCCAGTGGCACCCCTGGTCGGCACGGAGGGGAGGGGGGTACACTCATCAATTTGGATCGAGGCGCGGGGTCCCGCCAACGCGAACGCCGCCTCACTCGCCGTCGATGAGGGCCGCAGCGCTTAGCTGCCCGTCGACGTCTACCGACATCGTGCGGATGCGACGGGGGTCTTGCGCTCTGTCGCATGAATGCGATGATCTCGAAGCCCGCCTGCTGAATACGACCTCCACCCCGGCCAGGGCCTGGGCCAACCCGACGGTCGCGACCGGAGTCGGCCGGTGACCCATCGGCCGGCTCCGGCGCTGATCACCGCCACCGCTTCATAGCCACCTTGACCGTGTGCAAGGCCCGACCGTGCTCCCGCCGTGGCGATCCCTTGCAAGTCGCTCGAGATCGGCTGGGGTACCCGATCGGGCGATTCCCTTGCGGGACGTACTCGACGGTCGCGACCTTGCTGCGCACGACAGGCGGGGTCACGCCGATCGTGTGGAGCTGGGGACACCACGAAGCTGAAGGGTTCCATGAAAGGTGACTACTGCGACCTCCACGTCGTTTTGGACATCTTCAGCCGCCGTGTCGTGGCCGGGTGCGTGGGACCCGCGGAGTCGGGCGAGCAGGTGGAGGAGCTCATCGCCGGTGCCGTCGCCCGCCACCCGGTCCCACCCGGTCAGCTCACCGTGTACGCCGATCGTGGCAGCTCGATGACCCCCGACCCCGTGGTCCAACTGGTCGCCTTCGGGATCGGGCGCAGCCACGGCCGCCGCACGTGAGCAACGACAACCGGGGTCCGGTCAAAGACGCTCAAGTACTGCCCAGCCTTCCCGGGGCGCTTCACCTCCATCGAAGACGCCTGGACCTTGTGCGAAACCTTCTTCATGCGCTACAGCCACGAGCACCGCCACTCCGGGATCGGATATCACACGCCGGCTAGCTGCAACCTAATGATCAAGTGCTCACGCCGAGGCGGGCACGACATCCCATCGGCAGTCCGGTCACCGGCGAACCGGCGGGCGCACGATCTGTCAATAGGCCTCGACGTGGGGCCGGGTTCCGTGAGTGCTGACCCGTCGGCTGCTGTCTATTCCTGAGCCTCCCACAGGAGGCCCCGTTCATCTCATTAGGTTCCGGGACCGCGCTACCCGACCTTGTAGATGTGCACGCTGCTGGCGTCGGCGAAGGTGTCGGAGAACACGCCATTCACCACGGGGATCGTGCGGTTCTCGTTGACGACCGTCACCGTCGTCGTGGGGGCACCGGCCACCGTGAACGTGACCTGCTGGTTGGCGGTCGGCGGCGACGCCAAGCGACCCGAGCCAGCGAAGATGTAGAAGCTGCCGTTGCTGTCCTTGGCCATGGTGCTGACATCCCCGCTCGTGGTCACGTACCCGTTGGCGAACGGGGACAGCAAGACGTCGTTGAGCCCATTCACCTCGGCGTTGAAGGCGGTGAGGGCGGTAACCATGGCGTGCAGCGTGACCCCTGGGGTCTGCTGGCAGTTGTACATGCCGCTCGCTGGGTTCGACCCGTCGATGATGCTGCGGAAGTCGACGCACGGTCCACCGAAGTTGTGCTGGAACCAGATGATGCCCCGGGCCCCGGCAATGAGGGAATGCCACGCCGCCGCCTGCATCTGAGCGGGGGTGGTGCAGTTGGTGTTGTTGAACGGGCAGCCGGTCTCGATGTCGACGACGACAGGCTTGGAGCCGCCGTTCAGGGCCTGGAGGCGCTTGATCTGCTTCACGTCGTACCCGTAGTTCGCAGGTAGCTGCCGCTGGGCGGTGGTCAGCCCTGAGCCGCTGCCATCTCCACACGCGGTCGCGCTGTCGGGCAGGAGCGCACACCCACCCTGGCTGGGTTGCTGAAGATCGGGGTCGGTGATCCAGTAGCTGTCCGCGGAGAGGATGTCGGAGTACTTCATGAACGTCGCCGCTTGGGGGTCGCTCTCCAAGAAGAGCACGCCTTTGCCGTAGCCTTGGTGGACGGCGGTCCCGTCGATGGGGTAGCCCGGGGAGCCATAGCTCGTGGGCTGACCTGTGTAGAAGAAGTTGGCGGCGGTGTACCCGCACTGCGAGCCCAAGGGAATGCAGGCGCTCTGGTTGTACACATTGCTGTTCGGGTCCCAGCCGTTGCTGTCGGGGCCGTAGTTCGTGTCCGATTCGTCCGAACCGTCGTAGGCGACCGTCTCGGATCCGGTGGCAGGGGTCGTGTCCGGAGCGGAGACGTGCATGCCGCCTGCTCGGATCACGTTGTAGTCGGCCCGAGGAGGACCCGGCAGGCCCCAGTAGATGTTGTCGCCGGTCCCGGCGTCGTAGGCAACCTCGGTCGCGTTCTCCGGTTGCTCCATCCAGGCGCCGAGCAGGATGTGGCCGTCCAACCATGCGCTCTTCGCGCTCTTGGTCGCGAAGTACGTCGGACCGCCGTCAATGGCCTGCAGCGCGACCCCGGGGGGCAGGGAGCCGGGCGGGGTGGTTGTCGGGTCAAGCGGTGGCACGGGCAGGCAGGCCTGGAGGCTGAGCAGAAGGAGAATCGCCACGAGGAGCCTCGGCCTCCTCAACCGGAGAAGTCGCTGGGGCAACTTCACGGCGGCCCGGATGGTAGACATCCGTTGCTTCACCGGCGGAGCGAAGGCTCTTCGGACTTGGGGGACGCCGAATACGACGCAGACCGCGACCCTGCTGACCACGACCACTTCGTTCGACCCGTCATCGCTCTCGCCCGTCGTTGAGTGACATGAAGAGCAACGACCCAGTCCAGAAGATACATCGCGCTCACGGCCAAGGCCGAGCTGTCCGACGGAGTGTGTAACCGGGCGTGATCTGACGGTGCGCGACTGACCGTCGCGGGCTGAAGGGGATCACGACTGCTGACTTCCACTCCTACCTCGAGTTTGGCGTCTGCTTCGGGTGATAACCCCTGCCTGAAGAAGCTCTTGGCGGTGCTACCCGACCTTGTAGATGTGCACGGTGCTGGCGTCGGCGAAGGTGTCGGAGAACACGCCGTTCACGACGGGGATCGTGCGGTTCTCGTTGACGACCGTCACCGTCGTGGTGGGGGCACCGGCCACCGTGAACGTGACCTGCTGGTTGGCGGGTGGGGGCGTGGCCGGGCGGCCCGAGGCGGCGAAGATGTAGAAGCTGCCGTTGGCGTCCTTCGCCATGGTGCTGACATCGGCGCCGGTGCTCACGTACCCGTTGGCGAACGGGGACAGGAGGACGTCGTTGAGCCCGTTGACCTCGGCGTTGAACGCCGTCAAGGCGGTGACCATGGCGTGCAGGGTGACCCCGGGCGTCTGCTGGCAGCTATACATGCTGCTCGCCGGATTGGATCCGTCGGTCAGCGTGTGGAAGTCGATGCAGGGACCGCCGAAGTTGTGCTGGAACCAGATGATCCCGCGCGCCCCGGCGATCAGGGACTGCCAGGCCGCCGCCCGGGTCTGCGCTGGCGTGATGCACCCGTTGGTACCGGGGCAGCCGGTCTCGATATCGACGGCGACGGGCTTGCTCGGGCCGTTCATGGCCTGAAGCCGCTCCATCTGCTTCACGTTGTAGGCGTAGTTCGCTGGCAACTGTCGCTGTGCCGTGGTCAGCCCCGAGCCGCTGCCAGTTCCGCAGGCCGTGGCGTTGCCGGGCAGGAGCGCACACCCGCCCTGCGAGGGCTGCTGGAGATCCGGGTCGGTCATCCAGTAGGAATCCGCGGACAGGACGTCGGTGTAGGTCATGAACTTCGCCGCCTCGGCGTCGCTCTCCCAGAACAGCGTGCCCTTGCCGTAGCCCTGGTGGATCGCCAGACCGTTCATGGGGTAGCCCGGGGAGCCGTAGCTCGGCGGCTGGCCCGAGTAGAACCAGTTAGCGACGGTGTAGCCGCACTGGGAACCGGACGGAATGCAGGCGCTCGTGTTGTAGACGTTGCTGCTCGGGTTCCAGCCGTTGCTACCCGGCCCGTAGTTCATGTCTGACTCGTCGCCCCCGTCGTAGGCGACGGTCTCGGAGCCGCTGTTGGCGGTCGCGTCGGGTGCCAAGACGTGCATCCCGCCGGTTCGGATCACGTTGTAGTCCACCCTGTCGGCGCCCGGATGGCCTGCCAGGTTCCAGTAGATGTTGTCGCCGATCGCGGCGTCGTAGCCGACATCGGTCGCGTTCTGGGGCTGCTCCAGCCAGGCGCCGAGCAGGATGTGGCCGTCCAACCATGCGCTCTTGGCGCTCTTCGTCGCGAAGTAGGTCGGACCGCCGTCAATGGCCTGCAGCGCGACCCCGGGGGGCAGGGAGCCGGACGGGGTGGTCGTCGGGGGAGCCGTGGTCGGCGGAGCCGTGGTCGGGGGAGCCGTGGTCGGGGGAGCCGTGGTCGGCGGAGCCGTGGTCGTCGGGGGAGCCGTGGTCGGGGGAGCCGTGGTCGGCGGAGCTCCCACAACCTGCGGCGGAACGGTCGTGGCAGTCGTGCCGGAACCGCTGCCGGAAGTCTGCTGTGCGGGCACGATCTCCACCGCTGCCAGGTCCCAGCGGTCCACGGTCGGAGCCGAGTCGGCGATGCTCGTTGTCTTCACCGTCCCCGAGGTCGTGGCGTTCCGCCGCTGCACCCAGAACGTGTTTCCGACACTGGTGTCCACCACCTGGTGGACGAGAGTCTGCCCTGCAGCGGGGGCCCGAGCTGTGCCGTTGTCCCAGTCGTTCCCGACGCCCCAGACGAAGGACCCGATGGCGGTCGTCGTCAGCGTGACGCTCGGAGCACCAGCCGGCGCACTTGCTCCGCCAACGGCGCCGACCTTGTTAGCTGCACCGGTGAAGGTGACCACCGTCATGCTCCCGGCGAACCCGCCGGCTCCCAACCTGGCGGTGACGCGGGCGTTGGTCAGCGACGGAGTGGCCCAGGCATCCCAGACCTCGGCGGTGCCAGCTTGGCCGTTGGAGCGGGTCAGCAGGTTCCACGCCAGGCCCCCGCCCTTCACCGCCGAGACCGACTGACTGGCGCCGCCGGCCGGCCCGTCTGCCGTAATGAACGCGACGACGAGTTCGTTACTAGACGACGTGGAGAACGTCGGGGAAGCGATGGATGCGGCGCTAGCCGGTGCGTCCACCGATACGTTCCGGTCGACCGCGAAGGGCGCAACGGCGCTACCTTTAGTGACGGTGACGGCCAGGGAGGCAGCGATTGCGCTGGCCATGATGATGGCGAGTGCCGTGACCCGGGTCGACAACCGCCGCGTTCCAAACTCGAGCACGTGTCACTCCTCGTCTGAGTCAGGCCCCAACCATGGCCTCACGGCAGCCAGGCGATACCGCTTAAGGTGGTATCGGACGAACCCGTCCCAACGTTGAGAGGCGCTGCCTTTTCGGACAAGTTCCGCGAGAGCGCGAGAATGGGTGCTGATCCAGCCTTTTCGGACGGGGCTTCCATGCCTCGGAAAGACCGGCAACTGAGGGTAGAAGAGGGCTATTGACCCGAGCACCATGTCGATTTGCGAGAAGCGGATCGAGGGCTCGATCCCGAGGACAGCTCGGGAACCTGCCGCCAACCCCTGATCTCAGGTGAAGAGGTACTCGGTCTCGTGGTCGCTCGCGTTCCCAGCAAGCGGACGTGGTTGCCCGACATCCGCCGTGCGCATGATCGTCTACGACGCGCCCGAGCGACCGGCCGCCAGACCCCAGCGGCATCAAGGCTGGCCCGATCAGAGGGAGCGTCAGCCGGCGATCCGGGGCAGGGCCTTGGACGCCGACTCCTGGGCGGTGCTGCACGGTGCGACGATCATCGGCATGGTGCTGTCGGGGAGCGGCGCCCACAGGGTCGGCTGCCCTAGGTGCCATACGCCGGCGCAGGGCCGTGCGGAACGCTCCCCCGGCGTCGCCGACGGACCCGCCCAGAGTGCGCAGAATGGACGAGACCGCGAAGCCGCCTGCCCTCTCAGACTGGAATGCGCCAGGGTCCCTTCGCCGCGCTAGCGTGGGGAATCACGCCGATGTAGTTCCTCCACAGCTTTATCCACAGCCCGTTTCCGGGGGCGCGGACCCGTGGAACAGACAGCCTGCCGGAGCGCAAACCACCCATGAGTAGGTCGTTCGTCCACCTTCACACCCACACCGAGTTCTCGATGCTCGACGGGGCCGCCCGGGTGAGCGACGT
>Ga0209048_10001724_pt1 | contig 22102 bp, 20 predicted proteins | sample FrelakmetCRP12CR_FD_187146 | JGI IMG/M metagenome (GOLD analysis project Ga0209048, IMG submission 187146) | Freshwater lake sediment microbial communities from the University of Notre Dame, USA, for methane emissions studies - CRP12 CR (SPAdes)... | ecosystem: Environmental > Aquatic >... | reverse complement strand
TATTTCTGACAGTGGCATTTCTTTTAGCAACGGTTATATCATCGTTCATGATTAAGACGCACCCGGTATTCTTTGTGGCTTCTTTCCTAGCTCTGATAGTTGTCATATTTATAGATGTCCAGGTAGCGAATGTATTGCTATCTGTTCTATCATCGAATCCATTTTCAACCTATGCTAATGCGTTTCCTTATCTGATGGCTATGTGGAAAAACTGGCCTACGATAATAGCAGTATTTGGAGCATTGATAATTATAGCACTGTATGGATACAGTATGGTCAATAGAACGTCAGAAGGTGTTTAATCTGAATAAGAGCATCATCTTCTATCTGATATTCTTATTATGCGTTGGTATAGTAAATGCAGAAAATATAAATATAAACTCTCCAACCAGACCCTCATTGGCTGGATGTATGAGGACGCTAAAGGATTCATGGTCACCCTCGTTATCGGCATCCCGCTCCGCTATATGCACACTCCGGTGGAATTGGTCTCCATCCAGGACATCCAGCGCGCCGGACGGTTGCTGGCTGAATTCATCGCCGGGCTGACCCCGGATTTCATGGAAAAGATTGTCTGGGATGATTAACATGCCCACTATTGGAAACGCTCAACTCAAACTGCTCGAAAAACTGTGTAACGCCTGCGCTGTTTCCGGCGATGAGGGCGAGGTCCGAAAGATCGTCCTCGCCGAACTCAAAGGTCACGCTGAGGCTGTCAGGGTGGACGCCCTCGGCAACGTGCTGGTGACCCGCACCGGGACTGGCAAGAAGCGCTTGAAGGTCATGCTCTCTGCTCACATGGACGAGGTCGGCTTCATGCTGGTGGCCGATGACGGCGAGGGTCTGTTCCGCTTCGAGACCGTCGGCGGGATGGATGTCCGCCAGTTGCCGGGTAAAGCCGTCCTGATTGGCAAGGACCACCTGCCCGGCGTGATTGGAGCACGTCCCATCCACCTGACCACCGCCGAAGAACGCAAGCAGAAAATTCCGCTGGACGCCCTGCGCATTGACATCGGCCCCGGCGACACGCAAGTCAAGCTGGGCGACCGGGCCACTTTTGCCACCCGTTTCCAGCGCAGCGGTCCGGCGCTGATTGCCAAAGCTCTCGACGATCGCCTCGGTGTTGTCACCTTGCTCGAATTGGTCAGGAACACTCCGGCCAATATCGACCTGCTCGCTGCCTTCACCGTCCAGGAGGAGATCGGTGCGCGGGGAGCCAGGGTCGCCGCCTATGCCTTCAACCCCGACCTGGCGGTTGTGCTAGATGCGACCCCCGCCCATGACCTGCCCGGCTGGGACGGCGAAGAGAATACCTCATACAACACGAAACTTGGACTTGGTCCGGCTGTTTACGTAGCCGATACCGACACCTTCTCCGACCCGCGCCTGGTTCGCCATTTCACCGAGACAGCCCGGGCCGCAGGCATCCCCTGCCAGTTTCGTCAGCCGGGGGCAGGCGGTACCGATGCCGGGGCCATCCACAAAGCCCGCGCCGGGATCCCCAGTATCTCGATCTCGGTGCCGCACCGCTATAGTCACACCGCCGCCTCCATTGCTCGTCTCGAAGACTGGAAAAATTCTCTCGCCCTGCTGCACGCCTCCCTCAAGCGCCTCACGCCGGAACTCCTGGCCTCTGATCGTGCATGATCCAAATCCGCTCCTCACTGTTTTCATCTGTGTCTAAAACTGGAACAATTATGAAAAAACTTATCCAAAACCTGACCGAAACTTTCTCCCCCTCCGGCTATGAAACCGCCATTCGCGCAGTGATCCGCAAGGAGATCAAGCCGTTCGCCAACGCTATCCGCGTGGATGCGCTTGGCAACCTGATCGCCCGTAAAGGCTCCAAATCAAAAAGCGGTCTAAAGATCATGCTGGCCGGCCACATGGACGAGATCGGCCTGATGGCCACCCACATCGACGAGAATGGTTTTATCCGCTTTACCGGTCTTGGAGGGATCCGCCCGGCGGCTCTGACAGGTGGCCGCGTCCGCTTCATGGACGGAACGCCCGGTGTCATTAACTCAGATCGCCTCACCGACCTCACCAAAACCCCCACCCTCGAGCAGTGCTTTATCGACGTGGGCGCTTCCAGCCAGAAGGATTGCCCGGTCAAGGTGGGCGATGTCTGCGCCTTCGAGCGTCCATTCCTCGACCTGGGAAATCGCATGATCGCCAAGTCCATGGACGACCGCATCGGCTGCGCGGTCATGATCGAAGCCTTGCGCACATTGAAGACTTCCCCTCACGAACTCTATTTCGTATTTACCACGCAGGAGGAAGTGGGCCTGCGCGGGGCCACCACTTCCGCCTTCGGTGTGGACCCGGACCTCGGCCTGTCAGTGGACGTGACCGCTACCGGCGATACGCCTAAAGGTTCCAAGATGGAAGTTTCCCTGGGCAAAGGCCCGGCGGTCAAGGTCAAAGATGGGGGCATGCTGGCTGACCCGCGCATTGTCAACTGGATGATTCGCACCGCCGAGAAGGCAAAAATCCCCTATCAGCGCGAAGTCCTCGAAGGTGGCACCACTGACGCACGCGCCATTCAAATGGCACGCGCTGGGGTTCCGGCTGGCTGCCTCTCGGTCCCGACCCGCTACGTGCACAGCCCATCCGAAATGGTGGATACCCGTGACGTGCAAAATTCGGTCAAACTGCTGGTCGCCCTGTTGAGCGCTCCAGTGGATTTGTGAACCCTTTCAACCGAACAAAATCGGCGCACCCGTTCAGGTGCGCCGATTGCTTTAATGATTCGTTATCCGCTGGCGGATTAACTTTTATCTTCTACCTTCTTTTGCTTCTTCGGCATCCCCCACATGAGGATGGCCAGGCCAACCCCCAGGCTGAAGGCACCCAGTGCGCCCATGCCCAGGAAGAACGCCATGGCAACCACCAGGCCTACCAGGCCCAGGAAGACGGCGATCTGCAACTGCCAGGCCTGTTCTTTAAGCAGCAAGTCGAGGCTTAGCCAGCCGATGCCCAGCCCCAGAACTGCCATGCCGATCAGGCGGAGAATTGAGGCGAGCAGGGTAACGATTTCGTAAAAGATACTAGGCATAGTTCCTCCTTAATTGATAATGAGAATTGAGATTACGCCCAGGCCCAGATGAGCCAGAGGCCAATCATGACCAATCCAATTATAACCCGAATTACTGCCGCCCAGCCCCAGCCGACCAGCATTCCTCTCATGGAGGTCAGGGCTCTCCTGGCATCTTTCAGGCGCATCCATTCGATCAGGAACAGTACCAGCAATGCCGTCAGGATTCCACCGATGATTGGAATTGGGATGACAAAACTCCCCACGATGGCTGACACCATTGAGATCAGAACCACCCACCAGGGAGCGCCTCCTTTATGCGCTTGTGTGCCCATCAGCACGTTATCCAGGATCGACCCGGACAGCATCATTACCGTGATGAGCGCGAACATGACCCAGCCGAGCACCCCAAACCCGGCTGCGATCCCGTATCCCAGCGCCGACACCCAGATGATTACCAACCCTGGCAGGATGGGGGTGACTAGTAGCCCCACCGCCATCATCACGATGGCAATGCCCCTGGCGACCTGTTCGATCTCAATGGTATAGGGACCAATTTGCATCCTCTGCTCCATTTGTCCTAAAGGCGGATAATTTCCACACCACCCATCCATGGGAGCAGGGCTTTTGGCACTTTCACCGACCCGTCCGCCTGCTGGTAATTTTCGAGCACTGCGATCAATGTGCGCGGCATTCCCAGGCCCGAACCGTTTAGCGTGTGGACAAAGCGCGTCTTGCCGCCGTCTGCCGGACGATACTTGATGTTCGCCCGCCGTGCCTGGAAGTCGGTGTCGTTCGAAATCGAGGAAACTTCCAGCCATTCCTGCAAGCCCGGCGCCCACACCTCGATGTCGTATGTCATGCTTGCGCCAAAGCCGATGTCTCCGCTGCAGAGTTGCTTGACTCGGTAGGTCAGGCCCAGCCCGGTACAGGTCGCCTCGGCATCTTCCCGCATTTTCTCCAGCATGGCATCCGATTCTTCCGGTTTGCTGAAGATGTACATCTCCACTTTATCGAACTGGTGACCGCGCTTGATGCCGCGCACGTCGCGCCCTGCGCTCATTTTCTCGCGCCGGAAACAGGGGGTATAAGCCGTATATTGCAGAGGCAATTGTTTCTCTTCCAAAATTTCATCCATGTGCAGGCCTGTCAGCGGGACCTCAGCAGTGGGAACCATCCACAGGTCTTCTTCGGCATCGTGGTACAGGTTATCCGCGAACTTGGGCAGTTGACCGGCCGCGTAGAGCGTGGCAGCTTTGACCACGAACGGGGTGTATTGCTCGGTGTACCCTTGCCGGCTGTGCAGGTCGAGCATGTAAGCAATTAATGCCCGTTGCAGGCGCGCCCCCAACCCCGTCAATACATAGAAACGTGAGCCGGTGAGCTTGACTCCCCGCTCGAAATCCAGGATGCCGAGCGCAGGCCCGAGATCCCAGTGGATTTTTGGTTCGAAATCGAACTCCGCCAGCTGGCCCACCGTCCGTAAAACAACATTTTCGCCCTCGTCCTTGCCGTACGGCGTGCGGGTATCTGGGATATTGGGAATAATGGCAGCCACAGACTTGAGCTTTTCTTCAACTTCAGCCACTTCCTTGTCAATGGACGCGATTTTATCGCCAACTGCGCGCATCGACACGATCCTTTCCTGGCGCTCTGTGCTGTCTTTTAGTTGACTGATTTCTTTCGAGGCGGAATTTCGCTCGGCTTTAAGGGCCTCCACCTCGGTCAGCAGGGCGCGTCGACGCGCGTCCAGCTCCAGGATTTGGTCCACCGGCATGGGATCCAACTGCCGGTCCGATAATGCCTTGCGGACCAGGTCGGGTTGTTCGCGGATCAGGTTCATGTCCAGCATAAAGCACCTCCATTTGGAGCCCGCCGGCTTGCCGACAGATTCCGGAAAAAGAATACGCCCCCTCGATTTGCAGGACGAAGGGGCGTCTCGTGGTGCCACCTGCTTTTGCTGCGACCCCTTGCTCTCTTCTCCCTTCCATGGGGGAGGGCAGGCGCATGGGGGTCGCGACCTCGCTCACGCTCTAACGGGCGCAGCCCGGCTCTCTTACAGTTCTTCGTAAAAACGATATGGTCGTTTTATGCTGTAAACCGTCTTTACGAATAGCTCCTGCGAGAGCAACTCTCCTCTTTCGAAGAGACCGGAGGGGATTTCGCCGCAATTCCGCCTGCCTCGCACCAACCGGCAGGTCTCTGCACGGGGGGACGGCTACTGGTCTCCGGGTAGGTTGTTGTATGTTAGGCAGATTATACCAAAACACGGGCTGGAACAACGGTCCACTCCTACCCGTTTCCTTTGAATTCCTCCGCAGTCGCCTGGCCAGGTTGGCTGATACCTTCGCGCTTGAATACTTTCCAGGGTGTCATGAATAAGATCTTGATATCCAGCCAGAATGACCAGTGGTCCACGTACCATACATCCAGGCGGAATTTTTCTTCCCAGTCCAGGATGTTCCGCCCGTGGATTTGCGCCCACCCGGTGAGGCCGGGCAGCACGTCATGCCGGCGCATTTGCTCCGGGGTGTAACGTTCCAGATAGCTCATCAGCAGTGGACGCGGTCCCACCAGGCTCATTTCGCCCCGTAATACGTTCCAGAGTTGGGGCAGGTCGTCCAGGCTGATGGAGCGCAGAAAACGCCCGAAGGCGGTCAAACGCTCGGCGTCCGGCAGCAATTTTCCGTCTGCCCCGCAGCGGTCCGTCATCGTCCGAAATTTATAAGTGACGAATGGTCGCCCTTTGTAGCCTGGGCGCTTCTGTAGGAATAGCACGGGTGTGCCGAGGAAGATCCAGACCAGCAGGCTGGTGATCAGTAGCAGCGGCAGGATAATAACCAGGCTCAGCGTGGTTGCCAGCAGGTCAAAAATCCGTTTTGAGAGCCACATGCCATCATTCTACCAAAAGATTGTGGTATATTGTGCACTGAGGCGCATTATGAACGAACGCATTCTGATCATCGAAGATGACCCGGCCATCCTGAAAGTGCTTCAGCGCGGGCTGGCCTATGAAGGCTACCAGGTCGACATTTCCACCGATGGTCGCACTGGTTTAAACCTGGCTCACGATTATCACCCCGACCTGGTTATTCTTGATTGGATGCTGCCCGGTATGGACGGGCTGGAGGTCTGTCGCCGCTTGCGGATGACGGGCAGCCTGCCCATTTTGATGCTGACCGCCAAGGATACAGTTCAAGACCGTGTGCAGGGTCTCGACGCTGGTGCAGACGATTACCTGGTCAAACCCTTCAACCTGGAGGAACTGCTCGCCCGCATGCGCGCCCTGTTGCGCCGCACGCAGACCGAACGCAACCAGGTCTATCAGTTCGCCGACCTGACAATGGACAGCATTTCCCGCCAGGTGACGCGCGGCAAACGCCTCATCCCGCTGACTGCCAAAGAGTACGAATTGCTTGAACTGTTCCTGCGCCACCCGCGCCAGGTGTTGACCCGCGAAGTCATCTTCGACCGTGTCTGGGGCTACGATTTTGGCGGCGAGAGTAACGTACTGGAAGTTTACATCCGCTACCTGCGCCAAAAACTCGAATCGGAAAATGAGGCTCGCTTGATCCATACCGTGCGCAGCGTGGGCTATGTCCTGCGCGAGAACCCGTAATGTCTTTGCGGTTACGCCTGACAATCTTATACTCGGCGATCACGGGGGGAATCCTGCTGATTTTCGGCATCCTGCTCTATTTCCTGGTCAACATCCTGCTGGTTACCCAGGTGGATACTACCCTGTTTCAAACCGCCAACGACCTGCTTCTCGGTTGGCGCGTTGGTCCGGCGGGTGAACTCAGCCAGGAAACATTGCCCAAACTCAACCTGACCTCTTTTGTTTACTATCAGATCTGGGACAACAATGGGCGTCTCCACTCCTCTTCTCCTGGTCTTGGTCAGATCAGCCAGCCGTTTGACCCCATTGGCTACCAGTTAAAACGCCCCATTTACCGCAATTCCCTGATCCAGAAGGTGCACCTGCGCGTTCTGAACGTCCCGCTTGAAGCGGGAGGACGTCCGATCGGAACCCTGCAGGTGGCTGCCAGTATGACCATGATCGATACCACCCTCCAGTCTCTGGTGCAAATGATCATCGTTATTGCGGCGGCCGCCATTCTCTTTGCCGCGGCACTCTCCTGGTTCTTCATCGGGCAGGCACTCTCGCCGCTGGTGGACATCACCGAAAGCGCCCTGCGGATTGCGGGTGCCGAGGACCTGTCTCAGCGCCTGCCTCAACGCGGCCCTGAGAACGATGAAATGGGTCGTCTGGTCACCGCCTTCAATGATACCTTGGGGCGGCTTGAGCAGCTCTTCACTTCGCAGCAGCGCTTCCTGGCCGATGTAAGTCACGAATTACGCACTCCGCTGACCGTCATCAAGGGCAACGTGGACTTAATGCGCCGCATGAAACAGGTGGATGAGGAATCCCTGGATAATATCGAGGACGAAGCCGACCGTCTCACTCGTCTCGTCGGAGATCTGTTGCTGGAGGCGCAGGCCGAATCAGGGAAACTGCCCCTCCATTTCGCCCCCGTCGAAATGGATACGCTCCTGCTGGAAGTTTTTAAAGAAATGCGCATCCTGGCGCGTGAACGTGTCCAGATCAAACTCCCCGAAATTGACCAGATCATGATCAATGGCGATCGTGACCGGTTGAAGCAGGTGCTGATCAACCTTATCGCCAATGCCATCAAATACACCCCACAAGGCGGCGAGGTTTATCTCAGCTTGGGAAAACTCGGGGATAATGCCCGCCTGATTGTGCGCGATACCGGTCTGGGTATCCCCGCCGAAGATCTGCCGCACATCTTTGAGCGCTTCTACCGTGCCGAAAAATCCCGCTCACGCTCCAAGGTCGGTGGATTTGGGCTGGGGCTTTCGATCGCCTATTGGATTATTAATCGTCATGGGGGACAGATTGAAGTTGATTCAGCCGAAGGCAAGGGTACCACGTTCTGCATTTACCTGCCTATGCTGAAGACCACCGAAGCTGCCCCTACGGACTGATTCCCAACCGCTTGTGCGCCTGTCTGCACAGGCTGGCTCCGCTTGTCGCCAGCCATTCCTGCAAACGCAGGCTTTTGCTTGAGCCGCTGGATGCCTCAGCATAAATCCCGCTCCCCCAGGTTGTATAACGCTGCGTCTCCGCTGTCCATTCAGACTCTGGCAGGGAGATTATTCCGATTCCACCGTTGTAACCTGCTAATGCCAGGCGCGGGTCGCTTTTACCTGATTCCAGCGACCGCCTGAGATAGTCCAGACCGCGCAAGGCATTTGTATCCGGGGCATATGGGTCATCGTAATCGGTGAAATGATAAGGCATTACCTGGAACAGTCCCATTGCTCCGGAGCTTGAAAGCGCCAGCGGGTCACCGCACGACTCGATTTGCATCACCGTGGCTGCCAGGTTCGGGTCCAGCCCCGCTGCCGCGGACCACTTCTGGATCCGTTCAGCCCAGTATTGCACTTCGGGTGTGAAAACGGATGAGAGTGGTTGGAGCTGGTTATTGTTTTGAATTTCCGCTGCCTGGTCTGGAATATCCGCTGAGTTGGCAGGCAATGCCGCGCCAAGTGTAAAAAACATCAGCACCGCGCCAATACCGGCCACTGCCAATAGCGGGAGCAGGTATCCAGGCCGGCAGCCGCCTCCAGGTCCATAGGAGGCGGCTGCCGGTATTGAAGAGTGGGCAGAGTTTCGCGAAGGCATGCTACCAGGAATAATGGGTTAGGAATTACGCGGGGCGTCAATATACTCCGCTTCATGCACTGCTTTGCTCTGCATGGACAGGTTGTTATAGGTCGGTTCGGCTCGGGTGTAATTCGATTCTGATCGCGCCACCTTGCTCGCTGGTCTGAAAGGAGAGGCTGTCGCGGAATGCGGGCGGGCGCTTAACGATACCGCTGTCTGTGATACCGGCGAGTGCTGGGAATTGTTGCGGGTTTCAGCCTGGCTGAACAGTTTCTCCCCTTTGACCGAGAATGTCCCAATGATTAGTACGCGGATGAGCAGGACCATGATCGCCACGAAGACCGGCACGACCTTGGTCAGTGTGGTGGTGCTGATGACCTCGCTGCTCAGGTTGGCATGGCTGGAGATGGCTACTGCCACACCCCACCAGGTGAGGGTCGCGTTCATTGCAGCCGCCAGTACCCATGCCCCGAACAGATACCAGACTTCGGCGGGCTCGTCACGTCCCTGCTCGGGAGTAAAGAGCCGGGCGATACCGGCAAAATCGATCCCGCAGAAAGCCAGCGCCAGGATGGTCGCCCAGCGCATACCGGCAAATTTCAGGTCACCCAATACGTCATGTAAGGCGAATTGAGTGGTGCTGTAGTTGAACATCTCGAACGCCAGTAATGCACCGATGATGATGACTCCCCAGGCCATCCCGCGTCGGACGGTGAAACCTTTGAGAGTTGAGCTGATTTTGCGGACGAACCGATTGTTTGAGTTCATGACGACCTCCTTTGTCGTATTAGAACGTTTGTCCTATATTCTTTGCATAGTATAGAACATCTGTACTACTTTGTCAAGTACCAATTTCCAGAATATAATGAGATTATTCCGGTTTTTCCCTTACTCTGAGCCTGGAGCACCCATGGACACTTCTTCTCTCCGACAGCACTACGAAGAACTTAAACGGCAGATCCATTTCCACAACCACCGCTACCATGTGCTGGATGCGCCGGTCATCAGCGACACTGAGTACGATAAACTGGGGGTCGAATTGCGCCAAATTGAATCAAGCCATCCCGACTGGATCACGCCCGATTCGCCCAGTCAGCGCGCCGGTGCCGGGCTTTCCGAAAAGTTTGAGAAAGTGCGCCACCCACGCCCGATCCTGTCGCTGGCAAATGCCTTCGGCGCGCAGGATGCGCGCGCCTGGTACGAGCGGGTTCGCAAACTGGATGACCGGGTGGAAAAAGCTGGTTTCGTCGTCGAACCGAAGATTGATGGTTTGAGCGTGGTCCTGCACTACCGGGATGGAGTCTTTACCCAGGGTGCCACCCGCGGCGACGGGGAAGTCGGCGAGGACATTACTGCCAACCTGCGGACGGTGAAGGCGATTCCATTGAAGATCCCGGTGCAGGCGGCGCACGCTGGAGCGTTGACCGGTGACCATCCGGATCCTGCTCAACCGTCTCTGCTGGTCAGCCAAAAACCATCCTCCACCCCCATTGGCCTGCCGTCGTACCTGGTCGTTCGCGGTGAAATTTTCATCCCCATAAAAGATTTCGATAAATTGAATAAGCGCCTGGAAGAAAATGGCGAAAAAACCTACTTGAATCCGCGCAACACCGCCGCCGGATCCCTGCGCCAGTTGGACCCCTCGATTACTGCTTCACGTCCCCTTACGCTTCTGGTTTATCAAATTGTCCGTTGGGAAAACAACTCTCAATTTCCTCGCGAACCTCGTTATCAGTGGGAACTGCTCGAGTATCTCAGGGGGCTCGGTTTCCCGGTTACGGACCAGGCCCGGCGATTTGACGACATCGAATCTGCCATTACCTATACCCTCACCTGGGACAAACTGCGTGACCAACTGCCCTACGAAGCCGATGGCATGGTCATCAAGATTGATGACCTGCTTCTGGCCGCCGAATTGGGCTTTGTGGGCAAGGACCCGCGCGGGGCCATCGCCTTCAAGTTCCCTGCCCGCGAAGTGACCACGCAACTGCTGGGGATCGAGGTCGAGGTTGGTCGAACTGGCGTCCTCACCCCCAAGGCGGTCCTGGAGCCAGTGGAAATAAACGGTGTCACTGTCAAGAATGCCACCCTGCACAACTTCGACTACATCGCCGGGAAGGATATCCGTCCCGGTGACCGGGTCTTGGTAAAACGCGCCGGGGAGGTCATCCCGTACGTTATCGGACCGGTTGTTGACCTGCGCACTGGTGCCGAACGACCCTACCTCCCGCCGGATAACTGTCCCGCCTGCGGACAGCCCGTGGAACATTTCGAGGCTGAGGTGGCTTGGTACTGTGTCAATGCCGCCTGCCCTGCTCAACTGGTCCGCAATGTGGAGCATTTCGTCTCGCGCGGTGCCATGGACATTACCGGGTTGGGCATCCGGATTGTCGAAAAACTGATCGAGGCCGGACTGGTTAAGGATGTGGCTGATATTTACACCCTTACGCGTGAGGATATTCTTGAAGCTGTTACCAAAAAAGACCGGAAAACCGAAGCGGCGCCTCCCGGTAAAATTGCCGAAAATCTCCTCGCCTCCATTGAAACCTCCCGGCAGCAGCCCTTGCACCGCCTTATCACCGCCCTCGGGATCCATGGTGTCGGCGAAGTATCTGCCCTGGATTTGTCCCGCCATTTCCCCTCGCTCGATTTGCTGGCTGCCGCTTCCGGGGATCAATTGCAGAGCGTGGACGGCGTTGGTCCCAATATTGCCGAAGCCATCCTGGACTGGTTCGACCGCGAGCGCAATCAGAAGGTTTTGGAGAAGTTGAAGGCAGCCGGAGTTTGGCCCTCTTCATCGTCCGTTATCGGTCGTCCGTCGTCCGGGCCGTTGGTCGGTATGACTTTTGTCGTCACCGGTACTCTAACGGGATTCAACCGCGAGACCGTAAAGGAATTCATCGAACAGCACGGCGGCAAGTTGACCGACTCGGTCAGCAGGAACACAAGCTGCCTCGTGGTGGGCGAAGCGCCCGGGTCGAAGTTGCAGAAAGCCCAGGCGTTGGATGTGAAGGTCATCGGGGAAGACGAATTGAGGCGGATGTGCGCGGTGTGAAAGCCAATGTTGATACGGTACAATTCACCTATCCTTTCTTGATCGTTTCTCGATAATCCATGCCCTCTGATACTCAAGTTATCTACTCCATGATGCGCGTCGGGCGCATCCATCCCCCCAACAAACAAGTCCTGCGTGACATTTCGCTTGGCTTCTATTATGGCGCCAAGATCGGCGTGCTCGGCCTGAACGGTGCCGGCAAGTCCACCCTCCTGCGCATCCTGGCTGGGGTGGACAAAGACTACCTCGGCGAGATCGCCATCAGCAAGGGCTACAGCACCGGCATGCTCGAGCAGGAACCTCTCCTCGATGAAAGCAAGACTGTCATACAGGTCGTGCGCGAGGCGGTCCAGCCCACCCTGGAGTTGCTTGCCCGCTACGAGGCTGTCAATGCTTCATTTTCTGCATCGAATGCAGATTTCGATGCCCTCATCGCCGAACAGGCCAAACTCCAGGAAGCCCTCGACAAAGTGGACGCTTGGAACCTCGATTCGCACCTGGAGCTTGCCATGGACGCCCTGCGCTGTCCTCCCGCGGATACACCCGTCAAGGTCCTCTCCGGCGGGGAACGCCGCCGCGTCGCTTTGACCCGCCTCCTCATGACCGAACCTGACATCCTCCTGCTCGACGAGCCCACCAACCACCTTGACGCCGAGTCCGTGGCCTGGCTGGAACATCACCTGCGCGACTACAAAGGCACGGTCATCGCCGTCACCCATGACCGCTACTTCCTCGACAACGTGGCTGGTTGGATCCTGGAACTCGATCGCGGCTACGGCATCCCTTGGAAGGGCAACTACTCGTCCTGGCTGGCGCAGAAGAAGGAAGTGCTTCGCCAGGAGGAAAAAACTGAATCAAGGCGCCAGAAGACCCTCGAACGCGAACTGGAGTGGGTGCGCATGTCCCCCAAGGCACGCCAGGCCAAAGGTCAGGCCCGCCTTACGGCTTATGAGAAACTCCTCTCGCAGGAAGTCGAAAAGGTCCGCGGTGAGCAGGAGATCTACATCCCGTCCGGTCCGCGGCTGGGTGACATCGTCGTCGAATTCGATAATGTCACCAAAGGCTATGGTGACCGGCTTCTGCTGGAGAACTTTAGCGCTAAAATTTTGCCCGGCTCCATCGTCGGTGTGATTGGTCCAAACGGGGCGGGGAAAACCACCCTGCTGAAAATGATCACCGGTAAGGAACAACCCGATCGCGGCTCCATCCGGGTGGGCGAGACCGTCAAACTGGCCTACGCCGACCAGATGCGTCCGCTTGATGACGAGAAGAACGTCTGGGAAGAGATTAGTAACGGTGAAGACGAACTCACCCTCGGTACGCACAAGATGAACTCACGCGCTTATGTGGCTTCATTCAACTTCACTGGCAGCGACCAGCAGAAGAAGGTGGGTACGCTCTCCGGCGGCGAACGCAACCGCCTCCATCTGGCAAAAACCCTCAAAGAGGGTGCCAATGTTCTCCTGCTCGATGAGCCTACCAACGATCTGGACGTGAACACCCTGCGGGCGCTGGAGGAAGCCCTGGAGAACTTCGCTGGCTGCGCCATCGTGGTCAGCCATGACCGCTGGTTCCTGGACCGCATCTGCACCCACATCCTGGCCTTCGAAGGCGACAGTCAGGCTCATCTGTTCCTGGGAAACTGGAGCGATTACGAAACCCACATGCAGGAAACTTATGGCAAAGACCTTCAGCCGCACCGGGCCAAATACCGCACGTTGAAGCGCTAAACCGGGTTTCCTGGTTCTTTATAAGTGACGGGCGCATGAACCCCCCTCATACTTCCAATCCTACTGACCCGGCACCGCTGGATTGCGCTGGTCCCCTTCATCCAAAGGCGGTCGAAGGGCTGGAATTGTTCAACAGCCGGCAATATTTCGAAGCGCATGAGGCGCTGGAAGCCGCCTGGCGCGAGGAAACGACCTCTGTCCGTGAACTTTATCGCGGTATTCTGCAGGCTGGTGTAGTCTATTTGCACATAACCCGGCACAATTTTGCCGGAGCGATTAAAGTTTATCAGCGCAGCCAGAAATGGTTAACCCTTTGGCCTGAAACCTGCCGGGGAATCGCAATTGGACAATTGCAAAGGGACCTGAAGAGATCTGTCCTTGAAGTCCAAAAACTTGGTCCAGACCGCATGGCAGAATTTGATCTTTCTCTTCTGAAACCCGTCGTTTATCACAGGTTATGAGCCGACGGGCTCAACAAACGCAAAACGATCCGGGTCCTTGCGCCGGGTCGTTTCGGGAGAAGAGAATGCACGTTCGCAATTTTCTTCTGCAATAGGATAACTTATTGACATTAACAACCCATGAATTTATCAGCCGGGTATAATGGTTTTTTCCCGTCTTTCAACTTGGGAATATCCGCGCCGGTGTTTTAGCCGGTACATGTCATCCAGTAAAGACAAGTTTCCAATTTTTTGCAAGAAGCAGTATACTATTTGTAATGTTCGAAAGCGCCCTCACCCATCTCGAATGTCCCGAATGTGGACGTAAATTCAATGCCGACCGGGTGCAAAATATCTGCGCAGATTGCCGCTCACCATTGATGGCGCGCTACGATTTATCCAAAGTGGCTGCCAGTGTGACCCGCCCGCAGGTCGCCTCCCGTCCGCGTGGACTATGGCGCTGGGCAGAACTCTTGCCCGTCCGCCGGGAGAAATTCCGCCAGACATTGGGCGAGGGTGACACCCCGCTTCTGCCCGCCCCGCGTCTGGGCAAAACACTTAATTTATCGCACCTTTTCATCAAAGATGAATCCTCCAACCCGTCCGGTTCATTCAAAGCCCGCGGCCTGTGTGTCGCCATCGCCCGGGCGCGTGAACTGGGTCGCACGGAATTCGTCCTCCCCACCGCCGGGAACGCCGGTGGCGCGCTGGCCTTTTACTCCGCCCGCACCGGTACCCGGGCACACATCTTCATGCCAAAAGATGCCCCGCCTGCCAACCAGAATGAAGTCCGGGCTGCGGGTGCGGACCTCCGGCTGGTGGACGGTCTCATCAGCGACGCTGCCCGTCTGGCCGCAGAAGCTGCCAAAGGGAAACGCTGGTTCGATCTATCCACCTTTAAGGAGCCTTACCGCGTGGAGGGCAAAAAGACGCTGGGACTGGAACTGGCAGAATCCTTCGGCTGGGAACTGCCCGATGTGGTGCTCTACCCCACCGGCGGTGGTACAGGCTTGGTGGGCATGTGGAAGGCTTTCGCCGAACTGCAGGCCCTGGGCTGGATCGGTCCCAAGCGCCCGCGCATGGTGACGGTCCAGGCTGACGGTTGTGCGCCGGTGGTGCGCGCCTTCCAGCGTGGCGCACAACGCACCGAGACCTGGCAAAACGCTCACACCCTGGCAGCCGGGTTGCGCGTTCCGAATACCTTTGCCGATCGGCTCATCCTGCGTGCCTTGCGGGAGAGCTGCGGAACGGCGCTGGCCGTCAGTGACGCGGAAATATCGGATGCCCAGCGTGAAATGGCACAGGCCGAGGGCCTGCTGGCCTGCCCGGAGGGCGCCGCCACGCTTGCAGGTCTGCGTCATCTGGTTAAGAATGGTTGGGTCCAACCGGACGAAACGGTTGTATTATTTAACACCGGCTCTGGTTTGAAGTATATTTGAGTGAATCTTATGACCGACGAAGAAACCAAGTCATCCCTGGAATTCCTCTCTAATGTCAGCCGTGAACTTGCCTCGGCGCTCGAACTGCGTATTGTGTTACAGCGCATCCTGTTCCAGTCGCTCAAATACGTGGGCGGTGAACGCGGCAGCATTGTGGTCCTGGACGATAGTGGCAAGCCTGTAGATTCAGCCATCGTTTATGGACGCAAGGTCCACGACCATACCACCCAGCAGTTGCGTGAGACTGTTGAACGCGGCCTCGCCGGGTGGGTCGTCCGCAACCGCCAACCCGCCTGGGTGCCTGATACCAGCCGTGATGAGCGCTGGCTGCGCCGCCCCGATGATGCCCTTGACCAATCCGGGGCAAAATCCGCCCTGTGCGTACCCTTGATGGCGCACGAGCGTCTGGTTGGTGTTCTGACGCTCGTCCACCCTGAACCGGGGTCTTATAACCAGGAACATTTCAGCCTGATGCAGGCCATCGCTGACCAGTCCGGCATTGCAGTCCTGAACGCTCGTCTTTACGCCGAGAGCCAGCGCCAGGCCCGCGTCATGACCGCCCTGGCAGCCAGCGCCGCGGCCATCAATGCCAGCCTGCGCATGGACGAGGTGCTCCAGCGCATTTTGAATGAGACCATCCAGGCTTTGCAAGTGGAGACGGTCGCACTCGCTCTGGTCGAGGCCAACTGGGACTTGGTCTTTCACGCCGCCACTGGGGAACACAAGCAGGGCATCGTGGGGAAACGCGTCCAGGCTGGGCAGGGCGTTGTTGGCTGGGTGGCACACGAGGGTGAAGGTGTGGTCATCCCGGTTGTGCGCGAAGACAAGCGTTTCACACCTGGCGAAATGTTCTCCGGTCTCGATGCCCACGCCATGGCAGTTGCCCCCATCTATGCCCAGGGACGCGTCATCGGCATCCTGCAAGCCATCAATCCCCTCTCCGGCGGATTCGACCCGGATGCCTTGCTGGTGCTCACAGGCATCGGTAACCTGGCTGGTTCGACCATCCAGCATGCCCAGTTGTTCGAGCGCCTGCAGGCTGCCCACAAACGCTATCGCGAGTTGTTCGACGACAGCGTTGACCCCATTCTGGTCACCGGCTGGGACGGGAAAGTCCATGAGGCCAACCGCCAGGCGGCGGTCATCACTGAATATACCTCCCGGCAGTTGCAGGGTATGCTGATTGACCAGCTTCACGAAGTGACCCATGGCGATAAAATGGTCAACATGGAAATGCTCAAAGGCGGAAAGATTACCAGTTACGAAGCCGTGCTGAAGACCAAGAGTGGCAGGAAAATTCCTATTCAGGTTAATGTGCGCAAAGTTGTATTTGAAGAGGCTGAATCCCTGCAATGGCTGATGCGCGATATCAGCGAACGCAAAGACCTGGACTCCTTGCGCGAAGAGTTGTCTTCCATGATCTACCATGACTTGCGTTCGCCGCTGGCGAACATCATTTCAAGCCTGGACGTTTTATCGACCATGTTCCCCAACCCGGAAAACCCGGCGATTCAATCTGTAACTACCATTGCCCGCCATTCCACTGACCGCATCCAGCGCTTGGTCAGTTCCCTGCTCGACATCAACCGCCTGGAAGCAGGCCATTCCATCGTCTCGCAACAAACCGTCACACCCGCCATGCTCGCTGAGGACGCCTTGGATGCCGTCCGCCCCATGGCAGACAGCCGGCACCAGACTTTGAATAGCCGCATATCCGAGAAATTACCACCCGTCTGGGTGGACGTGGATATGATCCGCCGCGTGCTTATTAATCTTATGGAGAACGCCTCGAAATTCACTGCGCCAGAAGGTAATATCGAACTGGACGGCAAACAGGATGGCGACTGGGTGCGATTATGGGTGCAGGATAATGGTTCCGGCATCCCGCTCGCTGAACAGGAACACATCTTCGAAAAATATACCCGCCTTAAGGGGCAGGATAATGCCAGCGGTCTGGGGGTGGGGCTTGCCTTTTGCCGTTTGGCTGTCAACGGTCACGGCGGCAGGCTCTGGGTTGAGAGCGAAGTTGGCAAAGGGTCTAAATTTATCCTGACCCTGCCAGTTGCCAAATGAAATGAGCACTTTCAGGAGAAGGCATGCAATCCATTGCTAAAGATATTTATATTGAGAACCAATATCCGGGTGCCACGCTCGGAGTGATTTATCTCCCCCACGGTCTGATCCAGGTTGACGCGCCGCCCTCTCCGGAGGATGGACGCGCCTGGCGCGCCGCTATGATGAATCTGGGCGGCGGCTCCGAACGACTGCTCGTCAACCTCGATGCCCACCCGGACCGGACGTTGGGTGCCCGCGCAATGGACTGCACCATCGTCGCCCAGGAAAAGACCGCCCATGTCTTCCGCACCCGCCCGACCACCTTCAAGGCCCAGGGCAATGAAACCGGCGCGGATTGGGAAACCATCCCAGGCCTTGGGAATATCCGCTGGGTGCCGCCGGAGATCACCTTCAGCCACCAGATGACCATCCACTGGGGTGATTCACCTGTCATGCTGGAGCACCATCCCGGCCCGACCGCAGGAGCCGCCTGGGTCATCCTTCCGGAATCCAAAGTTGTTTTTGTCGGCGACGCCGTTCTCAAAAACCAGCCGCCCTTCCTGGCCGGCGCAGATCTGGCAATTTGGCTGGATACGCTGAAACTCCTGCTTTCCCCCGCCTACCGGAACTGGTTGGTGGTCAGCGGACGCGGCGGAGTTGTGAACGCCGATGTGATTCGGGCGCAGAAAGACTATCTTGACCTGGTTTTTCGTAAAGTTGAAAAACTGTCTCAAAAAAAATTTGCACCCGAGGCTGTGGAGAATCTCGTCACGCCTTTGTTGCGCCCGTTCAAGATCCCCGCCAGCCAGCTTCAGAAGTATACCCGCCGCCTGCGCTATGGCTTGCACTATTATTACGGCCGTCACTATCGTTCATCCGGCAGCGGAAGTGGCGAGGAGTAACCCACCAGTGGCCGAGTTATACCAGCCGGTCTTTGAAGTGACCCGCGGTCGCATTGTTGAATCCCTCCATTTCGGGGCAGCGGCCGTGGTTGACTCGGCCGGTCGCTTGCTTGCCTGGTTGGGCGACCCGCAAGTAAAGACTTTTCTGCGCTCAAGTGCCAAACCTTTCCAGGCGCTCCCCTTCATCGAGCGCGGCGGCGACCAGACCTTTCACCTGACATCCAGGGAAGTGGCCATCATTTGCGGGTCTCACGATGGCACCGATGAGCATGTTGAGGTGGTCAAAGGCATCCAGGCCAAAGTGGGCGTGCAGGAGAGTGACCTGTTGTGTGGCACGCATCCGCTGTCGGATTTGTCCACCGTCCAGGCCATGCAGGCTCGCCATGAAGTCCCCACTCCCAATCGGCACAACTGTTCCGGCAAGCACACCGGCATGTTGGCAGCCGCCAGGATGCGCGGCCTGCCGATCGCCGATTACGTCAATCCCGAACACCCGGTCCAGAAGACCATCCTGGAGACCCTGGCAGGGATATGTAGTCTCCCGCCGGAGCAGGTCGAAGTGGGCATTGACGGTTGTTCAGTCCCCAATTTTGCCGTCCCGCTCTTTAATGCTGCCCTGGGCTTCGCCCGCCTGTGCGACCCGCGCGGTCTCCTGACAGAACGCTCCGTAGGTTGCCGTCGCATCACCCAGTCCATGATGGCAAACCCGTTCATGGTCGGCGGTCTGGGACGTTTCGACACGCGCCTGATGGAAGTCTGTTCGGGGCGAATTGTTTCGAAGGCGGGGGCGGAGGGGTACATGCTTATGGGTATCATGGGGGGTGTGCTGGGCGCTGATTCCCCGGGAGTTGGCATCGCCTTCAAGATCTCCGATGGTGATCTTGCCATTCGGAAAGCCAATGGCGAAACCTACAACCGCGTCCGCCCGTCGGTTGCGTTGGAGATATTGCGACAGATGGGTTACATTACCGCAAAAGAACTCGAAATGCTGGCAGTTGATTTCGGTCCGGTCAAGCCGGTGACCAACTGGCGCAAGCTGGTGGTCGGAGAGACCCGCCCGGCTTTCACCTTGCAAAGGGCCGAACAGGCCGCATGACCACTCTCGCAACCCTCGCCCGGCAGGTGCACCAGCGCCTGCTGGATTTTTATGGACAGCCCGCCTGGCGCAATCCCCTGCCGCCGGTGGATGAACTTGTCTCTACCATCCTCTCCCAGAATACCAATGATGCCAACCGGGACCGGGCTTTCGAATCGCTCCGTCTCCGTTTCCCCACCTGGGAACAGGTGCGTGACGCACCCCCCGGGTCAGTCACCGCTGCCATCCGCCCGGCCGGGCTTGCCAACCAGAAAGGGCCGCGCATCCAGCAAGTCCTGCAAGGAATTTCCGCTGAACGCGGTTCACTTGATCTGCATTTTCTGAAAGACCTGCCGCTGGAAGAAGCGCGTGCCTGGTTGATGAAGTTCAAAGGTGTCGGTCCAAAGACGGCCGCCATCGTACTGCTCTTTTCGCTGGGACTCCCCGCCTTCCCTGTGGATACGCACATTTACCGGGTGACCGGCCGCCTCGGCTTGCTCCCCGAAAAGATGACGGTGGAGCAGGCCCATCTTCACCTGGAGCATCTTCTCCCGCTGGAAACATATTATGACGCCCATCTGAACTTCATCCGCTTGGGGCGCGAGATCTGCGCTGCCCGCAAACCTGACTGTCCGCGCTGCCCGTTGCGGGGACTTTGCAAATTTGCAAGGTCGTAAAAATCAATAGGATATATAATTATCCAAAGGTCGGTTCAGGAAAGGAGGTGGTGGCGATGCTGCATAGCATCCATGAACACGGCCAGGGAATGGTAGAGTATGCTTTTCTATTTTTATTGATTGCCCTAATTGTTATTGCAGTTTTACTCATTCTCGGACCGAACATAGGAAATGTTTTTAGCGACTTAAGCAGCAGACTGAGATCCTTCTGAAACCCAAACTCCCGCTAATCCCGCGGGAGTTTGGGTTTCAGGCTGTCGTGCAAAGTTGTGAACCTCAATAACTTAAATTGTCCTAACCTTGATCGATCAAAATTTAATTATTTATTCTATTGGCTGTTTGCCACCAGGAGTTCAAGCAGTCCAACCGGATAGACCGGTGGCTTCCCCGCTCCGAATTCGTTCAGCCGCTTCCAGACCACTTTGATAGGCTCACCCTCCTCATCGCCCTGAAACGTTTCTTTTTCATAAAAGCGCTCGTCCGACAGGTGGCCGTCGTAGATCAGCATAATCTCGTGCCCTCGCTGGCCTTCGTAAGTAAAGATATTCTCCAGCATGCCCAGGTACCGCACTTCGCTTAGGTCTGCCGCGATCTCCTCGTGGATCTCGCGCCGGACGGTTTCCTCGCCGCGCTCCCCAAACTCGATCGTCCCGCCCAGTGGTCGGTAAAAGGTCTGGTCTTTCTTGCTGTCGTGAAATTCGGCTACCAGGATGCGCTCGCCGTCGCGGCAAACGCAGATGGCCACCGGGCGGACTTTATTTTCGCGCATATTCTCCTCCTCGTTTTATTATCTCGAGGGTTGGGGGATTTGGCGGGCAAAAAAACCGCCCGCCAGCTACCCTATATTCTTAATTCCTCCCGCCTCGGGACGGGGGTCAGGGTGTGGGGTTAGATTGCCCCTGCGAAATTCTTGCCTGCATCGACCATGGTCCTGTCCACGTAACCGTGACAGGCAGGACTTTGCCGCGCAGGTCTAGGTCGCTCTCCACAAAGACCAGCTTATTGGTCGGCGTGCGTCCGCGCCAGCGTCCTTTGACTTTGTCTTCGAACAGCACTTCCACCTTTTGACCTAGCGTTCGGGCGTTGATCTCGCCGCCGATTTTCTCCTGCAGATCTTCCAGCAGGCGGAATCGGCGCATCTTCTCATCTTCCGGCACATCCTCGGGATACAGGCGCTCCGCCACCGTACCGGGTCGTTGCGAGTATCGCGCCAGGTGTGCCACATCCAGGCGCAGGTCTTCAAGCACATTCGTGGTTTCCATGAACTGCGCCTCGCTCTCACCGGGAAAGCCGACGATAACATCGGTCGCGATCGAACACCCGGGGATGCGCTCGCGGATTTTCGCTATGATCCGGCGGTAGTCAGCCTGGCTGTAGCCGCGCCGCATTTTCTTCAGGATTTCGTCATCCCCCGCCTGGATGGGGATTTCGATATGCGGCATCACTTTGGGCAGTTCCGCCACGCTGTCCATGAGTTCTTCGCTGAAATAATTCGGATGGGAGGTCAGGAAGCGGATTCGTTCCAGCCCTTCGACCTGCTCGAGCCTCCGCAGCAGCGCTGCCAGGTTCGGACCTTCGGGTTGGTCTTTCCCGTAGCGGTCCACGATCTGTCCCAGCAGGGTGATCTCTTTCACGCCTTGTGCCGCCAGTGAGGCGGCTTCGGCTGCGATCTCATCTGCCGGGCGCGAGCGTTCAGCCCCGCGCCGGGATGGGATGATGCAGAACGTGCAGGCGTGCGAACAGCCCAGCACCACCGGCAGAAACACGGAGACGGTCTTGCCGCGCTCATGCTCCGGCAGGGAGATGTCGCCGTCCATGACCGCGAACCGCTCCCCCGTCTCGTGCGCCTCCAGCGTCCGGGCCTCCCCCTGGGTTAAAAACGAGATCAACGGACCCGGGTCTGAGGGCGGCGAGAACACGTCCACGAACGGAAACCTGGCTCGTAATTTCTCATCCTCCCGGATGCCCACCAGGCAGCCCATCAGGTTGACCACCAGGCC
>Ga0209048_10001723_pt1 | contig 22102 bp, 20 predicted proteins | sample FrelakmetCRP12CR_FD_187146 | JGI IMG/M metagenome (GOLD analysis project Ga0209048, IMG submission 187146) | Freshwater lake sediment microbial communities from the University of Notre Dame, USA, for methane emissions studies - CRP12 CR (SPAdes)... | ecosystem: Environmental > Aquatic >... | reverse complement strand
CGAGCAGGGTCCGGGCGCCGGCCGCCTTGAAACCCGCGAGCATCCGCTCGGCGCCGGGCGAGAGCTCCAGCCGTTCGTTGTAGACGCGCTCGAGCGCCGTAACCGGCAATCCCGCGAGCAGTGCGACGCGGCGCACGAGGCTTTGACCGAAGTCGATTTCGCCACGCATCGCCGACGCCGTGATCGCCGCGACTTCGGGCTTGACTCCCACCATGTCGGCGATCTCGTCGATGCATTCGATCGTGATCAGCGTCGAATCCATGTCGATGGCGACGACGCGGACGCGCTCCAGCGTGAGATCGGACGGGACGAACGCCCAGTCGATGCCGGCAGCGGCGCAGAGGTCGGCGATGCCGGCGTGTGGTCGGACCCGCACGAGCCGAAAGGCCTGCTGCGCACCGCCGTCGAGCGCATGGATGCCCGCTGCCGCGCTGAGCGCCGCAATGGCCGCGACGTCGGCGCTGCCGATGGCGGGCGCCTGCAGCACCAGGTTCATCTCGATCGCCATCGTGCCGGGTGCTGCGCCCGCACAATGGCGAGCCGTGCGGTCACGCGCGCGGTTTGACGCGGCGCGCGCACTCGGTCGCGCGCTCGCGCGCCTCGGCGATGTTGGCGCCCGTTGCCAGTGCGACGCCCATGCGGCGCTTCTTGTACGCTTCGGGCTTGCCGAACAGGCGCAGGTCCGATTCGGGCACGGAGAGCGCGTGGCCGACATTCTCGTACCGGACACCGCGGCCCTCGACGCCGCCGTAGATGACCGCCGACGCGCCCGGAGCACGCAGGCGCACATCCACCGGCAAGCCTAGGATCGCCCGGGCGTGCAGTTCGAACTCGCTCTGTACCTGTGTGGCCATCGTGACCATCCCGGTGTCGTGCGGGCGCGGGCTCACCTCGGAAAACCAGACGCGATCGCCCTTGACGAACAGTTCGACGCCGAAAATGCCGCGTCCCCCCAGCTCCGTGGTGATCCGCAGCGCGATGTCCCGCGCCGCCGCGATCGCTGCTGGCGACATCGGCTGGGGCTGCCATGACTCGACGTAGTCGCCGTTCACCTGCAAGTGGCCGACCGGCTCGCAGAAGTGGGTTTGCACCTCTCCGAATTCGTCGGCCGCGCGAACGGTGAGCAGCGTGACCTCATAATCGAAATCGACGAAACCTTCGACAATGACGCGGCTGCCGCGCACGCGCGCCGCGCTCTCCGCATATTGCCATGCCGACGCGACGTCGGCCTTCGAACGAACGACCGTCTGGCCCTTGCCCGACGACGACATGACCGGCTTGACGACGCATGGGTACCCGATGCCTGGCGCCGTCTCGATGGCCTCCTCGAGCGCTTCGAGACTCTCCGCGAAGCGATACGGCGAGGTCAGGAGCCCGAGATCCTCGGCTGCGAGGCGCCGTATGCCTTCGCGATTCATGGTCAGCCGGACCGCGCGCGCAGTCGGGATCACGCGCGCGATTCCGTCGCGCTCTACGTCCGCCAGCACGTCGGTGGCGATCGCCTCGATCTCCGGGACAATCAGATGGGGACGCTCCTGCTCGATCAGGCGGCGCAGTGCTGCGCCATCGGTCATCGCGATGACGTGCGCGCGGTGGGCGACCTGGTGTCCGGGTGCGTTGGCGTACCGATCGACGGCGACCACTTCGACCCCCAGGCGCTGCAACGCGATGGTGATTTCCTTGCCGAGCTCGCCGCTTCCCAGCAACATGACCTTCGTTGCCGTAGGGGAAAGAGGTGTGCCGATGTGCAGCGGGAGAGGTACGCGTCCTTCGGGCATGGTCCAAGACCTCGAATGGAATGACCCATTCTACCAGCGCCCCGGCGTTTTTGTTGCACTGCACACAAGGAATGGCGATATTTGATTAACGTATTGTTTTATTTGCACTAATTCGAATGCGGTACAGCGGTCTCGCCCATCTCGACCGATTCAGAGGACGGGCCTTGGTGCGACTGCGGCAACGGTGCGGGCCGGGCTCCTGGCCAGCAGCGGCGCCGCCGGCAAGGTCGGGGGGCCCGCCGGTGGGCAGGGGGCGTCAGCGCTTGGATCGCGGCTTGCCGCCGCGGTCCCCGCGAGCCAGCGGCTCGCTGTACGCCGGGCGGGCGCGCGGCGCGGGCGCCAGTGCGGCGCCCGGATCCTCGGCCAGCGAGAAATCGATCTTCGTCGTCTCGAGGTCGACGCGGGCGACGCTTACCCGCACGCGGCCGGCGAGCTGGAACACCCTGCCCGTGCGCTCCCCGACCATCGCGTGGCGGCCGGCGTCGAAATGGAAATAGTCGCGGCCGAGCTCGGTGACGTGGACCAGCCCGTCGATGTTGAGGCCGTCGAGCGTGACGAAGATGCCGAAACTCGTGACCCCGCTGATCGTCCCGTCGAACGTCTCGCCGACCTTGTCCTGCATGAAATAGCACTTGAGCCAGTTTTCGACGTCGCGCGTGGCGTCGTCGGCGCGACGCTCGGTCAGCGAGCAGTGCACGCCGAGCTCGCTCCACGACGCACCGGCCGGCTTGTACTCGAGTTTCCCCAGCACGGCCTTGATCGCGCGATGGACGAGCAGGTCGGGATAGCGGCGGATCGGTGACGTGAAGTGCGCGTACGCCTCGTACGAGAGTCCGAAGTGGCCGAGGTTGTCCGGGCGGTACCGTGCCTGCTGCAGCGAGCGCAGCAGCACCGTCTGCAACAGCGCGTAGTCGGGGCGGTCCTTGATTCGCAGGAGAAGCTGCGCATAGTCGGACGCCGTCGGGTCGTCGCCACCGGGAAGCGAGAGGGCGCAGCTCGCCAGAAAATCCCGCAGCGTCGCAAGCTTTTCCGGGGTCGGCCCCTCGTGCACGCGGTAGAGCACCGGGTGCTTGTGCTCGGCCAGGAATTCCGCGGTGCAGACATTCGCGGCGAGCATGCACTCTTCGATCAGCTTGTGCGCGTCGTTGCGCACCACCGGGACGACACGAACGATCTTTCCCCGGACGTCGAATTCGAGCTGCATCTCGATGCTGTCGAAATCGATCGCGCCCCGCGCTTCGCGGGCGCGCTTGAGCGCATCGAACAGCGTGTAGAGGTCGGTCAGGTGCGGCAGCAGCTCCTTTGCCTCCGGTGGGGCGCTGTTCGGATCGGATAGCCAGTTCCACACCTGCGTATAGGTGAGCCGCGCCTGCGAGTGCATGACCGCAGGGTAGAATTTGTACTTTCTGATCGCCCCTTCGGCCGACACTTCCATTTCGCAGACCACGCACAACCGGTCCACGCGGGCCTTGAGCGAGCACATCTCGTTGGAAAGTGCCTCGGGCAGCATCGGGATGACGCGCCGCGGGAAGTAGACCGATGTGCCGCGCTCGCGCGCGTCGCGATCGAGCGGATCGCCGTCCTTCACGTAGTGCGAGACGTCGGCGATCGCGACGATGAGCCGGAAGCCCTTGCCTTTCCTTGCGCAGTAGACGGCATCGTCGAAGTCCTTCGCCGTCTCGCCGTCGATGGTGACGAGCGGGAGCGCCGTGATGTCCACGCGTCCCGCACGATCGCGGTCGGTCACCTCGCCAGGCAGCTTGCTTGCCTGCTTGCGCGCCGCGAGCGAGAACTCGTGCGGCAAGTCGTGCTTGCGCAACGCGATCTCGATCTCCATGCCCGGGTCCGTGTAGCCCCCCAGCACTTCGACGACGCGGGCGATCGCCTCGCGTTGCGGCGACGGCTGCTCTACGATCTCGACGACGACGACGTCACCGGATTTCGCCACGCCGCGCGCGTCCGGCGGCACCAGCAGGTCCTGGCTGATGCGCCGGTTTTCGGCGACGACGAACGCGATCCCGCGTTCCTCGTAGAGGCGGCCGACCACCTTCACGTTCGCGCGCGCGAGCACGTCGACGATCTGGCCTTCGGGCCGGCCGCGTCGGTCGGTTCCTGAGCGGCGCGCCGCCGCGCGGTCGCCATGGAGGACCTTGTGCATCTCGCCGGCACTGAGGAACAGATCGGGGCCACCGTCGTCGGGGACGAGGAAGCCGTAGCCATCCGGATGGCCCTGCACGGTGCCGGTGACGAGGTCGAGCTTTGCGGCAACGCAGAGTTCGCCCTTGCGGTTCAGCAACAGCTGTCCGTCCCGCTGCATCGCGGCAATCCGGCCCATGAACGCGTCACGGGCATGTTTCTCGACGGCCATCTCGCGCGCGAGTTCCGCGGGTGGCATCGGCACTCCGGCCGTCTTCAGCGCTTCGAGAATGTCGCCGCGCGACGGCAGCTGCTCGGGGTCGATGTCGCCGCGACGCCGCGGCGCGCGGTCCCCCGTCCGTGGCGCGGCGATTTCGCCCGCGCGCGGCATCGCGCGCCCGCGTGGCGGCGACTCGCCGGCAGCGGCGGGCGGCGATTCAGCGGTTCTCGCGCGGGATTTCCGGCTCGCCGTCGACGGGTCGGCCGGTTTCGATTTCGCCGACTTCGACTTAGGGGTTAGGGCTGGCTTCTTTGACAAGAAATGGTCCGAAACGTAAAATTGCCGATTGCGGTCGCCCAGGTGGCGGAATTGGTAGACGCACTAGGTTCAGGTCCTAGCGGTGGCGACACTGTGAAGGTTCGAGTCCTTTCCTGGGCACCATTGAACATACCGCAAGTATCGCTCCGAAGAGTTGAAAGCGCCCGCACTCGCGGGCGTTTTTCTTTTCCGCGGCGATTCGTCCCCGTCGCGCCGCGTTCCTAGCCGAGACGCGCCCTCAATCCATCCGGACGCAGCGTGTCGTAGACCTCGAACGGCTGGTGGATCCACGGATTGTCGGCGAGATAATCGACGAAGAAGTCGGGCTTGACCGTCGAGCACGCTTTCCACCACAGCACCGCCGTCTTGCAGCTCCGGATGACGGGCCAGCGTTTGGGCAGCGCCTTTTCCACTGCGGCGAGCGTATGTCCCGAGTCCACCATGTCGTCGACGAGCAGTACCCGTTCGCCGAGCCGCGGCGAGGTCATTGTCATGTGCTCGGCGATCACGAGTCCGCCGCGGATCGTGCCGCCCTCGGCGGCGTAGGAGTGCGTCGACAGGATCGCGAGCGGCGTTTCGTAGATTCGCGACAGCACGTCGCCGACGCGCATGCCGCCGCGCGCGATGCAGATGATCTGGTCGAACGCATAGCCCGACTCGTAGACATTGAGCGCGAGCTGCTCGACCAGCCTGTTGTACTGATCCCAGGTGACGTGCAGGCTCGGCATGCGATTTCCTCGGAGCGGTTCAGGTCTCGGGCCGGGAATCCGTCGGACGTGCAATCACGCGAAAGCGCGCGCGGCAGGCTTCAGCGGTCAACGGAACGGATGATGCAGCAGAATGGTCTCGTCGCGGTCCGGCCCGGTCGAAACCATCGCAATCGGCACACCGGTGAGCGCCTCGATTCGCGCAAGGTACGCGCGCGCATTCGCCGGAAGCGCGTCGATGCTTCTCGCGCCGAAGGTGGTTTCGGTCCAGCCCGGCAGCGATTCGTAGACAGGCGTGCACTCGGCCACCGCGTCCGCGCCCGAGGGCAGCAGCGCGAGCGGTCGGCCGTTCACCGTGTAGCCCGTGCAGATCCGGATCTCGCCCAATCCGTCGAGGACGTCGAGCTTGGTGATGCAGAGGCCGTTGACGCCGTTCAGCTGGAACGAACGGGTGAGCGCGGGAATGTCGAGCCAGCCGCAGCGGCGGGGGCGGCCGGTGACCGAGCCGAATTCGTTGCCGCGCTTGGCGAGCCGCGCGCCCACGTCGTCCGTGAGCTCCGTCGGAAACGGGCCGGTCCCGACGCGAGTCGTGTAGGCCTTGACGATGCCCAGCACGTAGTCGAGGAATTGCGGTCCGACGCCGGCGCCGGGCGCCGCCGCACCGGCGAGGCAGTTCGACGACGTGACGTACGGGTAAGTACCGTGGTCGATATCGAGCAGCGCGCCCTGCGCGCCCTCGAACAGCAGCGACTGCCCCCGCGCCCGCGCTTCCTGCAGCAACGCTGCGACGTCGGCGACCATGGGCGCCAGCTGCGCAGCGAGCGCGAGAGTGTCGTCGCGCGTCTTCGCGAAGGGCACCGGGTCGCGCTTGAAATACCGGGTCAGCACGAAGTTGTGGAATTCGAGCAACGGCTCGAGCTTCGCCGCAAACCGGTCGGGGTAGAGGAGATCCTGCAACCGGATGGCGCGGCGGGCGATCTTGTCCTCGTAGGCGGGGCCGATGCCGCGGCCGGTGGTGCCGATCTTCGCGTCGCCCATCGCGCCTTCCCGCGCCTGGTCGAGCGCGACGTGATACGGAAGGACCAGCGGGCAGGCCGGCGAAATCTTGAGGCGCGGGCGGACCGACACGCCGGCGCTCTCGAGTTCGCCGATCTCCTGCAGCAGCGCCGACGGCGACAGCACGACGCCGTTTCCGATGTAGACCGACACCCCGGGCCGCAGGATGCCCGACGGAATGAGCCGCAGCACGGTCTTTCGCCCGCCGATGACGAGCGTGTGCCCCGCGTTGTGGCCGCCCTGGAAGCGCACCACGCCCTGGGCGTGCTCGGTGAGCCAGTCGACGACCTTGCCCTTACCTTCATCGCCCCACTGGGTGCCGATGACGACGACGTTTTTACCCATGCTGCCTTCCTGCGGTGACAGTCGATCTTCGGTCACGCACGAGACACCGGCCGTTGCATGCCGCCGAAACTCGAACCTGACCCGCGTTTCGCGCCTACGAAAAAATCAACCCGGTCGCGTTTCGCGCGCGACGACACCGGCGAGCTGCCGCAAGTCCAGCGTGAAGCCCGTGGCCGGACGTGCGCGGCCGAACGCCTTGCCGACGCCGTCGTAGCGACCGCCGGTGCCGATTGCGTTCGGTTCGCCCGCCGTAAATACCGAGAAGATCGGGCCGTTGTGGTAATGATAGCCGGTGAGGTCGGCGAGATCGATGTGCAACGCCTCGACCTGCGGTTCTGCCGACTGCGCCAGTGCCGCCAGCGCTGCGAGCGCGTTGTGAATCGCCGGTGTGTCTGGCAGCCGCTCGCTTGCCGCCGTCAGCACATCCTGCGCCGGTCCGTACAAGGTGGGCAGTGCCATGAGCGCATCGCGCCACGCGGCCGGGAGGCGGGCCGTGAGTTCGCCGACGGCCGGCACGTCCTTTGCGCGGAGCGCGGCGAAGAGGTCGGTGTCCTCGCCATTGCCCGCGATACCCGCACCTGCGGCGAGTGCGCGGTAGACGCCAATGTGGCCAAGATCGAGATGGAGCCCGCGGACACCTGCCGCTGCGAGCGCGGAAAGGATGAGGCCCAGGACCTCGACATCGCCCGCGATGCCAGGCTCGCCGAAGAGCTCGGCGCCGACCTGGACGACCTCGCGCGTCTTTGCGCTGCCGGCGAGGACCGCACGCAGCACGCTGCCCGCGTAGCAAAGCCGGGTGACGCCGGGTTCGTTCAAGAGGTGGGCGTCGATTCGTGCGACCTGCGGCGTGATGTCGGCGCGCACACCGAGCAGCCGGCCGGAAAGCGGATCGACAACCTTGAACGTCTGCAGCTCGAGGTCGCGGCCTGTCCCCGTGAGCAGCGAGTCGAGATGCTCGATCAACGGCGGCTGGACCAGCCGATAACCGTGCGCGCGAAAGTGGTCGACCAGCAGGCGACGCAACGCTTCGGTCCGTTCGGCTTCCGCCGGCAGGACGTCCTCGACGTATTCGGGAAGGACCCAGTTACGCATGGCGCACGAACCAGAAGCCGGCGAGGCCGATGACGATCGACACCAGGCCGACGAAGCGAAGCTGCCCGTCGTTGAGGGTCACGAGCTTGGCGAAACTCTCGCGCCACAGCCGCGGCGCGAGAAGCGGCAGCAGCCCCTCGACGACCAGCACCAGCGCAAATGCCGCCCACAGTGAATCCGGCACCCCGTCCCCTTCGTCGCGCGCAACGGCGGCAGAACTACTTCGACGCCTTCGCGCCCGACCCACCCTGGTTCTTCATGTAGCGGAAGAATTCGGAACTGGGGTCGAGCACCATCACATCGCTCTTGCTGCGAAATGTCGCCTTGTAGGCCTCGAGGCTGCGGTAAAACGCGTAGAACTCGGGGTTGGCGCCGTACGCCTGCGCGTAGATGGCCGAAGCCCTGGCGTCGCCTTCGCCCTTCGTCTTCTGCGCGGCCTTGTATGCGTCGGCAAGGATCACGACCCGCTGGCGGTCGGCGTCGGCCCGTATCTTTTCCGATTCCGCCTGGCCGAGCGAACGCAGTTCGTTGGCGACGCGGCGACGCTCGGACTCCATCCGTGCATAGACGGGACCGGTGACGTCGGGCGGCAGCTCCACCCGCCGCAGCCGGACGTCGACGATCTCGACGCCGATCGTCTTCGCGTCGGCGTCCGCTTTCTGCCGCGTCGTCGTCATGATCTTGTCGCGCTCGCCGGAGATCGCTTCGTGCACCGTGCGCTTGTTGAATTCCTCGGCGAGATTCGCGCGGACCGTCTGCGACAGCCGACGGCGCGCCGCCTCCTCGTCGCCCTGCACGCTGATGTAGTACTGCTTGACGTCGGTGATCCGCCAGAGCACGAAGAAATCGACCAGCAGGGGTTTCTTCTCGGACGTCGTGATCCGGTCAGGTTCGGGGTTGTCGAGGAGCAGGATCCGCTTGTCGTAGAACTTCACGTTCTGCAGCAGCGGCACCTTCGCGTACAGTCCCGCGTTCGGCAACGTCTCGACGATCTCGCCCAACTGAAATTTGATCGCGTATTGGCGCTGGTCCACCGTGTAGAGCGATTGCGACGCGACGAGCAGCAGCGCGACGACGAGGGCGAGCAGGGGGATCGTCAGCTTCATCGCTGTTCTCCGCTGCGCTCGCGGTTGCGCAACGCCTCGCGCGAGCGGCCCGGGTCGAGCGTGACGGTCGGTTCGGGTGCCGGCGGCGTCGATTGCCGGGCCGCCGACGGATCGGCGATCGTCGCCGGCTGGCTCGCCGCCGGAACGCTCTGCTGGATCAGCCGGTCGAGAGGCAGGTAGAGGAGGCTGTTGCTGCCCGACTTCTGGTCGACCAGCACCTTGCTCGAGTTGCCGACGACCGTCTGCATCATGTCGAGGTAGAGGCGCTCGCGTGTGACGCCCGGTGCCTTCGCGTACTCGACCAGGATCTGCCGGAAACGCGATGCATCGCCGTCGGCCCGCTGCACCACCTCGGTCTGATAGCCGTTCGCTTCCTCGATCAGGCGCGCCGCGTTGCCTCGGGCGCGCGGCACGACGTCGTTGGCGTAGGCCTGCCCCTCGTTGCGGAATCGCTCGCGGTCCTGGCCCGCCTTCACCGCATCGTCGAACGCGGCCTGCACCTTGTCGGGCGGCTGCACGCTCTGCAGCGTCACCTTCTGCACGTAGACGCCCGTCTGATAGCGATCGAGCATCTCCTGCATCAGCTTCTCGGCCGACTTCGCGATCTGCTCACGACCTTCATAGAGCACGAAATCCATCTTTGCCTTGCCGACGACTTCGCCCATCGCGGTCTGCGCGATGAACTGGACGATCAGGTCCGGTTTGCGGACGTTGAACAGGTAGGCCTCGGCGCTCTTCAGGTTGTATTGGACCGCGAACTGGATGTCGATGATGTTCTCATCGTCGGTCAGCATCAGCGCCTCGTTCTCCTTCTTGTTCTTGGGCGTGTTGCGATAGCCGACCTCCACCGTCCTCACCTGCGAGAAATCGACGAGCTCCTTCTCCTCGATCGGGAACGGAAGGTGCCATCGCGCGCCGGGCTGCGTGGTTTCCGTATACTTGCCGAAACGGGTGACCACGCCGCGGCGGCCCTCGTCGACGATGTAGAAACCGCTCGCCAGCCACACGACGACCACCAGCGCAACCAGGATGCCCGCGCCCGACAGGGGGATCATCGGGCGCTTGATGCCGCCGCCCGGGCTGTCACCGCCGGAACCGGTCTTGCGGCCGAAGAGCTCGTTGATGCGGCGGCTGACATTGCGCCAGATCTCGTCGAGATCGGGCGGTCCGCCGTTACCGCGTTTGCCCCACTGGGGATCGTTCAGTGACATGAGGGTGAACCGCGATCGGAAAGGCGTCGGTGATGCTGCGCGTCACGCATCGAGAACGGGCGCGACGCCGGCATCGGAAAAGGGGGCATGGGCCGGAAACCGCTCGGCAAGCGCCGCTCGCAATTCGGCGCAGCCGGCACCCGTCAGGGCGCTCACGCGGACCGCGCGGAGTATACCAGACTCGTCGCGCTCGATCCCCGGGTCCTGTCCCGCGACGTCGATCTTGTTCTTGACCCGAATCTGCGGCACGCGCTCGGCGCCGATCTCCAGCAGCACCGCATCGACGGCCGCCGCCTGCTCGTCGCGGCACGGGTGCGCGGCGTCGATGACGTGCAGCAGAAGGTCCGCCTGTGCGGCCTCGGCGAGCGTCGCCCGAAACGCGGCGACGAGATCGTGGGGCAGGTCGCGGATGAATCCTACGGTGTCGGAGAGGACGATGGGTTCGGCGCCCGGCACATGGATCCGGCGGAGCGTCGTGTCGAGCGTGGCGAACAGCTGGTCGGCAGCATAGGCCTTGGCGCCCGTCAGTCGATTGAACAGCGTGGACTTCCCGGCATTGGTGTAGCCGACGAGTGCAACGGTGCGCACCGCCGCCCTGCGCCGCGTTCGGCCCTGCGTGGCGCGCTGGCGCTCGACGTGGGACAGGCGCTCCTTCAGCACCTTGACCCGTCCGCCCAGGAGGCGGCGATCCGTTTCGAGCTGGGTTTCACCGGGACCGCGCAGGCCGATGCCGCCTTTTTGCCGCTCCAGGTGGGTCCAGCCGCCGACAAGCCGCGTCATCTGATGCTGGACTTGCGCGAGTTCGACCTGGAGCTTGCCTTCGGCACTGCGCGCGCGCAGAGCGAAAATGTCGAGGATGAGGCTGGTGCGGTCGACGACCCGGCACTCCAGCGTGCGCTCGAGGTTGCGCTGCTGCGCGCCGCTCAACGGGTGATTGAAGATGACGAGATCGGCCCCCGTCTCGGCACGCCTGACGGCGATTTCCTCGACCTTGCCCTTGCCCGCGAAGGTGGCGGCATCGGGGCGCTGCCGGCGACCGACCACCGTCCCGACGACGGTCGCGCCGGCGGAGACCGCCAGCGCGTCGAGTTCGGCCATGCGCTCGGCAGGATCCGCGTCGCCGAAGTCGAGCGCCACGAGCAGCGCACGGTCGCCCCCCTGCGGGCGCTCAATCATGTCGCATGCGAGAAACGGAGGGCGTCGAGGCCCTGGGCGACACGGCATGCGCCGCCGGGGCAACGATCGCGGCGGCAGGCGGGAGCAGCGTCAAGCTTCGCTGTCGCCCTCGCCGGGCGGGGCGTGGTGCGGCATGGTGACCGCCCGCGCCGGGACGACGGTGGAGATCGCATGCTTGTACACCATCTGGGTGACGGTGTTCTTGAGCAGGACGACGTACTGGTCGAACGATTCGATCTGCCCCTGCAGCTTGATGCCGTTGACGAGGTAGATCGACACCTGCACGTGCTCTTTGCGCAGGGTGTTCAGGAACGGGTCTTGTAGCATTTGCCCTTTGTTGCTCATCGCATGCTCCGCGGTTGTTTTGTCGCCGGCGCAGAACCGAACGCCGCTTCGGCTGCTGCCCGCTTGACCCCAGATGGGGCCGAAAGACGCGGCATCAACGGCCAGGACGGCGTTTCGGCGCGTCCGCATAGGGGTTCGCGCCGGTCTTGAATTGTATCCTAAGGGGCGTCCCGCGGAGTTGGAACGCATCCGTGAAGAAATGTTCCAGGTACCGCCGGTAGGTCGCCGGGATATGGCTGAGCGCCGTGCCGTGGATCACGATCAGCGGCGGGTTCTGGCCCCCTTGGTGCGCGTACCGGAGCTTGGGCCGCCCCATTCCGGCGCGGGGCGGCTGCTGGCGCATGACGGCGGCAGCGAGTGTCCGCGTGAGTTTCGGCGTCGACAGCTTGGCGGTGGCGGCTGCATAAGCGGCGTCGACCGAGCGCAGCAGGCTCGCCACGCCGGCTCCCTTGCGCGCCGAGATGTAGTGGTGGCGGGCGAACGCGAGAAATGCGGCCTTGCGGTCGAGCTCACGTTTGACGTCATCGCGCCGATCGATGGGGACTGCGTCCCACTTGTTGACGGCGACGACGAGCGCACGGCCGGCCTCGAGGATGAAGCCCGCGAGGTGGGCATCCTGCTCCGATATTCCCTGCTCGGCATCGAACACGAGCACGACGACGTTGGCGTCCTCGATCGCCTGCAGTGTCTTGATCACGGAGAACTTCTCGACCGCCTCGAGCACCTTGCCGCGCCGGCGCACGCCCGCCGTGTCGATCAACGTGTACTGGCGCCCGTTGCGCTCGAAATCGAGATGGATCGAATCGCGTGTCGTGCCCGGCTGGTCGAACGCGATCACGCGTTCCTCGCCGAGCAGCGTGTTGACGAGCGTCGACTTGCCGACGTTGGGTCGTCCGACGATCGCGACCTTGACCGCGGCGTCGGCCCCGGCGCGCGTTTCCTCGGCGTCCGGGGCGCCAGGGGGCGAAAGCGACAGCGCGAGCTCGGCGACCGCGGTGACGTTGTCGCCGTGCGCCGACGAGATCGGGTGCGGCTCCCCGAGGCCGAGCTCGTAGAACTCGTTTGCGGCGCGATCGGGCGCGAGACCCTCCGCCTTGTTGGCGGCGACCACGACGGGCCGGCCCGAACGGCGCAGGAGGTCGGCGATGTTCCGGTCCTGCTGGGTGAGCCCCTGCCGTGCGTCGACGAGAAAGACGACGACATCGGCCTCGGCGATCGCCTGCCGCGTCTGCTTGGCCATCTCGTGCAGGATGCCGTCTTTCGCGACCGGTTCGAACCCGCCGGTGTCGACGACAAGGAACGACCTTTCGCCGACCCGGCCGCGGCCATAGTGCCGGTCGCGCGTCAAACCGGGGAAATCGGCGACGAGCGCAGCGCGGGTCCTGGTCAGCCGGTTGAACAGCGTCGACTTGCCGACGTTCGGGCGCCCGACGAGGACGACGGTCGGCAGCATTCGATCTCAGCGCACGCCGACGGACAGCAGCGTGCCGCCCGTGCTTTGCCAGATCGCATTGTCGCCGAAGGTCGCGGGTTGGGCGGTCGCGGGCGTCCCATCGGTGGCAATGCGTCCGACGAGGCTGCCGTCGTTGCGGTCGAGGATGTGGAGATAGCCTTCGACGTCGACAACGGCCAGGTATTCGCCGACGAGTTGCGGGCCGCTCGGGCGGCGCTGTGCAAGCTTGTCCTGCTTCCATGCGGACGCGCCCGTCGCCTTGTCCAGCGCATGCACGGCGCCGCGGTCGTCGGTCAGGAAGATATAGCGCGCACCGATGGCGAGACCCTCGAGACTCGACAGGTCGCGCGACCAATTGAGCGTGCCGCGAACGACCTCGAAACAGGCGATCCGGCCCTGGAATGCGACGGCGCAGGCCTGCGCCTGCTCGACGACCGGTGCGGAGGTCACGTCGGCGATCCGTTCGAGCTCGGTCGCGCCCTTGGGGGTCGCGACGTTGCCTTCCCAGCCGACGTTGCCGGTCGCCAGGTCGAGCGCGACCAGCTTGCCGCCGGCGGTGCCGACGAACAGGCCACCGCGACTGACCGTGCCGCCGCCATAGTTGCGGACGGTGAGTGGGGGATTGGTTCGCTGGTAGACCCATTTGGTCTTGCCGTCGGCGCCCGACAGCCCGAACACCTTGCCGTCGCCGGACCAGACCACGACGATGCCCTCGGCGACTTTCGGGGGGCCGACGACTTCGCTCGTTACCTTGGCCTGCCATAGAGGCTTGCCCTCGGGCGTGAACGCCAGAACGTCGCCTTTGTCGGTGCCGACGGTGACGAGCGTCGCATCCGCGCCGACACCGGCCGAAAGCCGCTTGGCCGCTTCGATCCGCCAGACCGTCTGGCCGCTCGCAGGATCGACACGGAGCAGCGTGCCGGTCGCGGTGGCCGCGTAGATCGCATCGCGCGTCACCGCGGGCGTGAACCCGCGTGCGGCCTTGCCGACGGTGACCTGCCAGGCGACCTGCGGGTTCGCCGTTGCCTTGAACTCGGGCAGCGGTCCAGGCTTCTTGCTGCTCGAGAACCAGTCGAAGGACGGTACGGGGATCGTCGGAATCCACGACGACAGCGACGAGCAGCCCGCAACGGTCAGAGACGCGGCCAGCACGCCGGCCAGCCGCCAGCCGTTCAAACGACCACGACGAGAATTCGCGTCGATCATTTGGAAGGTGCGGCGGCGGGATTGGGTGCGCTTGCAGACGCGGCTGCTGCCTGGGCGGGGGCGCCGGCTGCAGCGCTCGCCCCACCGATCGGGCCACCGATCGCGTCGAGCTTCGCCTGCACGAAATTGCGATAGGGGCTCTTCGGATCGAGGCGCGCCAACGCCGTTTGGTATGCGATGCGCGCCTCCTCGCGGCGGCCGGCTGCCGCGTTGATGTCGCCGCGCGCGTCGGCGTAGACGCCGGCAAAGGAATCGCTATGCTTCGCGTCGAGTGTGCGCAGCGCTTCGTCGTACTGCTTTTCGTCCAGCAGAATCGCGGCGAGGCGCAACCGCGCGACCTCCTTCAACTCGTCCTCCGCATCCTTGTCGATCACCGAGGCGAGGTGCGCCTTTGCGCCAGCCTTGTCGCCGTTCTCGAACAGCAGCGCGGCCGTGATCAACGCTCCGCGCGGCGCGTACGCCGTGCGGCCGTACTTGTCGGCAAGCTGCGCCATCGCGTCTTTCGCTTTTGCAGTGTCGTTCGCGCGTGCCGCGGCGCTGACGGCGCCGTAGAGGACCGACGCCTGCTCGGCCTGATGCTGCGTCCACCACCGCCAACCCTGCACGCCGATCACGCCGAGGCACACGGCTATCACGATGCCCGAGATCGTGTTGCCCCATTGCTTCCACCAAGCCTTGAGGTCTTCGAGTTTGTCCTGTTCTTCGAGATCGTAGACGGCCATTGCTTTTCCTTGTCCAGGTTCTAGTGCGCTTCGAGCACCGCCCGAAGGTCGGCGATCGCGACGGTCTTCTGCTCGCCGGACTCGCGCAGCGGCTTGACGCTGACGGCATCCGCCACGACTTCATCGGAGCCGATCAGCAGCGCGTAACGCGCACCGGAAGCATCGGCCTTCTTCATCTGCGACTTGAAGCTGCCGCCTCCGGCGTTGACGATGACGTTGCAGCCGGCGTCGCGAAGCATTTCGCCGGCGCGCCACGCGAGCCGCGACGCGGCGTCGCCGTCGTGGACGACGTAGGCGAGCGGCGCATCGGCGCGGAAATCGCCGACCTCGCGCAACAGCAGGATCATCCGCTCGATGCCGATCGCAAATCCGCAAGCCGGCGTCGGCTTGCCGCCCAGCTGCTCGAACAGCCCGTCGTAACGCCCCCCGCCGGCGACCGTACCCTGCGCGCCGAGCCGGTCCGTGATCCACTCGAACACCGTGCGATTGTAGTAGTCGAGACCGCGCACGAGTCGCGTGTCGATCTCGTAGGCGACGCCGTTGTCCACGAGAAGCCGCTGCAGGCTTTCGAAATGGGCACGCGATCCGGGTCCGAGCCGATCGACGAGCTTCGGCGCGCCGTGAACCAGCGCGTGCATGGCCGGGTTCTTGGAGTCGAGGATGCGCAGCGGATTCGTGTGGAGCCGGCGCGCGGCGTCGGCATCGAGCAGATCCGCGCGCGCTTCGAAATACGCGATGAGCTCGGCGCGATGCTGGCGTCGCTCGTCGGGATCGCCGATCGAGTTGATCGTGAGTCGCAGACCGTCGGTGAGCCCCAGCACGCGCCAGAGTCGCGCCAGCATGACGATCTGCTCGACGTCGACATCCGGCCCGGCAAAGCCGAGCGCTTCGACATCGAGCTGGTGAAATTGCCGATAACGCCCCTTCTGCGGACGCTCGTGGCGGAACATCGGGCCGCTGGTCCAGACGCGCTGGGGTCGCTCGTACGTGAGCGAGTGCTCGATCGCGGCACGAACGATGCCCGCCGTCGCCTCCGGGCGCAGCGTCAGGCTCTCGCCGTTCAGCTTGTCCTCGAACGTGTACATCTCGTGTTCGACGATGTCGGTCGCATCGCCGATCCCGCGCACGAACAGCGGTGTGGTCTCGACGATCGGCACGCGCAGGTTGCGGTATCCGTATTGCCCGAATACGGTGCGCGCGGCGTCCTCGAAGCGCTCCCAGAGCGCCGCCTCGTCGGGCAGCACGTCGTTCATCCCGCGGACGGCATTGAGCGTCGTCGCCATGAAGGATTAAGCGACCGCTTTCACGGCGATCGTCTTCCGCTCGGGCGTGAGATGCGCGGCGCGCGGCTCGCCGCCGTAGGTCGCGCGGACGTAATCGTCGACGATCCGCTGGAACTCCGCGGCAATGCCGTCACCCTTGAGCGTCACGGTCTTCTCGCCGTCGACGTAAACCGGCGCCACGGGCGTTTCGCCGGTCCCGGGCAGCGAAATGCCGATATCGGCGAGCTTCGATTCACCCGGGCCGTTGACGACGCAGCCCATCACGGCGACCTGCATGGTCTCGACACCCGGGTAGCGCGCGCGCCACACGGGCATCTGTGCGCGCAGGTACGCCTGGATCTGCTCCGCGAGCTGCTGGAACACGGTGCTGGTCGTGCGCCCACAGCCGGGGCACGCCGTGACCATCGGCGCGAACGAACGCAGCCCCATCGTCTGCAGGATCTCCTGCGCGACGAGGACCTCCCGGGTGCGGTCGCCATTGGGCTCCGGGGTCAGCGAGACCCGGATCGTGTCGCCGATGCCCTGCTGCAGCAGCACCGCCATGGCCGCCGTCGACGCGACGATGCCCTTGCTCCCCATCCCGGCCTCGGTGAGACCGAGGTGCAGCGCATAGTCGCAGCGGCGCGCCAGCTCGCGATAGACGGTGATCAGGTCCTGCACGCTGGAAACCTTGCACGACAGGACGATCCGATCGGCGCCCAGCCCCAATTCCTCCGCGCGCCGCGCGCTGCCGATCGCCGAGACGACGAGCGCCTCGCGCATCACGGCGTCGGCGGTGGCCGGGTCGGCCGACCTGCCGTTGTCGTCCATCATCCGGGCGAGCAGGTCGGCGTCGAGGCTGCCCCAGTTCACGCCGATCCGCACCGGCTTGCCGTGCTTCAGGGCCTCCTCGATCATCACCGCGAACTGACCGTCGCGTTTCGACCCCTTGCCGACGTTGCCGGGATTGATCCGGAATTTCGCGAGGGAGCGCGCGCATTCCGGATGCTCGCGCAGCAGCTTGTGGCCGTTGAAATGGAAATCACCGACGAGCGGGACATGGCAGCCCAGCGCGTCGAGCCGCTCGCGGATGGCCGGAACGGCCGCGGCGGCCTCTGCCGAGTTGACCGTCACCCGAACGAGCTCGGAGCCCGCCGTGGCGAGCTCGCGGACCTGGGCGACGGTCGCCGCGACATTCGCCGTGTCGGTATTGGTCATCGACTGCACGACAATCGGCGCGCCGCCGCCGATCCTGATGCCGGCGACGTTCACCTGGCGCGTGCGGTGGCGCTCGATGTCGGTGGATTGGCTCATGCGGGTCTCTCGGGTGCCGGCGTCACGGCAGCGTGAGCCTGGCGACGTTCTGCCGCGTGTACGGCACCAGGTCGACCGGCTGGCCCTTGTAGCTGATGCTGACATCGGCGGCGTTGCCGATCACGATTTCCAGCGGGGGCGCGCCCGACAGCGTCTGCATGGTTCCGCCCGGATTCATCTTCGACAGCAGCACGCGGCCGCCGCGGTCGCGCACCTCAGTCCACGAATAATCCCGGAATTCGATGACGAGCGATTGTTCGGCGGCCGTCGCTGCGGCGCCGGTTGACGGTGCCGCAGACGCGACGGGGACGTTCGCGTTGGTCACCGGAGCGGGAAAAGGGGTCGAGACGGCGACCGCCGACGTCGCAGTGGGCGCGGCAAGCGGGTTCGGCAGCGACGTGCCCGATCTTTCCTGTTTGACCGGCGGAGCGGGCTGCTCGACGGCAGCGGGAGCGTCCTTGCGGGCGGCAGCCGGCGGCTCGCCGATTGGTCGCAGCCATTCGTAGACGGCGGCGGCGGCTACGATTGCCGCAAGTGTCAACGGGATCGCCCAGCGCGTCCAGGTCGGCCGCGAATGGTCGGTGATCGGCAGTTCGCCCATGGTCGGCGCCGTCTGCTGCAATTCGGGCGCCTCGAGCGCCGGCTCGGCCGCGCCGGCGGGCAGCGCGTCCAGCACCGTCTTCGGATCGAGGTGGAGTACGCGCGCATAGTTGCGGACGAATCCCCGAACGAACGTCCGGCCCGGCAGATGCGTGTAGTCGTCCTGTTCCAGCGCCCGTACCTGTCGCGGAGCGAGCTTCAATTGCTGCGCGACGGCGTCGATCGTCAAGCCCGCCGCCTCGCGCGCGCGGTAGAGCAGCGCACCCGCCGTTTCCGGAGGTGGCGATTCGTCGCGGACCACCTCTGCGCTCATTCGCTCTCCATCGCATTGCCCAACGGGCGGATGGTCGCGTGTCGGGCGCACGCGATCGCGCGGCGACGCGCCCTTCGGGCCTTGGCTTCACCCGCCGCGCTCACGTGGCTCTCCCTCACTCGCACACTGCGGTTGCAACGGCTTTGGTCTCGGCCGCATCGGGGTAGCGGTTGCGCAGTTGCGCGACGTACGACGCTTCGGCGGCGCGATCGCCGCTCTTCTTCTCGATGCACATGCCGAGATAGAGGGCCTCCGGCGAAGGGCTCGGTTGCTGCGTCAGGCGCCGGACCCAGCCCCGTGCGTCGTCGAGCCGCCCCGAACGATAGGCCAGGAGCGCAAGCCCGTAGTTCGCGCCGGCACTAGAGGGCACGATGGCCTGCGCACGTTTGAAGTAGGCCTCCGCGCCCGCCGTGTCGCCGAACGCGACGCTGCACCGGCCCGCGTTGACCAGCGCGATCTCCGGCGTGCGATAGAGCGGATTGCGCAACGCCTGCTCGAACTCGGGGATGGACTCCCGAGCCCGTCCGGTGCTGCAGAGGAACCAGCCCCAGTTATGCCGGATGTCGGAGTCCTGTGGCGCGAGCGAGAGCGCGCGCTGGAAGTTCTGCTCGGCTTTCGGGTTGTCGCCAAGCATCCCGTAGACGAGACCGAAGAGGTTGTAGATGCGCGGATTGCTCGGATCGAGAGTCGCCGCCTCGTTGAGCTCCTCGATCGCGATGTCCATCTGCCCGCGTTCGTAGTAGCCGGCGCCCAGATCGGCATGGAGGTTCGCGCGCTCCCTCGGCGAGGATTCCTGCTGTCTGACGGGAGGTGGCGGTTCCGGCGGCCGCGGAGTGCTGGTCGTCGGCGCCGACGAACACCCGACGAGAAGCGCCGCAAACGCGATGGCGAGCGCGGCGACCGGGCTTCGATGCGTGGGGGTCATGTTTGCTCTCGGTGCGACAACATTCAGTGGACGGCCGGCGAGGCTGACGCCGGATGGATGCGGACCCGCCGCTTGGTGCGGTCCTGCACGCGGCCGGCGAGCTGGCCGCACGCGGCATCGATGTCGTCCCCTCGCGTCTTGCGGATCGTCGTGACGAAACCCGCGTCCATCAAGGCTTTCTGGAACGCGACGATTCGTGCGCGCGGGCTGGTCCGGAACTCGGCGCCGGGGAACGGATTCCAGGGAATCAGGTTGAACTTGCACGGGATGTCGCGGACGAGCGCCGCGAGCTCGCGCGCGTGCAGCGGGCTGTCGTTGATTCCGTCCAGCATCACGTATTCGAAGGTCACGAAATCGCGCGGCGCACGGTCGAGGTAGCGCAGGCTCGCGGCGAGCAGCTGTGCAAGCGGGTACTTGCGATTGATCGGCACCAGTCGGTCGCGCAGTGCGTCGTTTCCCGCGTGCAGCGAGACGGCGAGCGCGACCGGGCAGTCCTCCCGTAGCCGGTCCATCGCGGGGACCAGCCCCGACGTCGACAGCGTGACCCGGCGGCGCGAAAGGCCGTATGCGTTGTCGTCGAGGAACACCGTGAGCGCCGAGAGCACGTTGTCGTAGTTGGCGAGCGGCTCGCCCATGCCCATCATCACCACGTTGGTGATCGGCGCCCGGCCCTGCTCGACCCGCGGCGCGGTCGTCGGCCCACCGTTGTCGCCCTGCGCCTTCCCTCCGAGAGGGAGCAGTTCGCGCTCGGGACGGCCCGTCGCGCTCACGGGTGCACCCTTGGCGCTGCGCGCCTTCCCTCCGAGAGGGAGCAGTTCGCGCTCGGGACGGCCCGTCGCGCTCACGCTGTCGGCGAGCAGGGCGCGGTTCGCGTGCCACAACTGCCCGACGATCTCGGCGGTCGCCAGATTGCGGTTGAAGCCCTGCTTGCCGGTCGAACAGAATGCGCAGTCGAGTGCGCAACCGGCCTGCGACGAGATGCAAAGCGTGCCGCGGTCGTCCTCGGGAATGTAGACCATGTCGACGGCATTGCCACCGCCCACGTCGAGGAGCCACTTCCGCGTGCCGTCGGCGGCGGTCGTATCGCTGACCACGACGGGTCCACGGATCTCCGCGGCGGCCGCGAGCTTTTCGCGCAGCGACTTCGACAGATCCGTCATCGCGTCGAAGTCGCCGACGAGACGCTGGTGCAGCCAACGCGACACCTGCTTGGCACGAAACGGCTTCTCGCCCAGATCGGCGAGAAAGTCGGCAAGACCTGTGGCGTCGAGGTCGAGGAGGTTGGTCACGTTACCGGCTGTAGATCGCGAGCGCCGGGAAGAAATAGCCGATTTCGACCTTCGCGGTGTCGGGCCCGTCCGAGCCGTGCACGGCGTTGGCGTCGATCGACGCGGCGAAATCCGCCCGGATCGTGCCGGGCGCCGCCTTCTTCGGATCGGTGGCGCCCATCAGGTCGCGATTCTTCGCGATCGCGTTCTCGCCTTCGAGGACCTGGATCATCACGGGTCCCGAGATCATGAAATCGACCAGATCGCGGAAAAACGGCCGTTCGCGGTGCACCGCATAGAAGCCCTCGGCTTCCGCGCGCGAAAGGGAGCGCATCTGCGCTGCGACAATCTTGAGACCGTTGGTCTCGAAGCGCGAGTAGATTTTTCCGATGACATTCTTGGCAACGGCATCGGGCTTGATGATCGAAAGAGTGCGTTCGAGGGCCATGCTTGCGACTCCGGCTGAATAAATGCGAATAAATTCAAAATTATACCATTTTCGGCCCTCTCTGTCCCCGGGCGCCAAGGGGCCGGGGCGCTTCCCTTGTGTGGTCCAGGGCTTTGATGCGGCGGGACCACGTGGCCTTCATGGCTGAGAGCGTCGCCGAGCGGTGCCTGGTGCCGCGGTGCCATGGTCACGATCATGCGCGACGCGTCGGGGCGGGGCGGGTGGGTTGGCGGCGGGCGCCAGTGCCGCGGTCTGCCGTCGCGGGTGGCGCGGACACCCGAACGGCGTTGGGTCGCCGGCCCGTGGCCGCGCCGGGCACCCGCAGGCAGACGTGCTTCGCGGCACCGAAGCCCGCCGCCCAACCCGCTCGCCCCGTCACATGTCCGCAGGCGGACAAGCCTGCGAGCCCGCCGCGAAGCTGCCGCATTGCACCGCGGCAATCGATCGCCGTGCCGGGTCCTTGCGCTAGTTGAGCCTGTCCTTGACCTTGTCGAGCCCGGCCTGCGCGCACTGCTCGTCGAGATGGCCTCCCGGCGCACCGCCCACGCCGACACCGCCGATCACTTCGTTGCCGGCCCGGATCGGGAGGCCTCCCGCCAGCGCGATGATGCCGTCGATCTGCGTCAGGTATTGGGCGGCGGGATTCTTCTGCACGCTGTCCATGATGGCGGAAGTCGGTGCACGCAGCGATGCGGACGTGTAGGCCTTCTTCCGGCTGGAGTCGACCGTGTGCGGACCCGCGTTGTCGGCGCGCTGCACCGCCTTCACGACACCCGCGTGGTCGACGACCGTCGCCGCAACGTCGTATTGCTTCTCCGCGCAAGCCGCGACCGCCGCCGCGGCGATCTCATTGGCGACCGCGAGCGAAATGTTCCTTTCGGTGCGAACTGCCTGCGCGGCAGCTCCTGCGTTCGCAATTGCCGTGCCGACCAGCAGAATCGTAGTGAAACGGCTCATGACTTCTCCCCCTGGTGTGTCCTGCAATTCGGATGTCGGGCCCGCTGGAATGCACGGACCCGACCCGGGCAAACAGTTTGCCCGGGGCCGTATTCCGTTCGCGGAGAGGCTTCGGCAGTCGGCGCGCGCGTCAGAGCATTCCCA